>Ga0111538_10002088_pt1 | contig 28101 bp, 29 predicted proteins | sample SoiMethybrSBSTD1_FD_79669 | JGI IMG/M metagenome (GOLD analysis project Ga0111538, IMG submission 79669) | Bulk soil microbial communities from a Populus tree surrounding site in Tennessee, USA - Soil MetaG P. TD hybrid SBSTD1 (version 2)... | ecosystem: Environmental > Terrestrial > Soil >... | reverse complement strand
GTCGTGCTGTTCTTCGGCGGGCTCAAGGCCCGCAAGAACCTCGACGTCCTGCTTGCCGTGTGGGTCGAGGTCGCCCGCGCGTGTCCCGACGCCCGCCTGCTCATCGCCGGAGGCGGACCCCTGCTGTCCGATCTGCGCCGCCGGGCGGGAGAACTGGGACTGGGCGAGCGCGTGGCCTTCACCGGCTACGTGCCGGAAGCGGAGAAGGCCGATCACTTCAACCTGGCCGACGTGTTCGTGTTCCCCTCCGCGCTGGAGGGATTCGGCCTCGCCGTCGGCGAGGCGATGTCCTCGGGGCTTCCGGTGGTCGCCTCGGACCGCGGCTCGATTCCCGAGCTGCTGACGGCCGGCGAGGGCGGCTTCCTGTGCGATCCGGCGCGCCCGGCGCAGTTCGTCGAGGCGCTCCTGCGGCTCCTGCGCGAGCCGGCGCTGCGAGCCAAGCAGGGCGCCGCCAACGCCGAGCGCATCGACCGATGGTTCCGCTGGGAGCGCTGCGTGGCGACCACCCGGAGCGAATACGAGCGCACCCTGGCGGCGTGGCGCTCACGGCCCAGGGGCGCCCGGTGAACGGCCTGGCCCGCCTGCTGGTCCGCGGCGTCGATCTCGTGAACCGCCGCGGCAAGTCCGTCGGCGTCCGCCTGGTCAAGCTCACCGGCAAGCGCCCGTATGCGATCCACCCCAAGCACCTGGTGGATCAGTCCTGGCACGACTGGTATGTCCCGTACCTGTCGGCCGCCGACCGCGTCCTGGATGTCGGCACCAGCAACGCCGCGCACCTGCTGCAGGCCGCGAAGCACTGCCAGTCGATCGTGGGCGTCGACTACGATGCGGCGCAGCTGCGGATCGCGGAAGGAGAGCTGCGCGCGCGGGGCGTGAGCAACGCCCGGGTCTTCGCCTGGGACATCACCCAGCCGTTGCCGTTTGCCGATCGCACGTTCGATACGATCCTCTTTCTCGACGTCATCGAGCACCTGGTCCCCCGCGTCGCCGTGCTGCGCGAGATCCACCGGCTCCTCACCGACGACGGCCAGCTGCTCGTGTCGGGGCCGAACAGCCAGACGCGCTGGCGCGACACGCTGCGCCGCGCCGGGCTCTTCGCGTACTCGGATCCCGACCACAAGATCGAGTACACGGCTGACGAATTCATCGCCGAGCTGAGGGCCGGGGGTTTCGAGCCGGAGGGCGGCCTGATGCCGGTCGTGCTCGACACGCCATGGGCCGGCGCGATCGACGCGATGGGCGGCGTGTCGCTGAAGCTCTACGATCGGCTCAGCCGATGGAAGCGCGAGGCGGCGATCCGCCGACCGGGCGAGAGCACCGGGTTCCGCGCCCGAGCCCGCAAGGCGCGGCGATGAGCGTCCTGGGGCTGCTGCCGGCCATCCGCGGCGGCCTCGGGGAGCTGGCGCGGACCGGACAGCACGCACGGCTCGTCGACGGCTACCTGCGTCCCTACGCTCGGGCCTTCGATGCCGTCCGCTACTTCAGCTATCTTCCGGAATCGCTCGCGACCTTCACCACCGACCGCGAGCTGCTCGAGCGCGTGACCCTGCTGCCCGGCCGCGGGCATCCGTGGCTCTACACGCTGCTCATGCCGCTGCGTCATCGGCGCGCGCTCGCCGGCTGCTCGGTGCTGCGCGTGTTCCAGATCACCGGCGCGCTCCCGGCGATCATCGCTCGCCGCTGGCTCGGCGTGCCCTTCGTGACCACCTACGGCTTCCGGTACACGGAGCTCGCTCGCTCCCCGCTGACGCGCACGCTCCGGCGCATGGTGGAGTCGATGGCCCTGGCGGCGGCCGACGCGATCATCGTCACGACCCCGGTGCTGGAAGCGTACGTGCGCCGGCGCCGCCCGCGCGGCGAGGTCCGTCTGATCCCCAACGGTGTGGATACGGCGCTGTTCCGGCCGGCCGCCCGCCCGCCGCGGGACATCCGCGAGGTGCTCTACGTGGGCCGGCTTTCGGAGGAAAAGAACCTCGGCGCATTGATCGAGGCGGCGGCCCGCGTGAAGCGAGCCCCCATCCGCGTGACGCTCGTGGGCGACGGCCCGACGCGGAACGCGCTCGAGGACCGGGCCCGCGCGCTCGGCGTGGCCCTGCAGGTCCATCCCGTCGTCCCCCACCCGGAGGTTGCGCGGCTGATGGCCTCCGCCGACGCCTTCGTCCTGGCCTCCTTCAACGAGGGCCATCCCAAGGTCCTCCTGGAGGCCATGGCGGCGGGAGCCCCGTGCGTGGCTTCGGACTGTGAGGGGAACCGCTCACTCGTTGCCGACGGCCGGACCGGCCTCCTCTTCGACCCCCACCGGCCCGAGGAGCTGGCCGCCCAGCTCGACCGCGTGCTGCAGGACCCCACCCTGGCGGGAGGCTTGGCCGCCGCCGCCCGGGAGCAGGTGACCGGCCGCTACGATTTAGGGGCGCTGGTGGCCGAGGAGATCAAGCTCCTGAAGAGGATGGCGCGCCGAAGTTAGGTAGTAACCCCCGTGCCTTGCTAGTGTGGTCAGTAGGCCCCATCGCGATGATAACGCTCATTAACCCTCCGGGAATAAAGACGTTTTCGGGACTGCAGATGCACACTCCGAACCCGCCTTTGGGCCTCGCGTACATCGCGGCGGCCGTCCGGGACGCCGGCTTCGAGTACCGGGTGATCGACGCCACCGGGGCGGCGCTCGACGCCGTGTCGCCCTATCCCGACCGAGCGGATTTCATGGTCCAGGGGCTGACCTTCGACGAGATCGTCGGGCGGATCCCCTCCGAAAGCCGCGTGATCGGGATGACGTGCATGTTCAGCACGTTGTGGCCGCTCACCAACCGGGTAGCCCACGCGATCCGCAAGAGCTTCCCCGACGCGCTCCTGGTGCTGGGCGGAGAGCACGGCACCGCCGTGCCCGAGCACGTGCTCGGCACCAGCCCCTTCGACGTGGTCGTGCTGGGAGAGGGGGAGGAGACGTTCGTCGAGCTGTTGCGCGCCCACGAGCAGGGGCGTCCGCTGTCCGACGTGAAGGGCATCGCGTTCCGTCGGGACGGGCGGCCGGTGACGAACGGGCTGTCGGAGCGGAAGCGGGACGTGGACGCCATCCCGTTGCCCGACTGGGACGCGTTTCCCATCACCGAGTACATCAACCGGCACCAGACGAACGGCATCAACCTCGGGCGTTCGATGCCGATCCTCGGCACCCGCGGATGCCCGTTCCAGTGCACGTTCTGCTCGAACCCCGGCATGTGGACGCAGCGCTGGATCGCCCGCGACCCGGTGGCGCTGGCCGACGAGATGGAGCTCTACGTTCGCAAGTACCGCGTGACCAACTTCGACTTCCAGGACCTGACGGCCATCGTGAAGCGCCAGTGGATCGTGGACTTCTGCCGCGAGCTGATCGCCCGCGACTTGAAGATCACCTGGCAGATGCCGAGCGGGACCCGGGCCGAGGTCTTCGACGCCGAGGTGGCGGATCTGCTGTACCGCTCGGGCTGCCGGGCGCTGGCCTTCGCGCCGGAGAGCGGCTCGCCCGAGATCCTCAAGATCGTCCGCAAGCAGGTCGACCTGGCGCACATGCTGGACGCGATGGGCGCCGCCGTGAAGCGCGGGCTGAAGCTGTCCTGCTTCATCGTCATCGGGTTTCCTGACGACACACCGGCCACGCTGAGGATCACCCTGGGGCTGATCCGCCGCATGGCCGTGCTGGGGGTGTGGGACGTGGCGGTCTCCAAGTTCGTGCCCTATCCCGGCTCGGCCCTGTTCCGGCGCCTGCAGCAGGAGGGCAAGCTCGAGCTCGACGACCGGTTCTTCGTCTCGCCGATGGATTTCTACACCGTCAGGGCGCCGTCCTACGCCGACGCGGTCTCCACCCGGCGCCTGTACTGGACCATGCTGTGGATGTTCACGAACTTCTACGTCATTTCCTTCGCGCTCCGGCCCTGGCGGATGATCCGCACGCTCCTGCGCGCCGTCTTCACCGGGACCGAGGAGAGCCGGTACGCGAAATGGTTCGTGGATATTTTCTACACTCGGCGGCGATGGCGTAAGATCGCCGACGAGGCCGCGCCTTAGCTCGGCCCGGGGTGAACGCTCGATGAGCGACGCGCGCAAGGTGCTGGCCGACCGCATTCACGCGCTGGTGAGCGAGTACTTCTCCCAGCCTGCGCCGCCGTCCCCCGGCGCCCCGAAGCTGCCCCTGCACGTTCCCTCCTACGGGGCCGACGAGGTCAACGAGGCGATCGCCTCGCTGCTGACCACCCGGATCACCATGGGCGAGAAGGTGCGCCGCTTCGAGACGATGTGGGCCGAGTACCTCGGCGTCCGCCACGCCATCATGGTGAACTCCGGCTCCTCGGCCAACCTGGTGGCCGCGGCCGTGCTGGTCAACCCCGCGTTCCCCGACCGCCTGCGCCCGGGTGACGAGGTCATCGTCCCGGCGGTGGCGTGGTCCACGACCTACTACCCGCTGGTGAACATGGGGCTGGTGCCGGTGCTGACCGACGTGGATCTCGAGACCTTCACGCTCGATCCCGCCGCGGTCGAGCGGGCCATCGGGCCGCGCACGCGGGCGCTGATGCCGGTGCACCTGCTGGGCAACTCCTGCGACATGCGGGCGCTGGGTGAGCTGGCCCGTCGCCACCGGCTGCATATCGTAGAGGACACCTGCGAGGCTCACGGCGCGCGATTCCAGGGCCGCCCGGCCGGCACCTTCGGCGTCATGGGCACCTTCAGCTTCTACTTCTCCCACCACATCAGCACGATCGAGGGCGGGGTGGTCGTGACCAACGACGATCTGGTCGCCGACCTGTCCCGCATGCTGCGCGCGCACGGCTGGACGCGCGACGTCAAGAACAAGCCCGACGTCCCGAACCCCGGCATCGACGAGCGCTTCCTGTTCGTGAACCTGGGCTACAACTTCCGGGCGACCGAGGTGCAGGGGGCGTTCGGCATTCACCAGGTACCGAAGCTCGAGGGCTTCATTCGCCAGCGCCGTGAGAACGTCGAGGACCTGAACGCGGCCCTGCGCAAGTACAGCGAGTGGCTGCTGGAGTGTCCGGGACGGGACGGGGACGGCTCGCGGTCGGTGTGGTTCGGCTATCCGATCACGGTGCGGACAGGGGCGCCCTTCAGCCGCGACGACCTGGTGCGGTTCCTGGAATCCCGCGGCATCGAGACGCGGCCCATCATGGCCGGCAACTTCCAGGATCAGCCGGCCATCCAGCTCTTCGAGCACCGCATCGCCAGCCCGCTGTCCAATGCCGCGCTCATCATGCGCCAGTCGTTCTTCATCGGAAACCACCACGCCATGGGCGAGGGCGAGCGACGCTACGTGAAGGAGTGCGTGGACGAGTTCATGAGCCGATGGGCGTGAAACTCCGCGACGCCCGCGTGCTGGTCACCGGCGGCGCGGGCTTCCTCGGACGTCACGTGGTCGAGCAGCTGCAAGCCACCGGGTGCCGCCAGGTCATCACGCCGCGCCTCGCCGACTACGATCTGACTCGCGACACCGACGTGGCCCGACTGTTCGCCAGCCATCCCGTGGACGTCGTGCTGCACCTGGCCGCCGAGGTCGGCGGCATCGGCTTCAACCTGGCCAATCCCGGGTCGATCTTCTACCGCAACGTCATGCTGAACACGCTGGTGATGGAGCACGCTCACCGGGCCGGCGTGGGCAAGTTCGTGGCGGTGGGCTCGGTGTGCGCGTATCCCGAGCACGCGCGGGTGCCGTTCCGCGAGGACGAGCTGTGGGACGGCTATCCGGAGCCCACCAACGGTCCCTACGGCCTGTCCAAGAAGATGATGCTGGTCCAGGGGCAGGCGTATCGTGCCCAGTATGGGTTCGACGCGATCCACCTGCTCATGATGAATCTCTATGGGCCGGGCGATCACTTCGACGCCGAGCGCTCGCACGTGGTGCCCGCGCTCATCCGCCGCCTGCTGGATGCCAAGGCTGCCGAGGCGGACGAGATCGTCGTCTGGGGTGATGGACGGGCCACGCGCGAGTTCCTCTACGTGGAGGACGCCGCGCGGGGCATCCTGCTGGCCGCCGAGCGCTACGACGACGCCCGGCCGGTGAACCTCGGCGCCGGCTTCGAGGTCTCGATCCGCGAGCTGGCGGCCCTGATCGCCGAGCTGACCGGATTCCGCGGCCGCCTGGTGTTCGACGCCTCCAAGCCGAGCGGGCAGCAGCGGCGCTCGGCCGACGTCTCCCGCGCGCGGGAGGGCTTCGGCTTCGAGGCCACGGTCTCGCTGCGCGAGGGCCTGACCCGGACGATCGACTGGTACGTGCGGACGGCGCACGCGGGAGCCGCCCGATGACGCCGTTCACCCTGGTGATCCTCACGCTCAACGAGATCGAGGGCGTGACGCACATCTTTCCCAAGCTGCCGCTGCACCTGGTGGACGAGGTGCTGGTGGTGGACGGCGGCTCGACCGACGGGACCATCGAGTTCTTCGAGGCCCAGGGCGTGCGCGTCGTCCGTCAGGAGCGACGGGGCCGCGGCGAGGCGTTCCGGCTGGCCGTCCGTGACGCACGCAACGACTTCCTGGTCTTCTTCAGCCCGGACGGCAACGAGGAGCCGGCCGACATTCCGCAGCTGGTGGAAGGACTGAGCCAGGGCCACGACATGGTCATCGGCTCGCGCTTCATGGCGGGCGGATGCTCGGAGGACGACGACAAGTTCCTGTTCGCCAGCCGTCGCTGGGGCAACCTGACGTTCACGTGGCTGGTGAACGTGCTCATCCCGCGGCGGACCTGGCTCAGCGACAGCATCAATGGCTTCCGGGCAATCACCCGGGCCGCCTTCGCACGCCTGCAGCCCGACGCCCAGGGTTACGCGATCGAATTCCAGATGTCCATCCGGGCGCGACAGCTCGACCTGCGCATCCTCGAGATGCCGACCCGGGAGTCCCCACGGTTCGGCAAGGGGGTGTCCAAGCTCAGTGCGGTGCCGGTGGGCCTCAAGTTCCTGAAGCTGCTGCTCGGCGAGTGGATCCGGCCGCGCGTAAGTCGCTGACCTCTCCGAACCGCCCTTCGCTCCACGCCTGACGTGCTCGCGTACTACTCGGTCGCGGCCGACCGTGAGTTCTGGAGCGAACACTGGGGTGGCCACACCCCCGAACAGCTGCTCGCCATCGCCCGGACGTCGCCGCTCACCGATCTGATCGTCGCCGCCCTGCCCAAGACCGGCGTCGTCCTGGAAGCGGGCTGCGGTCTGGGGCAGTACGTGCTGCTCCTCCGCGAGCGCGGTTGGCGGGCGGTCGGCGTCGACTGGAGCACGGATGCTCTGGCCGCCGCTCGCCGCGTGTCCCCGGTGCCGCTGGCGACCATGGGGTTGACCGCCCTGGCCCTGCGCACGGGCGCGATCGCCGCCTACGTGTCGCTCGGCGTCGTCGAGCACGACCCGGCCGGACCCGACGCCATCCTGGCCGAGGCCCATCGAGTGCTGGCGCCCGGCGGCACGCTGGTGATCTCGGTCCCTTATGTGAACGGTGTCCGCCGGCTCGGGGCCGGATGGATTCGCCGCCAGAACCGCACGCTCGCCGCCGCCGGCGGCAAGTTCTACCAGTACGCGTTCACGCGCGCCGAGCTGCTCGCCGCGCTCGGTCGCCACGGGTTCACGCCGCTGGCGGTGCATCCCTACGACCCCGCGCGGATTCTCCGCAAGCTACGGCCTGGCCCACGCCGTCCGGCAGGCGCCGGCGGCGAGCGCGGCGAGACGGCTCAGCGCGCCGTGGGCGGCCAGGGGTCCGCTTCGCTGGGCGCCGCCACCGTTGCTGGTCGCGGCCGGATCGCACGCATCGTGCGCCGAGCGCTGTATACCGAGCCGGCGCTGCGCCTGCTCGGGCACATGCTGCTTGTCGTTGCCCGTCGCTCTGACGGATTGCCCCCAAACAACTGACGCCACGTGTGGGAATTATGTAGTTTATGTAGCTGATGACCGAGGCGTTTCGCATCGAGGACCGCGGAGACCGCCGGGTACTCTGGGTCGGCGAGTCCCCGTCGATGCCGACGCACTACAGCGAGCGCGTGATCCGGATGCTCATCGAGCGCAAAGGGGCCGAGCGGGCGCCGCTCTACTTCCCGTTCAAGGCCGAACGCGCGCCGCACTTTCTAGAGCCGCTGTTCCGCTACCTGCGCGCGCGCGGTGCCGCCGGCCTTCGCGTCCTCGAGGTCGGCTGCTCGTTCGGCCACATGACCGAGTACCTGGCCGAGCAGCCTGAGATCGACGCGCTCTCGACGTTTGACACCGATCCGGCCTTCGTCGACATCGCGCGCACCAAGGCCAAGGAGCTCGGGCTCACGGTCGTGCGTGAAATCCTGGAGCTGGACCAGGAGGCGACGCGCCACTTGCCGTGGGCCGACGGGGCGTTCGACCTGGTGCTGGCGGTCGGCGTGGTCGAGCATCTGCCGGAGCGCCATCGGCGCGCCCAGGTCGACGAGTACTGGCGGGTGCTCGCGCCGGGGGGTCACATGGCGATCCTGGATACCCCCAACCGGGCGTTTCCCTTCGAGACGCATTCGTTGCGTCTGCCCCTCGTACAGTTTCTGCCGCCCCGGCTCGCCTATCGCTACGCGAGACTCTTCCGACGCAGCACCGTGAGCTTCGAAATCTTCAATGCCGACGGCACCGGCTGGCGCAACGCCACGCTCGCCGAGTGCCTGCCGTCGAGCCGCTCGAGCGGCGTCCTGGATGTCACCGAGGAAGCTGGCTACGGCTTTCGATTCTTCCGTGACACGGCGCGCTCGCGGACGCGGCGCGCGCTGCTCCCGCTGTTCAGCGCGGCGGCCAGGACGCTCATCGCCGCCGGCCGGCCGCCCTCGCTGGCGCTGCCGTACCTGAACCTCCTCTTCCGGCGCGTGCGGTGAGGGGGCGGGCGAGCGGGTGAGCATGCGCATCGAGATCGGACGGCGGAACTATCTCGCCTACCTGCTGCTGTCGCACCCGGCCAAGATCGCGCGCCTGTCGAGCGAGTCGCGCCGCCGGCTGGACGACATCAATCGCGCCTTCAACGAGCGGATCTATTCGGGCGAAGGCGCCCGTGAGTACGACCGCATCCACCAGTACACCGCGGCGGACCAGAACGACTATCCCGCTCGGGCACTGGTGGACGAGACGTGGGTGGGGGAGGGCTACGGGCGTGCGCTGGAGCTCGGGGCCGGCAGCGGCTACTTCACGACGCTGATCGCCCGCCACGCTCGATCCCTGGTGGCGATCGAGCCGGTGCCGGACATCCGGGCGGTGCTGGTCGAGCGGTGCCGGCGCGAGGGGCTCGCGCACGTGCAGGTCCTGGGCGCCACCGCGCTCGATCTTCCCGCTCACCTCGGCGAGGCGTCGATCGACTCCGCCTTTGTCATCCAGAGCCTGCATCACTTCCACCGTCGCGACGAGGTGTTCCGCGCGCTGGGCCGGGTGGTGCGGCCGGGCGGCAGGCTGTTCCTCGTGGAGCCGCACCACAATCTCCGGCGCGTGCTCCGGCTGACGAAGAAATACGTGACCGAGTACCGCGCCCCCGCGTTCTGGCGAGACGAGCGCAACTGGGCGACCCACGACTTCCTCACGCGCGGCGAGCTACGGGCCCTGTGTCGGCAGGCCGGCTTCGCCGACGTGCAGTTCGAGGGGTACTGGATCTCGGGGTCGCGCCGCCTGGTGGCCGACCCGCGTCGGCGCTTCGGGCTCGAGCGCACGTTCGGGCGGGTGCCCGGTGTTCGCCATTTCGCCGCGGTACTGGCGCTGACGGCACGGCGCGAGGCCGAACGCGGCGGATGACCACCGGCCCCGCGCCGCGGGTGTCCGTCGTGCTGGCGGTCCGGGACGGCGCGCCGTGGGTGGGCGACGCGGTCCGCAGCATTCTCGCTCAGACCCTGTCCGACCTGGAGCTGATCGTCATCGACGACGGCTCCACCGACGACACGCCTCAGACGCTCGCGAGCTTCGTCGACGCGCGTCTGCGCGTGGCGCGCCGGACCCGCGTGGGCCTCACGCGGTCGCTGAACGAGGGCGTGTCGCTGACCCACGCCCCACTCATCGCTCGTCTCGACGCCGACGACGTGGCCGCTTCGGACCGACTGGCGCGTCAGGTCGCATTCCTCGATGCCCATCCCGAGGTCGGACTGCTGGGCACCGGCGCCACCGAGATCGACACGAACGGTCGCGATATGGGCCGCGTGGTGCCGCCGGTCGGCGACGCCGACATCCGGCGCGCGCTGATCCGACGCAATGTCTTCGTACACTCCTCCGTGATGGTCCGCCGCCAGGCTCTGGTCGCCGCCGGCGGCTACGACGCCGCGTTTCCGGTGGCCCAGGACTACGACCTCTGGCTGCGGCTCGCGCGAATCACCCGGCTGGCGAACCTGCCGGAGCCGCTGGTGGTGCGGCGGCTGCTGCCGGGCCGTATCTCGGCCACCCGCGAGGCCGACCGCCTGCGGGCCGAGGCGCGCGTCCGCTGGCGCGAGCTCCGCGCCGGCCACTACCCTCCGTGGTGCGTCGTGTTTGCGCTGCGGCCGCGGCTGGCGCTGGTACTGCCCGCGGCCGCCCGGCAGGCCTGGCGGCGGCTCCACGCCCGCGCATGACGGCCGGCGCGCCGCCGATACTACAGGTTCTCGTCTCCACACAGCCGGGCGGCGGCCCGCAGCACGTGCTCGCGCTGACGTCCGGATTGCGCCGCCGCGGCTGGCGCTTCGTGGTGGCGGCGCCGCGCGACGGTGTCCTGTTCGAGCGTTTCGGTCCCATCGCGACAGCTGTGGTGGAGGCTCGGACCGACCGGCTGAATCCGGCCACGGTGCTGAAGCTCGTCCGGGTGATTCGCCGCCATGGTGTGGGCCTCGTGCATTCGCACGGCAAGGGCGCGGGCCTGCACGGCCGGCTGGCGGCCCGCATCGTGGGTGTGCCGGCTGTTCACACGTTTCATGGTCTGCACTACGAGCAGTACGGCACGCTCGGCCGCGCCGCGTACCTGGGCCTGGAGCGTCGCCTGGCCGGCTGGACACGCGTGGTCGTCAACGTCTCGCGTGCGCAGCAGGACGAAGGGCTCGCACTCGGACTGTTCCGACCCGGTCAGAGCCGTGTCGTGGTCAACGGCGTGGACTCGGCGCGGCTGGCCGCGCGGCAGCTGGACCGCTGGGACGCGCGCGCCGCGCTGAGGCTAGATCAGACCGGGCTCGTGGTCGGATCCGTCGCCCGCTTCGATCCGGTCAAGGGCCTGGATGTCCTGGTGCGCGCGACGGCGCTGGCCCGGCCAGCCGTCATCTTGGCTCTCATCGGCCGCGGGCCCGAGGAGGCCCGGCTCCGCGCCCTGGCGAGCGAGCTCGGACTGGGTGCCCGCGTGGTATTCCCGGGCGAGGTCGAGGAGGCGGCACGCTGCCTGGCCGCCTTCGACCTCTACGCCGCGCCGTCGCGCAAGGAGGGGCTGCCGCTCGGTGTGCTCGAGGCCATGGCGCTCGGGCTGCCCGTCGTGGCCAGCGACATTCCCGCGCATCGCGAGGTGCTCGGCCCGATCTCGGAGGGCCTGGTGGCGGCGACGCCGGAGGCGTTCGGGGCGCGGATCGGCACGCTGCTGTCCGACCCGGACCAGCGCGGGCGCCTGGGGGGCGAGAATCGCACCCGGGCCCGGAGCGAGTTCGACGTCCGGTCGATGCTCGACGCGCTGGAGGGCGTCTACAGAGAGGCACTGGGCCTGTAGTACCATGACCAGATGCAAGCGCGGTCCGCGCTCGACGTGAGCGACGGGAGCGTCGCGGCGACCCCGGCGGCAACGCCTCGTGTCGCGCTCGTCCACGACTGGCTCACGGGGATGCGCGGCGGCGAGCGCTGTCTCGAAGTGTTCTGCGAGCTGTTCCCCGACGCTCCGCTGTACACCCTGCTGCACGTGCCCGGCAGCGTCAGCCCGATCATCGAGCGCCGGCGCATCGTCACGTCGTTCGTCCAGCGGCTGCCGGCGGCCGCCACCGGCTATCGCCGGTACCTGCCGTTGTTCCCCGCTGCGATGCGGAGCTTCGATCTCCGCGACTACGATCTCGTCCTCTCGCTGAGCCACTGCGTGGCCAAGGCCGTGCGCGCCCGGCCCGACGCGCTGCACCTCTGCTACTGCTTCACGCCGATGCGCTACGTGTGGGATCTGGAAGACGCCTACGCAGAGGGCGCGGGCCCGCTCACGCGACTGCTGCTGCCGCCGATGGCCGCGGCCCTGCGCCGCTGGGATCGGCGGACCGGTGGCGTCAGCGAGTTCGTCGCGATCTCCTCCCACATCGCCGACCGGATCCGCCGGGCGTACGGCCGCGCCTCCGAAGTGATTCATCCCCCGGTGGACTGCGCGCGCTTTCGACTCGCAAACGGCGTGGACGACTACTACCTGGTCGTCTCGGCCCTGGTGCCGTACAAGCGCGTCGATCTGGCCATTCTCGCGGCCAACCGTCTGGGGCGCCGGCTCGTGGTGGTCGGGCAGGGGCCCGAGTCGCGACGCCTCCGCGCGCTGGCCGGCCCCAGCGTCACGTTTCTCGGCTGGCGGAGCGACGCGGAGGTGGCCGAGCTCTACGCGCGGTGCCGGGCGGTGCTCTTCCCGGCCGTCGAGGACTACGGCATCGTGCCGCTCGAGGCCGCGGCCGCCGGCCGGCCGACGATCGCGCTGGGCCGCGGTGGCGTGCTGGAGACGATGATCGGGCTCGACGGTGGCGCCGAGCCCCCGACCGCGGTCTTCTTCGGCGAGCAGACGGTGGACGCGCTCGCCGGGGCCATCGCCACGTTCGAGAAGGAAGAGGGACGCTTCGATCCAGCGGCGCTGCGGGCGCGGGCCGCCCGCTTCGACCGCCCGATCTTCGCGCGACGCGTGCAGGAGTACATCGCGCACCGCTGGCGCGCGTTCCAGGCGGCCGCAGCGTGCTGAAGGCGCACTCGCGCCTCTTCGAGCACCTGGCCCTGGCCACCGATCTCGGTCTCATTGCCGGCTGCTGGCTCGGCACCTACGCGCTGCGCTTCCACGTCTTCGGCGGTGGCGGCGACATTCCGCCGTTCCGTGACTATGCGCTGCAGCTCGTGCCGATCCTGCTCGTGTGGGGCTTCGCCTACAAGATGCTCGACCTGTACCGGCCGCTGCGGCTCGGCTCGCACCTGTCGGAATGGTTCGACGTGGCCAAGGCCTCCACCCTCGGCGTCCTCGTGCTCATCGCCATCATGACCTTCATGTTCCGCGGCTATCCGTACTCGCGGCTCGTCATCGCCGGGTTCTGGGCGGCGTCCATCGTGATGGTGAGCCTGTCGCGCGCCGCGTTCCGGGAGGCGCTGCGGGTCGCCCGCCGCAACGGCTACAACCAGCGCTACGCGGTGGTGGTGGGAGGCGGTGAGCCGGCCGCCGAGGTGCTGCGGCTGCTGCGGCGTCGCCCGGACGCCGGGATCCGGGCCCTGGGCCTGCTCAGCGACAAGCGCGACGGCGAGGGCGCCGGCGTGCCGTGGCTGGGCGGCCTGGAGGAGATCCGCGACGTGCTGACGAGCCGCCCGGTGGACATGGTGATCATCGCGCTGCCCCACTCGGAGTACTCGCGGCTGACCGCGGTGCTGCACGAGATCGGCGACGAGCCGGTGGCGATCCACCTGGTGCCCGATCTCTTCAGCCTGGCCTCGCTGCGGGGCGGCGTCGAGGAATTCGAGTCGGTGCCGTTCATCCACCTGCGGGAGTCGCCCCTCTACGGCTGGAACCGCGTGCTCAAGCGCGGCTTTGACCTCGGACTGGGGGCGCTGGCGCTGCTGGTCGCCTTGCCCTTCATGGCCGTGATCGCGGTCGCGATCCGGCTCGGCTCGGGGCCGCCGGTGCTCTATCGTCAGGAGCGGATGGGGCTGGACGGTCAGCGGTTCCAGATGCTGAAGTTCCGCACGATGCAGCTCGACGCCGAGGCCCAGACCGGGCCCAAGTGGGCGACCCCCGACGATCCGCGGCGGACGCGGCTCGGCGCGTTCCTCCGTCGGACGAGCTTCGACGAGCTGCCGCAGCTGATCAACGTGCTCCGCGGCGAGATGAGCCTGGTGGGGCCCCGACCGGAGCGCCCCAGCTTCGTCGAGGAATTCCGGCGCCGCGTCCCCGGCTACATGCTGCGCCACAAGATGAAGGCGGGTATCACCGGCTGGGCCCAGATCAACGGCTGGCGCGGTAACACCTCCATCGAGAAGCGGATCGAGTACGATCTGGACTACATCGCGCGCTGGTCGCTTCGCCTCGACCTGATCATCCTGTTCAAGACCCTGTGGCGCGCGTTTCACGACCGGAACGCGTACTGATCGCCGCCGCGCCGGCGGCGATCGGACCGGGCTGGCTCCTCGCCACCCGGGGGCCGCTGCTCGTCGTCCTCGTCCTCGGGCTCGTCACGTCGATCTCGCTCTCGCAGATCACGCTGGGGGTCCTGACCGCCTGGCTGTTCCTCGCGCGCCGGGCCGGCGTGGTCCCGCGCCTGCGCTTCCCTCTGGCCGTCCCCCTGGCCCTGTTTGCCGCCTGGACGGTGGTGGCGGCCCTCGGCTCCGCGCAGCCGCTGGACAGCCTCCTCTCGAGCAAGGGCCTCCTCAATCTGGCCGGGCTCTGGATCGTCGCCAGCGTGCTCGGCGACTCCCTCTCGGCGCGGCGATTTCTCACCACGCTCGCCGTGGCGCTCGGTGTGGTGGCGGCGCTGTCGATCGTGCAGGTGGCCGCCTGCCCTCCGACCCCCCCGGCTGTGTCCTTCGACCGGGGCATCCGGTTCTTCCGGAACTGCCAGAGGGCGCACGGATTCTTCAGCATCTACATGACACTGGCCGGCATCCTGTCCATGGTCCTGATCGCGACGCTGCCGCGCCTGCTGCGGCTCGAGAGCGGCGCGCGGCTCGTGCCCGTGTGGCTGGCGAGCGTGGTGGCCCTGGCGCTGACCTACGTGCGGGGAGCGTGGGTGGGACTGGCCGCCGGGGCGGTCGTCGTGCTGCTCACCGTGCGGCGACGGAGCGTGGTGGCGATCACCCTGGTGGTCGTCGTGCTTGCGGCGCTGGCCGCGCTCCCCGGCGTGGCGGATCGGCTGAGGACGATCGGCACTCTGCGTGACGACACCACGCGTGACCGGCTCGCGATGATCAAGACCGGCCTGTCGCTGACCCGCGCCTACCCGGTGACCGGCATCGGCCCCGGCCAGGTGAAGCGGGTCTACCCGGTGGCCGCGGGCCCCGAGGCGCTGCGACGGTCCACCAGCCACCTGCACAACACGCCGCTACAGATCGCCGTCGAGCGCGGCATTCCGGGCCTGCTCGCCTGGATCGCGATCTTCGCCGCGTTCCTCGTTCACACCGTCCGGCTGGTCCGCCGCTTGCCCGATGGTCCGGAGCGCACGCTCGTGATCGGCGTGCAGGCAGCCATCGTGTCCTTCCTGGTCGCCGGCCTGTTCGAGTACAACTTTGGCGACACCGAGGTCGTGCTGGTCGCGGTCGCGCTGATGGCCCTGCCGTTCGTGGCCGAGCCGGCCACGTCCACCGGCGCCCCCGAGGCATGAGCCGCGTGCGCCCGCGCTGGCGCAGTGTCCAGGCGCTCATCATGGACGTCGATGGCGTCCTCACCGACGGCGGTCTCTACTACACCGAGCACGGCGACGAGCTGAAGCGCTTCGACGTGCGCGACGGCCAGGGACTAGTGCTCCTGCGGCAAGCCGGGATCTTGACCGCTATCGTCACCGGCAAGCGCACCACACTGGTGGCCCGTCGCGCCGACGAGCTCGGCATCGCCGAGGTTCACCAGGGCGTGACCGACAAGGCCGCAACGGTGACCGCCCTGCTCGCCCGCCACGGCGTGCCCCCACCCGCCGCCTGCTACGTCGGCGACGACATCAACGACCTCCCCGCCCTCCGCATCGTCGGCATCGCCGTCGCAGTACCCGACGCCGTCCCAATCGTCCGCCGCGCGGCTCACTACATCACCCGCGCCCCCGGCGGCCGCGGCGCCATCCGCGAGGTCTGCGACCTCATCCTCGCCGCCGGAGGAAGGACGCCAGACCCCGCATCGGCCCCACGCAACCGACGACGACGGACCTGACCTAGTTGGCTGAGTCAGAAATTCGAGGTGCCTCGCGTGCCGTGAGCGGGGCGTGCCCGAGGAGGGGGCCCCGGGAACTCGTTCCCGTCACGTAGTACCGTGCGCCCCGCGTGAGGTGGAGCTCAGCCACGGCCGGTTCGAAGCGATCTGCCGCCTCGTGGTTCCCGGGGCCCCTCCTCGGGCGCGCCCCGCTCACGTTCGCCCCGCGCGATGAGTGAGGTGACTAGTAGGCGGGTACCGGCTCGGTCGCGACGCGAATCCGGACGAAGTATTCCTTGAACCGCTCGATGTCGTCGGTGGACACCATGTCTGACACGAGGAAGCAGCCGACGTCACCCTGCTTCCACACCCACGAGGCGAAGCCGCTGTCCCGCAGCAGCGCGGGGCGCCAGCGCTCGATCTGCACGCGCTCGCGGTCGGGCACGGTCAGCCCGACGGCGGGCAGCGCCACGTAGCTGATCATGTGGCCGTCGGAATCCTTGTAGTGGATCGCGACGCCGCGCTGCCGCTCGAGGTACACGGGCTCGGCGGCGACGAACGTGAGCCGCTCGTCGCCCACGAAGACGCGGTTCAGCGAGATGCCGGACTCCTGCGTGAGCCACGGCAGCGCGGTCGGCAGGACCTCGCCGTGGCGCGCGCCCCACATGATGGCGCGGGAGTGCTCGCTGACCACCGCGCGCACGTAGCGCTGGACGGGATCGGCGGGCACGATGCGGGGGAGCACGGGCATGACCGCCAGCACCAGGACCATCGCGGTGGCCGCCGCGGTGAGCATGGGCATCAGCCAGGCCGGCCGGCGCGAGCGCGGAGTGGCCGCGTCCACGATCGAGACTCTCAGGCGGGCCGGTGCGGTGTGGCGCGGGAGCTCGCCGGCCAACCGCCGGCCCAGCATCTCGTCGGACGTATCGTCGAAGCGCTCGCTCATTTCGTCTCGTAGTCGCGGAGCAGACCCCGGAGCCGTTCCTTCGCCCTGAAGATCCGCGACTTCACAGTCCCGACCGGGCACACCATGACCCGGGCGACCTCCTCTAGCGGTAGACCCTCGACCTCGGCGAGCAGGAGCACCGTGCGGAACTCCTCAGGCAAGCGACGCATGGCCCGCTCGAGGTCGGTGTGGGCCTCCATCGTGGCCCCATCGTCCTCCGGGGCATCGTGAAACATCGGAGGGTCCCAGTCGGGGACGCCATCCTCCGCGACCGCCGCCTCCCGTTCGCGGACCCGGTAGAACGTCAGGAATGTGTTTCTCAAGATTTGGAACAACCAAGCCCGGAGGTGGGTTCCCGGCTGGAACCGATGGGAGAACCGGAAGGCCCTGAGGTACGTCTCCTGGACCAGGTCGTCCGCGTCGGGCGGCCGCTTGGTCAGGTACATCGCGAAGTTGTAGAGCGCGTCGAGATGCTGGAGCGCCTGACCCTGGAAGTCGGGATCGGCCATGGTCAGGCCGGCTCCTCGAACCAGCGGGCCGGGTAGGCGCCCGGCCGCACCTCATGCTCGTCGGCAAGCTCTGCCAACAAGTCACGGATCGAGCGGTACAGCGTCGGGTGCGTGAGCTCCGGCGCGATGTCGGCGAGGGGACGCAGGACGAAGGCCCGCTCGGCGGCCAGCAGGTGGGGCACGTGGATGTCGTCGGGAACGCTGATGACCTCGTCGCCGTAGAAGATGATGTCGATGTCCACGGTGCGCGGCGTGAACCGTTGGGCCTCCGGCGTGAGTCCGGCCGTGCGCGTGCGGCCGAGGGCGGTCTCGATCGCCTGCAGGTGATCGAGCAGGTCTCGCGGCCGCAGCGCCGTTTCGACCGCGAGCGCACAGTTCAGATACCAGCGCCGCTCGACGTCCGTCCGGCCCGGCTCTTCCTCCCAGGCCTCCGACTCGTAGAGCGGCGAGGCGTCCACCAGGGCCAGACCGTGCGCTTGCAGCTGCTGCACGGCCGCGCGCAGCAGCGCCAGCCGATCACCGAGGTTCGAGCCGAGCGAGAGGTAGACGCGGGGCATCAGCGCGTCCGGACCATCTCGACGGCCGGCGTGCCGACCAGCCCCTGCATGGGCGGGGTGAGCTTGCGCACGCGCACGCGAACCTGCTGGGCCGGGAACTCACGCAGCAGCGCCTGCGCGATCTGCCCGGCCAGCCGCTCGATGAGATTCACGCGGCCCTGGGTGCCGATCTCCACGATCCGGCGCGCGACCACGCCGTAATCCACCGCGCTGGCCAGATCGTCGGACACCGCGGCCGGCGTCAGGTCGACTGCCAGCTCGGCGTCCACCGAGAACCACACGCCGACCGCCTGCTCGGCCTTGCTCACGCCGTGGTGACCATAGAAGCGCACGTCCTCGAGGAGCAGACGGTCGCCCATCACAGTCGGACGACCGTGTTCTTGAGGCAGCCCACGCCTTCGACACGGACCTCGATCCGGTCGCCGGGCGCAATGGGCGCGGCCATCCCCGGGCTGCCGGTAGCGAGCACGTCACCCGGCAGCAGCGTCATCACCTCGGAGACGCGGGCCACCAGATCCTCGACCGGCACCAGCAGCTCCTTGGTCGAGGCCGTCCGCACGAGGCTGCCGTTCACCCAGGTCTCGATCGTCACCGCGTTGGGATCGAGGTCGGTGACGATCCCGGGGCCCACCGGACAGAACGTGTCGAAGGCCTTGGCGCGCGTCCAGTCTCCGTCACGCACCTGGATGTCGCGGGCGGTGACGTCGTTGAGCGCCGTATAACCGAGCACGTAGTCGCGGGCGCGCGCCGGCGCCACGTTGCGGCAGCGACGCTTCATTACCACCGCCAGCTCACCCTCGCACTCCAGCCGCCCGCACGTGGGTGGGGCGACGATGGGATCGTCCAGGCCGATCATCGCGCTCACCGGCTTGAGGAAGATGAGCGGCTCGGCGGGCACCGCGCGGCCCAGCGCGGCGGCGTGCTCGCGATGGTTGAGTCCCACCGCCACGATCTTGGACGGCAGCACCGGCGACAGCAATATGACCTGCCGCAAGGGGTGCCGCCGGCGCCCGCGCCGCAACGCGGTCCACGGCGTGCCCGAGCACTCGACCACCACCGCGCCGTCCAGCACGCCGAAGCAGGTCGCACGCTCGAGCTGGAACCGGACGATCTGCATTTCGGCCTCAGGCGAGCCCCAGCACGTCGGCCATGGAGTAGAGGCCGGGGGGCTGACCGGCGATCCAGCGCGCGGCCCGCAGCGCGCCGCGGGCGAAGGTGTCGCGGCTGTGCGCGCGGTGCGTGAGCTCGAGCCGCTCGCCGAGCGTGCCGAACGACACCGTGTGCTCGCCGACCACGTCGCCCGAGCGCAGCGACATGACGCCGATCTCCTGACGGGTACGCTCGCCCGGCAGTCCTTCCCGGCCGTAGACGCCGGTCTTGGCCAGGTCGCGGCCCAGGGCCTCGGCCACCACCTCGGCCATGCGCACCGCGGTGCCGCTCGGCGCGTCCTTCTTGAAGCGATGGTGGATCTCGGTGATCTCGACGTCGTAGTCGTCGCCCAGCGCCCGGGCCATGATCGGCAGCAGCTTGAAGGCCAGCGTGACGGCCACCGACATGTTAGGCGCGATCATGATGGGCGCGCGCTTGGCCAGCGCGGCGATCTCCTCGCGCTGGACCGGCGAGAACCCGGTGGTGCCGATCACCGCGCGGGCGCCGGCCGCCGCCACCAGGCGCAGGTGCTCCAGGCTGGCCGCCGGCACGGAGAACTCGACGAGGACGCGCTGGCGGGTGATGGCCGCCGCACCATCGTCGCCGAGCGCTACGCCGAGCCGGCTGCCGCCGGCCATCTCGCCGGCGTCGCCGCCCAGCGCGGGATGGCCGGGCGCTTCCAGCGCGGCGCCGACGCGCAGGTCGGAAGACTCGCGGGCCAGCGCCACGATGCGCATGCCCATCCGACCGGCGGCGCCGGCGACGACGAGCTCGATCGGATTCACCGTCGGGGCGCTCCCGCGCCCGACGGTCGCCGAATCAGCCGTCATCGCAACGCGGCGACCGGCTACTTGACGAGCGAGTACTGCCGGAGGATCCCGCGCAGCGTCTCGCGGTTCGCGTCGCTCATCCGGCACATCGGCAGGCGGAACTCCGGCTCCAGCATGCCCGCCATCGCCATCGCTTCCTTGATGGGGATCGGGTTGGTCTCGAGGAACGCGGCCCGGGCCAGCGGGAACAGCCGGTAGTGCAGCTCGCGCGCGCGCTTGAAGTCACCGTCCAGCGCGGCGTGCACCATGTCGGCGGTCTCGCGCGGCACGATGTTGGCGATCACCGAGATCACGCCGTGGCCGCCGATGGCCATGAGCGGCAGGGTGATGTTGTCGTCGCCCGACAGCACGGTGAAGGTCGGCCCGCAGGCGGCGATGACCTGGCTCATCTGGTCGAGGCTGCCCGAGGCCTCCTTGACGCCCACGATGTTGCGGCAGTCGCGGGCCAGGCGGGCCATGGTGGCGGTCTCGACGTTGACCGCGGTGCGGCCCTGGATGTTGTACGTGATGATGGGGATCCCCACCGCGTCGGCCACCGCGCGATAGTGGCGGTACAACCCTTCCTGCGTGGGCTTGTTGTAGTACGGGTTGACGACCAGCGCGCCGTTGGCGCCCGCGCGCTCGGCGTGCTTGGTGAGCTCGATGGCCTCGGCGGTCGAGTTCGAGCCGGTGCCGGCGATGACGGTGATGCGCTTGCGCGCAGTCTCGATGACGAGCTCGACCACACGCTTGTGCTCGTCGTGATTCAGAGTGGGGGACTCACCGGTCGTGCCGCACGGGACCAGACCGTCGGTGCCGTTGGCGATGTGGAACTCGACCAGCTCCTTCAGCTTCGCCTCGTCGACCCGGCCGTCACGGAACGGGGTGACCAACGCGACGAACGATCCCTGGAACGTCGTCTGGCTCATAGACTCGTCTCCCACGACAGTGGTCAGATGGCTGTGATCGTTGCGTGTTTTCCGTGTGAAGTCAAGGCGCGGAGAGCCCAATCAGGGCACCGTGACGGTCGCCTCGTTGCTGCGGACGCTCTCGTTGGCGCGGACGCTGGAATCCTGGGCGGTGACGGCGTAGCGGTAGACCCCGGGGGCGACATCACGATCGGTGAAGGTCGTCGCCGGGGCCCGCACGGATCCCACGCGCTCGAAGGACCCGTCGGCGCTGGCGCGATACACGACGTAGCCGATCACGTCGGGGTCCTGGCTCGGCGTCCACGAGAGTCGAACCGAGCGCGCCGACGCAATCGCCACCAGCGCGGTGGCCGGCCGCGGCGGCGTGGTGTCGGCGGGCGTCGCCGAGACGCGGGCCGAACTCATCCCTTCCGCAGTGGCCACGCCGTCTCGACGGACGGACCGGATCGCGTAGTAGTACACGCGATCGTTCTCCAGATTGCCGTCCAGCGCGGTGATCACACCCGGCTCGGTCCGGCTCACCACGGCGAGGGGGGCGTCGGGTCCGGTTGCGCGCAGGACCTCGTAGATCAGCGGCGTCTCGACCGGACCGCCGTCGGTGAGCTTGGTGGGCGGACGCCAGGACAGGTGCACCTCGCGGTCGCCGGGCACGGCGCGCACGTCCTCAGGAGCCTCGGGCGCGGCGATGATGGCCAGGCTCAGCCGGCGCGACGGCGCGCTGGTCCGACCCTCGCGGTCGGTCGAGGTGACGACGTACGTGTAGCGGTGACCGAGCGTGAGGTTGCGATCGGTGAACGTGAAGCGTCCGCGCTGCGCGGTCGGCGCTGCGGGATCGCCCAGCTTGAAGCTGGCGATCTCCTTGTACCCGACGATCCGATCGTCGACCAGCATCGCCGGGCGCGGCTCGCCCTGGCCGCTGTCCTCGGTGCGGTAGAGCCGCGACACGCCGGGATCGATCAGACGCGTGTTGTCGGCGCGGCGGCGCGGCGCGGTCCAGGTCAGCTCCACGACCCCGTTCCGCAGCACGCCCTCGAGGTCGATCACCTGCATCGGCACCCGACGCTCGGGCGCCACCGGCGCCCCCTTGCGTCCGCAGGCGCCGATGGCCAGCGCCAGCGCGACCGCCGCCAGCGCCAGCGCCCGGCGGCCGGTGACCGTCATGCTTCGATCAGTGCGCGAGCCTGAGCGAGCGCCTGCCGCACGGCGTCCGGCGCGGTGCCCCCCACGACGGAACGGGCGCGCAGGGAGGCTTCGACGGTCAAGGCCTGATGAACGTCCGGACCGAACCGGTCGGAGAAGCGCCGGAGCGCCTCGAGATCGAGCTGCTCCAGGGTGACGCCACGCTCGAGCGCGTAGCGGACGACCTTGCCCACGATCTCGTGGCCGTCGCGGAACGGCAGCCCCTTGCGCACGAGGTAGTCGGCCAGGTCGGTCGCGGTCGCGAAGTTCTCGCCGGCCGCGGTGCGCATGCGCTCGGTGCGAAAGGTGAGCGAGGCCAGCATGGGCGGCAGAACGCCGCCGATCGCCTCCAGCGTGTCGACCGAGTCGAAGAACGCCTCCTTGTCCTCCTGCATGTCCGAGTTGTACGCCAGCGGCAGCCCCTTCATCAGGGTGAGCACCGCCATGAGGTTGCCGTAGAAGCGCCCGCTCTTGCCGCGGATCAGCTCGGCCACGTCGGGGTTCTTCTTCTGCGGCATGATCGACGAGCCGGTGGCGAAGGCGTCGGAGAACTCGACGAAGCCGAACTCCGCGGTGGCCCACAGCGCCAGGTCGGCGGCCAGTCGCGAGAGGTGCATGCCGGTGATGGCGGCGGCGGCCAGATACTCGATGATGTAGTCCCGATCGCTCACCGCGTCGAGGCTGTTGAGCGTGACGGCGGCGAAGCCGAGATCGCGGGCCAGCGCCGCGCGATCGATCGGGAAGGCCGCGCCGGCGAGCGCGGCGGCCCCCAGCGGCAGCACGTCGGCGCGGGCGGCGCCGGCGGCGAACCGCTCGCGGTCCCGCTGCAGCATGAAGACGTAGGCCAGCAGATGGTGGGCCAGCACGATGGGCTGCGCGCGCTGCATGTGGGTGTAGCCGGGCATCGGCGTGTCCACCGTCTCGGCGGCGCGCGCCACCAGCGCCCGCTGCACGGCCCGGAGCACCTCGCCGGTGCGCGCGGCCACCTCCTTGAGGTAGAGCCGCTCGTCGAGCGCGATCTGGTCGTTGCGCGAGCGCCCGGTGTGCAGCTTGCCGCCGACCTCGCCCACCAGCTCCAGGAGCCGACGCTCCACGTTCATGTGGATGTCTTCGAGCTCGGGCCGGAACGTGAACGTGCCGCCCGCCAGCTCACTGCGAACCATGTCCAGGCCGGCGACGATCCGGTCGCGCTCGGCATCGGTGAGCAGGCCGGCCCGCGCCAGCGCGCGGGCCCACGCCACGCTGCCTGCGATGTCATGCGGCCACAACCGCTGATCGAACGCCAGCGAGCCGGTGAAGCGCGCGGCCGTCGGATCGGCGGCGCCGAGCCGGGCGCGGGCGAGCGCGCGGTCGGGCGTGCTCATGCCAGCAGCCCGGCGATGTCGTCCATGATCCGCCGCGTCACCTCGTCGCGGGCCGCGCGGCCGCCCGCGCTGTCGAGCGCGAAGCGACGCGGTGTCCCGAACCGCACGGCCAGCGGCCGCCGCCGCGGCAGGTACATCCGCCGGCCCCTCAACGCTTCGTACGTTCCCCGGATTCCCGCCGGGACCACCGGCACGCCCGCACGCAGCGCGAGCAGGGCGACGCCGGGCAGGCCGCGCTCGAGCCGCCCGCGCACGCTGAACGGCCCCTCGGGGAAGATCCCGACCACGCCCCCTCCTTGCAGCGTGGCCAGCGCCTTGCGGAGCGCGCCGACGTCGGGCCGCGCGAGGTTCAGCGGGATCGAGCCGATGCGCCGGTGCAGCAGTGGATGCAGCGGCGTGGCCCGCCACACGCGTGGCATCACGAGGAACGCGATCGGATGCGGCACCGCCACCGCCAGCACCACGCCGTCGAGATAGTTGTGGTGATTGGCCGCGATGATGTACGGCCCGCGCGGGGGCAGGCCCTCCAGGCCATCGACGGTGAGATCGAACCAGCGCTCGAGCGCGGCCCGCGCCGGGACCCGCAACGCCTGATACAGGAACGGGAACGCCGGCGTCGCGCCGGTGACGCCGGCGCCGGCATCCAGCGCGGTCGACCGAGACATGTCGGCGTTTATAGCACGCCGGTCACGAGGTGTATAGAAGTCGGCCGGTAGCCGAAACCCCGCAGCCTGCCGTTAAGGAATCTCGCCGACCAGGTTTGGCGCCGAGGCGGGCCGCGGGCGCACCGGCATGGCTCGCCTGTCGCCGTAAGTCGCCTCGAGTCCGGCTCGCTTCGGGCCGACGCCGTAGCGAGGGGGCGCCATGGCTTCGTCGTGGCCCTGAACCGAGCGCACACCGGAGGAGCGCCACGGCTTGGCCGGGGCGCTCCGAACGCTGCGGGGTTTGGGGGGCCATATCGGGGCCCCCATGAAACTGATCGGCGAGATTCCTCAGCGGCAGCGACAGGAGCGCACGACGTAGTAGACGCGCGTGTCGTTGTACCAGGAGGCGCGCGCGTAGTTGGCGGCGTTCACCGCGTCGGTGAGCTCTCCCGCCCAGGCGGCCTGATCCGCGATGCCGTCGGCCATGTACGCGCGCAGATCGTCGTTGGCCGGGACACTCTGCAGCAAGCGCAGCGTGCGATCGATGTAGGCGGCCAGCCTCGGCGCCACGCCCAGCGCGTTGAAGCGCGCGAACTCGGCGTCGGCCACCTGGTCCTCGCCTCGCCGGAGCGCGCTCAATCCGAGATAGAGGCGAGCCACCGGGAGATCGGGGGCCTGGGCGAGCGCGTCGTTGAGCGCGCGGTCGGCCTCGGCATAGGATCCCAGACGATAGCGTGCGATGCCGAGCCCGACCAGCGCGGTGACGCTGGTCGGACGCGTGGCGAGTGCGGTTTCGAAATACACGGCGGCTCCTGCGTTGTCGCCGGTGAGCAGCGCCACCTGACCGTCTCGCGTCGCGCTGGCGCAGCCCGACAGGAGAACCAGCGCGAAGCCAACGATGAGGAACGTGCTCGCGGTGCGCGTGGCCCGCGCGGGAAGGAGCGTCTGTGTCATGGGGTGCTCCGTGAGTGGCGGCGAGCGCCGGCGAGGCCGGCGGTTAACGGCGGGACAGCCGATAGCGTGACACCGCCTGGTTGTGCTCGCCCACCGTTGTGGAAAAGGTGTGTCGGCGGTCGTCGCGAGCGACGAAGTAGAGGTACTTGACCGGCGCCGGGTCGAGCGCCGCCTCGATGGCCGGCAGGCCCGGGCTCGCGATCGGACCCGGCGGCAGGCCCCGGCGCACGTACGTGTTGTACGGATGGTCGGTCAGCAGATCGGCGCGCGTCAGCGTGCGGCGCTCCTTGGCCACCGCGTACTGCACGGTGGGGTCGGCCTGCAGCGGCATGTCCAGGGTCAGCCGGTTCCAGAACACCGCCGAGATCAGCCGACGCTCGTCGGGATCGACCGCCTCGCGCTCGATGATCGAGGCCAGCGTCAACAGCTTGTGGGCATCGAGCCCCAGGGTCTTGGCCTTGGCCAGGCGCTCCGCGTTCAGCCGGCTGCGCGTGCGTTGCACCATCCGGCCCAGCATCTCCTCGACGGACATGCCGCGCACGAACTGGTAGGTGTCCGGGAAGAGGTAGCCCTCCAGGCTCGGTCCCTCGACGCCGAGCGACTTGAGGATCGCCGGGTCGTTGGCCACCCGCATGACCTCGTCGGCGGGCGCCAGGCGGGATGACTCGAAGACCCGGGCCAGCTCCGAGATGGTGGCCCCCTCGGGGTGCAGCACGGTGTGCTGGCGCACGCGGCCGCTCTCGAGGAGCTCCACCACATCGATCGTGGACGCGTCCCGTGGCACCTCGTACTCTCCGGCCTTGAGGCGGCGGACGCTGCCCCGCGCTGCGCTGAGGGCCAGGAAGGCGGCCCGACTCCGGACCACCCCGGCGTCGGCCAGACGATCGGCGATCCCGAGCAGGCCCTCGTGGGCTGGGATGTCCACCACCAGCGGCCCCGCCTCCAGAGCGGGCGCGGGGGTCAAGACGAGCCAGACCAGGAGGCTGACACCCGCCAGCGGGATCAGACCGGCGACTACCAGGCTTCGCAACCTGACCATATTTCGAGTCTACCCCGGGTAGGGTCCAGCGCCCTCGCACGGAAGGGGGGGCGGCAGGCATCGGGTGACGCGCGGCGCAACCCTCTGATATACTGGCGGACCTGGGGCTGCCACCCCTCGAAATTCTCCAATGAACACGGGCTCATCACGGGTCTCGTACGACTGAAGGGGGTCTCATGCTGGAGCTTCAAGTTCCGACGCGCCAAGACTGGGTTCAATCCGACCGCACGTACGGCAAGCTTGCCATCGAGGCCTTCGAGTCCGGGTTCGCCCTGGCCGTCGGCATCGCCTATCGGCGCGTATTGATGTCGGCCATCCACGGCGCGGCGCCGACGTGGGTCAAGATCGAGAACGTGCTGCACGAGTTCTCGCACATGCCGGGTGTGACCGAGGACACGCTCGACATCATCATGAATCTCCGCAAGGTCGTGTTCGCCTTGCACGTGAACCGACCGAAGATTCTTCGTCTCAAGGCCCAGGGGCTGGGCACCGTGAAGGCCGGCGACTGCGAGCCGGACGCCGATGTCGACATCCTCACGCCCGACGTCCCGCTGGCCACCCTGGACAAGGACGGCGTGCTCGAGATGGAGATCTGCATCGAGCGCGGCCGCGGTTACGTCTCGGCCGAGAAGCGCGAGCCGGAGGCGCTGCCCATCAACGCCATCCTGCTCGACGCCAATTTCTCGCCGGTCCAGCGCGTGAACTTCAGCGTGGAGCCGCTGGGCCAGGCGAAGCCCGGTGAAGATCCGCCGCGCGAGCGACTCCTGCTGGAGGTGTGGACCGACGGCAGCGTGACCCCCGCCGTGGCGGTGGGCGAGGCCTCCCGCATCCTGCAGGATCACTTCACCCTGCTGACCGACTTCCCCGACGCCATGCCGGAGGAAGAGGAGCCCGGGCACGACGAGGCGCATCCCCGCACCGAGCTCAACGACAACCTGTTCCGCAACGTCGACGAGCTCGAGCTCTCCGTGCGCGCCTCCAACTGTCTGAAGACCGCCAACATCCGGACCATCGCCGACCTCGTGCAGAAGAGCGAGTCCGAGCTCCTCAAGACCAAGAACTTCGGCAAGAAGTCGCTGAACGAAATCAAAACTATACTAGGCGAGATGGGCCTGTCGCTCGGCATGAAGCTCGACCCCGAAGAACTGGAACGCCTGCGCTCCCAGTACGAACGCGCCTACGAGACTTGAACTGGAACAAGATTGGGGGGAGCGCAGCGCCGCTCCCCCCAATACCCCCCACCGCTCGGACACGCTGCACCTGAACTACTACTTCACCACCAGTGCTCCGATTGCGCCGGCAAAGCCGGCGCTCGCACCACTCTCCGCTCCTCACGCGAGCGTCGCGCCGTGACCGCCCTTCCGCGCGCCGCACGCACTCTCTGTCGGCGTACGCACTAAGCTCGCCCCACTCGACCAGTTCCCGCCGCGCCTGAACTACTTCGCCGCCGATGCTCCGATTGCGCCGGCAAAGCCGGCGCTCGCACCGTTCTATGCTCATCCCCGTGCGCGGCGCGCCACTGACCGCCTTCCGCGCCGCTGTACGCGATCTCAGTTAGCGCGACGCCTCAAGCTCGCCTCCCGCGCTAGTGCTACCGGCCTCGCGGGTAGGAAGCGCGTCGGGGCCCCTGGGGGGTCCGCCGACCCCTTTTCACTCCCAACCCTGACACGTGCGACGTGGAGTATGGAGGCGACAAACTGACCGACGCCGCCGCGCCCGTGGTCGCCGGACCCCCCAGGGGCCCCGACGCGCTTCCGGGCCCGAAGCCGTGGAGCTAGCGCGAGAGACGAGTCTTGATGCGCTCGATCGCTTCCTGGGTTTGCGCCCGCGACCCGAACCCGGTCAGGCGGAAGTAACCCTCGCCGGTGGGGCCGAAGCCCGACCCCGGCGTGCCGACGACGTGAGCCTCGTTCAGGAGCTTGTCGAAGAAATCCCAGGAGGACAGGCCGCGGGGCGTCTTGAGCCAGATGTACGGCGCGTTGCGCCCGCCGTAGACGGTGAGGCCGGCCGCCTCCAGCCCGTCGCGGATGATGCGGGCGTT
>Ga0111538_10002086_pt1 | contig 28134 bp, 28 predicted proteins | sample SoiMethybrSBSTD1_FD_79669 | JGI IMG/M metagenome (GOLD analysis project Ga0111538, IMG submission 79669) | Bulk soil microbial communities from a Populus tree surrounding site in Tennessee, USA - Soil MetaG P. TD hybrid SBSTD1 (version 2)... | ecosystem: Environmental > Terrestrial > Soil >... | reverse complement strand
TTTCAGGGCAAAATTTTTGAACAGTTTTTTAGGGCCACAGATCAGTCGCAGGGAACAGGGTTAGGATTATTTATTGTTAAAGATACAATCGAGCGGTTGAAGGGATCAATCCAAGTGAATTCAAAGCGTGGGAAAGGAACCACGTTCTTCATACGGATTCCAAATCAGCTCAATCAACCGATAGCGGTTGAGTAGGATATACGCACGGGGTCATGGAGTTTTTACAGAGAGGGTCTTTTCTCTATGCGCTCTGTGCGTTTTTTTGAAATAGCTGTACTCTAAATAGCATTGCTCTTTAGAGCACTTTTGAAGATATACGTGCAGGGCCGCAGAGTTTTTACAGAGAGGGTCTTTTCTTTGTGTGTCCTGTACGTTTTTTTGTTTTAATTTATCCTCACCTATTTTTGAAGAATGACAATCCGGTCATTTTTCGATCAACTTGGCTCCCAGGTTTCATTTACGTATCCTCCTGAAAGAATTGTTTCATTAGTTCCATCGCAGACCGAATTGCTTGCTGACCTAGGACTCGATAGGCAAGTGGTTGGAATAACAAAATTCTGCGTTCATCCAACTGGCTGGTTGCGAACCAAAATTATTGTCGGAGGCACGAAGAATTTTCAATTTGATGTCATCGATGACCTCAAACCGGACCTCATTATCGGCAACAAGGAAGAGAACTATCTCGAAGGCATAACACGCCTTAAACAAAAATATCCCGTCTGGTTAAGCGATATAGTTACGTTGCCTGATGCATATTCCATGATCACCGCTCTGGGCGAACTCACTAATACGAAAATAAAAGCCCATCTGATCAGAGATCAAATAGCCGAACGGCTTCAGTCAGTTAAGAAGAGATCTGCAAACTCAGTTCTGTATCTGATCTGGAGAAACCCATGGATGGCGGCGGGATCTGACACATTCATTAATTCTATGCTTACCATGCTGAATCTTAAAAATACATTGGAGAATGTTACGCGATATCCTCAGTTGTCGATGGAACAAATAGCTGACCTGCGTCCGGACTTTATCTTTCTCTCTTCCGAACCTTATCCCTTTCGCGAGAAGCATTTAGATGAGCTGAAAAAAATAAGTCCATCGTCGAAAGTAATGTTGGTAGACGGCGAGATGTTTTCCTGGTATGGCAGCCGGCTGCTTAAGGCGGCAGATTATTTCAATCGCTTGAGCCTTGAAGGATAGGAAACCCGAATGATTCGATGTCTTTCCAAAAGTTAGGATACGATTTTTTTACGACATCGCGATCCTGGATCTGCACGTCCATCAATGTAGCAAGCGGTGCGAATGCCATAGCCATGCGATGATCCTTATAGGTTTGGAAGGACGCAGCTTCCGGCAATTTGGAAGAAGGACTCAGCGTCCAATGAGCGCTGTCAATCTCGATAAGGTCCGCACCAATTTTCTTTAGTTCTTTTTGAAGTGCGTCAATACGATCGGTTTCTTTAATACGCAGGCTTTCAAGCCCCGTAAACCTTGCGTTGATACCTTTCGCTGCACAAATCACTGCGACTGTTTGGGCGAGATCAGGACAATGAGTGAAGTCCCAGTTGAATTCTTTGGTGGGATCGCTTTTGGTAAGATTTAAGAGTCCGTTTTCCAAGCGTGCCTGAACACCTAACAACTCCATTATTTGAACAATCTTACTGTCGCCTTGGACAGAACTAAGTGATAACCTTGGGAGCGATATACTAGCCTCATTTGCCAGCGCAGTAAATGCGAACCAATAACTAGCAGCAGACCAGTCCGACTCAACACTGAACGCGGAAGGACTGTATTCCTGGTGAGGAATAATAACCATGTTCTCTAGCAATGTTGATACGGCATTAAAATGTTTCATTATCGATGCCGTCATTTCTATATAGGGCCTGCTCCCCACCTTACCTTCAAAGATTATTGTTAACCCCGTAGGTAGCACGGGAGCTATCATCATCAAGGCAGAGATGTATTGGCTGCTAACGTCGCCGCGAACGCGAAGCTCATTTGCTTTCTGACCATTGAACTTTTTTATCTCATGCGGTGGGAACCCATCGGTTCCGAGGTATTCGATTTCTGCCCCTAACGACCTTAGGGCATTGACCAATATCCCTATAGGCCGTTCCTTCATACGCTCGGTTCCAGTAAGTATTTTATTTTGACCTGTCACAGAAAAATAGGCCGTGAGAAATCGCATTGTAGTACCTGCATCTTCTACATCGATCGTCTTATCCTTTGAATTGATGAGCCTCAGCATCAGTTGCGTATCGTTGGCATCCGACAGGTTCTGAAGGGTCGATTTGTTACCGGCTAACGCATTGATGATCAGGGCCCGATTGCTTATGCTTTTGGAGGCAGGAAGCAATGTCGCTTTTCCTCTCAAAACAGGCGTTCGTTTGATATGGATCGATGAGCTCAATTTTTCGCAATTTTTGGCGGGCAAATTACGGTTTGTAAGAGATTTTTCGTTAATATGTTGAAACATTTGATTTGTGTTTCCAGTTATTGTCAATATGAGTACAAGTGGAAAAATTGCTATTAGTGTGGGCATTGCTTCAAGCGCCTTGTTAGCAGCATGGTTATTAACCGGGACCAGGAAAGAGAAGACAAGAGAACTTGTTGCCAAGACGGCATCGAGTTTTAAGAGCGCTCTGAAGACTGATAAGGTTGCCGCTGCGGGCGACGAAGAAGCTTACTACATCTAGAGCGAAAGGTAGAATGACAGAGAGTTTTTTACCTCATCAAGATTAATCTCGCAATCCCAACGCGAGCGTCCGATCCCATCCAGAAGGACGCATAGAATTTTATTTTCTTTATTTTTCTTATCCTGAAGTATTAGTCGGCTTATTTCATCCAGGTCACTTTCCTGAATGCTTACTTTTCCATAAACCTGCACCAGAAAACTGCAGATCTTGTGAAGCTCCTCTTCTGATAACATGCTCCGAGTCTGGGCAATATAGGCTTCAGCTATGAGTCCAACAGCGATTGCTTCACCATGCAATATTCGCCGGCCTTTATTTAATAAAAATGTCTCTAAAGCGTGACCAACGGTATGGCCAGCGTTAAGGATCTTGCGTAATCCTTTTTCAGTGGGATCTTCAGTAGTCACCCTCGCTTTAAATTCGACTGAATGCCTTATAAGCACATCCCAAGGCTGGTCGCCTAGCGATCGAGATGAAACTGCTTCCCACATTGGCCGATCGGATATCAGCGTATGCTTCACCACTTCGGCAAAACCTGATCTGAGCTCTGGCAATGGGAGGGACTTCAGGAATCCGCTGTAAAGCAAAGTGAGATTAGGTTTCTGAAATACACCGATATGGTTCTTGAAATGGTTGAAATCAATACCCAGCTTTCCGCCAATACTAGCGTCTGCCTGCGCAAGTAAAGTAGTGGGGACAAGAATAAAGTCGATACCGCGCTTGTATGTGGCTGCACAAAAGCCTCCCATATCTCCCAAAACACCTCCACCTATAACGACCATGCATGCATGCCGGTCGAGCATATGGTCAGTCATGGCCTGCCAGATGGTTGAGCAGGAAGCAAGGGTCTTATTCTCCTCCCCACTTTTGGTTTCAATCAGAAAGTGATCCGGAAGAAGGTGCCTGACCTCTGGATAACAATTATCAAGAGTATTTTCATCGGTAAGGACAGCCAGCTTGCTGTATTTTTTTGCAAGCACGAAGTCCCTTAAATCTTTGGCTGGATCAGTTGAAAACAAAATGTTATCAGGGAGCATTGGGATTTTGTAAATCTTTAATTCGAAAGTTATTAAAAACTGAATAAACGTCGCCCGCCTTCTTCCGGAATCGATTGAGGCAATGAAAATCCAAGTTATATTTACGCCATCTGTAGCTATGGATACCAAGCCTAACGTTTCATTCGAAGACACTGAAGTAGCATTCCAATATAAGTCAGATGCAGCGATGCAGAAGGCCAATTTCATCTTTGGTCTTGTTAACCATCCATGGATCTCTTCTATTGCCACAGGTTGCGTAAGGCTCGCGCTCAAATTTAGGTTGCCCGTCGAGGGTATCATCAAAAGAACTGTTTTCGACCATTTTTGTGGAGGAGAAAGCATTGAAAAAACTGAGGACGTTGCTAATTCATTGGGTCATTTCGGAGTGAAAAGTATTTTGGATTATTCCGTGGAAGGAGAGAAGACCGAGGAGGGATTTGACGGTGCCATGGATGAAATAATCCGCACAATCGAAAAAGCCCGGACATCTGACAATATTCCATTCTCTGTATTCAAGACTACCGGCCTTGCGTCAACGGACCTGCTAGAGAAAGTACAAGCAAAGAAGCCTCTTGATGATAACGAACAGAGGGCGTTTGTACGCATTAAGGAACGGGTTGACCAGATTTGCCGAAAAGCCCATGAGTGCAAAGTGCCTGTGCTTATTGATGCAGAAGAGTCATGGATCCAGGACGCCATTGACACGATTGCTTATGCAATGATGGCCAAATACAACAAGGAACGAGCGATTGTATTTAACACCTATCAGCTGTACAGGACCGCGTCGCTTAGGAACCTGAAGGACGGATTCCACTTGGCGGCAATGAACAATTATTTTCTGGGAGCCAAGATTGTACGCGGAGCATACATGGAAAAGGAGCGTGACCGCGCAGAAGAATTTGGATACGAAAGCCCAATTTATCCTGACAAAGAATCTACGGATTCGGCATTTAATCAGGCTCTCGCTTTTTGCATTGACAACAAACAAAGGATCTCTGTAATGTGCGGATCTCACAACGACTATAGCAACTACTTCCTGACCGTATTGATGGAAAAACATTCTATGAAGAATGAAGATGACAGGGTGTGGTTTGCTCAGTTATATGGTATGAGCGACAACATTTCGTTTAGCCTCGCGAAAGCCGGCTATCGTGTGGCCAAGTATCTTCCATACGGACCGGTACGCTCTGTAATGCCTTATCTGCTTCGCAGAGCCGAGGAAAACACATCGGTTGCAGGTCAAAGCAGCAGAGAGCTAACACTTATCCAGCGCGAGATCAAGCGCCGAAAAAATCACAAAACTAGTCGATAGTCCATAGACCATGGACCATGGACTCTCGACTGCTGCTTGCCTCCTTCGATTTGTAATTTGCCCGCCATGGTTTTTCCCTCTCCCTAATTCCAGTATTTTTGCCAAAATTTGATGATATGCAGTTGAGCGAACAGGAAATCATCCGCAGGAAAAGTCTCGAGGAATTCGAAAAGCTGGGGATAAACCCTTATCCCGCAGAGCTATTCGATGTCAATGCTTCAGCGGCAGAGATCCTCGAGAATTACGAACGTCACAAAAGCGACTATCGTCAGATATCCATTGCTGGACGCATCATGAGCCGTCGGATCATGGGCAATGCTTCCTTTGCAGAACTTCAGGATGAAACGGGACGAATTCAGATCTACATCCGCCGCGATGATATTTGTCCTACGGAGGATAAAGCGCTTTACAATACAGTATTCAAGAAATTACTTGACATAGGCGATATCATTGGAGTAAAAGGCTTTGGGTTCACTACACAAACCGGCGAAATATCTATTCACGTGAGCAGTCTTACAGTGCTCTCGAAGTCTCTGCGGCCTTTACCGGTTGTCAAGGAAACAACAGACGATCAAGGCAACGTCGTTCGCCACGATGCTTTTACCGATCCCGAGCAACGGTACCGTATGCGTTACGTTGACCTGATCGTTAATCCCCAGGTCCGCGATGCTTTTGTCAAGCGGACGCAACTGGTAAATTCGATGAGACAGTATCTCAATGAGAAAGCTTATCTCGAAGTAGAAACTCCGATCCTACAACCTCTTTACGGAGGAGCCGCGGCGCGTCCTTTCAAGACCCATCACAATACACTTGACATGACCCTCTACCTTCGGATCGCAAATGAGCTGTATTTGAAGCGTTTGATCGTTGGTGGATTCAATGGCGTATACGAGTTCTCGAAAGACTTCAGGAACGAAGGCATGTCGCGTTTCCATAACCCGGAGTTCACGCAGATAGAGCTTTACGTTGCGTATAAGGACTACAATTGGATGATGGATCTCGTGGAAGAAATGATCGAAAAAGTGGCTTTAGATCTTCACGGCACCACTGAGGTGAAAGTCGGAACGAACATCATTGACTTCAGACGTCCATGGAAACGATTTACAATGTTTGAATCGATCAAACATTTTACAGGCATTGATATTTCTCAAATGGCTGAGGACGAGCTACGTGATACCTGCCGCAAGCTTCATGTCCCAGTAGATGATACTATGGGAAAAGGCAAACTGATCGATCAGATCTTTGGTGAAAAATGTGAGCCTAATTTGATCCAGCCGACCTTCATCACGGATTATCCAATTGAAATGTCTCCGTTGGCGAAGAAACACCGCAGCGTACCCGGACTCGTGGAACGATTTGAAGCGATATGCAACAGTAAGGAGATCGCGAATGCGTTCAGTGAATTGAATGATCCAGTTGACCAGCGCAAGCGATTCGAAGATCAGTTGGAGTTGGGCAGGCGAGGTGATGAAGAAGCTATGACATTAGATGAAGATTTTCTCCGTGCATTGGAATACGGTATGCCACCAACGGCTGGGTTGGGCATCGGAATTGATCGGTTATCTATGATCATGACCAATTCGCCATCCATTCAGGATGTATTGTTCTTTCCTCAAATGAAACCGGAAAATCCCGTTGCTCAGTTGACGGAAAAGGATTTTGAAGCAATAGGTGTACGCAAGGAGTTGGTACCAATACTTCAAAAGATGGGTATTACTTCTATTGTTCAGCTCAAGGAGATGAAAGCATCTAAGCTGTTTAATGATGTGTGTGGCTTGCGTAAGAAAATGAAACTTGAAGTGCCGAATCCGACGATGGAAGAAGTGGAAGGTTGGCTGAAGTGAGTTCAGGTTTCAGGTTTCAAGTTGCCACTGAATCAAGAGCTTCCCTTTTGACGGTTTTATTAGGATCGGACTGAAACTTGAAACCTGAAACTTGAAACATACTCGTCCTACAAATTATCAAAGAAAGGCTTCCTCCTCTCTAACTTCAGATCCTGAAGTATCGACGACTTCACATTGATAGTAAAGTTGTATTGTTGGAATCTTCCGAATGGAGTCCAGTTCAGGCGCATAGTCCAACAGTGAAGGTCGCGGGCAATTCCAATATTGGTTTGTGTAAACTCTCCTTGTTCAAAGTGATAGCCAGTACTGAACGTAACCTTCCACGCGGCTGATATTGAAACGTCACCCGTCATATTAATTGTTGACGTGACGCTTGGTGACGCATTGAGGGGATGAGAGTAGCCGAAAGTATAACTTATATTCATACTCCAAGGAATTTCAAAATCGACATATGCGTCGGGGTTTTGAAGGAGGAACTCCTTCTCCTGTTCAGGAAGGTCCGACTTGGAGATTTTTTCCCTGCTGGACGTTTCTTTACTACGTGCTTTGGGGTTTAGGTTTGTACTCATTGCAAGGGTCGCGCTTGTGATCCTTCCCACACTTCCGCTCTTCCATGCAAGCTCGTCATATCTGCGTTCAATAGATTGTTTGGTCTCAGCATTAATAATCACTGTACGAATTGAATACGGGTCAAGGGTAGCTGCCAGGTTAATGTTCAGAAGGTTATCCAGTATGTTCGTGTTGGCGGACATAGAAATAGGGGCAAGCTTGAAAGAATCAGCGATCAGGTTGTAACTGCTGCTAATTGAAAGGTTGTTGAGAAGCATAACCTTTCGTGCTACTGAGTCTTGCGGCTTCTGCACTTTCATTTCTAAGTTGTTTCCGAGACCAAATCCGATCGATCCACTTTTGCCAGGTGTGGATCCTCCATATACAAATCCCTGATAACGGTCTTGATAGAATACCCTATTTTGCGCGTCCTTCGGATCAACCATCGCCTGAAAGTAGTCTGTATTTTTCGTAAAGTCTGGAGTATAGCCAAACGATATCGTAGGGTTTATAACGTGGCGGATTGCCTTGACACTCTTGTTCGGGTTCTTAAAGAAATACATTCCGTAAAACCGGGTGGTTAGGCCAACCGCGAAGGAGTAATTTGAAATGCGGTTAAATCCGCGTGTAGTATCAGTTTTCACGAGCAAGGAATCTTCGTTATAACCCCATGTCAATTGCTCGGCATACCACTTTTCTTCATAGTTCATAGATGGTGACAATGTCAGATACCTTAAAAGTTTTAGAGACATTGAAGCAGGTATGGTATGGCGCATTCCTTTCTTACCATTTTTGAAGAAGGTATCGAAGTTGCTGAACGAGAAGTCGGCGATACTGTCTTTTTTAGCTGTCGGAGTTAATCTTCCCAGGTTGTTAGTCACCCGGTTCATGGCATTCATCGTGTAGGCAATTGAAAAATTGTCAAATGGAGTGGTCTTACCCTTCTTGCTTTGGAACGGGTAAATGTTCGTCATGTTGAAACTTACGTTTGGCAACAGGAGGTCAACAAGCTTGGTTTGTAGATCCTGGTTGTGATTGAGGTTCAGGCCAAGCGAGAACGGAGTTCCCGTAAAACGTTTGCTGTAAGAAACATTTGAGCTTAGCTTAGCCGTTGTTTGATTGAAGTTTGAATTGTTGTAGATCTGACCCTGAGTACCGTAACCCATGTAGTTGTTTTGATTGTAGGTCGCAGTAGCTGCGTTCACGGAAGCAGAGAACCTGCCGCTTCCTTTGGATTGTGGTGAATGACTCCATGTGATCCGGTAATCTTTTGTGAAATTTTTTGTCTCGATCTTGTCGTCCTGATCTGGGTTCTTTGAATATGAAAAGTTGAAAGAGCCGTTATATCTATAACGCCGCATGTAGTTGGATCTTACATAGAGTGCGTGGCCGCCTTTAGAATAGATATCACCGGTAAGTGATAGCTTCATATACTCGCTGATATCAAAGAAATATCCGCCGTCCCGCAAATTGAAACCCCTTCTTTTTTCCTCTCCATATGAGGGAACAATGATACCGGACGCGCTTTTTTTTGGCGATGGGAACATTCCAAAAAGAAATCCTATGGGCAGTGGGATTTCATTGAATTGCATGTAGAAAGGACCAGCTACAATCTTGTCATCAGGGATCGCTTTGGTCTTTGTCGCCTTGATTTCGTAATGAGGGTGTTCCAGATTGCAAGTCGTATAACTATTACGAAGACTTAGGAGCTCTCCTTTTTCGTTTTTGTATACCACATCACCGTGGAGGTAGGCGTCGCCCATCGTTGTTACTACCTCGCTTATCCGCGCCCTTTTCGTTTTGAAATTGTAAACTATGTCTTTAGTCTCGTATAATTCCTGGCCGTTTTTGAATATAGGGTAGCCCACGCGCTGGCCAAGGGAATCCCTGGTTCCGTGGGCAGTCAACTCGCTGTTGGCATAGTCTATCACTATTTCGTCCGCTTCCAGCTCGATTTCGCCATATACGATTTTGGCCTCACCATAGAGCCAGATCAACTTTCCATCGACGCTGGCTCTGATCGAATCTCTGGCCGAATAGTTGATAGTTGTTTCGATATCGCCCCTTGGCGCCTGCACTACGGTCGAATCTGAGGGCGTTTTAACGGTATCGGGAGCAACGACCAGGGTATCATTCTTAATACCCGACGTATCGGCTTTTACGGGCAGAACACCGGGCGGCGTCTTTACCCGCTGTTCAACCTGCGCCACGGCGATATAACTAAAATTAAAGGCAAATATGAAGGCAATAAAGGCACGCACGCGAACAGACTTGGGGTACAATACTTTACCTTTCAGTGAAAAATTCACAATTTTGCATAAAGTTATTGCAAATACCCTGAACATCGTAAGGCCAGTGAGGAATATCGGATTAACAGCGCTTCTAGTAGCAATAACCTTGCTAAATTCATCGAGCACCTACCCCCCAAGGGAATCTAAGGTGGATGTCATTGTTATTGATGCGGGTCATGGAGGTCATGATGATGGTACCCATGGAAAGCTATTAAAGGAAAAAGACATTGCCCTCAAGATCGCTTTAAAGGTTGGCGCGTACATTGAAAAGAACATCCCCGACGTAAAGATTATATACACTCGCAAAGACGACACTTATATTGCTCTTGACGAACGCGCTGAAATTGCCAATAAGAATAAGGCAGATCTCTTTATATGCATTCACGCGAATGCAAATCCTAACACAAAAGCATTTGGGACGGAAACGTTTGTCATGGGACTTCATAAAGATGACAGCAACCTCGCTATCGCCCAACGGGAAAACTCTGTGATCCTTTTGGATGAAAATTATCATGAACGTTACGAGGGATTTGACAACTCTCCGGAGTCATACATTTTGTTTGAATTGACGCAAACAGCTTTTCAGGAGAACAGCCTTAACTTTGCCTCAAAGGTTGAATCACAATTTAAGTCTAAGGTTGGAAGGACAAGCAGGGGTGTTAAGCAAGCTGGATTTGTCGTATTATGGCGCACAACGATGCCGAGTGTATTGATAGAAACGGGTTTTTTGACTAATTCAACAGAGGAAAAATTTTTGGCGGGCGAAGATGGCCAGGATCTCATTGCATCTGGGATTTACCGCGCCTTCAAGGACTATAAAAGTGATGTAGAATCCATAAATTGAGAACTTAATCTGTTGTAGTTTCTGCATCCATTTTTAGAAATTTGAATCAATGAAGCTATCCAAGGAAATTAGAGTTGGCCTGTTCATGGTCGTGGCCATTACCCTGCTGTATTTTGGTTTTAATTTTTTGAAGGGAATAGATTTCTTCTCGACATCGAATAAATACTTCGTTGTCTATAAGAATGTTGATAAGCTGACGGAGTCCAATCAAGTTTTTCTCAACGGTTACGCCGTGGGACGCGTAAGCCACATTGAGATAGAGCAGCGCAAGAACCGTGTACTCGTTGAGTTGGATATTAATTCGGATATAGTGCTGACCGATTCAACGGTCGCGCTGTTGAATGGTGAATTGCTAGGAGGGCGATTTATTCAGCTCAATGTTGGGCCCGGGACAAGGCTGAAGCCAAAAGACACGATCCGTTCTGAAGTAGCCAAGGGCGTTATGGACTTTGCTGAACCTGTAGCGACCAACCTGCAGACCACGCTAAAAAACCTGAATACCATCCTTGATGCGCTAGCCAGAAATACGAAACGGCTTGATACCATCTTTATCCGCTTTCAAACCACGCCTGCATTGCTTAACCGCACGCTGAATACCGCGAACACGAACATCGGCGAGTTGAGCTCAACATTCAAGGATGTTGCAGCAAACTTAAATGGAACGTTGACTGATTTAAAGCCCACGCTGAGCAACTTCAAGACTTTGTCGGACTCGTTAAAAATGATTGAGCTCAACGGAACAATAAACAAAGCACAACTAAGTCTGACCCGGTTAAATGAGACATTAACAAAGCTTAGTAAAGGAGATAATACAGCAAGCAAACTTCTTACAGAGGATTCGCTTTATGTTAACCTCAACAGGTTATTGCAATCTGTTGATTCATTAGCCAATCATTTCAATCAAAATCCGAAACATTTCCTCGCACCCCTTGGAAAGAGTCAGAAGAAGATCGAACGGGAGTTGAAGAAGCAAAACGGCGACGCTAAAAAAGAGTAGGTCGCTAATATTGTTTTATTGTCTGGCAGAGATGCACGTATCGCATTAGCCGTGATTGTTTGCAGTTGGCCCACATTCTTCCAATCTTTATTTTAATTTTTTTAGACATGCGCGCCGATCTAGAGTTCAACAAAAATGAAGATGAATTCAAACAACTTGTTCAAGAGCTTCATCGCAAATCCAAAAAACTAAAACTTGGGGGAGGCGAAAAGAAAATTGAAGAACAGCACCTGAAGGGAAAGCTAACCGCACGTGAAAGGATTGAATATCTCACCGATAAGGGATCTAGATTTTTGGAAATTGGATTGTTTGCAGGTGACGGTATGTACAAGGAGCAGGGGGGATGTCCCTCTGGTGGAGTTGTTACCGGTATAGGATACGTTGCGGGTAGGCAATGCGTGATTGTAGCCAATGATGCCACAGTAAAAGCTGGGGCCTGGTTTCCGATAACTGCGAAAAAAAATCTGCGTGCTCAGGAAATCTCAATGGATAACCGTCTGCCGATAATTTATTTGGTAGATAGCGCGGGCGTGTTTCTACCTATGCAAGACGAAATCTTTCCTGACAAGGAACACTTTGGGAGGCAGTTCAGGAACAATGCAAAAATGTCTGCGATGGGTATCATCCAAATTGCTGCAATAATGGGAAGCTGCGTGGCGGGTGGAGCATACCTTCCGATCATGTCTGATGAAGCTATGATCGTCGATAAAACAGGCTCAATTTTTTTGGCGGGATCTTATCTGGTGAAGGCAGCAATTGGCGAAACCATAGACAATGAGACACTTGGGGGAGCTACAACACATTGTGAGATCTCAGGCGTAACCGATAACAAATTTCCCAACGATCAGGCTTGCCTGGATTATATCAGAAGCCTCTTTGAAAAGTTTGGTGATGAGCCTGCTGCAGGATTTCGTCGAAACGCCGCCAGGCGCCCAATCGAAAAAGAAGAAGACATTTATGGCATTGTGCCAGCCGATCGGGTGAAGCCGTACGATACAATGGAGATCATAAAAAGAATTGTAGATGCGTCGGAGTTTCAGGAATATAAAGCCGCGTATGGAAAGACGCTGTTGTGTGGAACGGCAAGAATAGAGGGATGGGCTATAGGTATTGTCGCAAATCAGCGGAAGATGGTGAAGACGAAAAAAGGCGAGATGCAGATGGGTGGTGTGATCTACTCGGATTCTGCAGATAAAGCGGCACGTTTTATAATGAACTGCAATCAGAGAAGGATTCCATTACTTTTTTTACACGATGTCAGTGGCTTCATGGTAGGAAGCAAAGCTGAGCATGGCGGAATTATCAAAGACGGAGCAAAAATGGTAAATGCTATGGCTAATTCTACCGTTCCAAAATTCACTATCATTATCGGAAATTCTTATGGAGCAGGAAATTATGCAATGTGTGGAAAAGCGTATGATCCCAGATTGATCTATGCCTGGCCAACTGCACAAATTGCCGTTATGAGTGGTGCCGCTGCAGCAAAGACACTATTGCAGATAAGAGTAAATGCGCTAAAAGCTCACGGAAAAGAGATCTCCAAAGAAGAAGAAGAAAAACTTTTAAAAGAAATAACAGATCGTTACAATGAACAACTAAGTCCGTATTACGCGGCGTCCAGGCTATGGATAGACGGCGTAATTGATCCACTGGAAACGAGAAGAGTGATTTCCACGGGAATAGAAGCAGCAAACCATGGCACGATTGAAAAATTTAATGTGGGAGTCATTCAGACCTGACACATTTAAAAATTAACGATTGCTTGTTGGAAGCGATTGAAGTTTTTCTCAAGTTGCACGAACATGTCAATGAAGGAAACAGAACTGAAGGCTTTAGTGTCGCTTTTAGATGATGATGATGGACAGATCGTTACTCATGTAGAAGAAAAAATACTTTCGTTGGGTACAACAATAATTCCTTTTCTAGAGGAAGAATGGGAAAGTAATTTTAATCCAACAGTTCAACGCAGAATCGAAGAGATCATACATACGCTTCAGTATGCATTGTTGAAAGAGCGAATTGCAGACTGGTACGCAACGGAAGAAAAAGATCTTCTAACAGGTATGTGGCTTGTCGCAACGTACCAATACCCCGACATCGAACTGATCAAACTACGACAGGATCTTGAACAGATCTATTATGAAACGTGGCTTGAGTTCAAACAGGATCTTTATCCCTTTGATCAGATAAAAGTTATCAATAGCGTACTTTTCAACAAACTTAAGTTCGGCGCCAATACAAAAAATTTTCATTCACCTGGCAACTCTATGATCAACGTGGTTCTGGAAACAAAACGTGGTAATCCGATCTCGTTGTGCATCATTTATATGCTGGTAGCGCAGAAGCTCAAGCTGCCGGTTAATGGGGTTAATCTTCCCAATCTTTTTGTGTTGACCTATAAGGACAATATCCACACGCAGTTTTATATAAATGTCTTTAACAAAGGGTTGATTTTTTCAAGGCAGGATATTGAAAACTATATCAATGAACTTCACCTTACTCATCAACAATCATTTTTTGAACCCTGCTCGAATCTTGAAATCATCCGTCGCGTGTTCCGCAATCTGATCATGTCCTTTGACAAAATGGGAGAACACGCAAAGGCCGAAGAAGTAAAAGAACTCTTGCTAATAATCGCCGACGGAGCAGACCTGGGAGTGTAAGTTTTCGACCGCATATTACATGCATATTACATGAGGCTTGGACCTCTCAACCACTTAACCCATTTCCCTGCAATTCAAGGCGTTAACGAGGCATCTGCCCGTTCAAATCCCTGAATATCTCTAACTTTAGATCTTCAAAACTATGCGTATGAGAATCGCGTTATTGATCTTATTTTTTGCCGCTGTTAGTCTTTCAACTTCTGCTCAGTACTCAGTAGCTACTCAGCAAACCTTCCTTCGCTATGAGCTGGTGAAAATGGACAAGGCCATAAATACCTTCCGGCAGGAAGGAGCCCCTGTAATTTCACAGGATGGAAATACATTGTATTTCTTTGTCATGAATCATCCTGAAAATACGATGGGAAAAGATGATACGCAGGACATCTGGGTCTCAAAGAAGGATGGCAGTGGAGCATGGGGTATCGCCCAGCACTTAGGGTCCCCGTTTAACATTCACCGTTCGAACCAAGTTCTCACAATTTTTTCAGATGGCAGCTTGTTGGTCAAAGGAGGAAAGACAAAAGGCAACAAGGGATTTTCCATGGTGACTGGAAACTCACTGCGGGAGATTGAGGTGAAGGATTTTAAATCGATGAATAAGGGCAGATTCTATGGAGGAACAATGACGGCTGATCGAAAGCATCTTATCATGTATTTCAGTGAAAAAGAAAACAGCCCTTACAGCGATCTTTATGCAAGTCATCAACAGTCCGACGGATCTTTTTCGGCGCCGGTCAAACTTACGCTAAGCACGAGCATGGATGAAGTTGGCCCTTTTGTTAGTCCCGATCAGAAGAGTTTATATTTTGCTAGTGGTCGATCAGCACCCGGAAAGCAAGGTCTCGTGGATATTTATAACGCTCCGATAGTTGACGACACGTGGACAAACTTTGCTACACCCGTGAATATGGGTAAGCCCATTAACACTGGTGGTGATGACTTTTATTTCACAATAGATGCATCTGGCAACGTATTTACCAGCCGTGCTAATAAAGCCCTGGATGGTGCTCAATTGGATATCTACACGCTTGTTCCGAAAACCTTTAAGATTACGCTTATTGGAACGGTATTAAACGAAAAAACTATGCAGCCAATGCAGGCGAATGTAGAACTAAAGATTACTGGCAAAGATCCTCTAAAACTTCAATCAACCCCTCAGGGCCGATTTGAAACTAAGATGCCCGAAATAACCGCGTTTAATATTGCCGCGAGTTCTTCAGGCTTCATACCGAAGGATGAAGCATTCAAGATTCCTGTGCTCAATAAGGATACCACACTCAATGTTGAAATTCTCTTGAAGCCCGTAGCCAAGAAGTTGATCCTTGTTGGAAATGTGTATGACAAGAAAACTCAACAGCCTTTGGCGGCTAAGCTTGATATCAATTTAAAGACAGACAGGAAGACAAGCATGAAAATGGTTGCTGAAGGAGGGAAGTACGAAAAGGAAATCCCGAAGCTTGGCTGGTATATGATCTCCGCATCAGCAGATGGTTATCTGAACCTGACTGATAGTATTGAAGCCGATGACGAGGGAATGTCACCATTTACACGTGACCTCTATTTACAGCCCATTGAAGTTGGTCTTACCGTACGACTTAAGAATATCTATTTTGATTTCGACAAGACGACACTTAAAGAGGAATCGTTCCCTGAACTTAATAAGGTGGTTGATTTTTTGAAACGAAATGGCTCTGTTGAGATCGAAATAGCAGGTCACACGGATAGCAAGGGAACTGATGATTACAACGTCAACCTTTCGCAAGGCAGGTCACAGTCCGTTGTCGATTATATTGTAAGCCAAGGTATCGACGGTTTCCGATTAGCGGCTCACGGGTATGGCGAAGGAAAACCTATTGATACCAATGAATCCGATGCCGGGCGAGCTAATAACCGGAGGGTTGAGTTCACAATCGTGAAGAAATAGAATTGATTATTCTAAATAATAGAAAGGCCCGTTGTTCCGGGCCTTTCTTATTTGTCGGCAATTAATTGGCCGGTACTAACCTCACAAGTTTCCCTGGATTTTCCATCGCTATATAGATATATCCATCGGGACTCTCTACGACAGCCCGAACACGTCCAATATTTTCCAACAATCGTTCTTCTTTGACGAATTTATTGTCGGCTATTTCGACTCTTGCTACAAGTTGATGTGCAAGTGCGCCTACAAGTAGATTGCCCTTCCAACCCGGATATTTATCACTGGTAACCATGGTCAATCCACAAGGGGCAATCGAAGGCACCCAATAGCGTACAGGTTGTTCCATTCCATCTTTCTCTTTTAAGTCAGTGATGATAGATCCGTCATAATTGATTCCGTAAGTGATCACAGGCCACCCATAGTTTTTTCCTTTGATAACAACATTCAACTCGTCACCACCCTTCGGACCATGTTCGTGTTCCCAGAGCGTTCCTGTGGTTTTGTCATAATAAAGTCCCTGCAGGTTTCGGTGTCCATATGACCAGATCTCTGATTTTGCACCGATCACATTAATGAATGGATTATCGCTTGGAACCTTGCCATCGTCATGCAAGCGGAGCACCTTGCCAAGGTGATTAGTAAGATCTTGCGCATTCTCCTTTTTCCCACGTTCACCACTGGTAAAGAACATGTATCCATTTCCGTCGAAGACTATCCGTGAGCCGAAATGCACTTCAGATGATCCAAGTGGAACAGACTGGAAAAGTTCCTCGAGATTTGTGAGTGAGTTACCGTCAAGTTTCGCACGGGCAATAACCGTTCCGCCGCTATCAGCTACTGGTTTGGAATAGCTTAGGTAGATGAATGCGTTTTCCTTGAAATTGGGGTGAAGCTGTATGTCGAGCAATCCACCTTGTCCTTTAGCATAAACTGCGGGAACGCCCTGGATTTTTTCATCGAGAAGTTTACCATCCTCTACGATTCGAATTTCGCCTTCGCGTTCAGTGACAAGAATTCGTCCATCAGGCAAAAATGCAATACCCCAGGGGTTCTTGAGCTGATTTGTGATTGTGTCGACCTGAAACTTTTGTTTTTCGGATTGTACTATCGCTCCTTGAGGGGCTTCTTCTTTGTCTGTCGAACATGATACAATGGTTACGATAACCGCTAACCAACAAGGATAAGATAATCTCATGAGCGTATGTTTATGAATTTCAAGAATCTCCAAATGTATGGTTTAGCATACAAAAGAAAAATTAAAGAATTGATCAACGGCAAGGAGGGGATGAAATCTCAAATCGAACGATCCAGACTTGGAATAGGAATATAATATCAATCCCGGTTCGGGATACTTTGAATCAGACGTGGGGTATTGGAGTAAAAAATTTTTTCCCGCAGATTTCCGAAGATTAAGAGCCACGCGGATCCGCGCAAATTAGCGTGGACCCAACCCCGTGATCAGCGGGCAAATGCATTTCGTCCACGCGGGATGCAACGTCGCTATAACCCCGAATTGCATGCGGGGCTACTAAGCTTAAATCCCTTCGGGATTTCGGCTAGTAACTTAATCTTTATCCGAATTGAGCTCGTTAATTATATCAACAACGGATTTGTCATTGATCATAACATCTGTGAGCACTGCTTGTCCCTTTCCAATCGTGACTAACCCATACGCTACTTGGGTTGTGTCGCTTTGCGCTTGCCAGTAAAGCTGCTCTGCCTGAGAAGCCTTCGACTCCTCCAAATAAAATCTATCGAATGGAATATTGAAGAACACTTCGAAATGTTCATAGGTGTTGAAATAATTCACGCCCGTTTTTAGAAAGGCATCTGAGTCAGGAGGTTCCCTATAAATTCCAGATGCCTTTGCGAATCCTGCAGAGTCGGAAGTAAAAGTGACATACACATCCTCACCGCTTTCCCACCGGCCGCTATCGGCAAGTACAATGCTCGTTGCATCAAAATTCAATGTGATGTATTTGCCACGAAACGGATCGGAGGGATCGATCGGTCGTGTTTTGAATTTGTAAGTTATTCCTTCTACAATTACCGTCTCACTGTCATAGATCATCTTTCCAGGCACCAGCCACTGCGCGATGCACATGACAATAAATAAAGGTAAAGCCAATGTTTTCATACCTCTCTCTTTCTTTTTTTGACCATGTAATAGTTAGCAGCAAAAAAACCAACACCCACAGCAATAAATAATATTCCGCGAACCACAAAACTGAAATCAGTGTCAAAGAACCGGCAGAGAATGAGTGCTGTAATTATCAAGAGTCCGTAGTTCAAAATTCCCAGGTGGTCACGCTGAGCTCCATTGCGGATCGTATTCACTGCAAGCACAAGGATCACAACGTTAGTCAGAAGTTGTGCAATGGTCGGAGCCGTTATTCCTATAAAAAAGAGAAAAATAAAAACAATGAATGCGAAAGACTTTGAATTGATTTCCAGCAAAGACTTTCTCCGAAGGCCAATCACCAATAGCGCACCAGCGATGACCGTGGTTACTATTCCAACAATGAATTCAAGTCCATCGGTGAAATGCTCCGATGATGAATCGCCTAACTCGTCCCAATAAAAATCAAAGCTTAGAATGAGAAGGGAAATAATTACACCCAGGCTGCCTATCACGAGATACGCGTTGCTGATCACTCGTCCGGTGTCAAACGTCGGCAGCTCGCTAAGGATCACAAAGGCGCTGAAAAGACACATGTAAGCTATCATGATCAATTCGCCGTGTGCGTCAACAAAAACCCCCAGACATATGGTTAGCGATAGGGCCAACAACCAAGAATGGAAATAAAAGAAATTATTCTTGACACCGTCCTTCAAAAACTCAAAGTAATAGAATGGCAGGATCAGGATGAATAGCAACCAAAACCACCACGCATGTCCGTGAGGGTAATTGAAATACGATACTTCACAACCGTACCACGTAATTCCTGAAATATAAAGCAGGGAGGCCATCGAGGAACGCAGAACGTAAACTATCGGAAGCGTCAACGCAGTCCATACTAATAAAAAATTACCCAGATTTCCCTCAATGTTATAAACCTGACTCACAATCGAAATGCTGATGGCCACTGCGGCAAAAAGAAATGCACCTGTCCCTTCTCTATAGGTGCGGTTCTCTGATTTTTTTAGCACAAGGATTCCGGCCGTCACCTGACCTATCAGTAGAGGTAAGAGGCCGATAGCTAGCTTAACAACCTTTGGTAAGACATCCCAGTTGTGCGCAATGATCAGTACAAGACCCATTCCGACCAATAAGGCTCCCAGGATTCCGAAAACGATAAAGAGCCTGTTTGTTGAATGGGAGACTTGGCCAGTGTAATGAGACTTGATTCTTTCGGCAGTCTCCTCTGTAATGACCTGGGCGTTTACCAGGTCCGACAGCTCTTTAAGTATCTGTTTACTCATCGCTGGAAGTATTGGGGCTGCCTAAGGTAACAATCTTGTGGCAAAGCATATTCACAAATTTACCAATGGCATAAAATGGTAATTTACGTCAATGCCAGCGTAATGAAGATAATGTTTGCTACAACATAAAGGGATACTACTATCTTGGATCCGGTTCTGTTGACATGGAGTGCCATTTGTTCCTTCTGGTTGTCGTAAAGTTTCAGCGAAATTGCACTGACAATCAATGTCATCAAAATGGATACGAATGTCAGCGAATGTAATGTATCAACCAATGTAAAATCCGATGACTCTGGCAACAATGAGTCAATGATGTACTTGTTACCGACTGCTGCAAACAAACCACCGACAGGTAGTCCAAACCGAGGTTCCAATTCTGAAGGATGTGGTGTAAAACTTATGATTGATATTAGAAAAGCAATGTACATTCCGATGAAGATCTTCATGAACAACCCCAAGGCATCCCGGTCGATATCCATTTCGATCTTGAATGCAGAAAACACCTGGCTGTCCGTTGATTGATCGCCGAAGCCGGTTTCGTAATCGTTGTTGTCATTCTTTACTGTAAAATTTTTTATTTCCCATCCATCTATTGCCTCCGCCTTGTCGTACTGGCTGCCCTTGGTGTCGGGCGTAAACACCAGCAGTTTATTGTCAAACAAAGTATTTTCAATTTGAACCTTGAGATGTTGCGTGTCGAACGGAAAATCCTGCACATCCCAGCTTTCCTTCATGGTACATTTCATTTTCATGATCGCCCAGGCTTTATCACCCAAACTATCCATTATGATCTCTGGGGGCTCGATGGATTTAGCATTAGGAATATCCAATTGTTTTGAAAAGTCAAAATCCGGATTGTCGTAGACAAACCACAACCAGAACCGTATCGTGTACTCCTTATCGTGAAAATTTATATCGTGAACGCTGATCACGTATGCCCCTACTTTAACTGTGTCGGGGTTTGTAGGAGCTTCATCTTGAGCCTTTAACGCCAGGGAGACACTACAGAAAAGAATGATCAGGAATGCGTTTTTCATAGCGGGAAGCGACTAAATTATATGTTTTTATGCGATTCCTCGCTGTCGCCCTGTAAAAGATTAGGTCTTATTATAGTGAGGTTTTTATGTTATTTTGCGGCGCCAAATCTAACCATCATGTACACCGGACTATTACATACCCATTCACTTCTCCGCTACTTTATCCTTATTGCCCTTGTTGTTGTAATTGTTAAAGCGTTGATGGGATTGATAAACAAACAGCCCTATGGCAAGTGGGACAATAAGCTGGGCCTTTACCTCTTTATTTTTACACACATGCAATTACTCGCGGGATTGATCCTGTATTTTGTGAGCCCACGTGTCCAGTTCGGCGCGACCACCATGAGCGACAAGTTCACGCGTTATTGGACGGTGGAGCACATTACGGCTATGCTAATCGCGGTTGTGTTGATTACCCTGGCCAGGTCGACTTCCAAGCGGATGACCGATGACATGGCGAAACACAAACGCATGCTGGTGTTTAATGCGATAGCTCTAGTAGTAATTGCGAGCACGATTGTAATGGGGGGAATGAACCTTTTCGGCTATCCAGCTCAATAACGCGGCGAAGGACTACTTCTTTTTTATAGTACAACCCACAGGCCGTACTTCTGCTGTTGCAATCTTTTGATTTGTTAACATGATGTCGATGGCATCTTTAAGGTAAGAGCGCCTTACGTCCGCTTCGACTTGCGCATTGTCGTCGATTGCGCCACTATAGACAACGTGAAATTTCCCACCATCATTTTTCAATAGAAAACCATGTGGGCTCTTTGACGCGTGTAACTGTTGCATCAGCGTCTGGTCCTTATCAGAGAGGTAGGGTATGTTGAGGCCCAGCTGCTGTGCCTTCTTTGTCATGTTTTCGGCCGACTCAACGGGATCGGCACTGGAATTCACCAATAATACAGGCACTTTGTCCTGATATTCATTAGATAATTTAGCGATCCGTCCCCGGTAATATTCGTCATATGGACAAGCGTTGGTAGTAAAGATGATTGCGAGTCCTGAGCAAGATGGGTATGTGTCCAGCGAGATTGTTTTTCCATTGACCACGTTGGTTAAGGTAAAGTTAGACACCTGTTGTGCGAGCGTGGAAGAAAAGACAAGGATTAGTGCAGCGATGATTGGTAATCTTGAGATTATCATAGGTTAGGTCGCAGGTTGAAAACAACTACAAAGTTTGGGAAAAGAATGTACCGTAAAGGTATCACGCTTTCACTATCTGAAACAATTATCCGGCCACGAATGTCACCTTCAGTTTCCAGTTCAAAACCGTCGATTATGAGGTTTTCCGCAAATACGAGGTTTTTCTGTCCATGCAGTTTTACCAGTGTTTCCTTTGCGCACCAGTAGACAGTATGTTTTAAGATGTCCGTGCCGGCATCCTCTAACTCTTCTGTGTGAAGTATCCTATGGGCGATCCGCAATAGTTTGTCTTTAGGTTGTTCGAGATCGATGCCTACGGGTTCGTTTTTATCCACCAGTGCGGCAACATACGGATATGAATGACTGAGTGAGAGATGACAATTGTTTCCTTTAGGGAAGGGTTTGCCGTATTGGTCTTTTGTTATTCCCTCGAAATTCATGGACATTGAAGCAAATATCTCTTTAACGAGCACCCTGCCTGCCAACCATTCCAATCGCTTGTTTTCGTTAGTTATTGTATCGGACACAATTTCCCAGGGTACCACCTGTTCCGCTAACGATGCTTCACTCTCACCGATTCGCCATAGGCCCCAGGTGCGATCTTGCTCCGAAACTATTTTTGCTAATGGCATGATGATTAAGTTTCCGAAAGTAAGAACTTTCGCAAAACTAATGATGTATATTGAAAGTACTGGTCAACAAGCTTCATACATTAAAGGGTCATCGCGATAGTGTATACACACTTGAGGGCTCTTCCGACAACCGGTTTTTTTTCTCGGGTTCTGGTGACGGTATGGTCGTGTTATGGGATATTGCTGAACCCGAGCACGGACAGCTTATTGCCAAACTTCCCAACTCCGTGTATGCCTTACATCATCATGGCGAAAGTGACTACCTGATCGCTGGCCACAATTACGATGGGATACATGTTATTGACTGGAAGAATAAAAAGGAACTGGGTTCGTTACAACTAACAACAGCTGCCATCTTCGATATTCAGTCCCTGGGGCGCGAATTGTTCGTAGCCACCGGCGATGGGAGCCTCATAAAAGTTGATGCCATGAATCTGACGATACTGGGGCAAGCCCAGCAAGCTTCGAAGAGTGCCCGCGCGATTGCAATTAGCAAGTCCCGAGGCGAAGTCGCCGTTGGCTACAGCGACAATTTCATTCGTGTATTTGATTTTGACTCGCTGAAATTGATGTATGAATGGAGGGCACACGCTAATTCGGTGTTCACGGTCAGGTACACTCCGGATGAAAAACTGGTGCTTAGTGGGTCGCGCGATGCTCGTCTGAAAGCGTGGGATGCCGACAACAAGTACAGCCAGGCTGCTGAGGTCGTAGCCCACCTTTATGCCATAAATCACCTCGATTTTAGCCCGGATGGCAAACATTTTGTAACTTGTAGCATGGATAAATCCATTAAAGTGTGGGATACTGAGAAGTTGAAACTGCTGAAAGTGATCGATAAAGCCCGACATGCAGGGCATTGGACCTCCGTCAACAAAGTATTATGGACCAGTTATAACGATCAGGTTTTAAGCGCTAGCGATGATCGGACCATATCGATATGGGGCATTAATTTTGAATAACATTTTTTATGAGAGTAACACCCTTAGACATACGTCAGAAAACCTTTGAAAAGAATTTCAGGGGATATGAAAAAGATGAGGTCAACGCATTTCTGTTGACGCTTTCGCAGGAATGGGAACGGATTCTCGATGAAAACAAAGAACTGCGCATCAAACTCGAAGCCACAGAACGCGAAGTGTCGAAGCTTCGCGAGGTTGAGAGTTCGTTATATAAGACACTTAAGACTGCAGAAGACACTGGTGCGAATGTGATTGGACAGGCGAAGGTAGCAGCAGATCTCCATTTACGCGAGTCTCAGATGCAGGCTGAAGCTATCATGAATGAAGCAAAAACCAAAGCCAGAGATACGATCGAAGAATCTGATACGAAAGCGAAGGAAATACTGGCGGAGATGGAAGACCGGCTGAAGGCGTTAGTGGAGAACTATAGGATGATGATAGCAACCCGCGATGACTTGCTCACCAATATCAGGCATCTATCCACGGATGCCCTGGAGCGCGTCGAAAAGGCTCGCGCCAGCACGAAAGATTTTGATCCAGACAAGCACCTAGCGTTAGCAAAACGGGAAGCAAAACGTGCTGCTTTCCCGAACTCTGTCGATACGGAGAAAAAAGCCAAAGCTGAACCTATTCCTGTTCGCGAAAAGGAAAAGGAAATTATCTTCGAACAGCGGACATTGATCGTTGAGCCTCAGCCAAAAAAAGTTCAAAAATCCTTTTTTGACGAGATTGGATGATCGGTAAAGTTGCTCTGGAAGGTCTTGAGTTCCATGCATTCCACGGAGTATATCCCCATGAGCGTGAATCCGGCAATTGGTTCGAAGTCGATATCGCCGTAGAGACCGATTTCTCCATGGCGGCGGCCAATGATGAACTTCAGGGAACTGTGAACTATGAATCTCTCTTCAAGATTGTAAAAGAGGAGATGGATCAGCCTTCAAAACTTCTGGAAACAGTTGCTGAAAAAATCGCGCGAGATGTTCTCGAAAATTTTCCGGAGTCGCTTTCAGTTGAATTAAAGGTATCAAAATTGAATCCGCCCATTGGTGGTAAATGCAAAAAGGCAACGATCAGTCTTATACGTCGTCGTCAATGAAAGATCAAGCTGGTTGTTGATCTTCAACTACGGATGCACTCTGTCTTGGATCTACAAACATAAATCCTCGTCCAGCCTCGCCATCATAAAAGTCAACTTCTTTACCAATGATATACATCGTATGCTTTTTGTCTACATAGACCGGGATACCATTGATTTCATAAGCCAGATCTGATTCTTTCTTTTTATCAAATCCAATCAGCAACGAGACGCCACATCCGCCGCCTTTTACACCTAATCTCAATCCATAGTCAGGTGGAATGTTTTTGGTTTGCATGATCTTCCGGATCTCTTCTGCAGCACGACGCGATATGGTAACAGGTTGAAGGCTTTCAAACATTGATGCGGACGAAATGAATTGCGTTCAAAATTATTTAAATTTCAAACACAATTATGGGTAAATTAATTCTATGGATGCATTAATCGAGTTTATAAAGATTCTGGTACCTGCGTCGGTTGTCCTTTATGCCGCTTACTTGTTGGTCAGAACCTTTATCCAGAAGGAAATAGAGCTAAAAAGGCTGGAAGTTCGCAGTAGGAGCATTGAAACAGTGTTACCAAATCGGCTCCAGGCCTATGAAAGAATGGTGTTATTCCTTGAGAGGATGTCACCGCAAAATCTCCTGGTAAGGCTTAGCACCACAGGCATGCCATCGCGGGAATTTCATCAACTCCTGTTGAGTGAAATCCGCAATGAGTACAACCACAACGCATCGCAACAGCTCTACATTAGTGAGGAAGTATGGGTGTTGATTAAAAATGCAAAAGAGGACCTCATCGTGTCAATTAACGATGCGGCGAGTGAGATGACACTCGAATCGACCAGCCTCGATTTGTCAAAGAAGATATTTGAAAAGGCCATCAACAAACCGGTCGACCCGCTGGGGCATGCGTTGGTGGAATTAAAAAAAGAAATTCAGCGTACTTTCTGAAATGAATGGATAGTTCCTTCGTTTCGTTCTGGACCGACTTTTGATTAGACAGTACTTGTATGAACAACAGATTTTTCGAAACCGCATTAAACCAGGCAGCTAAACTTGCCGGAAAAAAGAGCAGGATCCTTCTTCTGCTCACGAGGCTAGGCTCAAAAATGAACAGGGTCAACTGGTCACCTGTGGAGCGCCAGCTTATCAAAGACAAATTCTTTACTCTCGGCAGACTTGCTAAAGCATATGCTTTGGGACATTATCGCGCCGTGCCGTGGAAGACCATGCTCATCTTGCTGGCCGCAGTTATCTATTTTATCAATCCACTGGACCTTATCCCGGACCTTATACCAGTAGCGGGATTTACCGATGACTTCGCTGTTTTGGTTTGGGTGTATAGTACGATCGAGGAAGAGATAGATAAATTCGTAGCGTGGGAGGCATCCCAGGCCCGCCCGATATGAAAACAGCTCTGATCGCCGGTAGCACTGGATTGATCGGCCAACAACTCCTTCAGTTATTGATTGAAAGTCCATTGTATGAAAAGGTGATTGCAATCACCCGCCAGGACCTACGCAGTCATCCAAAACTTGTTCAAATCAAAATAGAATTTGGAAACATTACGGAGAACTCGGAAAAGATAAAAGCTGATGATGTCTTCTGCTGCCTTGGGACAACCATGGCTAAGGCAGGATCAAAAGAAAAATTCAGACAAGTTGATTTTTATTATCCATATCTGTTGGCAAAGACAACGTATGCGACAGGCGCCAAACAGTATTTAATCGTTTCCTCACTTGGGGCCAATAAAAGTTCTTCAATATTTTACAATGAAGTAAAGGGCGAAGTTGAAGAAGCTGTGTCAGCTGTGGGTTTTGATGCCGTTCATATTTTCAGACCTTCGTTATTGCTAGGTCACAGGCCGGAAAAGCGTTCCGGTGAAGATGCAGCCAAAGTGTTTTATCGGATCTTCGGATTTCTTATTCCTAAAAAGTACAATGCCATCTCATCGCTAAAAGTTGCCAGGGCAATGCTCTACTTTGCAACACAGAATAAAAAAGGTACTTTCATTCACGAATCAGGTGAGCTGCACCAGTTCTGATCGTAAAATCTTTTCATTAGAAAATCGTGTTATCGTATGATTGCTGTTGTTCAGCGTGTTTCCGCCGCATCTGTGACGATTGAAAATAGAATTAAATCAACCATTGCTTCGGGCTTGCTGGTGTTGCTTGGTGTTGAGGACGCAGATAACCTGGAGGACATCGACTGGCTGGCGTCGAAAATTGTGAATCTTCGTATTTTTAACGATGAGCAGGGAGTTATGAATGTGGGCGTGAAAGATGTGAATGGAGAAATCCTCGTAGTAAGCCAGTTCACATTGCATGCAAGCATAAAGAAGGGAAACCGCCCCTCGTACATAAAAGCGGCAAAGCCGGAAATAGCGATTCCATTGTATGAGTCTTTTGTTAAGGTTGTACAATCAAATCTCGGTAAGGAAGTGCAGACCGGTGAGTTTGGGGCGGATATGAAAGTTAGTCTTGTGAATGATGGTCCTGTAACTATTATCATTGACACAAAAAACAAAGTATGAAAAAAGTCGAGCACATGATGGGAGATATCACATTGCTTGAAGTCGATGCCATTGTAAATGCGGCTAACAATGGGTTGATGGGAGGCGGAGGTGTGGATGGCGCCATTCATCGTGCAGGGGGCCCTCAGATCCTCGATGAGTGTATGGCAATCCGCAAGCGGCAGGGTGGATGTCCGACCGGGGAGGCTGTGATAACAACGGGCGGAAACCTGAAAGCAAAATTTGTAATACATACCGTTGGCCCTGTGTGGTCGGGGAACAATGAGAATGAAGAGTTGTTATTGGCAAGCGCTTACAGGAATAGCCTCGCACTTGCATCGGCAAACCTTGTGAAGTCAATTGCATTTCCCAACATAAGTACTGGTGTATACCGGTTTCCTAAGAGGCGCGCCGCGGAAATTGCTATACAGGAAATCAATATTTTTTTGAGTAAGGATGACATTCTGCAACAGGTGATCTTTTGCTGTTTTGATGAAGAGAATTTCAAGATATATGATCAATTACTCACGGAATAATATTCAGATGAGGCTTTTCTATATATTGATTTTGATTGCAACTGGAATAGATCTGCAGGCACAATCTAAGTATGGACTGAAGGCCACTAACTATGACGAATACATCCAAAGTGTTAAGGTTAATCCTGATAAGGAGCTGATCAACCTGGAAACATTTGTTCCGGGATTGGTACTTGATATACGCTACGCAACGACGGATAATTTTACAGGCGAGAAAATTTATAATCTTTCCCGTGCCTATGCGCGTAAGCCGGTAGCCATTGCGTTAAAAAAGATACAGGCTGATTTAAAATCGCAGGGTTTGGGGATTAAGATCTTTGATGGCTACCGTCCATATAAGGCGACAGTGAAATTTTATGAGGTATACCGTGATACTACATATGTTGCGTCACCGTATCGGGGTTCACGCCACAATCGCGGTTGCGCCTTGGATTTGACTGCTATTGATTTAAAAACGGGACAGGAATTACGGATGCCCACCGGTTTTGATTCGTTTAAAAAGGAAGCCTGGCCTTCAACACCTGTAAGTGATCCGGAGGTTAGGAAGAATCGAACGCTGCTTATTAACGCAATGGAAAAGCATGGTTTCAAAGTAAACAGCTCAGAGTGGTGGCACTATGACTTTATAGGCTGGCAGAAGTTTGAAGTCCTGGATATA
>Ga0111538_10002085_pt1 | contig 28141 bp, 21 predicted proteins | sample SoiMethybrSBSTD1_FD_79669 | JGI IMG/M metagenome (GOLD analysis project Ga0111538, IMG submission 79669) | Bulk soil microbial communities from a Populus tree surrounding site in Tennessee, USA - Soil MetaG P. TD hybrid SBSTD1 (version 2)... | ecosystem: Environmental > Terrestrial > Soil >... | reverse complement strand
GCGAGGGCCTTGAAGCCGTTTCCAGAGGAACGCGACATATGCCGCGCGACGGCGTCGTGTCGTCTCCCGGCCATCCTCGGACAAAAAATCATCCGGGACAGCGTCTAACGGCCGACTCCAGCTCACCGCGATGCAGCCGTGAGGCCAGCGCAGCGTCCACCATCTGGAGTTCAGTGGCGCGGGACCACAGCACATGGCCGCCGACCTGCCATCCGTTCGAATGCGGGGACTGCTCGGTCACATGCCGCCAGTCATGCTGAAATCCGTTACCGGCCCTGTCTACGAGCTGGTGACGGGCACGGGCGGATCGGCGCCTGGGACCGCAGATCGGCATATCGCGTTCGCCGGTCGAGTCGCGTCATCACCCGTCGAGCGGACTCCTCACCCCACGTCCGCCGCGATTCAACACGTGCGTATACACCATCGTCGTCGCCACGTCGCGGTCCCCGAGCAGTTCCTGAATCGTACGTATGGCTGGAGCGTGGCTGCGACTGGTTCTGCGTCGACGCGCTGACTCGCCGTTCAGTCGCCAGATGCGTCAGGAACGCGTTGACGTCAACAGCGCCGAGTGCCTCGGGACGGCGCCTCTGGTGGAAGAAAATGAAACGCCGTATCCACGGGAATTCAATTGCGATCAGCCGGCGCACGCGAGTCTGGCACGCTCGCATCCGCGTGAAGGCCGGACACTACACCGGTCCGGCTAAAGCCGGACACTACGCTCTACACCGTGAACACGTAGAGCGTGACGCCTGCGGAGATCGCAATGTACTGCTTGCCGTCCACCGAGTAGGAGATCGGTATCCCGCGCACGGCGCCGCCAAGCTGAATGTCCCACAGCGGCTTGCCACTCTCGGCATCCAGCGCAAAGAAGTTCCCTTCTTCCGTGCCGCCGAACAGCAGGCCACCACCCGTGGACAGCAGGCTCGTCCATCCCGGTGACAGCAGCGGGAACTCCCACTTCATCTTCCCCGTCGTCGCGTCGAGCGCGCGGATCGCACCGCTCGCGACGTCGCCGTTGACGGCGCGTCCGCCGCCGCCAGTGAAGGCCGTTCCGGGCTTGTACACCGCGTCGCCCTTGTAGTAGATCGTGCCCATCTCGCGCGCGGCCTGGTAGAACAACTTCGTCTGTGGGCTGTAGCTGGGACTGAACCAGTTCGACGCACCCTGGATATTGGGAAACACGAGTGTGCCATCGAGACTGGGCGCGATGCCCTTCTTGCGAATCGGCTTGCCCTTCGCGTCGATGCCGTCGGCCCACGTCTGCTTCGCGTACGGCGCCGACACGAGGTACTCGCCGGTCGCGCGATCGAGCACGTAGTAGAACCCGTTGCGATTCGCCTGCGCGATCAGCTTCCGCTCGCGGCCGTTGACCGGCGCGTCGAACAGCACCAGCGTCTCGTTGGCGTCCCAGTCGTGGACGTCTTCCGGCGTGAACTGGAAGTGCCACTTCATCTTGCCGGTGCCCGGATCGAGCGCGAGCACCGAGTCTGTATAGAGGTTGTCGCCCGGACGATTGTCGGCGTTCCAATCGGGAGCGGGGTTGCCGGTCGCCCAATAGAGAAGATTGAGCTCGGGATCGTACGAGCCGGTCAGCCACGTCGAGCCGCCCCCGGTCTTCCAGCCGTCGCCTTTGCCCCACGTTTCAGATCCCGGCTCGCCTGGCGCGGGCACGGTGTATGTCCGCCACACCAGCTTGCCCGTCTTCGCATCGTACGCATCGACGAACCCGCGGATGCCGGTCTCAGCACCCGACACGCCAACGATGATCTTGCCGTCGAGCGCCAACGGCGACAGCGTGAGATAGAAACCGTGCTTGTTGTCTTCGACGGTCGTGTCCCAGCGCACCGTACCGGACTTCGCGTCGAGCGCGATCAGATGGCCATGCACGGTACCCACGAACACGGATTCATCGAGGATGGCCACGCCGCGGTTCACCGGCGGCGATCCGATCACGATGACGTCAGGCGGGATGTTTGGTGTGTACGTCCACAACGTCCGGCCACTGCGCGTGTCGAGTGCGGTGACGGTGCTGTTCGGCGGTTCGGTGAGATACATCACACCGTCCACGACAATCGGCGACGTTTCGACGACGCCGGAGCGCTGCATCTGGTAGGCCCAGGCGAGCTTCAGCTGACCGGCGTTCTGCCGATTGATGAGTGTCAGCGGCGAATAGCGATGCGACTTGTAGGAGCCGGCATAGGTCAGCCAGTTCTGCGGTTCCTTCTCGGCGTTGAGGAGTCGCTGATACGACACCTGCGCGAACGCGCTCGTTCCCGCAATCGCGACGAATAGCAGGATCAGAAAGCGCTTCACTGTAAACCTCCGAGATTGGAAAGATAGGCCACCAGATCGTCGAGCTCCGCCTCGCTCATCTTGCCAGCGAAGCTCGGCATCAAACTGGCGTTCGGTTCCTTACGAATCACTTCGGCGTTGCTCTTGCGGATCGAGTGGAACTTGCCGCTCGTATCGCGCAGCTGAATGGTGAAGAGATCCTCATTGACCCGAATCCCGCGCACCTCCGCGCCGTCTTTCATCACCACGCGCACGGGCAGGAACTCGCTGTAGCCGGGCCCCTGCACGCGAAGCGTGCTGTTGGGGAGTACGGCACCTGGTTCGAGGAGCGCCTGCCGCAAATACTGCGGCCCGCGCTGGACGCCGATGTCAGTGAGCTCCGGCCCCAGTGTGCCGCCCTGTCCCTTGACGATATGGCAGGCGGCGCAATTGAGTTTGGCGTACAGCTCGGTCCCCTTCTTCGCGTCGCCGCGAGATGCCGGCCGCGCCGTTCGACCCAGCGATCGGACATAGGCGACGAGCTGGCGCTGCTCGCTGTCGAGCGTGCGGCGTACGCGCGGCATGCCGCGGCTCGGAATCCCGTCGGCGATGATCGTGCGCAGCGCGGCGTCATCAGGCGCGTTCACCAGCTTCGCTCGATTCAGTGGCGGTCCGGCGCCGCCGGCACCGTCGAACCCGTGGCACGTCACGCACAGATGTCCAAACAGGACTTTTCCCGCCTGCACGTCGGCTGCGGACTGCGCGCCCGACACGCGAGGAAGCACGATCGCAAGAAGGACAACGCCGAAGCGAATCAGTTGTTTCATGAGGCCGAGCAGGGTGTGGGGCTCCAGGCAGAGGCGTCAGGGACTTTCTTGAAATGCGAGCTGGTGACGAAGCGTGACGTGAGATTCTGCGGATCCTCGACGATGGTCGTGACGATCAGCCACGCATCTCCGTTTGCCTCGCTGGTGCGATTGAAGTACTCGGTCAATCTTGCGTTTGCGCTGTAAGGCACGCCATTCTTTCGCAGATACCCGGGTCGCATGTTGGCGGTGACGACGCGAAGCGAGCCGCCGCGTGCTGCTGCTCCGCCGCCACGTCGTCCGCCGCCGGCCGCCTGCCAGTTGGCGATCGATGTTCCCTGCCAGGACGCCTCACCACGCTGGGCCGGCGCGACGAAGTTCAGCATTCGCGTCTGCGTGCCGGCCTCGGTCTCGATCTTCAGTGTCGTATCGTTGTCCCACGTGATGCGGATGCGGCCGGGCACGCGCATGATCGCGGCCGCGCCGTAGCCGCGGCACTGCTCGCCCGCGGCCGTGTCCTTCGCCGGATCCCAGGCATCAGCGGCTTTGGTGCCAGCGTCGTTGAGTGGGACGCTCGCGTAGTCGCCCTTGGGCGGCGTGCGCATGCGCCACCGCCAGTCCTCGGTGACCACCGACACCCACGTGCCCGTGAGATCGATCGGTGCTGCTGCGCGCGCTGTCGGAGGTGCGCCGCCTTGCCGGCCCTGCGCAGCGACGACGACCGAGGAGAGCAGGAGTGAGATGGCGATCAGGCGCGCCATTACTTCCGCCCCGCCGGGCGCGCCGGGACGCGAGGCGCCGCCGGCGCCGGCTTCTTCCCACCGCCGAGCGTCGTATACACCGCCTCCACAAACATGTCCGTCGTCCACGGTCCTGATGTCGCACCGTAACGCGGCTCGTAGTCGGCGGTCGGACGCGCCGCCTTCACCTGATCGAGCGTCAGACCCTTCTCGACCATCGCCTGCACGCGGTCGCGGATGATCGTCACCATGTCGCGGTAGTAGGCGACGTCGGCCGAATCACTGAGACGGCCGTGCCCAGGGATGACGAGCGTGCCGCCTTAGGTGCGGAACTCCGCCACCGAGAGATCGAGCAGACGATTGAGTCCGTCGATCACGCCGTTGATGGTGCCGCCGTGCTTCACGTCGATCACCGGATACGAGACCGTGGAGTAGATGTCACCGGCTGCGACGACGTCTGAGCCGCGGAACCACACCAGGCTGTCGCCCTCGGTATGCGCCGCTGGCTGATGAATCAACTGGATCCCTTCTCCATTGAAGAAGTGACTCAGCTTCATCCCATCGGTGTAATAGGTGTCGGTTGGCTGGGCGTCCGGTGGCGCCTTCTGTTCGCCGGCTTCGGGCTCGAGCAGCCGCTGCAGCACGTTCTCGTGCGCGAGTATCGCGGCACCTTCACCCGCGTCAGCGATGTTGCCGGCGACGTTACCGCCGGTGAACGTGCGACCCGCCATGCGTATCTTCTCGTTGCCACCGGCGTGATCCGGATCAGCGCTCGTGTCGATGATGTAGCGAATCGGCTTGGCCGGCGGCTCGGTGTTGCGGCTGGCGATGCTCGATCGCGTTTCGGCGCCGCTGCCCAGCGGCGTGTCGCGCAGATCCAGGTTGTTCTGCAGCTGACGAATCGCGGCGAGCACCTGGTCGGTCATCTGCGCGCGCCCGGCATCGACCATCAGCACGCCGTCGCGGCCTACCGACACGGTGATATTGGCGCCTGCGCCGAGCAGCATGTAGACGTTGCCGCGGACCGGCAGGATTTGAATGCCGGGCGTCGAGGTCGCGGCAGGCGGTGCGACAGGTTGAGCAATGGGCTGCGTACGGCCTTTGGCGAGAAAGTCCGGATACATGGTGTCCGAGCCGCCGCGCGTCGCATCCACCGGCAGCTTGTGCCGTGTCGCGAACTCGGTTGTGTATGGGTTGCTGCCGGGAAGGAAGCTCGGAATCTCGCCCTTCTTCCGATCCACTTCCTGCACGACGCCGCACGGATATGGCGGCACCTGCTGGCGAAGATCCAGCTCGTAGTCCGTTGTCCGCACGAACGGCTCGGTCAGATACACCGGGTCGTTGACGATCGTCATCACCGTGAGGATGTCGCCGTTGCGAATCCAGTGCTCGGTGAGCGTCGCCTTGTCGCTGCGCGGCAGTCCATTGCGGCGCAGGTAGCCTTCCTTCAGATGCGTGACGGTGACGGTCAGCATGTCGCCGTCCCACTTCGCCGTCGAGAAGCCGGCCCACGTGTGCAGCGCGTCAGCCGGCGGATGCGGACGTCCGTCGAGGTAGATCGCGCGGTCCACCGACCGCAGCCACTCGGCGTGGAACGCCGTGATCTCGCGCGAGACGGGATCGACTTCTTTCGAGATCCGCAGGTTCGATGGTCCGCGCCAGATGTAGTCCGCGGAGTGCGGGCGGCACTGCCACTCCGGCAGCGTCTGAATCGAGGCGTCCCACGACTCGGCGCGTAGTCGGGCCGCTTCGCTGATTGGAATCCCGAGGTAGTCGCCGAGCTCAGGACCGGGGACGCGTTCCGGCTGGTCTTCCCAGAAACGAGGCGCCCACTCGCCCGAGAAATCGACTTGAGCTGACGCCGGAACCGCAGTACACGAGACGAGGAGAAAGAAGAGTGCCGAGATCGATGAACGGACGGGGTTCATAGGAACTCGCTCCGCGGAGGCGGAAGCCTCCGCTCTACGTCAATACCGACCGGATAATAGTGCGCCTGCGTTCGGCGCGAACGTCCTCAATCCGAGCTTCTGCAGCATCTGATACGTCGTGCACACCGACGCCGAGACTACCGGCAGGCCGCACTCCTGCTCGACGACCGGGATCGCGGCGAGCGACGGCATCTGCACGCACGACGACAGCACCAGCGCGTCGATGCCATCCAGCTTCAGGTTCTTATAGATGTCCACCAGCGCCATGGGATCGCGGCGTCCGACTTCGAGGTTGTCGGGAATCTCCAGCGCGATGCGATCGACGACTTCGATCCCTTCGTGCTCGATGTACTCGGCCACCATCGTGCACAGCGACTGGACGTAGGGCGCGACCATCGCGATCTTTCGCGCCTTCAGCGTGCGCAGGCCGTCAACCAGCGCTCCGGCGCTCGTCACCACCGGCGCTGGCGCACCTTCACGTGCGGTGACGTCCTGTAATCGCTCCTGCGATTGGCAGTGATAGCCCTTCCCCATGCTCATGATCGCCACGAGGCATGCGTAGCCAAGCACGTCCACGCGCGCGTCGGCGAGCTCGGCGGCGCAGCGATCCGAGTCGGCATCCATCGCCGCCAGTTCTTCCTTCGTCACCTTCTTCATGCGCATGCGGCTCGAGTGGAAGGTGAAGCGCTCTGGCTCGACGGACTCGCGCCCGCGCAGGATCGCGGGGATCTCCGTCTCCATGGTGGTGTTGGAGCTGGGAACGATCTGTCCGATTCGGTAGGTGCGCACGCTAGCGACTGGGCACTTGCTCTCGCCACAACCCGAGAGCCTTTTGCGCTGGACGATCCGAGAGGCTGAACAGCACCGCATCGTCGCTGGCGTCATGCGAGAGCGGCGCCCACGACGGCGCAACGAGAATATCTTTCGGCCCCCACGAGTACGTCGTGTCACCAACGCGCGAGCGCCCATGTCCCTCGACGACGACGAAGATCGTGGCGTCGGTCTGCCGGTACGGCGTGCCGCGAAAGCCTTTCGGCAGGAGTTGCATGAATGCGCCAATCGTCGGCATCGGGTAGCCGCCGGTCGCCGGGTTCACGAAGCGCATCTTGATCCCGTGACACTCGTGCGGCGGTCCCGAGCGCCTCAGATCCTCGAGCGTCTCGCGGCTGCGCGAGTACGGGTAGTTGAAGACCGGCGACGAAGGCCGCGTCGGCGAGAAATCCACCGGCAGCATGTTGGCGCCATACCGCGACAGCGAGTCGCCGCTGGGAATCGTGTTCGGCTGCACCTCTCCCGGATAGTGCTCGGCGAAGCTGGTGTCGAACAGGTTCACGATCGGAATGTCGAGGCCATCGAGCCAGACGGTCGGCGCATCTCCCGGGTTGCCGTGATCGTGGTACGTCCACGACGGCGTCAGGATGAAGTCACCTGGGCTCATTGTGGTGCGTTCACCTTCGACCGCGGTGTAGGCGCCGCTGCCTTCAAGTACGAACCGCAGCGCCGAGGTCGCGTGACGATGGCAGCGGGCGACTTCGCCTGGAAGGATCAACTGCAGACCGATGTAGAGACTGCCGGTGGCGCGTGAGCGGCCGCGCAGTCCGGGATTCTCGAGGATGAGCACGCGCCGCTCGGCTTCCTTTTCGGTGAGCAGCCGGCCGGCTTCCAGCAGCAGCGGACGCAGATCGTCGTAGTGCCACAGGACGGGGACGGCTTCGGGACGCGGCTCGGGCGGAATGATCGCGCCGAGCACTTCCCAGAGCGGCGCAGCGCCGCGCGCGTCGAGGCGGTCGTAGAACTCCTTCCGCTCCGGAGTGAGCTCCGGCTTGGTGAAGAACGTCGTGGTCGCGCCGTCCATAATTCGGTTCCAGGTTCCAGGTTCCAGGTTCCAGGTTCCCGGTTCCCGCTAGGCTCCTGCAGTGGCCATCGCCGGAGCGGGCCTGGTTGCGTCCGCTCGCGCGATGACGGTCATCGTTCCGATCCTGTCGATGGTGGCGACCATGCGATCGCCGGCTTCGATCGGACTCACGCCTTCGGGAGTGCCCGTGAACAGCAAGTCACCCGGTTGCAGCGTGTAGAACGCTGACGCCATCTCGATCAGCTCGGGCACGCCGAGAATCATGTACTTCGTGTTCGACTGCTGCCGCAGCTGATCGTTGACCGTGATCTGCAGGTCGAGCGCGCCGGGATCGGGGATTTCGTCGGCGGTCACCAGCCATGGTCCCAGCACGCTGTATGAATCCGGCGACTTGCGGAAGCTGCGGTCCTCGCTGCCACGAATCGAGATGTCGAGGCCGATCGAATAGCCGGCGACGTAGGCTAGCGCCTCATCACGTTTGACGCGGCTGGCGGTTCGGCCAATCACCACCGCCAGCTCCACTTCGTGATCGGTCCGCCGCTTCGCGCACCGGACGACGATGCCCTGCCCCGGTCCAACGAGCGAGCTCGACGCCTTCAGAAAGAGACCGGCGCTCTGGATGGTGAAGGTGTGGCCAGGGTTGTTGCCGTGGAGCTGCGGGTTGTCGCGCACCTCGTTGAGGTGCTTCTGGTAATTCACCGGCGCCGCGATGATCTTGCCGGGATTGGCGACCGGGCTCAGCAGCGTCAGGCTGTCGAGCGGCAGCGCCGCAGCGTCCTTCGCCAGCGCGCGGGCGCGCGTGGCCACGGCATCGAGGTTCGCTATGAAGACGTCGTGCTGCGGCAAGGGATACGAGAAGCGCGGCAGCACGTCGAGGGCCGCCGTGACATCGCGGACGATGGTGCCCTCGACCATTCCCAGTCGTCCGTCGCCAAACCTGCAAAATCTCATAGTTGTCCTACTGGTGTATTTCTATGGGGTCACGCACGGTGTGGGGTTCCACCCGGCCGTTCCGCTTTCCTTCTTGAACTGCACGGTGCGCACGTAGGGCCCGCTCAAATACTGTGCGTCCTCGAGGATCTTCGTCACTAACAGATACGTGTAACCGTCCGGTTCGGTGATCGTCGTGAACCACTCGGTCATCGTCGCGTTGGCGCCGTACGGGACGCCGTTGCGGCGGTAATACCCCGGTCGCATCCGCGAGGTCGTGACGCGCATCGACGATCCGGGACGGATCGCACCTCGCCCCTCGCCGGCGCCGGCACCGCCACCTCGCCGGCCGCGCCCTCCGCCCGGCAGTTCCCACGCGGCGAGGGAGAACCCTTGCCACGTCGGCTCGCCCGATGGCGGCTGCGGGCTGCCGAAGTTGAAGAGACGCGTCTGCTGGCCGGTGTCGGTCTCGAGCTTCAACGTGTTCTCGTTCTCCCAGCCGATGCGAAGCCGGCCTGGCCAGTGCATGATCCCGCCGGCGCCGTAGGCCTTGCAGGCTTCACCCGCGGCAGTGTCCTTCGCGGGGTCCCACTGCTCTGCAACCTTACGTCCCGCATCGTTCACCGGCAAATAGAGGACGTCGCCCTTCGGAGGTGACACCATGCGCCATCGCCAGTCATCGGTCACCAGCGAGACCCACTGGCCGGTGAGATCGAGCGGCGCCGAGGCTTGCGCGGATGCGGCCGCGCCTCCCTGCCCGCGACCGCGCTGCGCGCCCAGCGGCGCAGCGAGTCCCATCAACACGACGGCGACAACGCAGGCGCGCATCATTTTCGTCGCGCCGGGGCGGTGGGCACCTTCCCGCCCGTAGTGTCCGGCTTAAGCCGGACGCTACTGAGTGTCTTGTAGACCGCTTCGATGAAGTTCGCAGTGGTCCACGGTCCCGTGGTCGAGCCGTATTCGGTGTCGTAATCGCCGCTCGGGTTCGCCGCCTTTACCTGCTCCAGCGTCCGGCCCTTTTTGACCAGGTCTTCGACGCGGTCGCGAATGATCGTCAGCATGTCGCGGTAGTAGGCGACGTCGGCCGAATCGACGAGACGACCATGCCCGGGCACCATCAGCGTTCCGCCCTCGAGCCGGAACTCGGCGATCGACATGTCGAGCACACGATTGAGGCCGTCGAGCACGCCGTTGATCGTGCCGCCCTTGGCGACGTCGATCACGGGATACGAACCCGTGGACATCAGATCGCCGAGCGCGATGACGTCGGTCCCGCGGAAGTGCACGATCGAATCTCCGTCGGTGTGGGCCTTCGGCGTGTGAAAGAGCTGGATCCCTTCGCCGTTGAAGTAGTGACTCAGCTTGTAGAAGTCCACGAAGTAGGCGTCGGTCGGCAGGGCGTCAGCGGGCACCGCCGCCTTCCCTTCCGTCTCCCGCGCCATCCGCGACAACACGTTCTCGTGCGCCAGAATCGCCGCGCCTTCCGTGGCGTCGGCAATGTTGCCGGCGACGTTGCCGCCGGTGAACGTGTGCCCGGCATTCCGCAGCTTCTCGTTGCCGCCCGCGTGATCCGGATCGGCGCTGGTGTTGATCACGTAACGAATCGGCTTCGGCGGTGCGGTGATGTGGCGATCGGCGACCGACGATCGTGTTTCAGCGCCGAAGCCCGACGGCCGCGGCTCGTTGCGGACGGCCCACTCGCGCTGGACCTGCCGGACGGCAGCGAGCACCTTGTCGGCCATCTCGGCGCGACCTGCGTCAACGATCAGCGCGCCGTCGCTCCCAACCGACACAACGATGTTCCCACCAGCGCCGAAGATCGCGAACACATTGCCGCGAATCGGCAGCACTTCCACTTCACCCGACGGCGGTGATTGGACCATTGGCGCGCGCGTGAACTTCGACGGCTGGACGTCGTGCTGCGCGCCGAGCGGCAAAGACACGATCAGAGTCGCGATCGCGACGCCGCCAATTGTCACAAGCGGTCGTCGTCTCATTTGCTTTCTGGAGCGAGGCCGCCACGCGACCTGGGAATCTTCGAGCGGATCTCGGGATACATGTTGGCCGCGCCCGCCATCACGACTTCGAGCGGAATGTTGTAGCGCTTGGCGAACCAGCTCACATCAGGGTTTGTCCCCGGCAGATAGTGGGGGACCACGCCACGCGGCCGATCCACTTCTGTCACCACGGTGCACGGATACGGCGGAATCTGCTGGTTGAGCGCCAGCTGGTATTCGGTGCTGCGAACCAACGGCTCGGTCAGATAGACGGGGTCGTAGGCGATGACGAGGAACGTCAGGTAATTGCCGCGGCGAATGAGGTACTGCGTGACCTCGATCTCGTCGCTATGGAACACGCCGTTGCGACGCTGATACTCCTCTTTCAGGTGCGTCACACGCACGCGCAGCGTGTCGCCCATCCACTCGCCGGTCGAAAAGCCTGCCCACGTGTGCTGCGCATTCGGCGATGGATGCGGACGGCCGTCCATGTAGATCGGCCGGTCCACGGAACGCAGCCACTCGAGGTGCCAGGCCGTCACCTCGCGCGAGACGGGATCGACTTCTTTCGAGATCTTGAGCTGCGACGGTCCGCGCGAGATGTAGGCGCTGCCGTGCGGCCGGCACTGCCACTCGGGCAATGTGTAGATCGAGGCATCCCACGCCGACGACCGCATCCGCGCCGCGTCGTTCATCGGAATGCCGACCCAGTCGCCGAGTTCGGGGTTGCCGACGTTGTCTTCGGCGCGCACCGGCGTCCACTCGCCGGAGAGGTCCACTTGCGCCGCGGCCGGAGCGCTCATCATCGTCGCTATCGCGATGCAACTCCCAACTACCACCGGGCCAAATCCCAATCGCATTGGCTTGAACTCTCTGAGCGGTCAGCCGTTAGACCGGCCCCTCGACGGGCTCAGGGCGAGGCAGGCGAGTATACTGCGCGGGTTCGGATTCGCAAAGTCTGATATGGCAGGAGACACACGACGATGACGCAACCCGCGGCGAAGACGATCAACATCGGCGAGGTGCTCGAGAACAGTCGGATCGGACCGCTCCATATCCGCGTCTTCGCGCTCTGCATGATCTCGCTCATCATGGACGGCTTCGACGTGCAGATGATGGGTTACGTCGGCCCGGCCCTCATCCGCGACTGGAAGATCCAGGGGTCGCAGCTCGGACCGGTGTTCGCGGCCGCCAACTTCGGCGTGCTGATCGGCGCGCTCCTGCTCAGCATGCTCGCCGACAAGATCGGACGCAGACCCGTCCTCGTGGGCGCCACGTTGTGGTTTTCGGCGATGACCATCATCACCGGCTATGCGCAGACGATGGAGCAGCTGCTCTGGCTCCGGTTCATCGGCGGAATCCCCATGGGCTGCATCATCCCCAATGCCACCGCGCTCATCGGCGAGTTCAGCCCCAAGGGACGCAAGGTCACGCTGATGATGTGTATCACGGTCGGCTTCACCGGAGGCGCGATGCTCGCCGGCGCCGTTTCGCTGTGGCTCATCCCGGCGTTTGGCTGGCGGTCGATGTTCGTCTTCGGCGGTGTGATTCCGCTCGTCATCGGCTTGCTGATGGCCTGGGGACTGCCGGAATCGCTGCAGTTCCTCGCTGTTCAGAAGAAACGCCTCGATCAACTGGCTCACTGGATGCGCCAGCTCGATCCCCGCATCGCCATCGACAGCGCCACGCGGTTCATCGCCAACGAGGAAGCCCGCGGCGGTGTCCCCATCGTGCATCTGTTCTACGAGGGCCGCGGTCCGACAACGATCCTGCTGTGGATCGTGAACTTCACCAACATCTTGATTCTCTATTCGCTGTCCAACTGGCTGCCGACGATCGTCACCGGCATGGGCTACACGACGCAGACGGCGAATCTGATCGGCACGGTTATGCAGGGCGGTGGCCTGATCGGCACGTTCGGCCTGGCGTGGCTGATCGCGAAGAAAGGATTCCTGCCGGTCCTGGCGCTGACCTTTGCGTTGGCGACGGTGAGCATTGCGTTCATCGGCCAGCCCGGCCTCACGCTGACGGTGCTCGGCGTGATCGTCTTCATCGCCGGATGGTGCATCGTCGGCGGTCAGCCCGCGATCAACGCGCTCTCGGCGACGTTCTACCCGACGTACCTTCGCTCGACCGGCGTCGGCGCGGGCCTGGGCGTCGGCCGCACCGGCGCGATCATCGGCCCGTATCTCGGTGGCGTTCTCCTGGCGCAGCAATGGACGCCGCAGCAACTCTTCTGGGTCGCCGCAGTCCCGGCCCTCGTGTCAACGGCGGTGATCCTGACGATGCGGGTTGTGATGCGCATACCTGCGCCTAGCGCGGCAGCGGCGCCGGTGGCGCACTAACGGACTCACGCAACTCGACAGGGTAGGGCGGGTCCTGTTCTTTGGACCCGCCGTCTAAACGCGTCGCGTACCTCGACGGGCCCATTTTGGGCTTTTCGAAATTCAAGACGCCGGGTCTAAAGAGCAAGACCCGGCCTACGCTGTCGGGTACCACGATTGCGACGACGTTGAGCGTCGTGTCACGTCCGAAACGCCTCGCAACACACGACTAGGTCGGTCATGGAATCTATTTCCTAACCTTCTGCACGTTCGGGCGCGTCAAGGCGTTCGATAATCCAATCGTCGCGTCAACGACGCTCGAGCAATTTCGGCGTACTGCGGCCATCGAGCAGTTCGCAATTAGCGCGTACTGTCTCATGCCGGACCACGCGCACTTGCTTGTGGAGGGAATCGCGCCAACATCAGATCTCAAGCGCTTTGCGAAAATGGCCAAACAGCGTTCGGGCGGAGTCTATCGAAGACGTTTTGGTGCGCGCTTGTGGCAGGAAGGTTATTTCGAGCGTGTCTTACGCGAGGGAGATAATCCAGGCTCGATCGCGCGATATATCGTCGAGAACCCGACTCGCGCGGATCTCCCTGACGACTACCCTTACGTCGGTAGAGGACAATCGTAGGGCGGGTCCTGTTTTTTGGACCCGCCGTCTAAACGTGGTGCGAGAACGAAGACGCCGGGTCTAAAAAGCAAGACCCGGCCTACGCTGCCTAGAACTCGTATTTGATCGCGAACTGCATGATGCGCGGGTCGCCCGCAGACGTGATCCGCCCGAACTGGACGTTGTTGAAATTCGCAACCGGGTTGTTCCACTGGAACCAGTTCAGCGCGTTGAACGACTCGACGCGCGCCTCGAAGCGATGCGTGCCCATGCGGAACGTGCGCACGAGCGAGAGATCGATCGTGTGCGTCCCAGGCCCGTACACGGAGTTCCGCTCCATGTTGCCCAACGTGCCGACGGCGGGCTCTGAAAACGCGGCTCTGTTCAGATAACCGTTCAGCGTGCCGTCGCCGTACAGATCGCCACTCACGTTCGCGCGCTGACCGGCAAGTCCCGTCCGCGCCGGGTCGGTCGACACGGTCACCGACATCGGCGAGCCGGAGTAGGCGCGGAAGATGCCAGACAGACGCCAGTTCGAGGCCACCGCACGAACCGCAGCGTTCTGGAATTCCGGTGTTTGTGCGGTCGCCGTCAGGTTGAGCAGATGACGACGATCGGAGTCGCACGCGCCGTAGTCATACATGATGTTCGACGGGTCTACGTAGCCGGTGCCGACGTTCGGCGTCGTGCCGCCCTGCGTGGGAAGACCGTTGCATTTCGCGAAGGTGTAATTCGCACCGACGCCGATTCCCTTCACCGTGCGGCGGTTCACAGACAGCAGCAGTGAGTTGTACTTCTGCGTGCCGAGCGCAGTGTGCTCGTCCGTCACGCCAAGGTATTTGCCGACGTTGTAGTTCTGCATCGTCAACACTCTGCGCTGGTCGAGGTTCGTGTTGACGGAACACACTGGGAAGGTCTGTGGGCCGCTCGCAGTCTGCAGCGTGCACGAGCCCGGAATATAGACGCCAGGATTGAGCGAGCGCACGTTCCACAGCCGGTCGGAGTACGTGCCCAGATACGTGGCCGATACGGCGATGTTGTCGCCGATCTGACGCTGCACTCCTGCATTCCACGAATGCTGCCGCGGCGGCTTGATGTCCTCCGGAATTGAGATATACGGACCGGTCAACGGGAACGGCGAGTTCGGCCCCGTCGTGAACGGGAAGAAAGTCTCGTTTCCCGTGCCAAGCCACGGGTTGTCGAATCCGCCAACCGGATTGGTGACGCGCGCCTCGGCGTTGAACGGCGGCGCCACCGACGTATTCAGGTGGAACTGCGCGTTCACGAAGTCATACGACAACGAGTACCCGGTGCGGATCGCCATCCGCCCGTCGCCTTTCGGATCCCACGCCAGGCCGACACGCGGCGAGAACTGCAGCAGGTTGTTGTTCATCCCCGCCTTGTCGTTGGCAAAGCCCTCGTCGCCGGGATACAGGAATCCAGGCGGCGCATTGGTGTACTGCGTCGTCTTGATGCCCTGCGTGTAGCGATCGACGCTGAAGTTGTAGATCGCGCCGTTGCGAATCTGCTGCGCGAAACCGGGTTCCCATCGCAGCCCGTAGTTGGCGGTCACTTTGGACGACAGCTTCCACGTGTCCATCGCGTAGAGACCCATGTACCACTGCTGCATATCCAGCGAGTTCGGCGTGGCCTGAATCAGCGACTGCAGCCGCCCGCTGAGGAAGTCGGCCAGCGGCAGGCCCGTGATCGAGCCGTTGAACGTGAACTGCCCCGGCGATCGCACGTTCGCGCGCGACAACGATTTCCAGTACGCCATGCTGCCGCCGATGCCGTACTGGTGGTCGCCGCGGACGATGGTGAGGTCGTCGCTGAGCGTGTAGGACGGCGTCGTGAACCGTGCCTCGCTTTCCGTGCCGCCGCCGATCTGGAAGCCGCCGTTCGCCACGCTAATGAGCGCGTACTTGTCGATGTAGCTAAAGGTCCTGACACCCAAATCGGGTGCCGAGAACCCAGTCGGCTCGTGCGTGCGATGGACGTCCGTGTAGTTGTACGCGAACCGAATCGCATTCACAGTGGTGTTGCTCAACACCATCGTGTCGCCGCCGGTGAACGAATGCGCTTTGTTGTCGCGTCCGCCCAGGCTGGACACCAGCAGGTTGTCAGGCTGGAGCTGCAACGGCGGCGTCAGCTTGACGGTCGTCAGCATGTAGCGGCCGAAGATCGAATGATTCGCGCTGAGCTGGACGTCCACCTTGCCGATGTACTGCGCATCGTCCTGTGGGCGGTTGCGGCTGTACTCGTATCTCCCGCATGGGTCGTCGGCCCTGGTGGGCTTGGGCAGCTTCGCTGTAAGTGCCAGTGCCGCGGGGCTCAACTGCGACGCAGGGAGTCGGTTGTCCACGAACGGGGCGCGCAGACTGACGGGGCCGGTCGCGTTGCACGCCGCCGCGTACTGGGTGAAATCGCCTGCCAGCATGGCTGCGGTCGGAACGAACGCGAACAGGTCCGACGGCGTTTCGCGCACACGCGTGCCCTGATACGCACCGAAGAAGAACAAACGGTTCTGAGCAATGGGTCCACCCACCGTGCCGCCGTACTGGTTGCGGCTCAGACCGTCGCCAGCCCGCTCGCCGGTCGTCGCGTTGATCGTGTTGAAGGGGTTGGTCGCGTTGAATCGATGGTTGCGGACGAACTCGAACAGGTCGCCGTGCATCAGATTCGTGCCCGACTTGGTCACGACGTTGACTGAGGCGCCTGAGTGCATTCCGTTGTTCGCGTTAGTAGTGCTCGTCTCGAGACGGAATTCCTGCAGCGCGTCGGGGAACGGCAGCGGCAGGTTCAGGTTGTCGTACGGATTGTTATGCGTGGCCCCGTCGAGCAAGTAGGCGACACCGAAGGCCTGCCCGCCGGCGACGGCGATCGCCGTGCCGTAACCCTGCATGCTGCGGCTGGTCGCGTTGAGCCCCGGCTGCGGAACGGCGGCGCCGGCGAGCTGAATCAGATCCGTCGCGTTCCGGCCATTGAGCGGCAGTTCTTCGATGCGCTCGTTCTCGATGACCTGACCGACAGCGGGACTCCGCGTCTCAACGAGCGGCGTGGCCGCTTCAACCGAGACCGTCTCACTCAGCTGGCCGATCGCCAGCTCGATCAGGATCGTGGGGTTCGCATTCACCTGCAGCACGATGCCGGTACGCTGGAACGTGCGGAATCCAGACAGGGTGGCCTGCAGACGATAGGGACCAGTCGGCAGGTTCGACAGGACGTAGTTGCCGTTCTCATCGGTCACCGCGGACCGTGAGAAGTTGGTGTCGGTTTGCGTGACGGTGACGTCAACGCCGGGGAGCACGGCTCCGCTCGTATCGCGGACTGTCCCGTTCATCTGAGCCGTCGCGCCGGCTTGTGCCCAGACCGCTCCCGCCGTGGAGAGCACTATCAACAGCCCGCTGAACAGCGTACGGAGTGCGCGTCTCATCCTGACCCTCCTCCCGATGTGTATACCCGCAGTGAATCAGGGAGCCCCGTCGCCTCCCTCGAACGTTGCGTGAGATCTCGCGAGGCGCACGGCCCTCGCGAAGACGCGCGGAGTATACTCCCGAGGACACGGTTGTTCAACAGACTGACATCTCACATCCGGCCTCCAACTCGATGAAATACGTCATGTTTTCGCTGGGATTCGACCCAGCGCCTCGCCTTGGTCTGCTTCGCGGCGACGTCATCGTCGATATCCGCACCGCTGCGCCGCCGACGTGGCCCGATGCACCGACGACGCTCGTCGATCTCATTCACCGCGGCCCCGTTGCATGGCAGCGCACGGCCGAGATCGGTGGTGGCGCATCCAGTGCACACAGCCATCTCGCCACGACCGTACGCTGGCACGCGCCGATTCCCCGCCCGGCGAAGAACGTGTTCTGCCTCGGCCTCAACTACGCGGCACACGCGAAAGAGAGTTCGCAAGCGCGAGGACGCGAAATGAAGATTCCCGAGGTGCCGGTGATCTTCACCAAGGCGCCGACGACCGTCAGCGGTCCCTTTGATGATGTCGAGGTGGATCGTCAGGCGACGCAGCAAGTGGACTGGGAGGTCGAGCTGGGCGTCGTGATCGGCAAGAGTGGCCGCAATATCGCCAAGGCCAACGCGCTCGAGCACGTGTTCGGCTACACCGTCATCAACGACCTCAGCGCCCGCGACCTGCAGCAGGCGCACATGCAGTGGTTCAAGGGCAAGAGCCTCGACGGCTTCTGTCCGATGGGACCGGTCGTCGTGACCGCGGACGAGTTCGGCGATCCGCAGACCAAGCGCCTGCAGCTGCGCGTGAACGGCGTCACCAAGCAAGACGGCAACACGGCGAACATGATCTTTCCCGTGGACGTCATCATCGAGTGGCTGTCGAAGGGACTCACGCTCGAACCAGGCGACGTCATTGCGACGGGCACGCCGGAAGGTGTCGGTATGGGCCGCACGCCGAAGGAATTTCTCCAGAACGGCGACGTCGTTGAAACTGAGGTCGAAGGCATCGGCATCCTTCGCAACCGCCTTGTCGATCGCTGAAGACCGGCTCGCCATCCGCGAGGTGATCGAGAACTGGGCGCTGTGGCGCGACGCCGGCGACTGGGATCGCTTCGCCACGGTCTGGCACGACGACGGCTGGATGACGGCGACGTGGTTTCAGGGCCCCGCGCAGAAGTTCATCGAGGTGAGCCGCGCCGGCTTCGAGCGCGGCGTCAGCATCCTGCACTTTCTCGGCGGCTTCACCTGCGACATCGCCGGGACTCGCGCGATCGCGCAGACGAAGATGACGATCAACCAGCGCGCGCAGGTGGACGGTCTCGAAGTCGATGTCGTCTGCACGGGCCGCTTCTACGACTTCCTCGAGAAGCGAGCGGCTCGCCCTGAGCGACCGAAGGGAGTCGACGGGTGGGGCATCGTCCGGCGCCAGCCGATTTACGAGAAGGATCGGATGGATCCGGTCGAGCCGTCGCGGCGGGTGATGCTCGATGTGACCGTGCTCTCGAAGTTCCCTGAAGGCTACCGTCACCTCGCCTATCTGCAGACCAAGAATGGGTTCACCGTGAAAGGCAATCTGCCCGGACTGCGCGGGCCGGCCGTCGAGACCCTCTATGCCGAGGGCCGCGCATGGCTCGCTGGCTCGCCTCAGCCAGGAGTCCCGCTGTAATGACGACATTTCAGGTCTCGCCCGGATGGCTGATTTACCATCCGAATCCGTCAACGCCGACATTCAAGGTTCCACCGGGATCGGTAGACGCGCACTGCCACGTATTCGGACCTGGCGACAAGTTCCCGTATGCGCCGGAGCGCAAGTACACGCCGGCCGATGCGTCCAAGGAGCAGCTGTTCGCGCTGCGCGACCGTCTCGGCTTCGACAAGAACGTGATTGTGCAGGCCACCTGTCATGGCACCGACAATCGCGCGCTGGTCGATGCGCTGCGCGCGTCGAACAACAAGGCGCGCGGCGTCGCGACGGTCGATCGCAGCATTACTGATGCTGAACTGCGCGAGCTGCATGAGGCCGGCGTCCGCGGAACGCGGTTCAACTTCGTCAAGCGGCTGGTGGACTTCACGCCACGAGAGGTGCTGACCGAGATCGCGCATCGCATCGTGCCGCTCGGCTGGCACGTGGTGATTTATTTCGAGGCCGCCGATCTCCCGGAGCTCTGGGACTTTTTCACCTCACTGCCCACGACCGTCGTCGTCGATCACATGGGCCGGCCGGATGTACGGAAGCCAGTGGACGGACCAGAGTTCGAGCTCTTCGTGCGCATGATGCGCGAGCACGAGAACATCTGGTCGAAGGTGAGCTGTCCGGAACGTCTGACCGTCAGTGGACCGCCAGCGTTGAACGGCGAACGCAGCGCGTATCGCGACGTCGTGCCGTTTGCCAAACGGCTCGTGGACACCTTCCCCGATCGCGTGCTGTGGGGCACCGACTGGCCGCACCCGAATCTCAAAGACCACATGCCGGACGATGGCTTGTTGGTGGATTACGTCCCCCATATCGCAACCACGCCGGAGCTCCAGCGCAAGCTGCTAGTGGACAATCCAACACGTTTGTATTGGCAGTGAAGTAAATTGACAGTGTAGGCCGGGTCTTGTTTTTTAGACCCGGCGTCAAGTTGTTCGCACGACTCGGAGGGTCGATGAAGATCTGTTTAGCCGGAACCGGGGCGATGGGCGAGGTTCACGTCAAAGCCCTTGCGAAGATCGAAGACGTGCAAGTCGTCTCAATTGCGGCGCGCACGGACGAAAGCGCGAAGGCCTTCGCAGAGAAGTACAAGATTCCTTTCGGGTCCTCGAATCTCGAGGCGTGCATCGACCGCCCTGGCGTGGACGCGGTGATCCTCACGACACCGAGCGATCAGCATCACGATCAGACACTCCTCGCGCTGTCCAAGGGCAAGCACGTCCAGGTTGAGATTCCGATGGCGCTCAGCCTCTCCGACTCCAAGGACATGGTGAAGGCGGCGAAAGCGGCGGGCAAGGTCTGCATGGTGACGCACACCCGCCGCTTCTCGAGCCCGCATCGCGAGATCCGGCGCCGCATCTGGGACGGCTCGTTCCACCTGCATCACATGGTCGTCGAGACCTATTTCTTCCGCCGCACCAACACCAACATGCATGGTCAGCCGCGGTCGTGGGTGGACAACCTCCTGTGGCACCACGGCTGCCACTCGGTAGACCTGGCGCACTGGATCATGGACGACCCGGATTGGCAGGTCTGGGGCCAGAAAGGTCCGGATCACAAAGAGCTGAACATTCCCATGGACATCACCGTTGGGATGAAGTCGAAGAAGGGGCCGCTCTTCTCGATGGCCATGTCCTTCAACAACAAAGGTCCGTTCGGGGGTTTTTACCGCTACATCGGCGAGGAAGACACCTACAAGGTCTACCGGGATTCCATGACCGACAGCGACGGCAAGGACGTCCAGCTCGACCCGACGCTGGCCTTCGACCGGCAGGATGTGGAATTTGTCGCAGCGATCCGCGAGGGCCGCGAGCCGGAATCGAGCGCGGCCAGCTGCGCCAAGACCATGGCGTTGTTGGATAAGATCGATAAAGCGATGAATAGATAGCGGCCCGGCGGGTCTACAAACCAAGACCCGCCCTACGCTGCAATCAGCGGACGCCGTAGGGCGGGTCCTGTTTTTTGGACCCGCCGGAACGTAAGGGGAGCAGATCAATGGGTGAGATTGTTGCCGCCGTCGGAACGTGCCATACGCCGTACATGTTCACGCGGCCGCCTGACGAAGATCCGAATCAGCTCGAGCAGGCCGGCCGCGCGATGAACGAGCTTGGCAAGGTCCTCGATGAGACCAAGCCTGACGCGATCCTGTTCTTCGGCGCCGACCACGTCGAAACGTTCTCGGTCAGCTGCGTCCCGTCGTTCGCGATCGTCGCCGGCGATCGCGCCATGGCGAAGTTCGCCGGGCGCGAGCACAACCTGCCGATTCACCGCGAGCTCGCCGAAGACATCCTCAACAAGCTGGTCGTCGAGCACAACTTCGACATGGCCTACTCGGAGGATGCCGAGCTCGGGCACGCCTTCTCGATTCCCTTCGAGTACGTGATCGGCAAGCGCAACATCCCGGTCGTCCCGTTCTTCACGAACGTCTACGTGCCACCGCTGCCGACGCCGCGCCGATGCGAAGCACTGGGCAAGGCAATCGCGAAGATCATCAAGGGCCGCAATGAGCGAGTGGCGATCATCGCCAGCGGCGGCATGTCGCACTTCCCAGGCACGACCAAGTATCTGAACCCCGAGTTCGACTTCGACCGCTGGCTCGTCTCCCAGTTCGAGGCCGGCAATGGCGACGCGCTGCTCAACATGACCGGCACGCAGCTCGACGAGGTCGGCAACACGGAGATGCTCAGCTGGGCGGTGATGTTCGGCGCCATCGGGTCGTCGCTCGAAGGGGAGCTGATCGACTACATTCCGACGTGGCACCACGGTCTCGGCCTGATGCGCTTCCTGCCGCAGCGAGCCCGCACGAACGCACCGACCAGGGTGGCCGAGCAGTACGGCGGCTTCAAGTTCGTCAATCAGGGCTACATGTTCTACAAGCACCCGCCCTCTGAGGCCTACGGCTTGAACAAGCTGCTGTTCGAATCGCGCCACAGTCAGGACCTGCGCAACCGCATCATCAACGACTTCGAGAAGGTGTGCGACGAGTACAACCTGCACGGCACGCAGCGCGAGGCAGCCAAGTCGATGATCAACGTCGGCAAGGGCGGCAAGGTGAGCGACCACGTCGGGCCGCTCGCTGAAGCCGGCTGTCATCCGCTGCAGGCGCTGATGGCGCTGCACGTGATCTTCTCGACCAGCCACGCGCGTGGACAGGCAGCGATGGCTGGATCCCAAAAGCACTAAATGCACAATGCAAAATGCTCAATGCACATTGCTCAACGACGTTCAACCGTTCTTCGTTGGGCATTGAGCATTCGGCATTGAGCATTGGGCATTGATATGAATCGTCACGGCGCAATCTCGGACGGCGCTCGCATCGACTACTCGATAGCGGGCGCCGCCACCGCACCACCTCTCCTCTTCATCAATTCCATCGCCACGACTCGAGAGCTGTGGGCGCGGCAGGTGCCGCGCTGCTCGAAATCGTTCCGCGTCATCACCTACGACGCGCGCGGACACGGCTTCTCAGCGGTGACGGCCGGCGACTACACGATCGAGCAGCTGGGCCGCGACGCGCTGGCGATCCTTGATGACGTCGGCGTCGAGTCGGCGCACGTCTGCGGGATCTCGCTCGGGGGGCTGACGGCGATGTGGCTTGGCGTGCATGCACCACGCCGCATCAAGAGCCTCGTGCTCGCCAACACCGGGACCAAGATCGGCAATCTGGAGATGTGGTCCGAACGGATCGCCTTCGTCCGTCAGCAGGGGATGGCGACGCTGGCCGACATCACGATGCCGCGATGGTTTACCGACGGCTTCAGGGCACGGGAACCGCAGACGGTGGAACAGTTCCGCGCGATGGTCGCGGCGTGCCCCGCGGCAGGATATCTCTCATGCTGCGCGGCGCTGCGCGACGAGGACCTCCGCGAGGCGATCTCGGCGATTCGTGGCCCGGTGCTTTGTGTGGCAGGACGCAGCGACCCGGCGACGCCGCCCGAGGCGCTGCAGTTCATTCACGACCGCATCGCCGGATCGAAGATGATCCTGCTCGACGCGGCTCACCTCACCAACGTCGAGCAGGACCAGGCATTCACGAAGGCGTTGACGGACTTTATTCCGTCACGGTGATGTTAATCACCTCGCACAATCCAGTCATCGTCGCATGACGGTCGTCGCCCGCCTGGACGGCGAGCTTGTGCGGGCCCGGGCTCAGCTGCATCTCGATCGTGTTGTCGCCCTTGCCGAAGTGCACCCACGGATTCGCCTTCGGGATCACTGAACCAACCGGCAGGCAGTCGGTGTCCACGCCAAGGTGATAGTGACCGGTGTTGGCGCGCACGGCTTCCGGCGCGATCTCACCCGGCGGCACGGGGGCGATCGTGAACATGTCGCTGGCGAACACGATGTGCACCGGGCTCTTCACCGTAGCGCCGTTCTTCGGCTCGGAGAAGAACACCTTCCCACCGGCCGGCGAGCCTCCACCACAGGCGGCCCCCGCCACCACTGCTGCTGTCAGGATGAGAGCACCAAACACACGGAAAGCCATCGCGACTCCTTTCAGGGCGAAACCCTGGACCGGGAATTATAGGTCGAGACCGTATGTGCAGGTCATAGCGAATGCTGCGCGCAAGCGGGCCGTCGGCATGCCGCGTCACGGCCGCGACTCGCACGCCGGGAAATTGTCTGCGCTCGTTCTCTGACGCCTCCCGCGCGTGTAGGTGCTGGCTCGTGGCGACATCCGCCGCTGGCTCAAAGCGCCAGTGATGAGTCGCAGGAACCAGAACACATGGGCGGAACACGCGCGGTGAATCGCTTCGCTAATTTCCGGCTACGCTGCGAGCTCGGCATGCTCGCACGCGTCCGCCACGCGGCACGCGTCGGCTGGGCGCGCACCGACCAAACGATAGCGCCATTGCACCGATAGGCGAGAGGACGGTCGCCGAAAAACGAAGTCCGATCGCACCGATTAGGGCCAGGATCGAGGGATGGGCTCGTCGTCTGCGAACTGACTCACCCCTGAGCCCTGACCGCTAGCCTACAATCCAGCGTATGCGGAGTCATGCGCTGAGCTGCGCACTCGCGGCCATCACGATCATCGCCGTCGGAGCATGCTCGCGCACCACCGAACAGTCCGAAACGGCTGCTGCGCGCGCGGTGACGTTCAACCGAGACATCGCTCCCATCCTCTTCGCCAACTGCGCGAGCTGCCATCGTCCAATCGAAGACCCGCCTTCGCTGAAGGCGGCGGTCTCCTCAGATGATCCGATCTGCGTGGCTGGTGCGCCGTTCAGCGTGCTCGACTACGGCTCGGTTCGTCGCTACGCGCGCGCGATCTCGTCAGCGGTGCAGCGGCGCGCGATGCCGCCGTGGCTACCCGAGCCCGGACACGGCGAGTTTGCCGGCGAACGGCGGCTTCGCGACGATCAGATCGCGCTCATCGCCAAGTGGGTCGAGAACGGCGCGGCCGAGGGAAACCCGGCTGACGCGCCAAAGCCGCCGATGTTTTCCGGCGGATGGCAACTTGGTACCCCGGATCTGGTGCTGACGCTGCCCGAGGCGTACGTGCTGCAGCCGCAGCCCTCCGACTCCGCTCAGGGCAGGCCGGGAACCCGCGACGTGTTCCGCAACTTCGTCATTCCGGTACCGATCACCACGACGCGCTACGTGCGCGCCGTCGAGTTCCGCGCCGATCGCCCACAAGCGCTGCACCACGCGGACGTGGCCATCGATCTCGGGCGGGTGTCCCGCGCGCTCGATCGTGCCGAGCCGGGTCCCGGTTTCGCAGTGATGGACGGCGCTCAGGTGTACAACGTGTACGGCTGGTCGCCGGGCAAGGTGCCGGTGATGGAGCCGTCCGACAACGCGTGGACGCTCAATCCCGGTACCGACGTGATCCTGCTGCTCCACATGATCGCGGGCGCAAAGAGCGAAACAGTGCAGCCGGCGATCGGCCTGTTCTTCTCCGACACGCCGCCGACGCGTACGCCGATCAGCGTGAAGCTCGAGGCGCACGGGATCGCGATTCCCGCCGGCGAGCCCAACTACGTCGTCGAGGACAGCTACGTGCTGCCGGTGGACGTCGAGGCGGTGAGCATCTATCCGCACGCACACTATCTCGGGAAGGAGATGCGCGGAACGGCGACGCTTCCCAGCGGCTCGCAGCAGGATCTGCTGTGGATTCGCCAGTGGGACTTCCGCTGGCAGGACCGGTATCGCTTTCGATCGCCGGTGTTCCTCCCGCGGGGCACGCGGCTGTCGATGCGGTTCACCTACGACAACTCCGCGGCCAACCGGAACAACCGGAACGATCCGCCGCAGCGCGTGCGATCGGGACCGCGCTCGACCGACGAGATGGGCCAGCTCTGGATCGAGGTCGTGCCGCGTCGTGCCGAGGACGCAGCAGTTCTCAACGCCGATTTCGTCCGTCGCTCACTGGTGGCCGCCATCGCGTCGGCCGAGTTGGACGTCAGGCTCGATCCGCAGGTTGCCGCCGCGCACAACGTGCTCGCGACGAGGTATCTGCAAGCGGGACGGGTTGCCGACGCCCTGGCGCAGCTCGAGGAGGCGCTGCGTCTCGATCCGCGCGATGCCGAGGTGCGCAGCAACCTCGGGATGGTGCTGCAGGCGCAGGGGTATCTCGCCGAGGGGATGAAGCACCTGCGCACGGCCGTGGAGTTGAAACCGAAAGGCGACTCCGTGCGCTTCAATCTAGGCGCTGGCCTGCTCGCCGTGGGACAGCCGGATCCGGCGATACGCGAGTTCCAGACGGCGATCGCGCTCAATCCGGAAAATGCGGATGCGCACTTCAACCTGGGGGTCATCCTCGGACCGCGCAACCGTGTGGACGAAGCAATTGCACACCTGCGGCGCGCGGTGGAGATCAACCCGCTCAATGCCGATGCGTACCACAATCTGGCAGTGGCGTACGCTCTGCAAAGGCGAATTGACGAGGCGATCGCGTCAGCGCAGACGGCCGTGCGACTGAAGCCGGATTCCGCTCCAGCACGGGAGATGTTGCAGCGACTGCTCGCCGCCCGTAATCGTTGATATCGAGGCGCGCAGCGACTGCTCGCCGCGCGCAATCGCTAACGCCACGAGCTGTACAAAACTAGGGCGGGTCCTGTTCTGTGGACCCGCCCTGGCTACCGACTACTGGCTACCGGCTCGCCTAGAAGTTGAAGGTCAAATTCAACCGCACAAACCGCGGCGCGAAGATTGCCGTCGGGTTGTCCCAGGTCCCCCCCTGCCCAGCATTGCCGATGCTGTACTGATAGGTGTTTTCCCAGGTCGTCGTGTAGTTGGTGTTGAGCAGATTCGCCAGGTCCACACCGATGTCGGCGCGCGTTCCGCCGAACCGGAGGATCTTCGCGAATCGCATGTCAACTTGCGTCCGGCGCTCGCCGCTGTACAGCCGGTGGTCGTTGTCCAGCAGCGCGATCGTCGTCGTGCCGGTCGCGATCGAGCCGGCCGGCAGACGGCCGAGCAGGCCCTGTAGCGTGACGCAGGAGGCCGGATTCGGCAGGCACGCCGCCGACGTTGTGGTGTTCGGCAGGTTCAAGTTGGCGACCCGCTCGACCTCCGGCCGGGAAGTTACGGTGCCGCTTACCAGCACATCGATCCTCGGGATCGTGTAAGACGCGAACCCGCGCAGCACCGTCTGGAACGGATCGACGTCGCGGCAGTTGCGCGGATCCGGGCTGTCGATCAGCACGGTCGTCGCGCACTCGTCGGTGATTGAGCGACCGGTGCTGGTGCCGCCCGAGAACGTCAGCCCCCAGCGGGTGCGGGCGTTCAGCGTCAAGTCGACGCCGTGCCAGTAGTTGGTCTGCTCCGGACCGAAGTCGGTCTGGAACGTGATGTAGTTCTGCGCCGCCAAGCTCTGGGTGGCCACGTTCGGCACGTAGAGCTGGATCGGGTAGCCGCCTCCGCCCGGCAGACGGGAGTCACTCGGCGCCGCGACGACGTACGAGTCGTAGGCATTCGGGGTACGGGCCAGGTTGTCGGTGACCGTCACGCCCTTGAACCAGCGGCGGGCGTATCCGACCTCGACTGAGACGCGCGACATGAGCTCCTGCTGCACGGTCACGCCCCACTGCCAGTCGTTCTCACGCACCCCCCAGCCCGTCAGCGTCGCGGGGTTGACGGTGGTCGTCGGATTCACGTTGCCGAAGTTGAGATTGTTGCCGGTCAGCGCCGCGCACTCGCCGTTGGCCGTCAGGATCAGCAGGTTGCAGTCCACGACCTTGTCGGTGTCGCTGTCGGTCCAACCGCGATCGTAGGTGCTGACGAGGCGGTTCGCCGGGTTGTTGCGCGTGTACGCGCTGTCGTTGGTGGCGGCGTCGAGGTAGTGACCCATGCTGAACTTGACGGCCGTCTTGCCGTTGCCGAACACGTCATACGCGACGCCGACGCGCGGCGTGAGGTCGTTGTAGGCATCGACGCTCATCAGCTTGTCGAACAGGATCGCGGTGGGGTTGAGGGCCGACGTGCCACTGGCCCCGTTTTTACCGGACGGGCTCCAGCTCCAGGCGCGGTCCCAGCGCAGCGCGCCCTGCAGCGTCAGCCGGTTGCGCGTCCACGTGTCCTGCACGAAGAGCGCCGCCACCTCCGTCGTGTCTGCCGTCATCCAGTCCGGGATCGCCACGCTGACCTGGTTGGGCACCCCCTGATTGAAGCGGTACGCGAGCAGCGTCGGGTTGCGCCTGCGATTGGTCTCGTTGATCAGGAGCGAGCCCTGGTACCCGACCTTCATGCTGTGCGAGCCGGTCACGTAGGACGCCGATGCGCGCCAGTGATTCGGGTTGCTCCAGTTGTCCTGGTACTGCGACAGCGCGCGGTACACGTAGTTCGTGCGGGGAACGGGCGCGGTGTAGCCCACCAGGGGGTTGGCCGTCGCCGACTGCTCCGTCACGCCGATGTCGAAGATGCCGTCCGGCGGGAGCTGTCCCGGGCCGCCGGCGTGATCGTACGACAGCCGGCTGTAGCCGGCTTCGAGCAGGATCTTGTTGGTAAGCGGCGCCGTCCACAGTGCTTGCGTCAGCCAGTACGGGAAATCGATGTAGGCGGTCGCGGCTTCGGGCGACGTGGTCAGGCCAGCGGAGGCAATCCAGCTGGATCCGCGGGTGTGGCAACCGCTGTCGGTCTCCCGCCGCAGGGGCGCACCTTCGCAGCGCGTCTGGTACTCGTGCGAGAAGTTGATGCGGTGCTTCTGTGTGAGCTGCGCCGTGGCGCGGCCGATGTACATCTTGCGGCCCTGCGTCTGACGTGCCGGAAGACTCGCGTCACTGACCCAGTCCCAGCGCGCCAGGTTGCCGGCGTTCGCGTTGGCGACGATCCCTTCCACGGCGGTTTCGGTGTTCAGCTGCCGGATGCTGCCGTAGAACCACAGGCGGTCGCGCTTGATCGGGCCGCCATACGACACGCTCGCGTCGTAGGCCTTGATGATGCCGGGCGTCTCGGTCAGGTTTGGACCCGGGGGCGGCGCCATCAACGCGTCGTCCAGGTTGTTGCCGCGCGACCAGTCGCCGGCGTTGTTGTAGAACGCCGTCCCGCGGAACTGGTTGCCGCCCGCGCGG
>Ga0111538_10002084_pt1 | contig 28146 bp, 17 predicted proteins | sample SoiMethybrSBSTD1_FD_79669 | JGI IMG/M metagenome (GOLD analysis project Ga0111538, IMG submission 79669) | Bulk soil microbial communities from a Populus tree surrounding site in Tennessee, USA - Soil MetaG P. TD hybrid SBSTD1 (version 2)... | ecosystem: Environmental > Terrestrial > Soil >... | reverse complement strand
TGACGCTCATAACCCTGGGTACCCTGCAGTGGTAGACATTATTGTCCTAATGGTCTGGCGAAAAGAGGGTGGGAAATGGAAGATGTTGGCCAGGCAAGCCGCAAAAATACCCCAGTAGAGCACCTTAAGTATTTAGTATTTAGAAGTTAGAATTTAGAATTTAGTAGTTTTTTATTCTAAAGACTAAATCCTCTTAGCACAACTGCTAAATACTAATTACTAAATACTACCTACTAATATTATCAATAGGCTTTTGTTACTCGCCTGATTTTTCCATCAACTTTTGTGATTACATATAATTCTTTAAGGTACTGATCATAAGCGATGCGCAAGTGTAATCGTTTGGCATGGCTCATTTCCTGAAGGTTTGTTTCCTTACCACCTCGTGTGATAGCCAGCTCATACACGGTTGAGTCACTTAGAAGAGGATCTATGTTCACATAAAACAATTTCCCGTTCACGATATCACCAAAGATATATTTGTTTTGTAGTGGTCTGATATCGCCCTCATAGATGTATCCTCCACTAATGGCAAATCCATCTTCATGGTCGTACTGTGCAAACGGCGATTTATAAAGTTCGACGTCGCTCTTATGAAGTTTGAAAACTGTTTTTAAATCCTTTAATGTGGTTATTCCGAAACTACCTTCGCGATTAGGCCAGCCGTAGTCGCCGCCGTTCTCAATTATATTGAGCTCTTCAATGTTCGATTCACCAATATCTGTCGCGATCATCCTGTTCTTATTGGCTTTGTCCCACGCAAGGCGGTGTGGATTTCTGAACCCGTAAGCGTAAATCTCCTTCACTGTTGCTGGATCTACTTCGTTAACAAAAGGATTACTAGCAGGGATACCGTATTTTCCGTTTTTGCTGTTGGTTCCAGTTGGGTCAATTCTCATAATAGTCCCGAGAAAGGATTTGAGGTGATGACCAAACTCCGGATGTTTGATGTTATTAGAACCGCCATCACCATACCCTACATAAAGGAGGCCATAATCGGGATGATCTTTTTTCAACCCCGGTATAAAAGCCAACTCCTGACAGCCGTGACCAAAATTTGGTGCGTGAAGCCGAAGTAACTCGCGATGCGTTCCCGTAAATTTCGTTGCATGTACGTTGTCGACTTTCCATTCTCCGATGACCCACTGCACCACTGACTTAATAGAATCCGATATCACGTAATCGGCTCGTTGTCCTTTAAAAGTTTCGGCATGAGTAATATAGATGAGACCGTTATGTAGGAAATCCGGATGAAAGTCGAAACTCCCGACGCCAGTTGCAATTCCCGGTCCACTTTGGAAATCCTTGACCTCGGCACGAACATCAAGGAAAATTTCGGCATTACCATCTTTGATCCTGTAAATTACACCGTGCTGATCACTGGCAAATAACGTCCCATCTCCAGAAGGATGAGCTCGCAACGTGACGACTCCAAGATCCGTTGACTCACCTAACAAGGGAAGCTGAACTACTTCTTCCATTTCGATTTTTAATCCTGACTTCTCAACAGGAGCCACTAACCTGCCGGACAGACCATCGCCATCTATTTCTTTATTGAGGGTCAACGGTTCAATATGATGTAATAAAGTTTGTGCATGAACGTATGCGAGAATGGAGCTGATCTCTGATTCGTTCATCCACGCAAATGATGGCATCATTAGTTTATATCTTTTTTGTAACAACACTGCTCTTTCATCTCCCAGTCCAACGACTTGCGCAGGATCCCGTATGAAATCAAGCAGTCCTTTTTTCGGGACCAGGTTAGTAATGCCGCCAAGGGGAGGACCCATGCCATCTTCCTGAAGTCCGTGGCAAGACATGCAATGTTTTGTAAAAAGGACTTTGCCTTGGGCAAGTGTAGCCTCATCCACCGGATAGTCTTTCGTATTGGACATCAAATAAAATGTAACACCGATGAGGATCAGAATTGCAATGGAATAGAAAACGTATCGCATCGTGCGAAAATTAAGAATTAAGTGATCGAATTGCTAAGGCATGAACTTTAACAAAGATCATCCTCTGAACGAGTTAGTCAAATTACTTCAGCTTGATACCGCTAGGCAGTTCCGCAAGGAAGTCCTGCTAAACCCAACATAAATAGACAACGAGCTCACTGGGACGTTACAGAATCCCTGTTTACAGCGAGTTCAAGTTACTATTTTCCAATTCTTTTAAAGCACCGACATTCTCCTGCTCAAAGGTTTGACGGAGATAATAAGCGTCGCTATATTCGTTATATGGAGCCCCACCAAGTTCTTCCACAAGTTGAACCAGGTGGGGTTTTTGTTTGAAGACCAGTCATTGTGTTCAACCCTCAAACACTCGTCTATCTATATGTCCGTGCGCATTCAACAAAAGAAACCCCCGTTCCGACAGCTAAGGGGTTATGCCTTCGATCCTTCTCTTTCTAACAAGATCGATACAGCATTTATCAACAAAATGATCTACAAGGTAGTATGGGAGGACAAACTCGATGCGGGACCATCAGGCGATTACATTGACGTGATCGATTATGACCCTACAGTTAATAAATTTTACGCCCCTGTCGATTTAAATGATCCATACATCTTGGCTCAAAACGGACTTGAGCCCAGTGAAAGCAATCCGCAGTTCCATCAGCAAATGGTTTATGCAGTGGCGATGACCACCATAAAGAATTTTGAAGATGCATTAGGAAGACCAATACTTTGGTGCCAACGGCGACTGCAAAGACAGGGCCCCAATGCGAGTCCGGATCAAGAAGCTACAGATGATGCCGAAAGTTACAAGGACAAAATCAACGAGACCGTGTATGTAAAAGCTCTGAGGATATATCCGCATGCCTTTCGGGACGCGAATGCCTATTATAGTCCGCAGAAGAAAGCCTTGTTATTCGGATACTTTTCAGCACAGCCAGCTGAGCCGACTATTCAGATGCCCAACACGCAAATCTTTACATGCCTTAGTCACGACATCATCGCGCATGAAACAACCCATGCGATACTTGACGGGATCTATAATAATTATACCCAGGACACCAATCCTGATGTATTGGCGTTTCACGAGGCATTCGCTGATATCGTTGCTCTTTTCCAACATTTTACTTTCCCCGACGTGTTGAAAAATCAGATTTCAAAAACAAGGGGAGATTTGGCTTCACAGAATCTGCTGGGACAATTAGCGCAGGAATTTGGATCCGCCATCGGAAAATATGGCGCCCTTCGGGATGCCATTGGATATATCGATAAGGCAACCAACACTTGGAAAGTTAAAGAACCAAATGGCGATGAATACCAAACGGTATTGGAGCCGCATGAACGCGGTGCAATCCTGGTCTCTGCAGTGTTCGAGGCGTTCATTACTATTTACAAGAGTCGTGTAGCTGACCTGTTGCGTATTGCATCAGGAGGTACCGGAATCTTACCAGAAGGCGAGCTTCACCCGGACCTCGTTAACCGGTTGGCACAGGAAGCGTCGCGTGCAGCTGGACACATTTTACGGATGTGTATACGAGCCATCGACTACTGCGCTCCGGTAGATATCACTTTTGGAGATTACTTACGCGCGGTAATTACGGCCGATACTAACCTGATTCCTGATGATACCAAAAATTATCGCCTTGCTTTCATTGATGCCTTTCGCAAACGCGGAATCTATCCGACAGGTATTAAGAGCCTTTCGGTGGAAAGCCTGCGATATCCGGAAACCGAGACCGCGGATCTGGGACCCTTATTCAAAGTCCTTGCGATGTTCTTGCGAGAGTTCAGCGGTGAAATCATTTATGCTGACGTGAAAGGCGACTTAGGCGACTCTCGTATTGTATATAGCGAGCAAAAGCAGTCGAATAATAAAGTTGTGGGCGCTAGCGATCCACGAGAGAAGATCTTCAACCTGACGCGTGACTACATAGTCGGCCGTTATAAAGCAGGTCAACCAAAAATTTTCGGATTACACAGCAGGATCTACGAAAATTTTGATGACTCCAGTCTTTTTCAAAAACTCACAGGTCTCGTGTTAAGCAAAGAATGGGCGCAGCTGGGCATCGCCGAATCACAAGCTTTCAAATCCACAGGCCCCAAATTTTGGATTCATTCATTGAAACTCGCGTCACGCGTGGGTCCAAGTGGCAACAAGAGTAACCAAATAATCATCTCCCTAACACAACAAGCGGGTATCGAAATTAGTACCGACAAATCCGGAGTCAAAAAGGTGTCTACGTTTGTACCAAGGGGAGGGGAAAAAGCATCGGCTGACAAGTTCATTATGACAGGCGGAGTTACTTTAATTTTTGATCTGGATTCCCTGAACTTAAAATACGCAATCAGTAAACCTTTGTTGAACGTCGAAAGCGTGGACAATGGGCCTTTAAAAATTAATGAGACATGGGCGTTACGTCTTCATGACTATTATAAGTGCAGCGACGTCGACACCTACAACGCTTACTTCGGTGTTGGAAAACACAATCCTGCTATCGAAACATTTTCTTTCCTGCACAATCATTAAAGAAATAATCCAATGGCGAAGAAAACAGCAGTAAATAAGATAAATGTCCGCATGTATCGTGTGGGTACAGGCGATTTTTTCCTGCTTCAGTTCAAGAAGGCCGGCAAGATTACTTTCAACCTGATGATTGATTGTGGCTGTATAAATAGCGGGAAAGCAGACTTTGTAGACAAAGTAGAAGATCTAAGCACAACGACCAACGGCGTAATCGACCTGTTAATCGTTACGCACGAACACGCCGACCACATCAACGGATTTGAAAAGGCCTCCGATATTTTCGATTCAAAAATCAATGTCAAAAAAGTCTGGTTTGCGTGGACGGAAGCCGACGAAACTTTTGCCAACGAATTCAGGAAAGAACACACCAAGATCAAGATGGCGTTGAAATTGGCCTCAGAGAGACTCAATATGCTGCGGAAAGAGGGGGCGTTCGATCAAGTCTACGACAAAGACAGCAACCAATCCCTAATGATCGAAGCGACCAATCATTTTATCACATCGCTTAATGGACTGAACCAGCTTAACTACGAACCCCGAATGTCTCTGGATAAAATTCCAACGATGGAGGATATTCTTAGGAAATTTAAAGTCATCAAAGCCGACACCGTCGTCGAGTTTTGGGAGCCTGGAGATGTGATTGAAAACTTAGCAGGGGCAGAAGGAATTCGTTTTTTCGTGCTCGGACCTCCCAAGAACAACGAGGACATCAAGAAAGAAGAAGTGAAAGGAGAAGGGTATGAAAAACGTGAGAAGAAAAGCACTCTCGATGTGGCCTTCCTGAATTTATTTGACAGCGACCACTTCACAAAAAGGGAATTAATGCCATTTGACGACCAGTATGTCCTGGATGATAAAGAACAGAGTCCGATCAAAGATGCTTACAAAGCAGATCCCTGGCGAACAATAGACAACGATTGGCTCTTCAGTGCAGGCAGCCTTGCATTACGACATGAAACCAGCATCAATAACACAAGCCTGGCGATAGCAATTCAATTCAAAAAGTCCGAACGAATACTTCTTTTACCTGGCGATGCCGAACATGGAAGCTGGCTAAGCTGGCACAATAACCTGGAATGGACATTTAAGGACAAGAACAACAAAACCAAAAAAGTTAACGCGGAATATATTCTTAATAATACTGTCTTCTATAAGGTCGGGCATCATCTTTCGCATAACGGAACGGCTAAGCAGAAGGGGCTGGACATGATGAAGCAGGAAAATATGGCCGCCATGGCTACCCTCGATTTCAAGAAAATAAATTCAGTCTGGCTCAACACGATGCCGAACGATCTGGTTGGCGAGCAGTTGATTCGGAAAACCAAAGGAAAACTATTCTTTTTGGGCGATCGCAAAAAGATCCTTAAGAACATCAAAACAAGTCGCGTCACAATCAGCAAAGCCAACCTGGATAAGCTCGAAAAGTTAAATCAGCCATTCGATGGAGAAATTTTCATCGATTACGAAGTAACCGGGTAATCGGAAAAGAAACGTTCGATGTCTCTGCTGACTATTCTTCCCGTATCACTGACTTAACCTTCTTAATAATTTCTGGGGTGATCTCCTTAAGTCCATGGACTTTCATAGCATGTTCAGCAGCAAGCTTTAAAGCTTCGTCTTCGGTTTTCGCCTTGATAACTCCATCACAATCAAAGCCAACATCACGACAGCGGATTACTTTTTCCATAATGATTTTTTTTTAATGAATAATGAATAATAAACAAATGAGTATAAGAGATGAACACGGTCATGTGACCATATCAATCTGCCCTTATACCCTATATCCATCGCTTAGTACACCAAAACGCGGTCACATTCAAGAGTTAATCGAACGAGCACATTTGGCATCGCGAACTCAGCGGGGCGACCCTTGAGTATTTCTTCCGTAAGACCTCGTGCTTTGCTTGACATTCCCGACAAGTAAAATTTACCCCCGCCTTTTACGATTGCATCAAAATGATCGCGGAGTTTACCAGTACCCAAACCAGTGAGTGTATCCAACACATCATTACGAAATAATTGAACACCATCACCCGCGAGAAATAGAACTACGGTGTGACCTTCATCGATAGCAGTTTTTGCCACTAAAAATGCAAGTGCCGCCCGGGTCGAATCTTCAGGCCCCAGGGTAACATGGATCAGGATCTTTTTCATTTTCGCGTCAGTTGAATGTTGGCTTAACACCATCGAATTGAACGCCAGGAGTGGTAGCAAGAAAAATAGAATTTTCATAGGTTAACATTTAAAGCCGGTTGACCCACCAATGATAACCATCACAATGAGAAATAATGTGTATCAAATGATACACAACTCAAAATAATCTAGAATGAAGATGCTAGGCTTTAACGTGAATGAGCCCGCGATATAGCTTTACTTTTTTATCTGCCTCCAACTGTTTCAAGATTCTGGAGATCACTACCCGGGTGGTGCCGAGCTCATTGGCCAGGGTTTGATGTGACAATGCAATCTTTGTAGAATTCTGACTCTTAACATATCCCTGGAGGTACTCATTAACACGGACGAAGATAGGTTTGAAAGCCACATTCCCAAAAGCACTTAACAGTTCGTCGTAGCGACTTTTGAATGTTCCGATTATGAACTTATTCCAAGAGGGATACTTAAGCTGCCAATCCGCAATTACGTGGGCCGGAAGAACCAATATCTCAGTAGGCTTCACAGCGATGCCATTGGCTTTGCTATTGTAATCGAAATAAGCGGACGACAGCGACATCATGCATGTTTGTTCCGGACCGACATAATAAAGCAGTATTTCGCGGTCCTCTTTTTCCTGGTATACTCGGATCTGTCCTTTAACAACTATTGGAAGAAAGTCCAGATACTGACCCTCACGAATGAGAATATCTCCCTTACTTGCCTGTATAATCTTGCCGTGCTTCTTGATTTCGTCTCTCAATGCTTGCTCGGTGAAGGATTTAAGAGTCTTGAAGAGGTCGTTATTGATTTCCATGATTTTGTTTTACTTCAGTTATTTAAGCCCAAGGGTCTGGATAGCCAATCGCGATAGCTTGCGGACGCTTGTTTTTTTTATGAAAATGCTATATTCACAACCCGAAGAATATAGGTACTTTCTGCATTAACAATCAATGAAACTAAGTAAAAGTTCCTTCGCTGCGGCCGTTGTTGGATCCGCCCTCATCCTGTTTGCTTGTAATAAAGAGGACGATATTCCCATTCCAGAATGCACCAATACTCTCTTTCCGGTCAACGGACAGGCTGTTCCAAGCGGAGAGCATATCACCTTAAGATGGTTGACTTCAACCAACGCCACAAAGTATGATGTGTTCCTGGCAGAGGGCGGTAACGAACCTGTACTTGTTGGCGCTAACCTCCAGGCTACAGAATATGAAGTTGAAGTCTCGGCGGCTAGCAATACCACTTATTCATGGTTTGTCTCTCCAAAGAATGATTACGCACAGCAAGCTGAATGTAGCGGCAAGGTAAGCACATTCTTGACGAAGGAACTACCGGCTGTTGAAACCAGTCAGATCATCGTGAATGTATTGGTATTATGTTTTGACCCAATCGTAAACGGAACATCTAAACTTCACGAAGTCTTTCAATGGGCCGATCCAAAAACGCTAGCGCAAGGTTACATCGAAGACGTGCGAAATGCTTCCCATGACCTCCTTCAGTATAACGTCGTCGAGTGGCGGGAGATCAACGATTTTCCGGAAAAGGTAGGAGGGTTTAAGTATGATTATCAATCGTACTCGGCTTGTATGGCTAATCATGTGACGTGTCGAACACCTGACGATCTCGATTATAAAAAAATGTTCGTGGATTACGATGTGCTGACAGGTATTAACGACGATGTTTACGATGAAGTGTGGGTCTTTGGCGCTCCCTATTTTGGTTTTTGGGAATCTGCAATGGCTGGAAACGGAGCGTTTTACATTAATGGCGGTGTGTTCCCGGATGTAAACTCAAAAGCCTTTGCCATCATGGGCTTCAGTTATGAGCGCGGCGTGGCCGAGATGTTACACAATCTTTGTCATCGCACAGAGTCGACGATGTCGTTTCGTTATGGAGGATGGCAGGCTGAAAATCTGAACACTTCGTGGGCAAGGTTCGCGGCGAACCAGAAACAATCCGGAGTAGCTGCTGTTGGCTCATGTCACTATCCTCCGAATGCTAATTCTGATTACGATTACTGCAACGAGCAGGTGGTGCAGAGCTCGGCAGATGATTGGTATAACTATCCATACCTAACAGGAGCGATGAAGCCTGTTAATGTGCATACGTGGGGATTGGGGGATTGTCAGCGTGAATATCTGAAATGGTGGTTCCATCATTTGCCTTACCGATCTGGCCAGGCGCCTGATGGATTTCTGAATAACTGGTGGAAATATATTTATGAGCTGAATTGAATCAATGAGCAATGAGCAATGAGGAGTAATTTGTACTTAAACGTAATTTTAGCTCGTCTTTCGTGAAGCGCATAATAACTAATCCTACTTTGTCAAGTTTGATTAAATTGACCTCATTATATTGAGAATATACACATGATTTTTTTTAACCACCGAGATCTCGGGGCAGGCGCAGGGGTTTTTTAAATCAGTGCTGCTTATTCGTGTGTGGCACGAGAGGCCAAATTCACCTGGTAGAATGGTTCACCTAAGCGCAAGGGCGCGGAGGTGGGCGCGCTTCGCTTGCAGATAGCTCATCAGAACTTTCATGCAACACGCTAGCCCGTCTTGCCCTTAAAAGTTCTGATACATCACATCCAAGCAAGCGCGACTACGCCTGATAAGACCTACGCTTTGCGCCCCCTCCGCGAATCTGATAATTTTAAGAAGCAGATGGGCTTAGCTCCCGTGCTTCTGAACGAATTAGCCGCACTGTTGCCCGCCCGAACGGATCGTTCGATACGGGAGGGCATTTAAAGAATCCACGTAACAACTTCATCATACGAATTTTGGTAACATGACAAAGTAGGACTAACCCGCAAACTTAATTAATAATTGAATAAATTCGGCCACGACAATTTTATCAAAGCAATGAGCCGCATCTGTCTTTTGTCATTCGTAGTACTGCTTGCTTGTTTAAAAAAGGAACAGATCTCGTCAACATCTGAGCTTTATCTTGGAGCAGATCTGTCCTATGTCAATGAGATGATCGACTGCGGCGGAATTTATAGGTCCAATGGTGCACCTGTCGAACCTTATCAATTTTTCGCGAAAAAGGGTGCCAATCTCATTCGTCTCAGGTTGTGGCACAATCCGGATTGGACAAACTATTCGAACTTTGAGGATGTAAGACGGGCAATGAAGAAAGTGAAAGAAAATAATATGGCAGTGTTATTGGACTTTCACTATTCCGACAATTGGGCCGATCCCAGCAAGCAGGTTATTCCCTCCGCATGGAGCAACATCAAAGATCTTAACGTTTTGAAAGATTCGCTTTACTCATATACATACAACACGCTGCAAAAATTGCTGGATAGCCAATTGGTCCCAACCATTGTACAGATCGGCAATGAAATAAATTCTGAAATACTTCAACCGAACGACAGCGTAAGATCTTCCATCAAATGGGAACGAAACATTGCGCTGCTCAATACGGGCTTGGACGCAGTCAAAGATTTCTCGAAAAATAACGGGGTGTCTATTCAACGAATGATCCATATTGCCCAGCCTGAAAATGGTCTGTGGTGGTTCCGCGATGCAACACAACATGGTTTGGGTAGTTATGAATGGATCGGCTTGTCTTATTACCCAAAATGGTCCAAGTATAAATTCGACAGTCTGTCGATCGCGTTAGATTCCATCAAGAGAACTTATGAAAAGAGGGTGATGATTGTAGAGGTGTCGTATCCTTATGGCATGGTAAATGTGGACAGCGCCTCTAATATTTTGGGTGAGGATTCAATCTTACCCAAGTATCCTGCTACACCCGACGGCCAATTGGATTTTATGAAAAAATTGGTACAGGTAACCCTCGACGGAGGAGGTGAAGGAGTGGTCTATTGGGAACCAGCCTGGATAAGCACTAACTGCAAAACAAGATGGGGTAAAGGTTCTCATTGGGAGAACGCAACATTCTTTGATGCTGCCAATGGCAACGAGGCTTTAAAGGCATTTGACTTTTATTCGTTAAAAAAGATTGAATAGCCTGTGCATTAACGCCTTAGCTCTGACTTTACCTTCATTTCCAACTGTCTACAGTGAGTCGAGAATTCGGAGTAGAATCCATCTCCAACACCTCCTGTATCCAACACAGCTCACAACCGATAAATCGCAGTTCACTCCCGACGGAATGTAAATCATTACGTCGTTTCCACATTTGCGTAACCTTCTGCAATATCCGAAGTACTATAAAGTAGATATCCTTGTTCCCCTATGATAAAAAACTACCTAAGCATCGCAATCCGCAACATCCGGAAAAGTCCGATGTATGCGTTCATCAATATTTTCAGCCTGGCCATCGGATTAGCAGCATGCATGATCATCTATTTGTTCATACGCGATGAGCGAAGCTTTGACACCTTTCATGAGAAAAAAGCTGCAATCTATCGCCTTGATGAAGTGCAGAACTTCACGGGTACTAACGTGCAAAAAGTAGCCTTGAGCATGCCAGGTATGGGACCGAATCTGTTGAAGGAATTCCCCGAGATCGTCAACTACGCTCGGTTTATGTGCAGACCTAAACAATTAGTCGTTAAAGAAGAGAAACGTTTTCTTCTACCGTTCCTTGCCACCGTCGACAGCACATTTCTCGACATCTTCGACTTCAAGGTCTTGATAGGTGACCGTACTACTGCACTGGACGAACCTTACACAATGATGGTGACCGAGCAAACGGCTTTAAAGTTTTTTAGCTCCATCGAAGAGGCGATGGGCAACACGCTCACATTCCGGGATAAAGAATACAAGATCACAGGCATTCTCCAGGACGTGCCGGAAAATTCGCATATGAAGTTTGATGCGTTGGCTTCCCTTACAACAGTGATTGCAGAAAACAAAGAATTCAATACCCGGTGGGGGAGTAACTTTCTCAACACATATCTGGTATTGAATTCGAATACGGATATCGCTGCGTTAGAGGAAAAATTCCCTGCTTTCCTCAGGCGTCACATGGATGACCCCCAAATCAATACGCATTATGTTCTCTTCCTTCAACGTCTCGAGAACGTGCACCTGGCTTCGACGGACATTGAGCACGATTATAACAACTACCGCAAATTCAACGGTAAATATTTGGACGTCTTTTCTATCATCGGATTTTTTATTGTCCTCATTGCCAGTGTAAACTTTATGAACTTATCCACTGCGCGTTCGTCCAATCGCTGGAAGGAAATCGGCGTACGCAAAACAGTGGGGGCACATAAGTTCCAATTATTTATGCAGTTCATTTTTGAGTCGATGCTTTTGGCCTTTCTGGCGTTGTTACTCGCAGCGCTCATCAATTTGATCTCGCTTCCGTTCATTAATGATGTAATCGGCCGGCAATTGTCTATGTGGCCATTACTAGAGCCAACTAACCTGTTCTATGTACTCCTCGCGACCGTGATACTGGGATTAATGACCGGTATTTATCCGTCTCTGTACATGACATCCTTTAACATGTCCCGCATACTCAAAGGTGGTGATTCCAACGCCGGCTCCAAGTCAGTATTCAGATCAGGCTTAGTGGTAATTCAGTTTGGACTTGCACTGGCGATGATCGTCAGTACACTCATTGTCGTGCAGCAGCTGAGTTTCATGAAAGATAAAGACCTGGGCTTCAACAAGGACCAGATGATGCTTATTGATATGAACGGCGAGGCGAATGAAAAATTTGAAATGTTGCGCACAGAACTGAAGCGCAGCCCACACATACTCGGTGTTACCGCCAGTGGACAACGTCTTGGAGAAAACTTTCACCAAACTTCCTTTAAGGTAAAAGGTGATACCGGAGTGTTTCGCATTACTCCTTCAAACGTAAACGTTGATTTTGAATATCTCGACGTTTACGGCATTCAATTAAAGAACGGCAGAAAATTTTCAAAGGACATTGCGCGTGACAAAGACTTTGCTTTCATCATAAACGAATCGTTTGCCCGCGAACTCGGCATAAAAGATATTATCGGCACGCAAGCGGGTATGGGCTGGTACCACGACGACTCGCTCGGCAACATCATTGGAGTAGCAAAGGATTTTAATTTTAATTCTTTACATTACAAGATTAACACTCTACAGATGTCCGTTCATCCTGAATGGGGTTATGATGAGATGTCGGTGAAACTAGACAAAGCCCATATCGAAGACGGTATTGCGCATGTGAAAGCTGTCTGGCAACAGCATATCACATACCCATTTGACTATTCATTTCTCGATACCCACTTTGAAAATCTATATCGCTCCGACAAGCAAATGAGTTCTGTGGTGAGTATTATGGCAGGCCTGGCTATTCTCATTTCCTGCATGGGACTGTTCGGTCTTGCGGCAATAACAACATTGCGGAAAACAAAGGAAATCGGAATTCGCAAAGTTTTGGGCGCGACTGAAGCGCAGATCACTGTGCTATTGTCGAAGAACTTTACAGCTCTGATCATAGTGTCATTCGTGCTGGCAAGCCCCGTTACCTATTGGCTGCTGCTCAAATGGCTCGACAGTTTTGCATACAAGATTACTATCAATCCCTTGTGGTTTATTTTAGGCGGCGTGCTGGCGCTTGCCATTGCTTTGCTCACAATAAGTTATCACACCGTTCGTTCGGCAAGGCGAAATCCGGTGAAAGCCCTAAGATATGAGTAAGTAATAATTCAATTCTGTTCAAATTCCATTCAAGCAAATCGGTCGTCGTACGTCGACTTGCTCTACCGCCTTAATAGTGTGTGGGGTGATTCGCAATCATTCACTACTATCGCTAGCGCTAACAAAATAATATCCCCCGCGCCTTGATAATTCCAATCATGAGGGTATTATTACGTAGCCATCAACTTTACCCAACAAATGGTCTTCGACGTAGATACGATTTCCGCCATTATTGAAAGACATTACGGCATAAGAGGAAGCGCCGCAAAGCTTCCAGGTGAGCTTGATCTCAATTACCTTGTTGAAACAAAAGATGGTCAATACATCTTCAAAATCGCCAACATTACAGAAGAAGAGAAGAACCTGTTACTTCAACATGCCGTGATCAATCACTTGTCCAATCAAAAATTCGGATTGGCTACTTCTGCAATTGTAAAAACACTTGACAGCGAAGAGATCATTAGGTTGCCAGATGATGAAGGTAACGACCGTTTTGCCCGACTACTTACCTGGATTGATGGGCGTGTATTTGCAAAAGTTAATCCGCATTCGCCAATCTTGTTGCAACGTTTAGGCGAAATGTGTGGCGTACTTTGCCTTTCTATGCAAGGTTTTGATCATCCCGCGGCGCATCGTTTTATAAAATGGGATCCCTCACAAGCGATGTGGACAAAGCAACATTTATCAAAGTTTGAAGGCGAGCGAAAGAACATCGTCGATTATTTCTTTGAATTATTTGAAAGTGAGGTTGTTCCCAGATTTGGGACGTTGCGTCAAAGTGTTAACTATAATGATGCGAATGATTACAATGTACTCGTAAGTGATGATGTAAGTGACCCGCAAGTACCAGGTGTAATAGATTTTGGAGATGTAGTATACACTCAAACGGTTAACGAACTCGCTATTGCAATCGCTTACGCCGTAATGGATAAAACTAATCCTTTAGAAGCTGCCTGTCATGTGGTACGAGGATTCAATACCAAATTCAAACTCACAGAGGAAGAATTAATTTCCTTATTCCCCCTGATCGGAACAAGGTTAATGATAAGTGTTACATGTTCTGAACTCAATAGACTGGACAATCCGGAAAACAAGTACCTTCAAATAAGTGACCGACCGGCGTGGGATTTGTTGGCCAAGCTAAAGAATATCTCACCTTCCTTGGCTTATTATTCCTTTAGAAGCGCATGCGGTCTTGACCCCAGTCCACATTCTCGTTTGTTTGAGGCATGGGCAAATAGGAATTACAAGTCTGCACGCTTCCCTGTTGATGGAGTACGTTCAGCACCCTTATGGCTCGATCTAAGTGTAGGCAGTCTTGATCTCGGTAGCACCGTCGAAATTGGAGATGCTGATAAATTGGATAAAAAGATAACTAGCCTTGTTTCAGATGACGTTACATTGGGAAGGTACGACGAGGCACGTGCGATCTATGCTACGCCAGCATACGAAATAAAAACGAATGATGGTCTTACCTGGCGTACGGTCCATATCGGTTTGGATTTTTTCTGCAATACTGATAGAAATGTATTTGCAGTGTTGGATGGCACTGTTCACAGTTTTGCTAACAACAATGCGGATCGCGATTATGGTCCAGCGATCATCTTAAAGCATACAGTTTCTGACGAATTCACCTTTTACACTTTATACGGTCATCTCACACTGGAGAGTCTCAAAGAGTTACGAGTCGGTAATGCGGTTAAAGCCGGCGACGTAATTGGAAAGATAGGACTGCGAACTGAGAACGGAAATTGGACCCCGCATCTTCATTTTCAAATAATCCTTGATATGTTAGGCAACGTCGGAGACTATCCTGGTGTTTGTGTTCCTGAAGAAGCGACGATTTGGAAAAGTATTTGTCCGGATCCTTGGCTGCTGCTAACCGGCAACAGTTCATCACCACAAAAGTCGATAAGTAAGGACGAAATCGTGACGTATCGCAAACAACATGTCGGTAAGAATTTAAGTATCTCCTACAAGGATCCTATCAAGATGGTGCGTGGCGCTGCACAATACTTACTTGATGACAAAGGAAAAAGATACCTGGATACCGTTAACAATGTTGCACATGTCGGCCATGAACATCCACGGGTAGTAGCGGCGGGTCAACGGCAAATGGCGGTTCTTAACACTAACACAAGATACCTGCACGAAAATCTCGTGCTGTTTGTCCAGGAACTCCTGACAACGATGCCGTCAAAGTTAAACGTGGTATTTGTGGTGAACTCTGGCAGCGAAGCTAACGAACTTGCCATGCGTATTGCCAAAACCTGTACAGGTCAGAAAGATATGATTGTTTCTCAAGTAGGTTATCATGGCAATACCAATGGCTGCATAGATATTAGCTCCTATAAGTTTGATGGCACAGGTGGGAAAGGCAAACCGCCTCACGTACATGTTATTCCTATTCCCGATACATATCGGGGATTGTACCGATCTGATGACCCCAATGCCGGTAGCAAATATGCCGCTCATGTGAAGGATGTAATAACCTCAATGCAAGCGGAACGCCGAAAGCCCGCAGCTCTCATTTTTGAATCTGTTATCAGTTGCGGCGGACAGGTTGAATTGCCCGGCAACTTTCTGAAAGAAGCATATGCGTACACTCGTGCGGCAGGTGGGGTATGCGTTGCAGATGAAGTGCAAACCGGATGCGGGAGGGCAGGAGATCACTTCTGGGCTTTTCAACAACATGGTGTGGTGCCTGATATCGTTACCATTGGAAAACCCATCGGTAACGGTCACCCTCTGGGCGTCGTCGTAACCACTCAGGAATTGGCTGACGCGTTCAAGAACGGCATGGAATACTTCAATACGTTCGGTGGCAATCCGGTTTCTTGTGCTATTGGTCTCGAGGTATTGCGCATAATTAAAGATGAAGGTCTTCAACAGAATGCAAAAACCGTTGGAGACTATTTAAAGACAGGATTAATGTCGTTAATGCATGATTTTGAAATCATTGGCGATGTTCGGGGACCTGGACTGTTTATTGGTTTCGAATTAGTAACCAACCGAGTCACTAAAGCACCTGCCACTCAGCAAGCCAGTTACTTTGCTAATCGCATGCGTGATAAGGGAATCCTTATGAGCACGGATGGGCCATTTGATAATGTCTTAAAGATTAAGCCGCCGATTATTTTTTCTAAGAATGATTCTGATTTTTTGCTTGAATCCATTCAACAAGTGTTGAAGGAAGATTTTATGACCCCTAACTCCCTTTCATAAGACTGAAAGCAATGATAATTGATCAATCAGTGTTGTCCGACAAATCCAACCGGTAAATAATTATATAGGTTTTTTGTGGTTTTTTGGCCGTTTGTGTGAAGGGATTAAGAATAAGGGTTCACTTACGTTCGAAATAGAAGTAATTGGTTTGATGCGATTTCTTCAATATAGTTTATTAATGCTTTTTCCGGATTAATGAGAAACTTAAAAAGATCTATGTAACTGTTGAGGTGATGGCGAATTAGGCCGGCAATATTTGTAAAAGCCCATTTTCGTTTTCGTACTCTATCAACTCTTCCTTTGACGATTGCGATCAGTAGGTCTGCAATCAATGTACACCACATCTGAATTTTGATGGCATTTTCATTATCTCCTAAGAAATTATGGAATTGAAAGTTGCTTTTTACTCTCCTGAATAGGTTTTCAATGCTCCATCGTTGCTTATAGATGTTGGCAATTGTCAAGGGGCTGTATTGCATATTATTACTTAAGAACGTGAATGCTCTTTTCTTTGCAGCATCGTAGAAATTGACGATCCGTGCCCGTTGGAGGGGTGTCTCTTTATGTTTTCTTGGGTGGCCCAGTATAACGCATAAATCACTCCTTACTCCTTGCTGCCGCTGCTGTAAACTAACATCACGCTTTTCAGTAACCTCATACTTGGCCCCGTCATATAGGCGAGTTACCCAACTTATTTTCTCTTTAGTCCATTGATTCATAATGTTCAAGCTCAGATATCCTTTATCCATCACCAGCACCGAATTCAGAGGCAATTCCAGCATTGACATGAAGGTTCGGTCGTTTTTTGCGGCCTCGGTAAGGTGGACAAAACAGGGTACATCATCCTTCATTCTCATCAGCGTATGTGCTTTAACTCCTCCCTTCTTTTTACCATTCAATCCATAGCTTCCTGCTCCCTTCATTACATCGCAAAATGTTGATATCGTTGTAGAGTCAACCACGAAAAGCTTTTCATGCAGTTTGGATCCCTTCATGCTGTCCGGCAAAATCCCATAATGATATTTATACAATTGATGAAACAACGCTTCAAAAAATTCAGATGACCGTTTCTTATTGGCATCGGCCAGCGTACTTCTTCGCGGCGTGTGCTTCAATCCTAAGTGGAAGAGACGATACGAATTCGCCTGAAGTCCAGTAATCAACTCCCGAAGGGAACTACATCGGTAAAATCCACAATACAACATCGTAACTAAATGATCATACACCTTAAACTTTTTGTAATAGTGGTTTGATCTATACCTGTGACCCAGTTGATCAACCAAATTCCGCGGAATCAAATCTATTAACTGATTTAGTACCGGCTGTCCGGTAAAAAAAGTACTTTTACCCATAGTTGTTTTTTGTTGTGGTAAACCAAAAATAACTATTGGGGGAGGTATTACCTCCTCCTTTTTTTATCCGTAACGCTCGTTTTCCCGGACAACACTGATTCGTCATTCGTCATTCATCATTCCTCTAAAACTTCCACTTTCTCGAAAGACTCCATTTCATTAACGGTCCACTTGTCATGCTGGTAACAAGCGCCATGATCACGAGAGATACAAACACTTTTTCGTTGATCAATCCGTTCTCGAGTGCGATAATACCAAGAATTATTTCCATCGCGCCCCGCGCATTCATTCCAAATCCGGCTGCAAGCGATTCTTTCCAGGAGAAGCCGCCCAGCCTGGTCCCCAGTCCACTGCCTACGATCTTCCCTGTAAATGCAATTGCCAATATGACGAGAGTGAGTGCAAGGTCGAAATTCACAAAGAAGTTTACACGTAAACCAATCGACACAAAGAACAATGGGGCGAAAATGTTATTGATGAACTGATGCACGATCTCCTTTGCTCGTTCTGAAAAATGCTCCGAGTCTCCCAAGGCAACACCGATAATGAATGCCCCAAAGATGGCGTGGATGCCAATATATTCAGTAAACGCAGCGGCGAGAAAACACAACGCAAGCGACAATGACAACACACCACCAGGCCATGCAAACTTTTTATTTACCCACGGAAGGACTCTGTTGAGTAAACCACGGCCAACGGTAAGCATAAATGCCGCAAATCCGAGCGTGAGAACTATCGTGTTGATCAATGGCATGGAACCACCTTCCTTACCAATTAATCCGAGGATTACGGAAAAAATCAGCCATCCTACAAGATCATCAACCATGGCGGATGCAACTACCAACAATCCCATCCTTGATTTGAAAAGATTGATGTCCATCAAGATCCTTACGATAACAGGCAATGCGGTGATCGCCATCGCAGTGCCCATGAAAAGGGCGAATGTAAGTCGCCCGCTAACATCTGCTATCCCGAAGAACTGAGGAAAGAAATAAGGGAATACAAAACCGATCACAAAAGGAATGATCAAACCAAAAATACTAGTAGCCAACGCCTGCGTTCCCTGTTGCCAAACAATATGTAAGTCGACTTCAAGACCGGCTATAAAAAGTAATAAAATAACAGCAACCTGAACGAATCCTGAAAGCACAATCCCTGAAACCGCGCCTACGGGATAAAGTGCCTCAAACCATTCAGGTTTAATCATTCCTAGTACGGTGGGCCCAAGTAAAATTCCGGCAATGATTTCACCAATGACTGCAGGCTGATTCAATTTTCGGGCAGCTTCTGCAAACATGCGACCCATCACCAACATGATACTAAGTTGGAGCAGCAGGTGAACAATGTCGGCCGGTCCAAGTTTACCCACGGCCACCCTCCTTTCGCGGATTAACGATCAACAGATTGCACGGCAAGTCAGCAAAGAGATATTCCTGATCATGAGTGAACACGCGATCGAATAAGGAAAGCCTTCTTGGGGATGCTCCGACGACCAGCAGGTCAGCTTCCTTTCGCTGCGCAAATTTGGCCAGTTCAAATCCCGATTTTCCGGATACAAGCTTGATGTTGACCTTCAGGCCTTCGTGTGGAATACGCTGAAGGATTTTCTCGACGTTGGATATTTCGTCTCTTACAAGGTTCTGCCTGACATTCTCATATTCCTCCTCAGAATACTGTTCGGAGACCGTCATTGTAAGCCCGTACATTTTTATTTCACGAACAACGTGAAGCCAATCAGCCTTATCTTTTAAGCCGATGTGGCACGCGGTCACAATTGCCTCTTCAACGAATGGGCTATCTTCGGCATTGACAACAACATTTCTGAAAGGTTGTGGGATCTTGGAAGGATTTGTAAGAAGCAAAACTGAACAGGCAGCTTTACGGACGATCTTTCTCGCAACTGTTCCAAGATAATATTGAACAAGGTTTTCCTTCTTTAGGGCACCCGCGATAAGAAGATCGATACGTTCTTTCCGGCATGTGCTTAAGATCCTTTCACTTGGCTTTCCTGTTTCCCAAATGACCCTTACTGAACTCTCCGCTGCAAGCCCGGACGAGACCAAATGCTGCCGGAGCTGCTCTTCCAGCTGTTCCCCTCGGTTGCCAACATGTATCAGCAGCAACTCAGCATCCCACATTTTTCTCAATCGCGCTGCTTCAGCCAACAATGCTTCGAGACGCGGCGAGAACGCAACAGCTAATCCTATTTTTCGAATTATGGGAATCATGCAACTGTGGAAAGATATCCAATATAATACTAATTCGAGGCAGCGCGGAAGTAAAAGCGACGGCAAAAAACCGGTTTTTATCGTCCGGCCTAAAGGTTATTCTGATTTTTTCAAAAAAATCTTGCACGTATACCCTGTCGTTCATAATGCAAAAAAGCAGGTTTGAGCAATCAACGATTTTTGCATACTCAATAAGATGAATACGAGGGGATGCGTTTTAGGAAATGGATTCGTGATCTGATAATCGGCGAGGGTAAGTATATCGAATCCTACGGTGAGTTCAAGCAGGCAATGTTATCTGGACAGTTCGCTATGATCGGGATGATGCTATGTCTGGTCTACTTGATCTTTGATCTCGCGCTTGGAACATACGCTACAATGCCAGTTTTTCTTGGAGCCATTTTCCTGTTGGGCATTTCTATCGTCATACATCGTCACGGAAATCATTGCCTGGCAAACTATTTTCTCCTTCCTACGATCAACATTACTTTATATTTACTTGCTGCGAGCGAGTCGCCTAATACTGGTGCATTCATATTTTTTATCGTCAATTCAATAGTTGGATTCGCGGTCTTTAGTTACAAGAAACGTCTGATATCAATACTCTTCGCAGTATTTACTTATTTCCTGTTTGTACTAGCCTATTTTGTGGACTTTAGCCTTCTGCCGGAAAGACCATACAATGATGAAACCCTGACATTCTTTGTAGTCCTGAATTTTTCGGCCGCTTTGCCCGCCGCAGCCATGTCGGTCTACCTTCTCATAAGTCTCAATCATCACAACGCGCTGCAGCTTATTGAAAACAACAACCTGCTTAGCAAGACCAATACTGAGCTCGACCGATTTGTGTACAGTACTTCCCATGACCTTCGGGCTCCATTGACGTCCGTAATGGGATTGATCAACATCACAGAAAGAAGCAAAAGTCCCGACGAAGTAGCAAAATATCTCGAGATGATGAGAGATCGCGTGTTATCGCTCGACAGATTCATTAAAGACATTACTGACTACTCCCGAAACAACAGACTGGAGATCAAAAAGGAAGAAGTAAACTTAATGTCGCTTGCACAGGATGTTTGGGAAAATCTTAAGTTCTCACCAGAAGCTGAAAACATAAACTTCCTCGTCGACATTCCCGCGGAGCTGACTATTGTCTCCGACAGAAACAGGTTGCAGGTCATCATCGGAAACCTGATCTCGAACGCAGTGCGTTATCATGACAGCCGAAAAAGAGAGCAGTATATACGATTACGTTACCAGGTAAGCGGAAGAGTATTTTGTATTAAGGTGGAGGATAATGGACAGGGAATCGAACGCGAATACCACTCGAAGATATTCGACATGTTCTACCGTGCGAACGAAAGATCCAAAGGTTCAGGACTGGGACTGTACATTGTGAAAGAAGCGTTGATGAAACTCTCCGGTTCAATCCAACTGGACTCTACCCCGGGGCTCGGCACTACCATTACGATAAAGTTACCAACGACTGTCAGTTTAGCCAGGCCGCAGGTATAGGTATAAGGTATAGGCTATAAGGTATAGGGAATCGAAGCTTGCAGTGCTCTTTCGTTTTGCATCTTATAGTTTACCTTCAACAGCTAATCAGCAATGAACAATGCTGGCCCCCGAATTCCGACGCGTCGAAATAAAGCGGAGGAGGGGATTTCTTCTGCGGCCTCTGCGGTAAAATCATCAGTCAACGTACGACCCCTCGAAACGGACATTGCTCACTGCTCATTGACGCCCATTTCTCACACCTACGCACTGAGGCAGTGCTATGGCGGTCAAGCATTCCTCATTCTTCATTCATCATTCGTCATTCATTTCCAGTATTGTCTAGTAATATTATCTTTGCCGTTCTATGGCGAACCAGGACGATCTATTAAAGAACGTGACCTCCCACGCAAAGGAGTATGGATTCATTTTTCCTTCCAGTGAAATTTATGACGGACTTGGTGCTGTTTACGATTATGGTCAGAACGGTTCGGAGTTAAAAAATAACATAAAGGACTACTGGTGGAAGTTCATGACACTGCTTCACGAGAACATCGTTGGGATTGATGCGGCTATTTTTATGCATCCCACCACATGGAAGGCCTCTGGACACGTCGACGCGTTCAGTGATCCGATGCTTGACAACAAAGATTCCAAAAAACGTTATCGCGCAGATGTATTGATCGAAGATGCCATTGCAAAACTTGAAGACAAGATCGAAAAGGAAGTTGAAAAAGCTGCGAAGCGCTTCGGCGATTCTTTCGATCGTGAGAAATTTGTGACAACCAATGCGCGAACAGCCGAGTATCAAAAAAAGATTGATGAAACTAATGCGCGCCTTAAAGCCGCAATGGGTGGTGCTGATATGGCAGCGATGAAGCAGCTCATCATCGATCTCGAAATAGCGGACCCAATATCAGGTACGAAAAACTGGACAGATGTGCGCCAGTTCAATCTGATGTTTTCTACAGAAATGGGTTCAGTCGCCGAGGAGGCAAACAAGATTTATCTGAGGCCGGAAACGGCTCAGGGGATTTTTGTCAACTTTCTTAATGTACAGAAAACAGGAAGGATGAAGATACCTTTTGGAATCGCCCAGATAGGTAAAGCATTCAGGAATGAGATCGTTGCACGACAGTTCATTTTCCGTATGCGGGAATTTGAACAGATGGAGATGCAATTCTTCATCAAACCCGGCGAAGAAATGAAATGGTACGAGTTCTGGAAAGAAAAAAGAATGAGGTGGCATCAGGCATTGGGTCTTGGAGCTGAGAACTATCGTTACCACGATCATCTCAATCTTGCACATTACGCAAACGCGGCGTGTGATATCCAGTTCAACTTCCCTATGGGATTCAAGGAATTGGAAGGTATTCACTCGCGTACAGACTTCGATCTTAAGAACCATGAAAAATATTCGGGAAAGAAACTGCAGTATTTTGATCCCGAAGACAATCAAAGTTATATTCCTTATGTAGTGGAAACTTCTGTCGGACTTGACCGGATGTTCTTATCGATACTATCAAAAACATACACTGAAGAAAAACTGGAAGATGGTAGCGACAGGGTTGTGTTGAGGCTCCCTGCGCCGTTAGCTCCAAACAAAGTAGCTATCCTTCCTCTTTTGAAGAAAGACGGCTTGCCCGAAAAAGCCATGGCAATCATGAATGACCTTAAGTTTGACCTGCGGTGTTTTTACGAGGATAAGGATGCGATTGGAAAGCGGTATCGCCGCCAGGACGCCATTGGAACGCCGTATTGTGTCACAGTTGATCACCAAACCCTGCAAGACGACACGGTTACCATTCGCGACCGCGACAGTATGAAACAGATACGGGTCAAGATCGAAGAGGTAAGAGGGCAGATGATTGAAGCCTGCTCGATCAACAATCTGTTGAGAAAGATATAGGCAATGGTTGTATTTCTAGTCGCTGGCGTCGCAATTTTCATCATCTATTATTTCAAAACCGAACTGAGTGAGGGTTATTCTCACGCGGGTCGGGCAGCTGCTCCATTGAAGACGATGATGTTGCCAGTTCCGCCGATATACCGCGAGATACTCAACAAATATTTTCCTTACTATCAAAAACTGAACGATGCTGACAAGGACAAGTTCGAAAGAAAGGTCTGCAACTTCCTTTATGGAAAAAGGTTTATCCCTCGCGAAATCGATGAGGTCACCGTCGAAGCCAGGGTGTTGATCGCTGCTACGGCAGTTCAATTAACCTTCGGCCTACCCGACGTCTATCTCCGTCATTTCAATAAAATTCTTGTCTATCCGAATGACTACTACTCGGTGTTGTTCAAGCGATTCCATCGCGGGGAAGTAAATCCGCGATTCGGAATCATCGTATTATCATGGCAGGCTTTCGTCGATGGCCTCATTTATCCAAACGATGCCAAAAATCTGGGACTACATGAAATGGCGCATGCACTTCGACTTGAAAACATGTTGCGCAGTCCCGACTACCCCTATTTCGACGAAAACCTCCTCGAGGAATTTGATGAACTGTCGCGTAGCATATGCAGTCGAATTGAAAATTGGAGCGAAACCTTTTTTCGTCCATATGCCTGCGCAAACGAACACGAATTCTTTTCGGTATCAGTTGAGTATTTCTTTGAAAGGCCGGAAGATCTGAAAAATGAAATGCCTCATCTATACGCAATCCTGGTAAAGTTGCTGAATCAGGACCCGCTCTCCCTTCAGACGCGACAAGGTCTTTAATAAGAGACCAAAATGGATTAATCTTGCACCCTCGGGCCAGGTATAGAGGTATAGGGTATAGGGTATAGGGGTCACCTTATACGTTTATCCCAAACCTTATTCGTGTGCCTTATACCATATACCATATACCATATACCCTTATACCTTTTCCCATGGATTGGCATCAGCTTCTTTCTCCTTACCGTACCGGACAAAAAAATATTGCCTCTACCGATCAGTCGCGCAGCGCGTTTGAACAGGACTACGATCGCATAATCTTCTCACAACCCTTTCGAAGGCTTCAGGACAAAACACAGGTTCATCCGTTGCCTGAACATGACTTTGTCCACACCAGGTTGACGCACAGCCTTGAAGTATCCAGCGTAGGTCGTTCCCTGGGGAAGCATGTAGGGGAAGTGATAGTGCAGCGGCATGTATCATTGAAAAATGAATTCACTTTATTTGACATTGGTGCCATTGTTGCCGCGGCATCGCTGGCCCATGATCTTGGCAACCCTCCGTTCGGTCATGCTGGAGAAGATGCTATCTCCGATTTCTTTGTAAGTCACCCGCAGGGCGAGTTCTTCAAGGATAAAGTCACCGGCGAAGAATGGACAGACCTCATTAAGTTTGAAGGCAATGCGCAGGGTTTTCGCATTCTCAATAAAAATCAATATGGATTGAAGTTAACGTTTGCCACCCTCGGAGCATTCACGAAATATCCCTGCCCTTCTTACTTTCCCAATCGTGATCTTTCGCGCAGGAGTCAAAAGAAATTTGGATTCTTCCAATCAGAGAAAGAAGTATTTAAAGAAGTGGCTCAACAACTTGCTTTGAACAAGGTCAGCGACTACGCCTCCGGCAGACATCCATTGGCGTTCCTCGTTGAGGCAGCCGATGATATTTGTTATAGTATCATTGACCTTGAGGACGGCTGTAATCTTGGGCTCGTTTCTTACGAGCTGGCAAAATCATTATTCGAAGGTGTCATCACAAAAGGCCTTTCGAAGTTGGGCAAGCTGGAACAATTAAACAATCAGCAAGAGAAGATCGGATATTTGCGAGCGCTAGCTATTGGCGATTTAATGGATGAATGTTCTTCACTATTCCTCGATCATGAAGAAGCAATTCTTGAAGGAAAGTTTGATCAGGCCCTGGCCGACAATTGCCCTTCGAAACAAGGACTGAAAGAAATCATCAACATATCAGTTGAAAAGATCTACCGCGCGCGGCAAGTTGTAGAAATTGAAGCAGCGGGCCACGAAGTACTGCCAGGATTGTTGGAAGGATTTACAAAGGCGGGTTTCTACCTGCTGAATAATACAAGATCCAGAAAATACCAGAACCTTCAGCAACTTTTTCCTACTGATATTCGAATGGCAATCCAATCGAAACCTATCGTATACAACATGCTCCGGCAAGTTCTCGATTTTGTATCGGGATTGACGGATAGGCACGCGTTGTCTTTGTACCGGAAAATCAACGGAATAAGCATTTAAATTCGGTATAGGACCACTTGAACAAGCTATTATTATCGCTTCAAAATAACAGGGACATATACGACATTTCTACGCGCACACGAGCAAAAATTACTAGCTTTGAAACCAGTTTCCCTTCTCAAAAAAGGGGTTTTCAGACGCGCTACTATGTGGAATAAACTCGCAGACCGGATCATTAAATATCGGCTACTATTGAGTATTGTGATCGGCCTGATCACGATCGTTATGGCTTACTACGCTGCGAAAGTAGAAATGAGTTATGAATTCGCCCGCCTGGTACCTCCAGATGATCCTGATATGATCTACCATGACCAGTTTAAGGCTCAATTCGGAGAGGATGCCAACCTCATCGCTGTAGGCATGCAGGACAGCGCTGTTTATAAGCTCGAAAATTTTAAAGCGTTCAGAGAATTAAACAAGGAGATCAAAAAAATTTCAGGAGTTACGCAAGTCCTTTCTTTGCCCGTATTAAAGCTTATTCAAAAGGATACTATAAATGCAAAGTTCTATCTCGCGGATATATTCAATGATTCGATAAGTTCCCAGGCACAACTAGATAGCCTGCTCAATGTCGCAATGAACCAAAAGGTTTATTCAGAGCAGTTGATCAATCATTCCAACGGGGCCACAATGATGTTGGTGTTTGTGAAAAAAGAAGTAATGAATTCCCCAAAGAGAGTCGGGATGACGGAATCGCTGCTCGAAGTTGGAAAATTGTTCGAAGACAAGACTAAAATACAGCTTCACTATGCCGGGTTGCCTTTCATCCGCACCGTCGTCGCTACAGCGCTGAAAAGGGAAATGAACATCTTCCTCGTCGCATCCGCACTGGTAACAGGTGTGATCATGTTTGCATTTTTCAGATCGTTTCGCGCCGTGCTGTTTTCAATGATAATTATAGGGATCCTCGTTGTTTGGGTTCTTGGTTCGATCGTTCTGTTCGGATTTAAGATTTCCCTGCTGAGTTCATTGATTCCGCCTGTTATTGTCACAATCGGAGTTACAAACGCAATCTACCTTCTGAATAAATATCATCTTGAGTATTTCAAGGTGAAGGACAAGATGGAAGCCATAAGGAAAGTCGTTCGCAAGATGGGCCTTGCCATGTTTCTCACTAACCTAACCGTTGCTATCAGCTTTTTGACATTGCTCGCCACGGACATCACTTTGCTACGCGAGTTCGGCATTATAGCGGGTATCAATGTGCTCGCGCTCTTTTTTGTAAGTCTTATAATGATGCCAAGTATATTCTATTGGTTGCCGGTTCCCACAGAAAAGCATCTCAAACATCTGAACTTCCCGATAATCGGTGCGTTCCTGCGAATAGTAGATCTCACGGTTCATCGACACCGTCCAATCATATACCTCGCGTCGCTTGTCCTTGGTGCACTTTCAGTGTACGGAATCACCAGACTTAAATCGATCTCCTACATGGTCGATGATGTTCCTGAACAAAGCCAGGTAAAACGGGATATGAAATTTTTCGAATCAAACTTCAGCGGAATTCTCCCCCTGGAGATCATGGTTGAATTCAAAACCAAAAAGAAAAGACCTATAATTAGTGATGTGAAGAATCTTGCCAAAGTTGATGAGTTCGAAACTTTTCTCGACTCGCTTCCATCGATGTCGCATCCTTTGTCGGTGCTGAGTTTTGTCAAGGCATCCAAACAAGCGTTCTATAATGGAAACCCTGAAAAATACACTCTGCCGACTCGCCAGGAGGGCGCGTTCATCCTGAAGTACATGAAAGGTCAAACCGATAGCAGTGGACTCTATAAATCTTTTGTTGACACCACGTTCAGCAAAATGAGAATATCCTGTCAGATCGCGGACATCGGTTCTGCAAGGCTGGACTCACTGGTTCACATCGCCATAGAACCACGGATGAAGTCAATATTTACTTCAACGGAGCGCGATTCAATTTTAACCACGATCACAGGATCGTCGAAGATATTTATTAAAGGAAACAAGTTCCTGATATCAAACTTGCAGGAAAGTTTGTTGCTGGCATTTATACTGATAACCCTTTCAATGGCAATTCTGTTCGCGAATGTGAGGATGATCATTATCTCCCTGGTACCAAATCTTCTTGCATTAATGATAACAGCAGGGCTGATGGGGTTCTTTGATATTCCGTTAAAGGCCAGCACAGCCTTGATCTTCAGCATCACGTTCGGAATCTCTGTCGACAATTCGATCCGTTTCCTCGCAAAATATCGTCAGGAAATTTTGTCAAACAATTTCTTCATACCGGTTGCAGTGAGCGACAGTATCATGGAAACTGGTAAGAGCATTATCTATACTTCCATCGTGCTCTTCGCAGGTTTTATCATCTTCGCATTCTCATCTTTTGGTGGAATCATCGCGCTTGGTCTGCTAACATCCATGACGCTTATAATTTCCATGTTC
>Ga0111538_10002083_pt1 | contig 28160 bp, 23 predicted proteins | sample SoiMethybrSBSTD1_FD_79669 | JGI IMG/M metagenome (GOLD analysis project Ga0111538, IMG submission 79669) | Bulk soil microbial communities from a Populus tree surrounding site in Tennessee, USA - Soil MetaG P. TD hybrid SBSTD1 (version 2)... | ecosystem: Environmental > Terrestrial > Soil >... | reverse complement strand
GCCGGCTCGGCGCCGCGAGACGTCGGGGGCGCCCTGGGTTGCGACGCTACCGCGTCAATTCGATACCGCCAAATACTCCCGCGCTGCCGATCGCATCCTGGCGGGCGAGTTCGATGTGTTCGCGATGCGTCCGGTGCGGCTCGGCTTTCCGCCGCGCTGGAACCAGGACCCGAAGACCGGTCGGGTCGCCCCGTTGGAGTTCGGCAAGACGCTCGACTACCGCGACGAGCGCAAGGTCGGCGATATCAAGTATTTATGGGAACCGAGTCGGCACGCCGAGTTGATCACCCTGGCGCAGGCATGGCACCTCACGCAGCACCCGCGCTATGCCGAGGGATGCCGCACGTTGTTGGATTCCTGGATCGAGCAGTGTCCCTGTCCGCTCGGCGTGCACTGGACGAGCAGTCTCGAGCATGCGGTGCGGCTGATCCACTGGTCCTTCGCTTGGCACCTGCTCGGCGGCGATCAGGCACCGTTGTTCGCGACGCCGGCCGGACAGTCGTTCAAGGAGCGCTGGCTTACTTCGATCTTTCAGCAGTGCCGCTTCATCGCCGGGCATTTCTCGCGGCACTCGTCGGCCAACAATCATCTGCTCGGCGAGCTGACAGGACTGTTCGTCGCCACCACGACCTGGCCGCTGTGGCCGCAGTCGCATGGCTGGTCGAATATCGCGCAGCGCGAGCTGGAGCAGCAGGCGCTGCTGCAGAACGGCGCGGACGGCGTGAATCGCGAGCAGGCAGTGTGGTATCACCACGAAGTCGCAGACATGTTGCTGCTGGCAGCGGTCGTGGGCCGCGCGAACGGACGCGAATTCACCGCCGCGTTCTGGCAGCGGCTCGAGGCGATGCTGGAGTTCATCGCGAGCATTATGGACGTCGCCGGCAACGTGCCGGCCTATGGCGACAGCGACGATGCGATCATCGCGCATCTCGATCCCGCGCCTGATGTACATGTGTATCGCTCGCTGCTCGCGACCGGAGCGGTCCTGTTCAGTCGCTCCGAGTTCAAGCACAAGGCCGCGCGCTTCGATGACAAGAGCCGTTGGCTGCTGGGCGATGACGCAGCCGCGCATTTCACCGCGCTTTCTGCGCCTGCGGCGCCCGCACCGGCACGCCGCGAGTTTCCGCAGGCAGGGTATTACGTTCTCGGGAGCGAATTCGAAACCGCGAAAGAAGTGCGCATCGTGGCCGACGCCGGACCGCTCGGCTACTTGTCGATCGCTGCCCACGGTCACGCTGACGCGCTCTCCTTCACGCTCAGCGTCGCCGGTCGCGAATTGCTGATCGATCCAGGCACATTTGCGTATCACACCCAGCGCAAGTGGCGCGACTACTTCCGCGGCACGGCTGCGCACAACACTGTTCGCGTCGACTGCGAGGATCAATCAGTAGGCGCCGGCAACTTTCTGTGGCTGGCGCACGCATGCGCCCGAGCGACAGCGTTCGAGATGACGCCGCAGTTCGACCGCCTGCTCGCCGAGCACGACGGCTACCGGCGCCTGCGCGATCCCGTCGTGCATCGTCGGGAGCTGCGGCTGGAACATGCGACCGCGACGCTGACGGTCATCGATGAACTCATCTGCCAGCGCTCGCACCAGGTGGAGATCTTCTGGCACTTCGCCCCCAACTGCAGCGTCACGCACACCGGCAATAGGGTCGTTGCTGCCGCCAACGGCACTTCACTGACTCTGGAAGCACCGCCGACGTTGTCGTGTGAGCTGGCTCGCGGTCGTGAGATGCCGCCTCTCGGCTGGGTATCGTCGCGCTTCGACACTCGCGTGCCGAGCGACACGCTGGTGGGGCGCGCCGTTATCCGCGGCAATGCGCGTTTCGTGACCCGGATGCAGTTGTCGCCCGCCGCAGCGCGATCTGCAGTCACTGGGTCGGAGCTGTCGGATCGAAACTACGCAGGTACGGCTGCAGGGCCGCAGGTTCGTCAAAATGCTGGTGGATGAATGCCAGGCACCGCGCATGCGCTGCGCGCCATGCTGATTCGTCGCGAGCCAGCCGCTGCACGGCTTCCACCATCTGCTCGCGCGTCGTGACCGCTGCACCGAGTCCCTCGCGCCCGATGATTCCGTCCGGGTCGAAGAAGGCGATGACAGGCGTGCCGCTCGCCCAAGCCTGTACATACGTGTTGGGGAAGCCTTCGCGGTCGGAGGTGTTCACGAACACGCGAGCACGTCCGTACAGTGCATTCGTTTCCCGGTACCCGAGAGCGCCGTGAAAGTGCACGCCGAGATCCATGGCTCTCGCTTGCGAAGTCTGGAACATTTCGAGTGCGATCGGCAGCGGGCCGCCGACCATGTGAAAGCGCAGCCCAGGCGACTGCTCGGCGACGTCCAGTAGCACGTCAGGACGTTTCACTGCTCGCACGTTCGCGACCCATAGCGCATCGATGTCTCGGTCCTGGAACCCGATTTCGCTGCGCCCGGCGTCGACGAGCAGTGGCGCGATCGAGCCGTGCGCGCCGAAATTGCGCAGCAGCAGCTCTTGCTGGCGCTCGCTCTGGACCAGGATGGTGTCGGCGCGCCGCAGCGCCTGCTGATACAGCCATTCGTCGCGCCAGTACCACTTCTTGGTGCGCAGCGAGCCCCGCTTGCAATCGGAGTCGCTCGCGACCCGGAATACGAATCGCTTGCCATGGCGCGCGCAGAACATTGCGACTTGTCCAGCCACTGCACCCGCGCAACTGGCATAGTAGACGTCGGCATCCGCGCGCTTCAGCGCCGACCACAAGCCGGTCCAGCGAGGATGGACGAAGCGCAGGATGGGCAGCCCGGCCTTCTGCGAGAAGGCCTTGTAGGTCGTGACGCGCTCCCAGGTCGCGCCGTCCGGCTGACCATGATCGGCGACGACCATGCTGACGTCGTAACCGCGACGCGCGATAGCGGTAGCCAGCAACGTCTGTTGCAGAGGCTCGCCGGCGACGCCGCTGCGGTCATGCTCGGGCGCCAGCACTGCCAGGTTGTTCAACCCGACGAAACAGATGCTCGGCCGGCGCACGGCCTCGTGCTCCAGGCCCGCAGAAGAGGAGAAGGACTCGCGTTCGCGGACAACTGAGGACATTCAACGCGCAACGAGTTGCACCCCGGGAAAGTTCCAGCCGGCAAAAGTCGCTCCTTTTGCTGGCGTAGTCGACAGGGCCTTGGCCGCTTTCGACCAGAGAATCAGTGAACGGCGATGAGCTTCGGCGCGCTCGGCAGCCCCTTGGAACGCAGCAAGATAATGCCGTCGCGATCCTTGAGCTGCACCTTGCGTGTCGTCTCGCCGTTGTTGACGGCAGGCGCCTGCTTGCCGGCGATGTGCCTGAACTCCGTTTCCAGCTCGACTTCCACGGGCCCATTGCCCTTCGGATTGACCAGCGCGATGCCGTTCTCGAAGTCGCGGCGATAAACACCTTTCTGCCACGGCGTCAGCGAAGGCGGCGACACCGCCTGGCCGAGGCCTGCATCGTATTCATCGAACACGTGGACGCCGGAGTAGCCGTCGTTGCTGAAGGCATAGTAGCCGTCATCCAGCAGGCACGAGGCGAGCCCGTAGCGCATCGCCTGGTAGTCGGTCGGATCGCCGTGTTGATCGAACATCACGAGCTTCGGCTCGCGGACGGCGGCCATGGTCTTGCGGTACCAGCGCATCAGTTCCGCCCAGGACGCCCACTGCTCCGGGGAGTGGGCGGTGCCGAGGACACCTTCCATGACGCCGCCGTCGAGCGTGCCGCTGAGCTCGGTCAGCACAGCATTCTTGTGGCCCCAGTCTGCGACGTTGCCGATGACATACTTGCCGGGCATGAGCTGGTGCATGAGCGCGAAGCGCTGGCGATATCCTTCGCGCAACCATTTGCCCGCGTTGGGCCCATCTTTCGGATCCGTGACGCCGTCGCGGTTCCAGTCGGCATCGACGCGGGGACGCCAGAACACGTTGTCTTCGAACAGGCCGGCGATCGAAGGGTTGGGCTTGTAGTAGTTCGCGACGGCCCAGCGAGCATGGTACTCCCACCACTGATAGCCGTTGCTGTCGCGCGGCGTGAACAGCGTCGTGTTGGTGACGTAGATTTCCTTGCCGTTTTTGGACGCGAACGTAGTCAGGATACGTCCACCGCTGGTTCCGCTCGGATAGGCCCACCACCGCATCTGGTCCGCTTTCTCGCGCAGTTGCTCGACCGCTGCGGACTTGCCAGCCACCATCATGCTGTTCTGGTACAGGAAGATCTTCGTGTCCGGGTTGATTGCTTTGATGTTGCGCAGGACCTGCTCCATGGTCATGCGCTTCCCGCTATTCCAGCCGGGCCAATAGCTCAGCACCGCCATGTCGACCTTGGCCAGGTTGGCCTGGTAGGTCGGATCGTCATAGTTCTGAGGGGCGCTGATGTTGAGGCTGCCCGTACGCGGGAAGCCCGGCCGGTCGGCCGCCACGACGCTTGCCGCGAGCAGCAGCGCTGCACAGCCTGCGAACAAAGATTTCATTTGAAACATTGAATGTGCCCTAGTCAGTAGACGATCGATTCGTCCAGGGCACCGGGGCGCAGCAGGGCCTCCGGACAGCGCAGTGAATCACGGTTCGTACCCGCAGATCGGTTCGGGTCGACCACCGGTAACCCCGCTGTCGTAGGCCGATGGGCCCTTAGACCGGAAGCTTTGCGCCCCCGCCTTTCGACGGGTTTGCCCTTGAACGAGCGATACCTTAACAAGCTCGCGCGTATTGTTACAGCAGGCCGTAAACGCTACTTTGCCTGCGGCTGTCCACTACGCGACGCTCAGTCTTCCACGCGCGCAGCAGAGTTTGTGTGGACTGCGTCTCACTCTGCGTAACCCCAACGCGCGAGGCTCGGCCGGATACAGGCCGTGAGGGCTGCTTGCTGTTCGGGGCTCAGACCCTGCTTCCACTTGTCGTTCTGACTGCGCAGAGGCACACGCTCGATGCTGCGCTCCAGGGCGCGCGACCATTCGAGCCCGGCGAATTCGGTGGCCGCGCGGAATGTCGCCAGCGGCGCGGCGCACAACTCCTCGTAGCGGATCTCCATCACGCGATCGGAATGCACCGAGCGCTTCGCGCGCTCGTAGGCATCCATGAATATCTCCCACTCGAGTCCCGCGAGCGCCACGAACGACCGGTCGTGGCGCTGCCAGCGTTCGTTCTGCTCCGCGCTGAGCGGGCCGAGTCCCCAGCCGTTGGGACCATGCCAGCCGAGCCAGAACGGCACGCGCAACAGTGAGCTCGCGACGGCACGGCCGTCGCGGATGATGTGGATGAAGCGCGCCTCCGGAAAAATCGCAGCCAGGAAACCAAGCCGCGGCCAGCCCGTGATCTTGCAGAGCAGGTGCGGTCGGCTGCGCGTGACGCAGGCGCGCGCCATCGATTGCAGGCTCGCGACTGCATACGGTGCCGCGTCGTGTGCGGTGAGGTCGTGACACGGCGCTCTGAACCCGCGGAAGTGATGCTCCCAGAACGGGTAGCCCTCGACCGGCGACACGTTGTTGCGGACAAGCGAACCGACGCCGGGCGCGCCGGCGAGCCCGAGCAGCAGGTTGTTGAGCTGCGGGCGAGTTGGAAAGATGTTGACCAGACGCGTGAACCACGAGAGCTGCGGGTGGTGCGCGAGGAGCTCGTGGAACACCGTCGAGCCGCAGCGGCCGGTCCCGATGATGAACAGCGGACTGGCGGGGCCGGAGAGGGCAGAGGACACAGCGGAAACCGGCTCAGGAGCGGCGACCTGCTTGGCAACAGCATTCATTAATAGTTGATCCGGACTGCAGGAAATTCGTCGGGAAAACTCGCCCGCATGGCTCCGGGTTCCCTTTCAGTTTGCGCGCCGCCCGCGCTTCATGAGGCGAAAGATGAAGCGTTCCGCCAGCAATTGCGCCTCCGCCATTTAGCAGGGTAAGCCTTATTGAATTGCGCGATTCACCGCAGCGCGCAGCGAAAATCACTCGGCCGTTTTTCGCTTCGGCGCCATCGGGTTACGAGCTCTTGTAAGAACTTCTCCTGTGCCCCATCGGAGACAGTTGTTGCACATATGAACAGCCGCTAGATTCGCGCCCGGCTTAGCCACACTCGAATCGAAACTGGAGTTTTGAAGCGGCCGCACCGAGCCGCATCAACCAGTCCGATGTATTAGCAACGACCCGGGCCGTGAGCGGACGGCCGGTTTGAACCCGACTGGGGAGATCAGCATGAAATTGAGATTCATCGCATCGTTGTGCGCGTCGCTCGCTTTGACCGCGGTCGCGGGCGTAGCGCAGGCCGCCGCCAATCCGGGAGGAGTGGCATACAGCCAGACCACGAACGTCTCACTGTATGGCAAGGCAACCGGCTTGATCGTTGCCGGCCGCTGCAATCGCAACTCCAGCGTGTTCCAGACCAATCGCTCCAAGGGTGGCGAGGTGCTCGTCTACATTACCCCGGCCGCGGTTCCGGACAATTTCATCTGCTCGCTCGACCAGCAAACCTACATGAACAACTACGGCGCAGTGCCGCTGTGGCCCTTTCCCTCGTACGGCCAGCGCATCATGCGTCCCGGCAACCACATGGCGGACCTCCGTGCGGGCTCGAAGTGGAGCAACTACCTGGTGAGCTTTGTCGAGAAGCTCATGCGCGAGCGCAAGTTCGACGGCGTGTTCATCGACACCTGCGGCGGCCGCCCCTGGTCGAGCTACAGCAACTGGGTCAATTGGCCGAAGTCGGAGAGGGACGCCTGGACCAACGGCTGCGTCGACCTCGTACGTCGCATCGACGCGAAGCGCCGCGCGATCAATCCCAAGTTCATCGTCGTGAACAACAACGTCTGGGACCGCACCGACAAATCGACGATCGGCCTCGCGGCCCACAAGTACATCGACGGCGTGGCGCTCGAGCATCCGGCCGCTCCCAGCGTGGCGACCTATCACCGGGCCTACGCGGCGAAAACCTTCAGCAACCTCGGCCATCGGCGTGTTTTTGTGATCGCACGCAGTGTCGATGACGCGCGCGCCTGGGCCAACCAGAAGGGTGTCACGCACGTGTCGAGCCAGGCGAAGGGGACGAACTACTACGCCTATCCGACGGTGCCGCCGGTCGGTTTTAGGGACCTCAACGATCGTTGACCGCAGTAGAGTCGATGACTTGACGCACAGCGGACCGGCGGTTCATTGCAACCGCCGGTCCGCTTCGTTTAGCGCTACCATGGCGCCGCTGAATTTTTCGCGGATCGGCGTCATGAACAGCAAAGAGCTCCAGAGCGCAGCGGATATTCTGATGATTCGTCCGGTGCGTTTCGGCGCCAACCCCGAGACGCTGGCGTCGAACCGGTTTCAGGCGCCGCAGCCGGCGCTCGCTGATTCCACTGCCCAGCGGGCCGCCGCCGCGGAGTTCGATGGTCTGGTCGCGGCCCTGCGCGAAGCTGGCGTCATCGTGCACGTCATCGACGATACGCCCGAGCCGCACACTCCCGATTCCCTGTTTCCGAACAACTGGGTCAGCTTTCACGCCGACGGCTCGGTCGTGCTGTACCCGATGCTCGCGCCCAATCGCCGCGCCGAGCGCCGCAACGATGTGCTCGAAGAGCTGAGCGCAGCCCGCGGCTTCCGCATCACTCGTCTTCTCGACCTCACTGCTCACGAGAACCGCGGCAAATTCCTGGAAGGCACCGGCAGCCTGGTGCTGGATCGCGTTCATCGGATCGCCTACGCGTGCGTCTCCCCGCGCACGGATCTGGACGTGCTCGGCGACTTTGCCCAGCAACTGGACTACGACATCGTCGCCTTCGAGGCCGTCGATGCCGCGGGTGCTGCGATCTATCACACGAACGTATTGATGTGCATTGGCACGCGGTTCGCTGCAGTCTGCTCGGCCTGCATCCGCGAAGACGAGCGCGCGGCGGTCATCGATGCGCTGCGGACCACGGGTCACGCCATCGTCGATCTCAGCATGGAGCAGCTGGGCGCGTTTGCCGGCAACATGCTGGAGCTGCGCTCGGCGCGAGCCGGTGATGTCGTAGCCATGTCGACCCGGGCTCGCGACTCGCTCTCGCCGCAGCAGCGCGACCTCATCGAGCTGCACGCAGGTCCGATCGTAGCGACGCCGATTCCGACCATCGAGACGCTCGGTGGCGGCAGCGTCCGCTGCATGCTGGCGGAGATCCACTTGCCCAAGAAGTGACCTACAATGCGCCGATGCTGGAACTCGGCGTCAAGACGCTGCTCGCCTATCTCCTCGGCTCGCTCATCGGTAGCTTGATCGTCGGTCAGCTGCGTGGCGGCGTCGACATCCGGACCCTCGGCAGCGGCAATCCCGGCGGCACCAATGCGCTGCGCACCCAGGGTGCCGTTTTCGCAATATGGGTGATCCTGATCGATGCCGGTAAGGGCTGGGTCGCAGCGGCTGTATTGCCCGAGCTGCGCTTGCCGCTGGTGGAGCTCGATCCAGGCATCGATCGGCTCTGGCTGACGGTCGCATGCGGCACGGCAGTGGTCGTCGGCCATGTGTTCCCGGTCTGGTACGGCTTCCGCGGCGGCAAGGGTGCGGCCACGCTGGTCGGCGTGCTGCTCGGTCTCAAGCCCATTGCGCTGATACCCGTCCTGCTGGTGTGGCTGTGCGTCGTGACGCTCAGCGGCTTCGTCGGGCTGGCGACTATGCTTGCAACCGCCGCATTCCCCGCATACGTAGCGTTGTCGACAACCGATGCCTCCGCTGCATTGCTCAGCTTCGGCTGCGCGATGCTGCTCTTCGTCTGCTACACGCATCGTTCGAACATCGAGAGAATGCGTGCCGGCACGGAGCATCGGGCGCAGCGACTCTGGCTGCTGCGCAAGCGGTGAGCGCATGGCTCCCAGCAAACGCCGTAATCGCAAATCGCCGACGCAAGCGCGCCGGCAACGCCTGCTGGCGCTGCTTGCCTCCGGCGTCTTCTGCTCCGGTGAGCAGCTCGCCAGGAAACTGCGTATCTCGCGCGGCGGAGTCTGGAAGCTCATTCATACGCTGCAGGCGCTCGGCGTCGACGTACAATCCGTCCCGCGACAGGGATACCGGCTGCCGCGAGCCGTGGACTTGCTCGACAGCAAGGCGATCGTCGCAGAGCTGTCGCCGGCCATTCGCCAGCTCGTCGATCCGCTCGAACTCCTGCTCACGGTCGATTCCACCAATCGGCACCTCGCCGAGCATGCGGCTAACCCGCCGGGCACGACGCACGTGTGCGTCGCTGAAATCCAGAACGCCGGCCGCGGTCGGCGCGGCCGCAGCTGGGTTGCCCCGTTCGGCTGCGGCATCTGCATGTCGATGGCCTGGCAGTTCGTCGAAGCGCCGCCGACATTCTCGGCGCTCAGCCTTGCGGTTGGCGTCGCGGCCGCCAATGCGCTGCGCCGCCTTGGCATCGAAGGCGTCGGCCTGAAGTGGCCGAACGATCTGGTCTGGCAGCACCGCAAGCTGGGCGGCATTCTCATCGAGATGCGCGGCGAATCCGCTGGCCCGGCGCAGGTGGTGATCGGGCTCGGCCTCAACGTCCGCATGCCCGCGACTGTGCGCCTGCTGCTGGCGGAACAGCAGGCGGTGCTGATCTCCGACATCCACGAGATCATGCTCGAGCGCACGCCGAGCCGTAACGCGCTGGTCGCGCTGCTCGTGGAAGAGATCACCAGGATGCTGCAGACGTTTGCCGCGCGCGGCTTCGAGCCGTTCGCGGACGAGTGGCAGCGCCTGGATACCCTGGCCGATGCGCCAGTGCGCGTGATCAGCGGGACTGAGACCGTGTTCGGTCGCGCGCGCGGAGTCGAACTCGACGGCACACTGCTCGTCGACGTGGATGGACAGGTGCGTCGCTTCGCATCCGGCGAAGTGAGTCTGCGAGCGGTGCGCTGACGATGGGCGACCTCCTGATCGACATCGGTAACACGCGCATCAAGTGGGCGCGGCTGGAGCAGGGCACGCTGCAGCCGCAGTCCGCCTCGCCGCACGCGGACTGGACCGCGCAAACCTTCATCGACAGGGTCGGGCCTGCTTCTGTCGACGCTAAACGTGTGCTGGTCAGCAACGTCGCCGGTTCGCGCATGGCGCAGGTGATATGCGCGGGCCTCGCGCAAGCGGGCCACGTCGAGCCCGAGTTCGTCACGTCGACTGCGACTGCCGGCGGCGTACGCAACGCCTATTCGCAACCGGCGCAGCTCGGTGTCGACCGTTGGCTCGCAATGATCGGCGCGCACGCGCTCGAGCGCGGCCCGGTGTGCGTCGTAAGCGTCGGTACCGCCCTGACAATCGATGGTGTCGATGGGAACGGGCGGCACCTCGGGGGCGTGATCGTCCCGGGCCTGGACTTGATGGTGTCGAGCTTGCTGCAGAACACCAGCGATATCGCACACCGGGCGGAGCGCGGCACCACGTCGGACGGCTTCTTTGCCGACAACACCCTGGGCGCAATCCAACAAGGCGCGGAGCAGGCAGCTGCGGCGTTGGTGGAACGGGCTGTCACCGCCATGTTCCAGCAACTGCAGGAAACGCCGAAGCTTTTGCTGACCGGCGGCGCGAGCGCCCGCCTCGAAAAATCCCTCGCGCTTCCCCGCCGGCCAATTCCCGACCTCGTGCTTCAGGGCCTCGCGGTGCTTGCCTTGCAGCTACAACGCTGAGCTGTGCAGGTCCTACATGTAGCGGAACCACGCAGTGGCAGCCTGCGTTGTCGCATCGGTGCCAAAGGGCTGGGGGAGCAATCATATCTTGGAGCGCATTCCTCTATGCGTTGATCTGGACGGCACGCTGCTGAAGTCCGATCTCCTGCTGGAAGGCGTGCTCCGGCTCTTCAAGAGCAACCTGCGCGCGATGTTTTCGTTGCCGCTCTGGCTCGCACGCGGCAGGGCGGCGCTGAAGGCGGAAGTCGCGGCCCGCACCGCTACGAACCCGGAACTGTGCCCCGTTCACGAGGGCTTCCTCGAATGGTTGTCGGCGCAGCGCCGCGCCGGTCGCAGGCTCGTGCTTTGTACCGCGGCATCGCGTGCAGACGCTGAGAGGGTTGCCAGTCGCTTCGGTCTCTTCGACGACATCCTGAGCAGCGACGAATCCACGAATCTGGCCGGCAAGGCCAAGGCTGCGCGCCTGGTCCGTGAATTCGGCGAGCGCGGTTTCGACTACGCCGGCAACGAAACGCGCGACCTGCAGATCTTTGCGCACGCCCGCAACGCGATCGTCGTAGCACCCAGCTGGCTGCTGTCGCGACGGATCAAGCACCTCGCCCGCGTGGAGCAGGTCTTTCCCGGGCCGACGCACCGCCTGCGCGCCTGGCTGCGCGCGGCCCGTCTCCATCAGTGGCTGAAGAACCTCCTGATACTCGCGCCGGTAGTAGCAGCCCAGAAGCAACTCGACTGGCAAGTCTGGAGCAGCGTCGCGGTGGCGTTCCTGGCGTTCTCCCTGTGCGCTTCGGCGACCTACATTGTGAACGACCTGCTCGATCTCGAAGCGGATCGCGCGCATCCGCGCAAGCGGTTTCGCCCATTCGCGATGTGCGACCTGCCGATCAGCCACGGACTGGTTGCCGCGCTCGTCCTCGGACTGCTCGGATTTGGCATCGCCGCGTTGCTCCCGCCGCTGTTCCTGGCCACGCTGGCCCTCTACGTCGCGGGCACGCTGTGGTACTCCACGGTGCTCAAGCGCCTGCCGATGGTGGATGCGCTTGCGTTGGCCGGCCTGTACACCCTGCGCATCCTGGCCGGCAGCGCGGCGACGCACATCCTGCCGTCGTTCTGGCTGCTCGCGTTTTCCATGTTCCTGTTCCTGAGCCTGGCGACGGCGAAGCGCTACACGGAGCTGCGCTCCCTGCAGGAAAAGGGTGGCAAACAGGCGGCCGGACGTGGGTACACGATCGACGATCTGCCACTGGTACTGGCCTGCGGCGTTAGCGCCGGATATATCTCGGTGCTCGTGCTCGCCCTTTACGTCTATTCGGCTGCAGGCGTGCTCTACAGCCGCGCTGCACTGCTCTGGCTGATCTGTCCGCTGCTCCTCTACTGGATCTCGCGTATCTGGCTGAAGACCCATCGCGGCCAGCTACACGATGATCCGATCGTCTTCGCGGTGACTGATCGCCCGAGTCTCATCACCTTCGCGGCGGCGTGCGTCTGCGTCGCGCTGGCCGTGTGACATGTCCTCGGTGTTGAACCAGTGGCAGCGGCTGAACACGGTGCTCGGGCAGCTGACAGCTGCACTTACCGACAGCAATCGCAGGCAAGCCGACAATGCCGCCACTGCGATGATCAAATGCGGCATCGCGGGCGCGGCGCTATGGCTCGCATGCTTCTATTTCGCAGCGGAGATTCGCTACGTCGGTGACGATTTCAACGTGCTCAGGCCGGTGCTGCATGGGGGTCTGACGCAGTCGCTGCACCAATATGTGCGTCCGATCGAGTATGCGATTGCATTCGCATCGATCCGCAGCGGCTATCCGCTCTGGCTCGCTGTTTCGTTCGCACTCTACGTCCTCACTTCAGTGGCGACGCTTTCGCTCTGGCGAATGATTGCGGGTCAGGGGCGCATTCCCACCTGGCAGGTGTTGATCTGCGCTGCGACCCCTCTGATCGCGAATGCCTATTTCCAGATCGATACAGTCAGCCAGGCGCTCGCCAACTGGTTCTCCCTGCTACTGACGATAGCTGTCCTCTCATGCATGCGGGCGACGTCGGCAAGTGTCATCGCCCGTCGCGGCTGGCTCGTTGCGGGCGCTGCTGTACTGTGCTTGCTCTCGAAAGAGACGACGTACGGACTCGTCGGCTGCGCGGGCGTGCTGCTGTACCTGGCGCATGGCAGGCGTGCACTCGGGCAAGTTCTGTTCATGGGTTGTGCTCTGACCGCCTGCATGGTCTGGTCGGCGCTGTATACGTTCGACGTCTCGGTCGGTGCGCACTACGGGCTGAAGAACCCGCTGTACTGGGCGTTCGCCGTAGTGTTTTCCACAGCGGTTGCAGTCGTGCCGACACCAACGTCGCTGGTTCTGACCGGCACTGCAGCGAAGCACGGCGGCTACCTGCTTCTGGTGATCACGGGCTTGATCGTGGCGGTCGTCGGATTCGGCGCCGTCGCCTGGAATGCCGTGCGTAACCTGCGCGCGCGCACGCGGAATTCAGCGACATGGCTGCAGCCGATCCCGGCAGTGCTGGTGGTGCTGTTCGTGTTCGCGCTGATGCCTTCGATCTTCTTCAAAGCGAGCGAGCTCTACGCGTCGCAGGCCCTGCCTCTCCTCAAGTGCCTGCTGCTCTGGCCTTTTCGGGCCTCGGCGTCGAAACGCGTGAGCGCCTATGCGGTGACGCTCGCTCTGCTGTGGGGTGTAACAAGCATCGTGAACGTCATGTTCTACAGTGTAGCAACCGGCTATCGTGCGAGTGCAGAGCGCACGCCGTCCCTGCTGCAACGGCCGGTCATCGCGCTCGAGCCCATTGTCCGCCAACAAAGAGCACACTACTCGATCTATTCCATGGAAGGTGAGGCCCAGGTGCGCGGCGACTGCCTGATCGACCCACGCGACCGCTCGATCTGCCTGCCGCGCAACATCACTTCCGGAGTCCCATGGCGGGCGCTCCGCTAACGCCGCAGCCTGCATCCCATGGAAATCTCTCAATCCCGGTGGAATCCGCGGCATCTGGCGATCGCGATAGCCCTGGCCGCGGCAGGCTATCTCGGGGTCGCGCTGTGGGGTGGCTGGAACGAAATGATCGCAGCCTCGCGACGGGTCGGCGTGACGGGGATCTGCGCCGCGCTTGCATTGTCGTTACTGAACTACTGCCTGCGCTTCGTTCGCTGGCAGCTGTACCTGGATGCGCTCGGCCATCGCATCGCGAGTCGAGTCAGCGCCCCTATCTACTTCGGCGGTTTTGCGCTGACGGTCACGCCGGGGAAAGCCGGCGAGATGATGCGCAGCGTGTTGCTGAAGAAGCACGGCGTGCCCTACGCGCACAGCATCGCAGCATTCATGAGCGAGCGGCTCTCGGACGGGCTGGCGATCGTGCTGCTTGCGCTCTGCGGTCTCTACACTTATCCGCGAGCCAGCCTGGCTGTGCTCACTGGAGCATGCATTGGTGTCGTCGCGCTGGTGATCCTGTCGCGCCGGGTACTGCCGCGCGCCGGAGTGCGAACCAGCACATCGCTGGCGAACGGCAGGATCGGAAAATTCATCCAGCAGGCGCACGCCATGTTGCGCGCAGCTAGTCAATGCCACACGCCGACGCTGCTCTGGCAAAGCGGCGTATTGAGCGTGCTCGCGTGGAGCGCAGAAGCGGTTGCCTTGTTCTTCATACTCCGCTGGCTGGGCGTCGATGTGCCGCTCGAGTTTGCAGTTTTCGTCTACGCGGCATCCATCCTGGCTGGTGTCATAACGCTGCTGCCCGGTGGGCTGGGCGGTACGGAGGCGGTCATGATCGCTCTGCTGGTAGGGCGGGGCATTCCGCCCGGAACAGCAGCGGCCGCCACGATGCTGATTCGCCTGACCACTCTGTGGTTCGCCGTGGGGTTGGGCGCGGTTGCCCTGGCGTTACAGAAGAGCGACCGAGCCAAGGTGCAGTGATGCGCGGGCCGCTGTCGTGGAATCGGTGGCCGCGCGTCGATCACCGGGCGGTGATTACGCTGCAGCATCGGCATGATCCGCTGCCCAAGGTCACTGGCTTCATGCTGGCGCACGGTGCCGGGCGCAGTTACGGCGATGTGTGCCTCAACGCACAAGGCACGCTCCTGCTCACGCGCCGTCTGGATCGGTTCATCGAGTTCGATCGTTACGCAGGTCGTTTGCGCTGCGAGTCTGGAGTGCTGATCCACGACGCGTTGCAACTGATCGTGCCGCAAGGCTGGTTCCTGCCGGTTACGCCCGGCACCGGCTATGTCACGATCGGTGGCGCGATCGCCAACGACGTTCATGGCAAGAATCATCACGTGGCCGGCAGCTTCGGCCACCACGTGCGCAGGCTGGGACTGTTGCGCTCCGATGGCTCCGAGATCGTCTGCAGCCCGGCGGAACACTCCGCCTGGTTCGCCGCGACCGTCGGCGGTCTCGGGCTGACGGGCCTCATCCTGTGGGCGGAGCTCGATCTGTTGCCCATTTCCAATCCGTTCATGCTGACCCAGAGTCGATGCCTGCGCAGCCTGGCCGAGTTCTGGGATGTCAGCGCGCAGATGAGCGAGAGTTGGCCCTATACGGTGGCATGGGTGGATTGCCTCGCCGGCGGCAAACGGCGCGGCCGGGGCGTGTTCTTTGCCGCGCGACATGCCCCGCCGCAGGTTCGGTTGCCGCTTCACCGCGAGCGCAGACTCAGTTTTCCGTTCGATCCACCGTTCTCGCTGGTCGGCACACTGAGCTTGCGGGCCTTCAACGAGCTCTACTATCGACGCTCGCGTCCGACGGCAGTCACGCTGCAGCACTACAGCCCTTACTTCTATCCGCTCGACCGGATCCGCAACTGGAATCGCATGTACGGGCGCAAGGGTTTTCTGCAATACCAATGTGTCCTGCCGTTCGACGCGTCGCGCGAGGCCCTCCCAGCGCTGCTGGCGGCGACGGCGAAGCGCGGTCAAGGTTCGTTTCTCGCCGTTCTCAAGACGTTCGGCGGCATGTCGGCGGCCGGCATGTTGTCATTCACGCGCCCCGGCGTGACTCTCGCGCTAGATTGCGCGATCCGCGGAGCGTCGACGTTTGCACTCTTCCAGGAGCTGGATGCGATCGTGAGCAGTGCCGGCGGCGCCGTCTATCCTGCCAAGGATGCGTGTATGGCGCCCCGGTTGTTCAGGTCCGGATATCCGCGCATCGATGAGTTTCACAAGTACATGGACCCGCAATTCTCCTCGAGTCTCTGGCGCAGGGTGACCGCATGACCCAATTGCAGCGAGTCGTCATCTTCGGCATTACCTCGGCGATCGCGAGCGAGGTTGCGCGGCAGCTGGTTGCACAGGGATCATCGATCTTCGGTGTGGGGCGCAACGAGCTCAAGCTGCGCAGCGTTCTGGAGGATCTGCGCGCACGCAAGGGCGTCCAGCAGGTGATTGCCGGCGCACCGGCAGATCTCGACGACCTGACGCTGCATGAGGCGCTATTCGACTCGGCGCGGCGCACCTTGGGAGCAGTGGACGCGGTTCTCGTCGCGCATGGCACGCTGCCGGATCAGCTGCGCTGCCAGGAATCCGTACCGGAGACCATTGCGCAGATTCAGACGAATGCGGTCAGCGCTATCGCGCTGCTGACGATCGCGGCCCGGCACTTCGAGGCGCAGGGCAGTGGGCTCATCGCCGCGATCAGCTCAGTCGCGGGCGATCGGGGCCGGCAGAGCAATTACGTTTATGGTGCGGCAAAGGCGATGTTGTCCACCTTCATGGACGGCTTGCGGCATCGCCTGTACCCGAAGCGCATTGCCGTCGTCACCATCAAGCCTGGATTCGTCGATACGCCTATGACGGCACACGTCGCGAACAAGGGCGCGCTCTGGGCCAGCCCCGACGAGGTTGCGCGGGGCATCGTACGAGCCATGCAGCGCGACCAATCCGTCGTATACCTGCCGCGTTTCTGGCGGCCGGTGATGTTCGCGATCCGGCACTTGCCCGAACGGATATTCCTGCGTTTGCGCTTGTGAGCGCTATGGCTCAGCCTAACTCGAGATCAGAGGAGGAAGAATGAACATACAGCGTCTCGGATACATCTCCATGACTCTGTCGTTGGCCTTCCTTGCATTTCTGGCAGGCTTCGCCACCTATCATTTCAGGACCTTCCCCTATTCGCTGCTAGAAGAGGCCTATAAGCAGGGTGTCGTTCTGACGCAGGTTGCCGGCCTGTCGAAGCCGCATCTGGTTCCTGCCGTCTACGACACAGTGGGGGCAGAGACACTGCAGCCGGAGGCCGTCCAGCCTGGGCTCACGTTGCTGACGAGCTATTGGCAGGATCTGGGCTGGCAGGCCGGTCTCAAGCTGATCACGCAGGATGGCACTGTGGTGCATAGCTGGACCACGGACGCGGGGAAGATCTGGCCATCCGGTCCAGATAGGCGATTGATGCGGAACTATGTCCACGGGGCATACCTGTTTCCGGACGGCGACGTGCTCTTCAATATCGAGTATGTCGGGCTCGCCCGCATGGATGCGTGCGGCAATGTCCTGTGGAAGCTGGATTACGAGACACATCATTCGATTGCCCCCGCGGACAACGGCGACTTCTGGGTGGCGGGCAACGTGACGCGCTCGGACAAAAAGTACTTGGCGCGCTTCCCGGGTTTGTCATCGGACACCGTCTACGAAGATCACGTGCTACGAGTCTCTCCCGATGGCGAAATACTCGAGGACGTCAACCTGATGGAAGTCGTCTACCAGAACGGCCTGCAGCGCTACATGGTCAAGATCTCCAAAAGGAGGGAGGGCGACATCTTTCATTTGAACGACGTCGAGCCCCTGCCGCAGGCCCTGGCTGACCAGTATCCGATGTTCGATGCGGGCGACCTGTTGATATCGCTGAAGCACATGCATCTCGTATTCGTGCTGGACCCCGATACCGGCAAGGTCAAGTGGCACGCGTCCGATGAGTTCATCGAGCAGCACGACCCGGATTTCATCGGCGACGGGTGGATCGGGATCTTCGACAACAACAGGGACGGCGCCCATGGCCGCATCACCGGTGGCAGTCGCATCGTGGCGCTCCGTCCCCATACCGGGGAGTTCAAGGTACTGTTCCCCGGCCGGGAATCCGAACCCTTCTATACGGATATCGGCGGCAAGTGGCAGCTCCTGCCCAACGGCAACATGCTCCTGCTCGAATCCGGCGCCGGGCGGGTGCTGGAGGTGGACGCGAAGGGCCGCACCGTGTGGCGGTGGACCCAGGACAAGTACGACGAAAAGCGGATACCCGAGGTGCTGGGCGCCGATCGCTATCCCTACACGGTGCAGCAGGTGTCCGAATGGGGTTGCTCACAGACCCGGCAAGCATCCTCGATCTTGTCCAAGTCGTAGGAGCGATCTGCCTGCCGACCGCGACTGCCGCTCAGGCTAACTCGATGGTCTTTGCGTCGGGCGTACGTCGCAGTCTCGCGTCGACCACGAGACGCCACAGGTGGGCGAGCGGTATGGCCGCGAAGATCCCGAGCAGAAAGTCGATCGGCAACCTGTAGCGCATGGTCGGCAGGAACGCAGCGAACGGGGCGACGAACACCGCAACGAGCAGATACATGGGGATGAGCTTGCGCGCGTGCGTCCTCGCCGAAAGAAACAGACCCACCAGAGCCAGCAGCGCCAGCGGAATGTAACTAGCCGCGGAAATTGCGTCGCGGTTCGAGCCACCGCGCGCTGGCCCCGTGTGTACCGCGTCGGGCCAGGGGCTCCAGAGTCGCAGGAACCTGCTGAAGCTGAGTTTGACGAACCGTCCGGGAGATTCCCGGACGAAGCGCAGACCGTGCTCCCAGGCCGCGCGCTCTTCTGCCAGCGCGTACTCGATGTTCGTCAAGTTGCGTGCCAGCAGCTCCTGCCGTATCTGGCGATGCTCGAGACAATAGCTAGTGACTCCGTGGGGCCCAGTGCACATAGGGACGCTGCCCTCTTTGCCCCAGCGCGCGTAGGCCTCGTTGTTTGCGGCCCAGAAGTTCACCCCGCTCGCGGCGTTCACCAGCACCACCTGGTCATACGCGGCGTAGTTGCGCAATGCCCAGGAGCCTACGGTGATCACCAGGCCCGCGACCGCAACGGCCACGTAACTGAAATTGCGGCGCCAGTCGGCGTCGCGCTTCAGCGTGAGCAGCACGAACACCGGGACGAACAATAGCAGTGTGGGCAGCGTCAGGATGGTTGCACCCAGCAGTACGCTGGCCATGAGCAGTGTCGACAACCTGCGATGCTCGTTGAACCTGTAGAGCAACAACAGGAATGTCGTCATGAACAGAATGCCGAGCGTTTGTGGATACTCGAAGAGCGCCGAGAGATAGACGAGGTGGGGATAAGCTGCCACCGTAAGTCCTGCGAGCACGCCGACCGTTGCCCCGAACAAATGGCGCGCCAGCAGAAACCCAACGACGCACGATACGGCGCCGATGACCGCGCTGACCAGCCGCAGGGCGAGATAGCTCTTGCCGAAGACGCTGTAGACCCCCGCGATGAGCAGCGGCTGCGTCGGAACAGAGCGGCGGTTTTCGACGATGTCGCCGAAGCCCTTGCCTTCCAGCAGGTTCAACGCGACCCGCTCGTAGCGAGCGCCGTCTGGCCAGATCACTTCCTCGGGCAGCCACATCGCAACCGGGATGCGCAGGGCGAGAGCGACCACGAATACGAGGAGCATCATCCTGCCGCTCTGGCGACGGCTATCGACTGTCATCGCGTCTTCCACACGCTACTCGAGGTGCGGCTTCGGGCGCCCGAATACGAAGCGCCGCGACGCGAGAAAATTCCACAGCAGCCCCGCGAGCGAGCCGCAGGCGACCGCAGCAACCGGTGTCAGGCGTGCCGCGATGAGCGCCGAGGAAACGCCGATATTGATCAAGCCGCCTCCGCTATTGGCTGCAAGAAACATCAGCCACTGCCGCAGCAGGCTGGCGCCTCGATCCCTGAAAGTCAGCGTCCGGTTGAGCCACCACGTGGCTGTCGCTGCCGTCAGCCACGACAAGAGCCGCGCGACGTAGATGTCCAGACCCACTGCATGAGTGAGCAGCAACAGCACACTGGCGTCGACGACGAATCCTGCTGCGCCGACCAGCGTGAAGAACGCGAGCTGCCGGAGCATTGCGCTCTTCGCGGATCAGCCCAACAGGCGCCGGTCGGGCGCCCTGGACTCGGCGAGTGGCTGCTGGAACGTTCGCAACGGAGTTGCGAGATACTGCAGGCGCTTCAGTTCGATGCGTCCACGCGTGACCGTATCGAGAATGAGACCGCATGTCAGAGACAGGAAGGCAAGCAACATCATGCCCGTGCCGAGAACAGCGGTCGGCAGCCGCGGCACGAGACCGGTCCTCAGATACGTGAGGAGGATCGGTACTTCGAGGATTACGGCGAAGGTTGCTAGCACCGCGCAGAAAAAGCCGAAGAACTGCAGCGGCTTCTCCTCCTTGATGAGCCGCACGATCATCATGAGGATGCGCCAGCCGTCGCGGTAGGTGCGCAGCTTGCTCTGCGAGCCCTCGGGCCGTTCCCGATAGCGCGTCGGCGCCTCCGTGATCGGCAGTCGCAGCTCGAGCCCATGCACGGTGAGCTCGGTTTCAACCTCGAAGCCGGACGACAGCAGAGGGAACGACTTGACGAAACGGCGCGAGAAGACGCGGTATCCGGACAGCATGTCCGTCAGGCGCTTGCCGAAGACGAGCGCGACGACGGAGGTCAGGAAGGTGTTGCCCCAGCGATGACCGGGCCGGTAGGCGCCTTCGCTCGTGGCGATTCGCGATGCATTGACCATGTCGAAGCAGCCCGTGAGCAGTCGCTGAACTAACGACGGTGCCGCCGACGCGTCATAGGTGTCGTCGCCGTCCACGAGCACGAAGACGTCCGCCTCCACGTCGGCGAACATGCGGCGAACGACGTTGCCTTTGCCGGCCTGGGACTCGTGACGGACGATTGCGCCAGCTTTACGCGCCTCGGCGGTGGTCTGGTCGGTCGAGTTGTTGTCGTAGACGTAGATCCGGGCAGTAGGCAAGGCACGGGCAAAGTCGTTCACGACTGTGGCGATCGTCGCCGCTTCATTGCGACAGGGAATGAGCACCGCAATGGACGGTCCGCCTGCAAGAGTCGTCGTATCGGTCGCGTCCATATCCACCTGTGGCTCGAAAACCCCGCGTGTCGAGCCCAACAATCACTGACTGGCCGTGAATGTTCCACATTTACGCGCCGTGTCATCGGTGCCAAGGACGTCAGCGAAATCGGCTAGAGGGGGTGAGCGATTAACCTACATTCGAGGCGCCGGCGGGTGCGGAGCGTCGTGTATCATCCGCGCCGACGACAGGACCGAAGCGGGACGACCATGTCGAAAGTGCTCATTACCTTGCTGATGATGCTTGCGGGTTTTGCGGGTGCCCCCGCGCAGGGCGCTGACTTGCAGGCCGGCAAGGGCGCGGCGCAGAGTAAGTGCGCCCAGTGTCACGATGCAGATGACTGGGAGGGCGAAGACGCAGCCTCGCTGGAGAGCCTGATCCGGGACATCGTCGCCGGCAAGGTCAAGCACAAGGTCAAGCTGGAGCTCACAGCAGCCGAGGTTTCGAACATTGCGGCGTACTGGGCCGCGGGCCGGAAGTAAGCACTCGCAATGCGCTCGCTCTGCCTGCTGCTGATTCTGACCAACGTGCTGTACTTCACGTGGTCGCAGATGATCGATGTGCACGGCAGCAGTCTGGATCGCAAGGGCTCGAAGCCGGTCGAGGCACCGGTGCGCATCGTGCTCGCACGCGAGATGCTGGAAGCGAATCCGGATGAGCGCACCGTCGGTCCGATTCGCGACGTCCAACCTCCCGCCGTCGAGCCGCTCAACGTGCAGACTCCGCCGGCCGCTGCGAGCGAGACCCCGCATCGCGACACCTTGTCGTGCACGAGCATAGGGCCCTTCGCCGATCTGCCGCAGGCCTCGCAGGCGCAGGAAGCACTGCGCACCGCCGGTTTTCAGCCGCATCAACGCATGGAGCAGGGCGAGATCTGGGCGGGCTATTGGGTCAGCATTCAGGGCCTGCCGACACGCGACGAAGCGGAGGCTGCGCTCAAGACACTCACCGCGAGCGGCATCGCCGATGTCTATGTGATGCCGGGCAACGACCCGCCCAACGTGCTGTCGCTCGGTGTGTTCTCCGACTACCAGCGTGCCCAGCGCAGACTGGATGAAATCCGCGCGCTCGGGCTCACGCCACGCATCGATGACCGCAAGCGCGCCGGCTTCGTGTATTGGATAGACGTGGAGCTGCAGGAGCCAGGGCAGGCCATCGACAGCAGCATCTTCCAGACGGATGCCCGCAAGATCACGCGCCTCGAAATGCGAGCCTGTCCGGCGGCTGGCGGGGGTTGAAAGGTCGGCGGGAACCGCCCCGCAAGCAGAGCAGTTGTAGGGTGCGCGATCGAGCGCCTCGCTCGAGTTGGCGCCGCGTCACGAAATGTCCACAGAGAAAAGTTCGAATGAAAGGCGCGCGCTATGGCTCACGCTGGTCCTCGCCATAGCTTCAGTCGCGCTGGCAGTTTTCTGGAAGACCCCAGGACACAGCTGGGGAGATGATTTCGCCGGCTATCTCCTGCAGGCGAACGCGCTGTTGCACGGAATGCCCGCTGAGGAATTGCAACTCAATGCACGCCTCGAGGCGGCCAGTGACTGGCGCACGGGACCCGATGCCTATCCATGGGGATATCCCGCGATCCTGGCGCTCGTCATGTCGGCTTTTGGCCCCGGTCTGGCGACGCTCAAGATCATTTCCATCAGCTCGATGGGCGTGATCACGCTCGCTGTGGGTTCGCTGGCCTATGTGAGCCGGCTGAGTCTCACGTCCGTGGTCTGTGTTGCGATCATGGTCGGCCTGCAGCCCGACTTGATCAGTCTCGGAAATATCATCGGCTCGGATGTCGTGTTCCTGGCGCTGACCGGTGTCGCGCTCCTGTTTGCAGCCCTGGCACTGGACGCGGAGCACAACCGGGTCTCCCCTGCCTTGCGCTTGTGGGCGACGATCATCGCCGCGATCTTTGTTTCTCTGAGCTACTTCGTGCGGTCGAATGGTGCCGTCACCTTGATCGCCATCGCAGCCAGCCTCGTCGCGGTGCCGGCTTTCATCCGGCGTCCGGAGGTTCGCAAGATCGCAATCAGCGCAGCTCCCTTCGCCTTGACGTGCGCTGTGCTGATCATTGGCTATCACACGCTGCTCCCAGACGGAAGCGTGGTCCATGTCGGCTATCTGAGCGCTGAGCCGTCCTCCTTGGCGCGCCGGACAGACGCTGCCATATGGGCCTTCGGCACCTTCTTTCCGTTCTTCATTCTGCCCGCGCCGCTCGAACGTCTGGCCGTACTGGTGCTGGGCATCCTCACCGTCCTCGGAGCGCGCCGATTGGGACGGATCGGATTGCTGTTGGCCCTGTACTCAGTCGGCCACCTGGTGTTGGTGATTCTTTTTCCGTTCAGCGGTGGGGTGCGCTACTACCTGCCCATCCTCTTCGCAGTCGCAGTACTAGCTGCCGGCGGCGTCGAAGGGCTGATGCATTGGGCAGCGTTGAAATGGCCCATAGCGGGCGACCGCAGAGTCGCTACCGCATTCATCACGCTGTTCTTCATCGGCGCCATCACGGCAAATCTCTATCGCTTCGACATCCGCGGCGCAAAAAGCATCAATGGACCTTATTCGCCTGAGGCGACCGAGTTGTTCGGGTACATCGCCGAGCAGTCGAGTGCGATCGAGCCGGTCGCCTTTTTCAAGCCGAGAGCGATGCGCCTGCTAGCCGGCAAGGAGGCGGTTCTCGTCCGCGAGATCGACAGCACCAAGAGCGTCAATTCGATAGCGATCTATCGGGAACCTGAAGCTGCACGCTGGCAACTGAGCGGGGGCCAGGTCGCGGCGCTGAAGGATTTTCGGCCCACGTTTCGCAACGAACACTTTACATTCTACGTGCGGACGAGCAGGCGAGCCGATCCCCAGGAGCCATGAGCGTCTCCGGGCGTCGTGCAAAAATTGCACGTCGCGGCAGGTTATCGGTACTCATGTTCGCGACGACTGGCGGCAGGTAGACTTACATGGCCGTCAGCGGAACCCATCGCCGCAGTCGGCGTTGTAAATACAACAGGGCGGCATGGGGGCAAGACTGTGGATACCGCAAGGGCAGGGTCGGCAGGCACACCGACCAATTTTCTGGAGCTGCGCGTATTCGGCCTGCAGCGTAGCGGCAATCACGCGATCATCGAATGGATACTCGATCAGCACGCCGGCAAGCGCACCTGTTTCCTGAACAATGTCGCTCACGGCGACCAGGATCCATTCACGACCACCACGCAGATCGCGCTGGAGGGATTCGGCAGCACCGCAGACGTCGAAGCCGTACGGCGCGCGCCCAAGGATCTGCTGATCTATTCGCACGAGGATGACCTGTCACGCATGCGGCAGGGCGCGACGTTGACCGATGCCATTCACGACGAGGACTTCGAGCAGCAGCGCATTCGTTACGTGGGCGAAAGCGAGCACCGCCTGAACGTGATCGTGCTGCGGGATGCGTTCAACTTCTTTGCGAGCCGGCTCAGAAAGCTGGATGCCTTGACCGGCACGAAAGACGTCGAGGCCATCAAGGAGAGCTGGAAGCTGATGGCGCAGCGTGCGCTGCGGATGCCCCGGGATTTCGCCGGCGAAGAGTTCTGGATCAGCTACAACGCCTGGGTGAGCGACGAGGCCTACCGGCGCCGGCTGTCCGCGCGACTGTTTGGGCAGTTCTCCGATGCCTCACTCAGGTACGTGCCGGGCCACGGCGGTGGCAGCTCGTTCGATTCCGATGGACGGCTGACCCTCAGAGTCATCCGGCGCAAGTGGCGCCGGCTGCTCGATCCGAAAGTGTACCGGCACACCGGCCGCTATCTGCGCAGGCTCATGGCCAAGGACGGGCGCAGCATGAAGGTCCTCGACCGCTGGCACGAGATGAGAGACAACGCCGTGTACTGCAGTCTCTTTCGGGACCACGAGCTCCTGAAGCTTTCCGAACGTCTATTCGGAACGTTGCCCGGTGCCCGGGACTTTGCGCAGGCGTGCAGGGCCGAGGAGGAAGTCAGCACAGCTCAGCACCTGGCAGCGTCCAACTAGAGTCAGAGCACACCTTAGTTGCAGCTCGCCAGCGAGTCGATCCAATCGCGGATCAGCGTCACGCCGGCGGTATCGACCAGCGAACTGCCCACCGGCGGCATTGCTTCGGGAACGCCACGCGCGCTCATGCGCGCGGGCACGACGGACCGCTCGGGTGCGCCGGGCGCGATGAGTCGTGCAGTGCCGATGCCGAGGTCGCCTAGCCCGGGGACAACCTCGCAGGCATTGGTATCCGCGAGTGCAGTCGTGTAACGCAGATCCATGTCGGACGGCGTCGGGCCGCCGGGGCGATGGCACTGCGAGCAATTGGTGTGCAGATACGCGCGCGCGCGCTCATCCAGCGTGCCCGCCGTTCCGATCGGATCGGGATAAGGGCTCTCGCCGGCCGGATCGGCGATCGGCGGTGTCAGTGTGTTGATCGCGTTCAGCGTCACGAGCTGGTGCGCATCGCGACCGGTTTGCGGATACGTGATGTTGAAGGCGAGTTGTCGCGTCTCCAGGCCGAGCGAGCGTCCCGCTGCCTCCGTGTGACACTGCAGGCATTGCGCTTCGCTCGGGTAGATCCACGCCTGTCCGCCGACCGTCACGCGCTTGCCGCCGCGCACGAGCGTCGCATCGGTTCCTTGCGCATTCCATTGGTACGAGTAGCCTGCCCAAACGCCGTCGGGGTGACGCATGAAGAGGCGCGTTTCGATCAGGCGATCTTCGAGGCGGAAGTTCTTCATCAGCACCGTGCCGTTGGGGAAATCCCAATCACCGTCGGCGTTGACGGTGATGTTCTGTCCGTCCGGCAGTCCGATCCAGCGCTCCTTCACAGCGCCGTCGGACCAGAATGGCGCATGCGGCGCGTACGGAATGAGCCCGTTCGCGGGCAGCGTTGCGTTCGTGGGATCTACGCAGCCTGTGGCAGACAGTTGCGTGGCCACGCCCGCGCCTGCGGCACCACCCGAGCCGGTAATGTGGTACAGCTCGCCGCGTTTGCTCACGACAAAGACCTCGCCGTCGTTGCTCTCTGCGAACGAGGAGATGAGCAGGTTCGAGTCGACGAGCCCACCCGTCATCGTCATCGTCGGCTGCGTGCCATTCGGGATGTCCCAGATGCGCCCGGTGAAGTCGCCGAAGATGTAACGACCAACGAGACCCGGGACCGCTGTGCCACGGTAGACATAGCCACCCGTCACGGCATTGCCGAGCGAGTGATCGTACTCGGCAACCGGCGGCAGCGGATCGACCGGATTGCCGCAACTGAGCCTCGTCTGCTGCAGCGTACCCTCGAAGCAGCGCCAACCGTAGTTGCCACCGCGGACTACGCGATCCACTTCTTCGCGGGTGTTCTCCCCGACGTCGCCCGCCCAGAGGTCACCGGTCTGGCGATCGAAGCTCCAGCGCCAGGGATTGCGAAAACCCACCGCGTAGATCTCGGGACAGTTCTGCGGGCCGGTGCCGTTCACGCCGCACAGCTCGGTACTGGCGGCGAACGGATTGTCGGCCGGGATGCGATAGAGCGCGCTGCCCGTCCTGCCGTTGATGTCGATGCGGATGAACTTGCCGCGCAGCGATTTCAGGTTCTGCGCATTGTCGGTGCGAAATTCGTTGCCGTCACCCACGCCGAAATAGAGCAAGCCGTCGGCGCCGAAGGCAATGTGACCGCCGTGGTGATGGGTATTGTTCCTGAAAATCGTGAGGACGACGCGCTCGGATGAGGGATCCAGCGTGAGCCCGCCGTCTCGCGAGGTGAATTCAGAAAGATGCGTATCCGGCCCTGCACCGCCCGAGCGCTGCACGCTGGTGTACGTGAGGTACACGCGCGGGGTAGCGGGGAAATTCGGATGAAACGCCATCCCGAGCAGGCCGCATTCGGAGCACTTGGAATCGACGCGCTCTGCGATGTCGAGGACAGGCGAGCTGGTTGCCACGGCCTCGTTGTTGTCGAACACCACTACGTGGCCGGCGAGTTGCACCAGGAACCAGCGGCTCGCGTCACCCGGCGGCTGCAGCAGCAGGACAGGGTTTTGCGTAACGTGAGTAATCGGGTCCTTGAACGTCAGGTTCGGAAACGCGCGCTGCGTGCCGAGGGTGACGCTGCCGGTGGGGCGATCCGGCGCGATGCAGGTCGCGTTGCTGGGTCGCGCGTCCAACCCGCTGGTGGAGGCCGGCGAGGCTGGCGGTGAGGGGTCCGCACCTCCGTGGCCGCCTCCGCAGCCGGCGATCAGCAAAGTCAAAGGCAGCCACGTCCCCGTTGTGCGTCTGGCCCGAGCCATACGGGCTCCCCTCCGTTCAGTGTTGTACGCAAACCTCGCAGCGTTACTCCCGGCGCGTTGACTTCGTTCCTTCGCGCCATGCTGGACGCCATGGAACCCGCCGGGGCCCACAGCCATTGCGTGAACTACCGACCCGCAGCGGGCGGGGCAGGGTGCTGTGCGGGAGAGAGGCCATGCAGACTCAAGTGGCGGCGAGCGGAAAGAAGAAGAAATCCGTATTCAGGAAAGTAGTCAACGGGTTCCTGCGGGCGCTACGGGTACTCCCGGAGAACCGGCCAGGCGACAAGCTGCTTTCGTATGCCAGGTTCGTCGCCAGCCACGGGCGCTTGCCTTCGGATGCGAGGCTGTTCAACGACGTGCTGTACAAGCTCAAGACATCCGACGAGATCCTGGATCCGTTGCGTGTCTTCATCTCGGACAAGGAGTTCGTCAAGCTCTACATCAAAGCCGAGGTGGGCGATGAGTACAACATTCCTACGCTCGCCGTGCTCAAGAGCACGCAGGCTGTCGACAACTACGACTTTCCTGCGAGCTGCTGCATCAAGGCAACGCATGCAAGCGGGCGAGTCATCCTGCGAAAGCAGGGTGCGCCGGTCGACAGGGAGCTGATCAAGAGCTGGTTTCACCTCAACTACTATCGCATGCGACGCGAGGCGAACTACAAGACGCTGAAGCCGAAGGTCATCGTCGAGCCGCTGCTGTTCGACAGCGACAACGTCGAGGATTACCGGTTCTTCTGCTTCAACGGTCAGGTCAAGATGATCATGATCGACATGAACATCAGGGACAAACCCGCGCGCCGCCGCCTGCTGTTCGATGCGAACTGGAGCGAGCTGCCTTTCTCCATGGGCTATCCCAAAGCGGCGCAGTCGATCCCGCGCCCGGCGAACTTCGACGAGATGCTCGACGTGGTGCATCGGCTCAGCCGGCCGTTCGGCTTCATCCGTGTCGATCTCTACAGCAACGGCAAGAGGCTGTTCGTTGGGGAACTCACCAATACGCACGCGGATGCGTCCCAGAACTTCATTCCGCCTTCCGCGGAATCCATGGCCTCGGAGCTGATTTTTCACTGAGGGCGCCGGCCCCACCCAGTGGCGCTGCAGCCCGGCGTGAAAACGGCCGCGCCGATCATCTACAATGCCGCCGGCCACTCGCCGCAGATTGCGCCGGCTTAGCTCAGTTGGTAGAGCACCTGATTTGTAATCAGGGGGTCG
>Ga0111538_10002079_pt1 | contig 28196 bp, 20 predicted proteins | sample SoiMethybrSBSTD1_FD_79669 | JGI IMG/M metagenome (GOLD analysis project Ga0111538, IMG submission 79669) | Bulk soil microbial communities from a Populus tree surrounding site in Tennessee, USA - Soil MetaG P. TD hybrid SBSTD1 (version 2)... | ecosystem: Environmental > Terrestrial > Soil >... | reverse complement strand
TTGATTGTCGTGCGCTCGACATGGGCATAGGCAGCCCGTGTGAGGCCTTGGGGAAATCCTCGAGAGGGCCGTCGGTCCCGTCTGCCGAAGCCCCTCGCCGCTTCCTGGCTCGTCAAAGAGGTAGTTGCCCGCAACCGCGACGACCGAATAGGGGGTGATGCCCCATTACATCGCGTTCAAGGCCCGGGTCGAGGATTTCCCCGGCCTCGACACGGGCGCAACGAGTCAATCCGCGGCTTCGACGGAACGCTCGGGAGGGGCGACTTCGCTGATCTCGTTGCGGTAGGCGATGTTCGACTGGCTGCCCGCGCGCGACAGCTCCTTGGCCGCGTACATCGCGCGGTCGCCGTCGGCCAGCACGCCGGCGACGCCGCTGCCGAAGCGGTAGTCGGCCACGCCGCAGCTCACCGTGATGCGCAGCTCCAGGCCCGGGGCGATCTCGCAGGGGCTTCCGGAGATCGCCTTCACGATGCGCTCCATCACCATCTTGAGGGCGCGGTTGCGGTGCAGGCCGACGACGAATTCGTCGCCGCCCCAGCGCGCGACCCAGTCGCCGCGGCGGGTGTTGAGCTGCAGCAACGCCGCCAGGTGCGAGACCACCGCGTCGCCGGCGCTGTGGCCGTGCTTCTCGTTGATCTGCTTGAAGCCGTTCACGTCGAAGAAGGCGATGTGGAAGGTCTGCAGGTCGCGCTCGGCGCGCGCCACCTCCTCGGAAAGCCGCTTCTCCCCGGCGCGCCGGTTGTAGATGCCGGTGAGGTCGTCGGTGTCCGACACGCGCTCCAGGCGCGTGATCGTCTCGTGCAGCTGGGTGAGGGTGTACTGCGTGCCCTCCATCAGGCGGCCCGCGCGATCGGTGAAGTGCAGCGGCAGGTCGGGCAACTTGCGGCTGTCGATGTAGTCGCGCAGCGCCTCGGCGGTGAGGTCGATCGGCACCAGCAGCTCGCGCAGGATCCAGAGCGTGCCGAGGAAGCCCGCGAAGCAGGCCAGCACCAGCGCCGCCAGGGCCGGGTACATCACCTCCCAGTCGGTGCGCGTGAACAGCATGTACACGATGAACGTGGCGAGCGGGATGCAGACGCCGATGAAGGCGGCGAGCGCGAACTTGCCGTGGTAGCTCTCCTTGAGCAGCCCCAGGTCGGCGATCGCCTTGTAGATGCCCATCCGGGCCATTGCTTCCTGGCCAGGCTGTACCTTGCTCACCATCGCGTCACGGACCTCCCCTATGCCACCATTCTATTCCGGACGGCGCGGGCGCGTCAGCCGACGGGATTGCGCAGGACGCCGATGCCCTCGACCTCGGTCTCGAGCAGGTCGCCGGGCTTGAGGAACTCCGGCGGGGTGCGCGCGTAGCCCACACCCTCGGGCGTGCCGGTGGAGATCACGTCACCCGGCTCGAGCGTCATGCCGGCCGACAGGTCGGCGATCAGCCGCGGCAACTTGAAGTACATGTGGCGGGTGTTCGAATCCTGCTTGACCGTGCCATTCACGCGGCAGGTCACCTGGAGCTCGTCCCATTTCAGGCTGTCGGCGGTCACGATGCACGGCCCCATCGGACAGGTGCCGTCGAGGCTCTTGCCCTTGTGCCACTGGCCGCCGTGGCGGCGCTGCACGTCGCGCCACGAGACGTCGTTGATGGCGGTGTAGCCCCACACATGGCGCATGGCATCGTCCTGGGTGATGTTCTTGCCGCAGGGTCCGATCACGACGCCCAGCTCCACCTCCCAGTCGAGCGAGGTCGAGATCGCGGAGTCGTACGGGATGCTGTCGTAAGGGCCGTTCACGGTCGTCGGCACCTTGGTGAAGAACACCGGCCACTCGGGGAGCTTGCGGTCGTCCTGCAGCTTCTTCGCGCCCTCCTCGAAGTGCGGCAGGTAGTTCCAGCCGACGCAGAACACGTTCTTGGTGGGGCGGGGAATCGGTGCATGCAGCTTCACCTCGGCGAGCGGCGTGGTCGCCACGCCGGACTTGCGCTCCAGCTCGCGCAGGCGCGCGAGCATCGGGTCGCCGGCGCGGATCAGGCCGAGCATCGAGCCCGTGCTCTCGTCGGCGCCCAGGGCTGCCGGGATGTCCACGATGCGCTTGCCGTCGAGCAGCAGCCCGGGGCGGGGTTGGCCGGAGGGCAGCGGGGAGTACGTGACCAGCTTCATGCGTACGCGGTCCTCAGTCGTTCTTCCAGGCGGGTTTGCGCTTCTCGAGGAATGCGTTCACGCCCTCCAGCCGGTCGCCGTGGTCGAAGAGCTCGACGAAGAGCTCGCGCTCGATCATGAGGCCCTGGCGTCGCGCGATGCCGTTGCGTGCGTTGTGGACCAATGCCTTGCAGTGCGCCACCGCGCGCGGGGAGAGGGTCGCCACGCGCTCGGCCATCTTCGTCGCGGCCTCCAGCGCCTGGCCCTTCGGCACGACCTCCTCGACCAGCCCGATGCGCAGCGCCGTGGCCGCATCCACGCGCTCGTTGGTGAGGATCATGCGCTTGGCCCAGCCCTCGCCGACCAGCCACGGCAGGTTCTGCGTGCCGCAGCCGCCGGGCAGCAGGCCCACGGCAGGCTCGGGCAACGCCATCTGGGCGTGCTCCTCGGCGATGCGGATGTCGCAGGCGAGGGCGCACTCGAGGCCGCCGCCCATGGCGTAGCCGTTGACCGCGGCGATGGTGACGAGGCGCGAGTCCATGAGGGCGCCAAAGGCCGAGCCGAAGAGGGTGATGAACTCGCGCGCGGCGGCCTTGTCGCCGCGGAAACGATCGAGGTCGGCGCCCGCGGAGAAGAACTTTTCGCCGGCACCGGTGAGGATCGCCGCGTAGACGTTGCGGTCGTCCTCGAGCTGGCCGACCAGCGCCTCCATGTCGCGCAGGCTCTCCGGCGTCCAGGTGTTCGCCGGCGGGTTGTCGAGGGTGATGAAGGCCGTGTGGCCGCGGATTTCGTGGCGCATTGGGGTTCCGCCGCCGCGTTACTTGAGGCTGATGGTGGTGTGGATGCCGGGGTTGGTGCCGGCGTCGTCGAACCAGCGCGCGGTCACCGTCTTCACCTGCGTGTAGAACTGCACCGCCTGCTTGCCGTAGGGGCCGAGGTCGCCCAGCTTCGAGCCGCGCGAGCCGGTGAAGCTGAAGTAGGGCACCGGCACCGGGATGGGCACGTTGATGCCGACTTGTCCCACGTCGATCTCGTTCTGGAACTTGCGCGCGACCGCGCCCGACTGCGTGAAGATGCCGGTGCCGTTACCGTAGGGGTTGGCGTTGATGAGGGCGATCGCCTCGTCGAGCGTGTCCACGCTCACGATCTGCAGCACCGGCCCGAAGATCTCGGCCTCGTACATCTTGTGCCCGGGCTTGACGCCGGAGATCACCGTCGGCGCGATGAAGTTGCCTTTCGGATAGCCGGGGATCTGCGGGTTGCGCCCGTCGAGCTCGACCTTCGCGCCTTCCTTCTCGCTCTCGGCGATGTGGGCCTCGATGCGCTCCTTCGCCTGCTTGGAGATCACCGGGCCCAGGTCGGCGCCGGCTTCGATTCCCGCGTTGACCTTGAGGGTCTTCGCCTTGGAGACGATGTCGGGAATCCACTTGTTGGCCTCGCCGACCAGCACCGCGACGCTGGTCGCCATGCAGCGCTGGCCGGCGGCGCCGAAGCCGGCGCCGACGAGGGCGTTGAGCGACTGCTCCTTGTTGGCGTCCGGCATCACCACCGCGTGGTTCTTCGCGCCCATCATGCATTGGGCGCGCTTGCCGTTGTCCGAGGAAAGCTTGTAGACGTGCTCGCCCACGGCGCACGAGCCCACGAAGGAGACCGCCCTCACATCCGGATGGCTGCACAGGGTGTCCACCGCCTCCTTGCCGCCGTGCACGATGTTGAGCACGCCGGCGGGAACGCCCGCCTCGAGCGCGAGGGCGCCCAGCAGCATCGGCGTCATCGGGTCCTGCTCGGAAGGCTTGAGCACGAAGGTGTTGCCGCACACGATCGCCATGGGGAACATCCACAGCGGGATCATCGCCGGGAAGTTGAAGGGCGAGATGCCGGCGCAGACGCCCAGCGGCTGGCGCACGAAGTAGGTGTCGACGCCGCCGGCCACGTTCTCGGCGATCTCGCCCAGCGTGAGCGTGCCGATCGAGCAGGCGTGCTCCACGACCTCGAGGCCGCGGAACACGTCGCCTTCGGCGTCGGGCAGCGTCTTGCCCTGCTCGGCGGTGATCGACGCGGCGAGCTTCTTCATGTCGCGCCGGATGAGCTCCTGGAGCTTGAGCATGATGCGCGCGCGCTGGCCGATCGGGACGTTGCGCCAGGTCTTGAAGGCCCCGGCGGCGATGCGCACCGCCTCGCCGACTTCCTGCGCATCGCACATCGGCACCCGGGCCAGCACCTGCTGGGTTGCGGGGTTCACGACGTCGCGCCAGGCCTTCGCCTTCGACTCGACGAACTGGCCATTCACGAGGAGCTTGACGGTGGGCGTTGCGCCGGTATCGGCGCGGGGATTTGCGGCCATGATGGGTCTCCTGATTACTCCGTGACGATACGCGCGCGCGGGCCGTTCGGGGGCATGGCGGCTCGGGTGGTTGCGTGAAATGCAGGAAAGGCTATAAAACCTGCACTCTACTAGAACCTCCGACCCGGACGACCCCCGCCCATGGCACGCAACACGAAAGTCCCCGCAGACCACAACGCCCCGCCCGTCACCCGCACGCTCGCGAAGCTCGTCGCGACCCATCCGCCGAGGGGGTGGAACGATGCCGTCGAGAAGGAAGCGCACCGCACTTTCCTCAACTGGGCGGGCTGTGCGATCGGCGCGGCGAGGCACGAGAGCGTCGAGGCGGCGCTGGGCGCCGTCAACATGCTGCAACCTGCGGGGCAATCGTCGGTGCTCGGACGGCGTGAAAGGGTCGACATGTGCGGAGCCGCCCTGGTGAACGGCATCGCCTCGCACACGTTCGACTTCGACGACACGCACCTGAAGACCATCATCCATCCCGCCGGCCCGGTGGCCTCTGCGGTCCTGGCGCTCGCGGAGGTGATCGGCGCCTCCGGCCGCCAGGTGATCGACGCGCTCGTGCTGGGGATCGACGTCTCGTGCCGCGTGGGCAACATGATGTATCCCGAGCACTATGACCGGGGCTGGCACATTACGGGCTCCACGGGCACGCTCGGAGCTGCTGCCGGGTGCGCGCGCCTCCTCGGCCTGGACGAGGCGAAGACCACGATGGCGCTCGGCATCGCGGCCTCGCAGCCCATCGGGATGCGCGAGCAGTTCGGCACCATGACGAAACCCTTTCATCCCGGTGGTGCGGCGCGCGCGGGCCTCATGAGCGCGCTGCTGGCGAAGAACGGATTCACCGCGAGCCCGAAGGCGATCGAGGCGCCGCGCGGCATGTCGCAGACGATCTCCACCAAGAACGACTGGAACGAGATCACCGACGAGCTCGGCAAGCGCTTCGAGATCTCCTTCAACACCTACAAGCCCTTCGCGTGCGGGATCGTGATCCATCCCACCATCGATGCGGCCACGCAGCTGCGCGCCAAGGGCGTCAGGGCGCAGGACATCGAGCGCGTCGAGCTGAGGGTCCATTCGCTCGTGCTGGAGCTCACGGGGAAGAAGGAACCGAAGGACGGCCTCGAGGCCAAGTTCAGCGTGTATCACGGGTTCTGCTCGGGCCTCGTCTTCGGCCGCGCCGGCGAGCACGAGTACGACGACGCCATCGTGAACCGCGAGGACATGGTGGCGCTGCGCCGCAAGGTCGTCGCCACCGTGGACGACTCGATCGCGGAGGAATCCGCGGACGTGACGGCGATCCTGAAGGACGGCCGCCGCGAGCACGTGTTCGTGAAGGACGCCGTCGGCTCGATCGGGCGGCCGCTCACCGACGCGATGCTCGAGGCCAAGTTCCGCGACCAGGCCGAGCCGGTGATCGGCAAGGCGAAGGTCGATGCCGCGCTCGCAGCATGCTGGAAGCTGGGCGAGGCGAAGGACGTGGACGCCGTGGTCGCCGGAGCGCGGCCATGAGCGCGCGCCCGAAAGTCGTCGCGCTGGACGACTACGAGGATTTCCTGCGCAAGAGCGGCAACTGGAAGGATCTCGACGCGCGCGCGGATGTCACCATCCACACCAAGCGGCTGCGCGGCGAGGCCCTCTACGAAGCGGTCAAGGACGCCGACGCCATCGTCGTGATCCGCGACCGCACGCCGTTCAAGGCCGATCTCATCGCCCGGCTGCCACGGCTCAAGGCCTTCATCTTCACGGGGCTGCGCAACACCCAGCTCGACTTCGCGGCGCTCGCGGCGCGCGGCATTCCGGTCGGCAACACCGACCACGGCTCGTCGAAGCACTCCACGGCCGAGATGAACTGGGCGCTGATCTTCGCGGCCGCCAAGCGCCTGGAGGAGTTCTTCGTGCTCGCGCGCAACGGCGGCTGGCGCGACGGTGGGCGGCTGCCCTGGGTGCTGCACGGCGAGCGCCTCGGCCTCGTGGGGTTCGGCGAGATCGGCCAGCTGGTCGCTCGCGTAGGCGCGGCGCTCGGCATGGAGATCGTCACGTGGAGCCCGCACATGACGCCGGAGCGCGCGGCAGCGGGCGGTGGCAAGTCGGTCACGCTCGAGGAGCTGCTTGCCACTTCGAAGGTCGTGAGCCTGCACCTCGTGCCCTCGGCCGAGACGCGCAAGCTGCTCGATGCGAAGCGCATGGCCACGATGCGGCCGGACTCGATCCTGGTGAACACGGCCCGCTCGGCGCTGGTCGACATGGCGGCGTTGCCGGCCGCTCTCGACGCCGGGCGCCCGGCCATCGCCGCGCTCGACGTCTACGACGACGAGCCGCTTGCCCCTGGACATGCCCTCGCCGCGCGGCGCGACGTCGTGCTCTCGCCGCACCTGGGCTTCGTCAACGAGCCGGTGTTCTCGTTGTACGGTCCGGGCGTGACCGAAAACCTGCTCGCCTGGCTGGACGGCAAGCCGATGCCGCACGGCGTGGGCCCCGCCGGCTGAGGTGATTTCCGCCTGCGCGCTGCTCGCTGCCGCGACGCTCGCGATCGCGTGGCCGATCTGGCGCTACCAGTACGAATACTCGATGTTCGCGCGCCGCGCGCTGCTCGCGGGAGTCACTCGCGAGGAGAGCCGCGTGCGGCGCTGGCTGTGGGCGGGCCGCGTCCTTCGCGTCGCGCAGGTTTTCGGCGCGCTTGCCTGGGCGGCGGCGCTCGTGGTCCTCGCGCATCTCTTCTCCAAGTGGCATTGGATGGTCCTCGCGCTCGATGCGGCGCTGCTTGCGGCGGTGGCCGGCGCGGTGATGCGGCAGCTGGCTCCCGAGGTGCGGCCCGAGTTGCTCGGGATCGCCTCGCGCCGCTGGCCGCTCGCGCTCGGCAACGTGGCGCTCCTCGCGATCGCGTTCCTCGCGATCGACTTCTTCCTGGGCGCTCCGGATACGCGCCGCCAGGCATGGGACGAAGTCGCGCGGCAGGCCTTCGACGGAGGCGTGGCCATGGCCGCGTGTCCCGCGATCTCTTGGGTCGTGGGAGCGCTCGCCGCGGCCGACGCGCTCGCATGGCACGCGGCCGAGGTTCTGATTCCGAGCCTGCCGAACCCATCGTTGAAGATCCTGGCCTGGCTGGTGTTCCTGCTCCAGGCGGGAGTCGCCGCCGTCGGCTGGACGCGCGCGCTGCTCGGCGTCGGCGCGTTCCTCGACCGCCGCGCCGCGATTTCCTCGAGGCCATTCTTCGTCACCGCGTGCCTGGTCGCGGCGCTCCTGCTGGCGCTCGCGTTCACGCTTCGCACTTCGGACTTTTCCCGGGTAGGCCCGGTCGTCCTCGCATGGACAAATCCCTGCCGGACCGATCCGGCAACCGCGCTGGCGTTGCGCACGTCCCTGGCGGCGGAGCTCGAGGCGGCGCGGGTGGTCGAGCGCGAGCGCGCGAGCAGGGACGTCGAGGCGGCCGTCGCGACGATGTACGGCCAGGTCGAGAAGGGCGCCGACGCCTACCTGGACTGGTATTTCACGGTGCTGGGCGAGTACGAGCGCCTGGTCGCGTTGATCGCCGGCGGCCTCACCGAGAAGATGCGCGTGGAGCTCGAGAGCCGCCTGTTCGGCGAAGGGTTCTCCCGCCAGTTGGACGAGGTGAGCGGGAAGCTCGCGGCTGAAACCGCGGGGCGTCTGGGTGTCATGGGCAGTCGCATCGCCGCGCGGCTGGGATCGGAGGCCCGCTTGCGTCCGTGCCTGGCCGACGCGATCAACTTGCCGCGCGTGGCCGACGTGCATCGCGACGTCGTGCGCGCGTCGACGGCCGCGGCGACCGGCGCGGCGGTCGGCACGGTGGCCGCAGTGGCGCTCGTGCGCCGCGCAGCCGCGGCGGCGGCCGCGAAAGCCGCCACGACCGGCAGCTTCCGCAGCGCTACCACTCTCGCCGGCCGAACCGCTGCCAAGCGGGGCGGATCGGCCCTCGGCGCCGGCGCGATCGCGGCCGCGGCATGCGGGCCGGCGGTAGTGCTTTGCGCGTCGGTGGCCGCGATCGTCACCTGGATCGTCGTCGACAAGGCGTTCGTCGAGGTCGACGAGCTGCTGTCGCGCAAGGAGATGCGCCGGGAGATCCTCGAAGCGGCCGGCGAGCAGCAGGCTGCGCTTGCGGCGGCCCTGGTCCAGCAGCAACATGCGGCGATCGACCGCGCGATCGCGGAGATCGACGAGTCGATCGGTCGCGTGTTCGTTCCGGCGCGCGAAGGGATCTGATGCCGCAAACACGCGCAGGAGAAAGGGGTGCCATGAACGCGACGATCCGCGGACTGCCCGCACTGGCCGCCGTGCTCCTGGGCGCTACGTGCGCGTTCGCACAGGCGCCGTACTATCCGGATGCCGCCTGGCAGCGCAAGACACCCGCCGAGGCCGGGATCGACGCGGCGAAGCTCAAGGGCGCCATCGACTTCGCGATCGCGAGCGAGTCGAAGAACCCGCGCGACCTGAGGCTCAACCATTACCAGGGCTTCGGCCGCGAGCCTTTCGGCAACGCCATCGGCCCGATCAAGGATCGCGGCGACATGACCGGCGTCATCGTCCATCGCGGCTACATCGTGGCCGAGTGGGGCGAGCCCGCGCGCGTGGACATGACCCACAGCGTGACCAAGAGCCTGCTCTCGAGCGTCGCGGGCGTGGCGTTCGACCGCGGCCTCATCCGCAGCCTCGACGATCCGGTGCGCGACTACGTGGGGCCGATCTGGGTCCAGGGCGAGGCCCAGCTGCTCGCGCCGTTCGAATCGGCCCACAACCGCACCATCACGTGGGACCACCTGCTGCGCCAGACGAGCGACTGGGAAGGCACGCTCTGGGGCAAGCCGGATTGGGCCGACCGTCCGAACCTGGAGAACCGCGCGGAGTGGACCACGCGCAAGCGCAACGCCCCAGGCACCTCGTACAAGTACAACGACGTGCGCGTGAACGTGCTCGCGCTCGCCCTGCTGCACGTCTGGCACCGCCCGCTGCCGCAGGTCCTCAAGGAAACGATCATGGACCCGATCGGCGCTTCCCCGACTTGGCGCTGGTACGGCTACGAGAGTTCGTTCGTGGTGCTCGACGGCCAGGTGATGCAGTCGGTGAGCGGCGGCGGCCACTGGGGCGGCGGCGTCTTCATGGACGCCTACGACATGGCGCGGTTCGGCTACCTCACGCTGCGCAAGGGCCGCTGGAAGGACCGCCAGCTGCTGTCCGAGAAGTGGATCGGGATGGCGCTCACGCCCACGCCGGTCCAGCCGGACTACGGCTTCATGAACTGGTACAACAACCGCTCGCGCAACCAGTCGCCCTTCGCGCCGGCGAGCTCGTTCGCGCACATCGGCAACGGGACCAACTACGTCTACGTGGATCCGGAGAACGACCTGGTCGTGGTGCTGCGCTGGATCGAGCGCCGCCCCATCGACGAGTTCGTGCGGCGGCTGATCGAGGCCCTGCCGCGCCCCTAGGCTTCCTGCATGCGCGATATCCGCGCGGCTTCCTCGAGGCGGGCGTCGTCGATCTCCCGCATCACGGCTTCCAGGTCGGCGGTGGCTTCGTCGGGCGCGAACTGGCCGGTCAGCTCGACATCCGGGGCGAGCGTTCCTGATTCGTACAGCGCCCAGATTTCCTTGCCGTAGTCGGTGGCGAGCAGGCCCGGGGCGAAACTGCCGAAGAAGCGTCGCAGGTTGTCGACGTCGCGCACCAGCATGCGCGGGGCGTGGTTGTTGCCGGCGGCGTCCACCGCCTGGGGCAGGTCGATGATCACCGGCCCGTCGGCGGCCACCAGGACGTTGAACTCGGAGAGGTCGCCGTGGACCACGCCGGCGCAAAGCATGCGCACCACCTCGCCGATCAGGCGGCCGTGCAGCTCGAGGGCTTGCGCGGGGGTGAAGGCCACGTCGTTCAGCCGTGGTGCGGCATTGCCTTCCTCGTCGGTGACGAGCTCCATCAGCAGCACGCCCTCGTGGAAGTTGTACGGCTTCGGCACGCGCACGCCGGCGGCGGCCAGGCGATAGAGCGCGTCGACCTCCGCGCTCTGCCAGGCGCGCTCCTGGGCCTGGCGCCCGAAGCGCGTGCCCTTGGCCATCGCGCGCGCCTGGCGCGAGTTCTTGGTCTTGCGGTTCTCGGTGTAGTCGACGGCCTGGCGGAAGCTGCGCTTGTCGGCCTCCTTGTAGACCTTGGCGCAGCGCACCTCGCCCGCGCTGCGCACGACGTAGACCATCGCCTCCTTGCCGCTCATCAGCTGGCGCACGACGGCGTCGACCACGCCCTCCTCGACGAGGGGCTGGAGCCGCTTGGGCGTCTTCAACGGCAGGACTTCGCGGAATGCGTGCGGGGAAGGCTGTGGTGTCTCGTCACCGGCTCGATTCTACGCAACCCTGCGCGCCAATACCCATGCCAGCACGAGGAACCAGAACGCGAAGAGCGTCACGAGCTGCCACTCGAGCGCGTCGCGGAAGCGGTCCTTGAATGCCGCGTCGAGGCCGAAGAGCGGCGCCATCACGTTCGCCATGCCCATGACGAGCATCGCGACACAGATCCAGAGCAATGCTCGTGTCGCGGGCGGCGTGGCCGCCAGGCGCCGCAGCTGGCGCACGAAGACCAGCATCGCGCAGAACGTCGAGGCGAAGTAGAAATTGATGCCGTAGCGGCGCATCCACGTGTAGGGGTCGCCCTCGGTTCCGAGCGCGATCGCGTATACCGCCAACGCCACGGCTCCGAGGATCCCCAGGGGCACGAGTCCGCGACTGGCCTCCGGGGTGGCAGCCCGCGCTGCGACCCAGCGTGCCGCGATCATCCACGTCCAGGCCTGCACGAAGGCATCCGGGATCATCAGGGCCTTGAAGAGCACGTTCGCCGTCCCGTAGCGCGCGGCCTTGCTCACCGAGGTGCAGCCTTCGAGGTGGGGGATACAGTCGGGTACGTAGCCGGCGGCGCGCGAGATGAGCCAGGCACCGTGGATCGCGCTTGCGGCGAGGATCGCGCCCGCGAGCGGCGGCAGCCAGTCGGGGACGCGCTTCACGCCGCCGACTTACTCCCGGAAGGAGAAGAGCACCGCGTCGGCGGGGACGAGCTGGTTCTCGGCGAAGGCGGCGCGCTCGATCACCCCGTCGCGCGGGCTCACGATGGTGTGCTCCATCTTCATCGCCTCGAGGATCAGGAGCGCCTGGCCCTTCTTCACCGCGTCGCCGGGTTTCGCCATCAGCTTCACCACGCGCCCCGGCATGAGCGCGGTGAGCCGCGCGTCGGGCAGGGCGTCCGCGGGCTCGTAGTGGAACGGGTCCACCAGCTCCAGGTCGTAGCGTCCCTGCGGCGTGACGGCCGAGAGCAGCGCGCCCAGGCGCACCACCTGCGCGAAATAAGTCTCGTCGTCCAGGGCGATCTGCAGGCGGTCGCCGTCGTCGGGACCCAACGTGACGCGATGCGAGCGTCCCTTGACGGCCACTTCCGCCTCTCCGGCGCGCATGACGGCGTCGACCACGAAGACCGTGTCGCCGCCTGAGGGAAGCCTGAACTCCATCCGCCGCAGCGCCGGCTGGTTGAGGCGCCAGCCGCCGGTGTCGTTCCAGGGCGAGGGCGGGTGCTCGGAGGCCGTGCGCCGCTCATCCAGGAAAACGCGCGCGGCGGCGGCCACCAGCGCCTCCAGTGGGACTTCTGCCGCGCTCGGCAGCAAGTCGGCGCGATGGCGCTCGATGAAGCCGGTGTCGGTGTCGCCGGCGAGGAAGGCGGGATGGCGAACGACGCGTTCGAGGAACGCGAGGTTCGTGGTCACGCCGAGGAGCGCCGTCTCGGCGAGCGCCGACTGCATGCGGCGCGCGGCCTCGGCCCGGTCGTCGCCCCACACGATCAGCTTCGCGATCATGGGGTCGTAGAAGACGCTCACCTCGTCGCCCTCGCGCACGCCGGTGTCGAGGCGCACCTCCTCCTCACCCTCGGGAACGAGCGGGTCGACCGGCGAGCGCAGCACGCCGATGCGGCCGGTCTGCGGCAGGAAGCCGTTCGCGGGATCCTCGGCGCAGAGGCGCACCTCGATCGAATGCCCGCCCGAGGCGATCTCGTTCTGGCGCAGCGGCAGCTCCTCGCCCGCGGCCACGCGCAGCTGCCACTCGACCAGGTCCTCGTTGGTGATCATCTCGGTCACCGGGTGCTCGACCTGCAGGCGCGTGTTCATCTCCATGAAGAAGAACTTGCGGTCGGCGCCGGCGATGAACTCGACCGTGCCGGCGCCGCGGTAACCGATGGCGCGCGCCGCGGCGACGGCCGCCCTGCCCATTTCCTCGCGCATCGCGTCGTCGAGGTAGGGCGAAGGCGTCTCCTCGAGCACCTTCTGGTGGCGGCGCTGGATCGAGCACTCGCGCTCGAAGAGGTGCACGTAGTGGCCGTGCGTGTCGCCGAACACCTGGAACTCGATGTGGTGCGGCCCCTGCACGAAGCGCTCGAGCAGCACCGCCTCGTCGCCGAACGCGTTCCTCGCCTCGCGCCGCGCGGCGGCAAGCTGGTCGGCGAACTCGGAATCCTTCGTGACCAGGCGCATGCCCTTGCCGCCGCCGCCCGCGACCGCCTTGATGAGCAGGGGATAGCCGATCATGGTGGCCTTGCCCGCGAGCAGCTTGTCGTCCTGGTCGGGGCCGTGATAGCCCGGGACGACGGGCACGCCGGCCTTCTCCATGATCACCTTGGCGCGGTCCTTGAGGCCCATCTTCTCGATCGCCTCGGGCGTGGGGCCGATGAACACCAGTCCCGCGGCCTCCACGGCGCGCGCGAAGTCCTCGTTCTCCGAGAGGAACCCGTAACCCGGGTGGATGGCGTTCGCGCCGCACGCCTTCGCGACCTCGATGATCCTGTCGCCGCGCAGGTAGGAATCGGCCGGCCGCGGGCCACCGATGGCGTAGGCCTCGTCGGCCATCTCGACGTGCAGCGCGTGCGCGTCGATCGAGGAATGCACTGCCACCGTCCGGATGGCGAGGCGGCGGCAGGTGCGGATGACGCGGCAGGCGATCTCGCCGCGGTTGGCGATCAGGACTTTCTCGAACAAGAAATCGGCTCCCGAGAGGAAGCCGATTATATTCGTTCGCTAGTAGGGCCCGGTGGTGTTGCCGCTGGCGTCCTGGCGCCAGAACTTGCCGCCGCTCACGTAGATGCTCGCGTCCGGGAAGAGGACCGAGCGGCCGGGGTCGTAGTAGCCGTCGCCGCCCGGCGGGCCGTACGAGATCGGGCCGTTCGCACGCGAGCTCACCAGCGTCCGGGCCTGCGTGAGCGAGGCGTCGGCAGGCGAGGTGCCCCGCACTTCGAAATGCAGCAGGCCGCTGTATTGCCAGGAGTAGACGGTGGTCGGACCGCTGCCGTACACCGGGGTGCCCTCCGCCACGCTGGCCGGAAACGCGATCAGCGTGGATCCATCCGCGCGCGGCAGCGCGCTGAACGCGTGGTGGCTGTACATCAGGGAGGAATCGCTGCCACGCTTGCCGATCAGGACGCGCCGGAGCTCGCGCGGGGCGGCGCCGGTCACGTCGAAGAGCGTGAGCTGCAAGCCCTGGAACCAGGCCCATTGCGCGTCGCCGCTGGTATCGGCCGGAACCGAGTCCTTGCCGAACCCCAGGAGCAGGCCGCCCGGAAGCGGGTGCAGGTAGTCGGAGAAGCCCGGAATCTCGAGCTCGCCGGTGATGCGCGGGTCGGTCGGATCCGACAGGTCGATTGCGTAGAGCGGGTCGGTCTTCTTGAACGTGACCGCATAGAGCTTGTCGCCGACGAAGCGCGTGCCGTAGAGCAGCTCGTTCGGCTTGCCGATCTTCGCCGGCCTGCGGGCGTTCGGCAGGTACGACAGCGTCTTCAGCAATCCGGAAGCGACCGTCGAGGGCTGCAGCAACGTGACGCGGTTGCTGTTGTCGCCCCACCAGCCGCTCGTGTTGCTCGTGACGATGCCCAGCCGCCCGGCGTACTCGCCGAAGCGGAACGCCGCCTTGTCACCCCAGCCGACGGTGCCCTCGACCGAGCCGGTGCCCACCACGCGCAGCTTGTCCCCGCCGATGGCGATCTGGTGGATGTCGCTGTTCAGCAGCGAGGCCTGGATCGGCCTCGGCAGCGTGCTGGTGAAGTGCGTCTCGTAGCGGGTGCTCGCGAGGTACAGGTTGGAGTCGGAGACGTACATCGCCTCGGTGCGCCCGGCGATGGCGATCGTGTCGACCACGCGCGCCTCGCGGATGTCGATCGACGTCACCACTACCATGTCGGCCACGGCGCGCGAGCCGCCCAGTTGCGGCGCGTATACGCTTTCGGGCCGCACGGCGGCAACGGCGTCGGCGCCGTTCGTGGCGATGCTGGGCAGCAGGGCCGAAAGGGGCGCGGCCTCGAGGAGCGCGCGGTTGGCCTCGCGCACCGCCTCGGTGGGCGCATAGGCCGCGTAGCCGGGCAGGTTGGGCGTGAACCGGGTGACGACATACAGCCGATCGCCGATCCGGCGGCTCGAGACCATGGCGCCGGAGAGCTTGGCACGCCAGCGGGAGATCGGGCGGGCAGGGCTCGAGAGATCCAGGATCTCGACGGTCGTCTCCGACGTGACTTGCGGCGAGTAGTACCAGCCTCCGTAGTAGTAGCCGCTCGCGAGCGTGACCAGGTTGTTGGCGTGCAGGAACAGCCCGGCCTCGGCCATGTAGCCCTGGCCCGCCGCGACGGAGAACCGGCCGACGGGTTCGAGTCCGGCGCCATCGCCAACCCAGGCGATGCGCACGTCGCGGGTCACGGTCGAGACCCCGGGTTGGCCGTTGACGCCCGGAACGTAGTTGTAGACGGTCGGCGTGAGCGCGTAGACATAGCGCCCGTCGGTCTTCACCACGTCGGCCTCGTCGACGCCGGCTTCCTGCGTGTTGGTCGTGGAGAAGGAAACCGCGGCCGCTCCGGGAGGCGCGGGCGAGAAATCGCTGCCGAGACTCGCGTAAACGCGGTTGCCCATCCCCGCCGCGATGAAGCCCTTGAGGGTCTCCGGGCGCGCGAACGAAGCAAGCTGGTAGTCGGCCCGGCGCGTCGAGGCGGGCCTGCCGAGCTGGGAGATGCGAGCGCCATCGATGCGCACGCCCTCGGCGAACTGGATCGAGGGCGCCCCACGGATCGTGACGGCCACGTCGCCGGAGTGGGAGATGTCGATGCCGCCAGCCGCCGTGAGAGTTGCCGGGCTGGGCGCGCACGAGGGGCACGCACCGCGCGTGCGGTAAAGGTCCACGTGCGTGCCCTTGCCGCGATCGAATCCCGCGACCCAGGTCGGCATTCCCGACGGGGTGTAGGCATAGATCACAGCGCCGAACACGTCGCCCTGGTCGACCAGCGTCATGCCCCAGCCGCTATTGGAGGGCGAGTACCAATGACCGCTCAGGTCGACCTCGTTGATGGTGCCGGACTGGACGAAAGGCTCGAGCGACCAGGTGCCCTGGGCTCCGTCGACCGTCCAGGTGGCGGAGAGCTTTTCGAAGTGCGATTGCGAGAGCCGCAAGCTGCCCACGGCCGTCGACGCGGCGATTCGGCCGTCGGCCCAGGTGTGCTTGAGCAGGGGCCAGCTCCCGCCCAGGTTGTCCCGCGAACCCTGCGCGGTGTACCACGTGGGATCGCCGGCGCGGTCGTAGGTATACCAGACGACGAAGACGTCGCCGGTGGTGTTGCTGAGGATCTCGAAACCATGGCCGGAGCGGGTGGGATCCCACCAGTGGCCCTGGCGGAATGGCGAGCGCTCCTCGACCGTCGCGGCGGCCGCCGGTAGGGCGAGGACAAGCGCGAGGATGGTGAGCAGGTGCTTCATGAGACCTCCCTTGACGGCTGTCGGATGTCAGTACGGGCCGGTGACGCCCGCCGGGTTCATGAGCCACAGGCTGCCGTCGCCGGCGTAGAGGCTCGCGTTCGGAAAGAGCACCGAGCGCCCGAGGTACGCGGCATCGATGTTGTAGGGGACCGAATAGGTCGGGCTCCGCGTGTGGGTCACGAGCGCCGCGCCCTGGACCAGGTGGGCCTGGGCGGGTGTCGCTCCGCGCACGTCGAAGTGCAGCAGGCCGGCATACGAATAGCCGTACCCACCGCCGGATTCGACCACGGCCGCCGGAAACGCGATGCGCGTGGATCCGTCCGCCATCGGCAGCACGCTCACGGCATGGTGGCTGTAGAACAGCGCCGAGTTGGTCCCGCGCTCCCCGATCGTGATCTTCTGGATCTGCCGCGGCGTGGCTCCGGAGACATCGAACAGGGCCACCTGCATGCCCTGCATCAGTCCCTGGTCCGTGGCATCGCGTCCGAAGCCGACCATCAACCCATTGGGCAACGGGTGCAGGTAATCCGAGAAGCCCGGAATCTCGAGCGCGCCGGTGATGCGCGGGTCCGCCTTGTTGGCGATGTCGATGGCGTAGAGCGGATCGACCCTCTGGAAGGTCACCGCGTAGACCTTGTCGCCCACGAAGCGGGTGCCGTAGAGAATCTCGTTCGGCTTGCCGAGCGGCTCCGGACGGCGGCTGTTCGGCAGCCAGGAGATGGTCTTGAGCAGTCCCGGGGAAGCGGCCGAGGGCTCGAGGATCGTGAGGCGGTTGCGGTTGGCGCCCCACCATCCGTTGTTGAGGCTCGTGAGGACCGCGAGCTTGCCGGCGTGCTCGCCGAAGCGGAACGACGCCTTGTCGCCCCAGCCGACGGTGCCTTCGATCGAGCCCGATCCGGCGAACGCGATGCGCTCGGCGTCGATGCGGATCTGGTGGATGTCCGTGTTGTACAGCGGGATCTCGTCCGCCACCGTCGAGGACATCGCGGATGGATTGAAGCGGGTGCTCGCGATATAGATATTGGACGTGGATACGTAGAGCGTCTCCGTCCGTCCGATGATCGCCAGCGAGTCGACCACGGCGGCTCGGGCCACGTCGATCACCGTGACGACGGCCATGTCGGAGGTCTGGACGTTGCTCCCGAGCTGCGGCGCATGGATCGCGCTGGGGATCACCGCGGGAAGCGCAGGCCCGTCGTCCACCTTGATCGTGGGCAGGAACGCTTCCACCGGAGCGGCCGCGATCACCGCCGCGTTGGCCGCGCGGTCGGCGTCGGTGCGCGGATACGCGACGTATCCGGGCAGGCTGGCCGGGTTGGGCGAGAAGCGCGTGATCACATAGAGGCGGTCGCCGACGCGCCGGCTCCCGACGTACTGGCCGGAGAGCACGCCGCGCCAACGCACGGCGGGCGCCGCCGGGCTCGCCAGGCTACGGATCTCGACGCGGGTCTCGGCGCTGGGGGCCGTGGAGTAATACCACCCTCCCCAGTAGGTGGCCGACGTCGAGGCCGTCACCAGGTTGCCGGCATGGAGGTACAGCCCGGGTGCCCAGCTGAATTGATACTGCGACAGGGACGGGGGCTCGTAGACGGGGAACTGGCCCACGGCCTGCAACGACGATCCGCCCGGGCCCACATGGGCAATGCGCACCTGGTTGGCGAGCCCCGCCGTCCTCGTTGTCACCAGCGAGTAGACGAACGTGCCGTCGGTCTTCAGGACGTCGGCCTCGTCGACCCCGCTTTCCTGCAGGTTGGTCTCGGAGAAGGAAGGCGCTCCACCGCCGCCGCCTCCGCCGCCGGCCGAGAAATCCGAGCCTCCGTAGGACATCCCCGGGAGTCCCGCGACGATGTATGACTTGAGCGCCTCGGACGTGCCGAACGGCGCCAACTGGAAGTCCACGCGGCGAGTCGATGACGGCCGGCCGAGCTGGTACGCGCGCGTCCCGTCGACCACGACGCCCGAAGCGAACGCGACAGTCGGCGCGCCGCGGATGGTGATTTCGGTGTCGCCGCGATAATCGATGTTGATCGAGCCCGCCGCCGAGCTCGTGATCGCCTTGTACGGGCAGGTGGGGCAAGTGCCGCGCGTGGCGTAGAGGTCGACGCGCGTGCCCTTGCCGCGATCGAAGCCCGCGACCCACGTCGGCGCCCCGGACGCGCTGTATGCATAGATGACGGCGCCGAAGACGTCGCCCTGGTCGACGAGCGTCATGCCCCAGCCGTTGTTCGCCGGGTTGTACCAGTGGCCCGTGAGGTCCACCTCGTTGATGACGCCCGACTGCCGGAAGGGCTGGATGGTCCATTGCCCCGACACGCCGCCGATCTCGAAGACGAAATCGATCCTCTCGGAGTTGCGGCGCCGCAGCCACGCCTGGCCAACGCTCGTCGAGCGCGAGATGCGCCCACCGCTCCACTCGTGGCGCATGAGCGGCCAGGGATTTCCGAGCAGGCTCTCTTCGCCCTGCGCGGTGTACCAGGTCGGCGCGCCGTTCTCGTCGTAGGTGTACCAGACCATGAAGACCTGGCCACCGGCATTCAGGAGCTCGAAGCCGTGCCCGGACCGGGTGGGATCCCACCAGTGGCCCTGGGTAAAGGGGGAGCGCTGTTCGACGGTCGTCGCGGTGGCGGCGAGGCAAACGAAGAGGGAGGCGACGAACGTCAGGAGGCGTCTTGCGAGCATTTGTCTGTTGCTCCGTGAAGGTTGGTGCGCGCGCTCCGGGCTCAGCCCTCGTGGGGGATGCGCCTCTGTCGGATCTGGGCTATCATCTACTGCGGGAAAAAATCCCGCGAGGTCAGTATCACCCGTCCAGGAATGAAAATCAAGCCGTGACGCCAGGCCCTCCCGAAGACGGTTCGTCGAACCGGGTGCTCGAAGCACTCGCGCGCGTGCTGATGCCGCTCGTGCGGCTGCTGATCGCCCGCGGGATCACCTACCAGGCCACCGCCGAGGTTCTCAAGCGCGTCTACGTGCTGGCCGCACGCAAGCACTTCAGTGCCGGCGGGGAGGCGACCGGCACGCGCATGTCCCTCCTCACGGGCCTGAACCGCAAGGAGATCCGGCGGCTCACGGAAGGGGAAACGAAGGCGGTGGAGCTGGAAGGCATCACGTCGCACGCCGCCGCGGTGCACGCGGTCTGGATCACCCAGCGCCGTTTCCGCGACCGGGGCGGCGCGCCGCGCCTGCTCGCGCGCTACTCGCGCGACGGCCAGCCTTCGTTCGACGAGCTGGTGCGCCACATCACCACCGACCACCGTCCGGCTGCGTTGCTCAAAGAGTTGATCCGCCTCGAGCTGGTCGACGTCGATGCCGACGGAAACGTGGCGCTGCGCCAGCAGCCGTTTCTCTCACGGGCGAGCTTCACGGACCGGCTCCGGCCTTTTTCCGCGAACCTCGAGGATCACGCCGCGGCGGCCGTGGAGAACGTGTTGGGTCAGGAGCCGCCGTTCCTGGAACGCTCGGTCTTCTCGGACGAGCTCTCGGAGGAGTCGGTGGCGCGGCTCCACGAGCTCGTGCGGCAGCGCTGGCGCGAGATCCACGACGAGGTCATTGCGCAGGCCATCGCGCAGGAGGAGCAGGACAAGAAGGAAGGCAAGGCCACCAACAGCCGCATCCGCATGGGGATGTACTTCTATTCGCAGACGAAGGATCGAGAATGAACATTGGACGATTGGGCAAGTACCTCCTCGCGTGCGCATCGCTCGCGTTGGCTCTGGCCGGCTGCGGCGGGAGTGCCAACACCGGCTCGGACGGCACCGGCGGCACGCCTCCCAACCCCGAGCCGACCGTGGCGAGCGGTCCCCTCACGGGCCTGGGTCCCCTGGGCGTGGCCGGAGCGCAGCTCACTGACGCGGCAACGCAGGTGATGCTCAACACCGTCTCCGCCCGGCCATCCAGCGACCTGAGGCTGGGCATGTTCGCCGACGCGGACGGCCGGGTCGCGCCTTCGACAGCCGAGGGTGTCGCCTCGACCGCGGTGGCGCAGAGCGTCGTCATCGGTCCCGTGGCCGCCATCGACCCGGCGCGTCGCAGCCTCCTGGTGCTCGGATCGCCCGCGCGCGTGGACCAGAACACGTTGCTCGAGAACTTCGAGCGCCTGGACCAGCTCGCGGTCGGGCACCTGGTGGAGGTGTTCGGCTTGCGCCTGCCGGGCGCCGAAGGCGTGCTCGCGACCCGGGTCATCCTCCGCGAGGCCTCGCAGGTGGTCGAGCTGCTCGGGACCATCAGCGAAATCGGCATCGGGAGCTTCACCGCCCAGGGCTTGCGCATCGCCACCGGCAACACGCAATTCACCAACCCGGGGGGCGTCGATTTCTCGCCCGCACCACCTCCGATCGGCACCGGATCGTTGGTGAGGGTGCGCGGAACGTACGACGCGGCCGCCGGCGTCGTGACCGCCTCGCTCGTCGTCACCGGCTTTGCGCCCGTGCGCACCGACGGCAAGTGGGTCTACGTCGACGGCTTCGTCCTCGGGCAAGGCGCCGCCACGCGCTTCCAGGTGGGCGACGTTGCGGTGGACACGACCGACGTCGCCGCCACGCCGCTCGCGGTCGGAATGCGCGTGCGGCTGCGCGGCCGCATGCAGGCCGGCGTGCTGCGCGTCGATCAGGTCTCGGTGGTCGCGGCCGATGCGCGGATCGACTACGTTTTCGAAGGACCGATATCCGCCTACGCCTCGATCGCCGACTTCCGCGTTCGCGGCGAGCGCGTCGACGCATCGTCCGCGGTCATCGTCGGCGGGCCCGCATCCTCGCTTGCCAACGGTGCGCGCGCGCGCGTGAAGGGGGTAGCGGGGCCCGGCAGGGTCATCGCGACCGAGGTGACGATCCGCTAGGTGCGTTTTCGATACTGCGTGGGGGAAACGCCGGTCCAACCCACGAACGCGCGGAAAAAAGCCGAAGGCTCGGAGTAGCCCAGGGCCTCCGCGATTTCGGCGACGCTTTGCTTCGTGTTTTCAAGACGTTGCAACGCCTGGTCCTGCCGAAGTCGCTCCCTGATCTGGCGGAAACCGGTGTCCTCCTCGGACAGGCGCCGGTGAAGCGATCGGGTCGAGACGTGAAGGGCGGCAGCAACTTCGGCGAACCCCGGCGCGTCCTTCAGGGAGGCGCCCAGGTACTCGCGCACGGCCAGCGCCATCTCGCGGTCGCGGCGATAGAGCATCGCGATCTTGCCGGGAGCGCCGTCGAGGAAGGCTGACAGGTCCGCCTCGCCACGCCGGACAGGCAGCTCGAGCAGGCCCGCGTCGAATGTGGCCACCAGTGCGCGCGCGTCGAACGAAGAGTGTTCGGTGTACACGCGAACGTATTCGCCGGCGTGGGCCGGCCGTGGGTAGGGGAAGGCCACCGCGTCGAGCGTGAGCGCGCGACCGGCCAGCCAGCACGCCAACCCATGCAGCAGGCGCAGCAACCACTCGAAGGCGAAGACCCGGCGAGGATCGGCGGCGCGCGCCCTCAGCCGGCGGCGCTCCACGATCTCGAGGCGCGCGATGGCGCCCTGGTTCGCGACGCTCACCCGCAGGTCGGGCAGCACGAGCGAGAGGAAGCGCGCGGCGCGCTCGAGCGCTTCCCCGAGCGTGGACGCGCCGATCGCGGCGCGGCAGAGGAATTCGAAGGTGCCCGGCCGAAGGGGCGCGGAGAACAGGCCGAAGCCCTCGTCGTCGAGCTCACGGACCACGTCGTTGTAGAGCGCCGCATAGGCCGCGATCGGCGTGCGGGCGGGCCCTTCCAGGTGCTCGCGCCCCAGGCCGGCGGCGGCGAGCAAGGCGCCGGTCGTCCCGCCGCCGTGCACGCCCGAAACCAGGCCGGCCACGAAGCCCGCGGCGACTGTTGCACGATTCTCGGCCTCCGTAGGGGCAACAGGTGAGATCGCGGGTCGAGCAGGCATTGGCGGATTATGCACGATCCGAGGCGCCCGCGGCCATGGAGCGAACCCCGGGGATGGCCTACCATCGAAGGCTCTGGAGGAAAGCGCCATGAACGACCTCTCGGTCCGCAAGAACCTCGCGCCCCACAAGCTCACCCACAAGGTGCGCTTCGTCACCGCCGCCTCGCTCTTCGACGGCCACGACGCCTCGATCAACATCATGCGGCGCATCCTCCAGGCCTCGGGCGCCGAGGTGATCCACCTCGGTCACAACCGCTCCGTCGGCGAGGTCGTGAGCGCGGCGCTGCAGGAGGACGTGCAGGCCATCGCGATCACGTCATACCAGGGCGGCCACGTCGAGTACTTCAAGTACATGCTCGACCTGCTGCGCGCCAACGGCGGCGCGGACATCAAGGTCTTCGGCGGTGGCGGCGGCGTGATCGTCCCGGGGGAGATCCGCGAGCTGCACGACTACGGCGTCACGCGCATCTACTCGCCCGAGGACGGCGCGACGCTGGGCCTGCAGGGCATGATCAACGACGTGCTCGAGCGTTCCGACTACGACGTTGCCGTCGCCGCGCCTGGGGAAGACCAGGTGCTCGACGCGCTCAAGGGCGGCGACCGGCGCGTGCTCGCCCGCGTCATCACCGCGCTGGAGAACGGCAAGTACGCCGACGGCACGCGCAAGCGCCTGCTCGAGGCCGCCCAGTCGATCAGGACGCCCGCGCTCGGCATCACCGGGACGGGAGGCGCCGGCAAGAGCTCGCTCACCGACGAGCTCGTGCTGCGCCTGAGGCTCGACCAGGCGGACAAGCTGCGCATCGCCATCATCTCCATCGATCCGTCGCGCAAGCGCACCGGCGGCGCGCTGCTGGGCGACCGCATCCGCATGAACGCGATCGACCACCCGAACATCTACATGCGCTCGCTCGCCACGCGCGATACCGGCAAGGAGGTCTCGGCGGCTTTGCCCGAGGTGATCGCGGCCTGCCGGCTCTCGGGCTTCGACCTCGTGCTGGTGGAGACCTCGGGCATCGGCCAGGGCGACGCGGCCATCGTGCCGTTCGTGAACGCCTCTCTCTACGTGATGACGCCGGAATTCGGCGCCGCGAGCCAGCTCGAGAAGATCGACATGCTGGACTTCGCCGACTTCGTGGCGATCAACAAGTACGACCGCAAGGGCGCGGAGGACGCGCTGCGCGATGTGCGCAAGCAATACCAGCGCAACCGCCAGGTGTTCTCGCAGAAGCCCGACGAGATGCCCGTGTTCGGCACCCAGGCCTCGCGCTTCAACGACGACGGCGTCACGGCCCTCTACCACGCGATCGCCACGCGGCTGGTCGCCGAAGGTCTCGCGCTCGCTCCGGGCAAGCTGCCGAAGGTGCAGGGCAAGGCCTCCTCGCGCCACCATGCCATCGTGCCGGCCGAGCGCGTGCGCTACCTCGCGGACATCGCCACCACCGTGCGCGACTACCTGAAGCACGTGGATGCGCAGGCGCGGATCGCGCGCGAGCGCCAGTCGCTCAAGACCGGCAAGGCGATCTTCGAGAAGGCGGGCAAGCCCGCGGGCGACTTCGACGCCCTCGTTTCCGCCAAGGACGCGGAGCTCGCTCCCGCCTCGAGGAAGCTGCTGGAGATGTGGCCCAAGACGCGCGAGCTCTACTCGAAGGACGAGTACGTGGTGAAGATCCGCGACAAGGAGATCCGCACCAGCCTCGTCCACGAGACGCTCTCGGGCACGCACGTGCGCAAGGTGGTGCTGCCGCGCTACGAGGACGAGGGCGAGATCCTGCGCTTCCTCATGCGCGAGAACCTCCCGGGCTCCTATCCGTTCACCGCCGGCGTGTTCGCGTTCAAGCGCGAAGCCGAGGATCCCACGCGCATGTTCGCCGGCGAGGGCGACGCCTTCCGCACCAACCGGCGCTTCAAGCGTGTCTCCGAGGGCATGCCGGCGCATCGCCTGTCCACCGCGTTCGACTCGGTCACGCTCTACGGCTTCGACCCTGACGAGCGCCCCGACATCTACGGCAAGGTCGGCAACTCGGGCGTGTCGATCGCCACGCTCGACGACATGAAGGTGCTCTACGACGGCTTCGACCTGTGCGCGCCGACCACGTCGGTGTCGATGACCATCAACGGGCCGGCGCCCACGATCCTCGCGATGTTCTTCAACACCGCCATCGACCAGCAGGTGGCCAAGTTCGAGTCCGACAACGGCCGCGAGCCCACCGGCGACGAGTACGAGAAGATCCGCGCGTGGACGCTCGCCACCGTGCGCGGCACGGTGCAGGCCGACATCCTCAAGGAGGACCAGGGCCAGAACACGTGCATCTTCTCGACCGAGTTCGCGCTGAAGATGATGGGCGACATCCAGGAGCACTTCGTGCACCACAAGGTGCAGAACTTCTACTCGGTGTCGATCTCGGGCTACCACATCGCCGAGGCCGGGGCGAACCCCATCAGCCAGCTCGCCTTCACGCTCTCCAACGGCTTCACGTTCGTGGAGGCGTACCTCGCGCGCGGCATGCACATCGACGACTTCGCGCAGAACCTGTCGTTCTTCTTCTCCAACGGCATGGATCCCGAGTACTCGGTGCTCGGGCGCGTGGCGCGGCGCATCTGGGCCGTGGCGATGAAGAACAAGTACGGTGCCAACGAACGCAGCCAGAAGCTCAAGTACCACGTGCAGACGTCGGGGCGCAGCCTGCACGCGCAGGAGATGGCGTTCAACGACATCCGCACCACGCTGCAGGCGCTCATCGCGATCTACGACAACTGCAACTCGTTGCACACCAACGCGTACGACGAGGCGATCACCACGCCCACCGACGAGTCGGTGCGCCGCGCCATGGCGATCCAGCTCGTGATCAACCGCGAGTGGGGCCTGGCGAAGAACGAGAACCCCAACCAGGGCGCCTTCGTCATCGACGAGCTCACCGACCTGGTGGAAGAGGCGGTGTTGAAGGAGTTCGAGGCCATCGCCTCGCGCGGCGGCGTGCTCGGGGCCATGGAGACGGGCTACCAGCGCGGCAAGATCCAGGAAGAGAGCCTCACCTACGAGCACAAGAAGCACGACGGCTCCTACCCGATCATCGGGGTGAACACCTTCCGCAATCCCAAGGGCGACGCCACCCCCGGGAAGCTCGAGCTCGCGCGCTCCTCCGAGGACGAGAAGCAGAGCCAGCTGAAGCGCCTGCGCGCCTTCCACGGGCGCAACGCCGCCGAAGCGCCCGCGATGCTCGATCGGCTGCGCCAGGCGGTGATCGCGGACGCCAACGTCTTCGAGGTGCTGATGGACGCGGTGCGGGTGTGCTCGCTGGGGCAGATCACGCATGCGTTGTTCGAGGTGGGCGGGCGGTATCGGAGGAACATGTAGCGGCTTCCGCCATGTCGTTTCCCACCCGCATCGTTTGCCTCACCGAGGAGCCCACCGAGGTGCTCTACGCCCTCGGTGAGGACGCGCGCATCGTGGGCATCTCGGGCTTCACCGTCCGGCCGGCGCGGGCGCGGCGCGAGAAGCCCAAGGTCTCCGCGTTCACGAGCGCGAAGGTGGGCGAGATCCTCAAGCTCGAGCCCGACCTCGCCATCGGCTTTTCCGACATCCAGGCCGACATCGCCCGCGAGCTGGTGGCGCGCGGCGTCGAGGTGTGGATCTCCAACCACCGCTCGATCGAGGGCATCCTCGGCTACGTGCGGCGCCTGGGCGCGATGGTGGGCGCCGTGGGCCGCGCCGAGCGCCTGGCCGCGGAGCTGCGCGACCACGTCGACGCGGTGAGGGCGGCGGCGGCGCGCCTGCCGCGGCGGCCGAAGGTCTACTTCGAGGAATGGGACGATCCGCAGATCAGCGCGATCGGATGGGTGAGCGAGCTCATCGGCGTGGCGGGCGGGGACGACATATTCCCGGAGCGCGCGGCGTGCCCGATGGGGCGCGATCGGATCCTGGCGGATCCCACGGAGGTCGTGCGCCGCGCTCCCGACGTGATCGTGGGCTCGTGGTGCGGCAAGAAGTTTCGTCCCGAGCGCGTGGCCGCGCGCCCCGGCTGGGAGGCGATCCCGGCGGTGCGTGACGGCGAGCTGCACGAGGTCAAGTCGCCGCTCATCCTGCAGCCGGGGCCCGCCGCGCTGACCGACGGGTTGGACGCCCTGCATCGCATCGTGGCCGCGTGGGCGAAGCGCAGCTCGGGGAAGCGCGCCGCGTGATCGAGTCGCCCTGCATCAGGGTCTGCACGCTGGACGCCACGGGCGAGCTCTGCCTCGGCTGCTTCCGCACGCTCGAGGAGATCGGTGCCTGGGCGTCGTTCTCGGACAACGAGCGCTGGAACGTGCTCGAGCGCCTGCCCGCGCGCCGGCTCCGGCACGAGTCGAGCATCGCGGCCGGCACCAGCCGATGCGAGCGCTGCGGCGCGTCGTTTGCCTGTGGGGCGCTCGATCCCGACAAACCCTGCTGGTGCACGGCCTATCCGCCGGTCGCGCCCTCGGGCCCCGAGGCCCGTTGCCTTTGCCCGGCGTGCCTGCGCGCCGTGGCGGGATCCTGAAGGAGAAGAGCAACGATGGGCAAGCGACTCACGAAGATCTACACGCGCACCGGCGACGACGGCACGACGGGGCTCGGCGACGGCTCGCGCCTGCCGAAGGACAGCCTGCGCATCGAGGCGATCGGGCTGGTCGACACGCTCAACTCGTTCATCGGCCGCGTCCTGTCGCACGAGGTCCCCGAGAAGGTTCGCGGCTGCCTGGAGGACGTGCAGCACGACCTCTTCGAGCTGGGCGCCGAGCTCTGCCTGCCCGGCGTGACCAAGATCGAGGAGGTGCATCTCGCCCGGCTGGAGCGCGACCTCGACGCGTTCAACGCGACGCTGCCGGGGCTGAAGGAGTTCATCCTCCCGGGCGGCTCGCCGGCGGCGGCGGACGCGCACCTGGCGCGCACCGCGTGCCGCAACGCCGAGCGCGTGGTCGTGGCGCTGGGCAGGGCGGAGAAGGGCGGTGACGGCGGGCGGCGCTACCTCAACCGGCTCTCGGACCTGCTCTTCGTGCTCGCGCGCGTGATCAACCGCGCGGGCGGCAGGCCCGACGCGCTCTGGCAGCAGGGCCGCAACCGGGGCTAGCTCACTCCGGAGGCTGCCCCGTCGGCCCGCCCTAGCCGCTGCACACCGCCACCGGTGTGCCGAACACCTGTCGCGTGATCGCCTTGGTCACCGCGGCGCCGTCGACCGAGTATTCCAGCGTGCCGTTCTCGCCGTTGCTGAAGCGCAGCCGCATCGTGCCCACCTGCGTGATGTTGGCGGCGCCGATCGGCGTGAACGGGACGGCGTTGAACGCGGGGCCGGTGGTGCGATAGAGCTCGCCCGTGAACGAGCCGTCGGACTGGCGGCGGCCGGCGGGCATCACCAGCCACAGCCCCTGGCCGTTGGTGGCGTAGGTGAAGAGCGTGCCGAAGATCACGTCGCCCTGGTGGGTGAGGTTGAGCCCCCAGCCCGACTCCGCCGGGTTCCACCACAGGTCCTGGTAGTTGGTCGCGCCCACGCGGCTGCCGGTGGTCGCCTGGCAGTTCGCCGCGGCCGCGCCGAAGACCTGCTTGGTGATGACCTTGGAGACGTAGGCCGATTCGTTGAAGTCATATCCCAGCAGCGCCGTCGACCCGTTCAGGTCCACGGTCATGCTGCCCACCTCGGTGATGTTCGCCGGGCCGAGCGGCGTGAACGGATTGGCGTTGAAGGCGGGGCCGGTCGTGCGGTAAAGCGCGCCGGTGAAGGTGGACGCGCCTTCCTGGCGCGTGCCCGCGGGCATCACCAGCCACATCGGCCCGCCGGTCGTCGTGTACGTGAAGAGCGTGGCGAACGCCGTGTCGCCCTGGTGGCTCACGTTGAGTCCCCAGCCGGACTCGGCCGCGTTGAACCAGAGCGCCGTGTGGTTGGCCGCCGGCGCGGCGGTGCCGTTCACCGTGAGGTCGTCGATGCGGAAGGAGGTGAGGTCGGAGCCGTCGGAGACCGCGCGGAACTGCAGCCGCACCGAGCGGTTGCCGAAGGCGGAGACGTCGTACACCGGGCTCTGGACATAGGCCGTGGTGCGGTCGAGATTGGAGAGCGACCCCAGCTCCATCAGC
>Ga0111538_10002077_pt1 | contig 28204 bp, 19 predicted proteins | sample SoiMethybrSBSTD1_FD_79669 | JGI IMG/M metagenome (GOLD analysis project Ga0111538, IMG submission 79669) | Bulk soil microbial communities from a Populus tree surrounding site in Tennessee, USA - Soil MetaG P. TD hybrid SBSTD1 (version 2)... | ecosystem: Environmental > Terrestrial > Soil >... | reverse complement strand
CATTGCTGCCCCAATTCGTGGCGTGGGTACCACGCCTGGTTGCGGCGCTCATAATCCTCTTCGCCTTCTGGCTATTCTGGCGCTTCTCCCGCTCTGTCGTCATGCAGGTGCTCACGCGCGCCGGCCTGGATCACGCATTGGCGCAGATGCTTTTGAATGTCTACCATTTCTCCGTCATGATCTTCGCTCTGATCATGGCCAGCAACCAGATTGGCATCGACGTTGGGGCGGCTTTAACAGGGCTCGGCGTTGTCGGTTTAACGATCGGATTTGCAGCGCGCGATAGCCTAAGCAACATCATGGCGGGATTTCTTATCCTCTGGGACAAGCCGTTTCACTCAGGGGACTGGGTGACGCTCGGGGATAAATACGGGAAAGTCGAAGAGATTACGATGCGGACGACACGCCTCGTTACCTGGAACAACACGTGGATCATCATTCCGAATCAGAATGTCATTAATGAGGTTCTGGTGAATCATTCCACAAACGGACCGATCCGGTTGGAAATTCCGGTTTCCATAATGGCGACAGCAGACGTGGCGGCCACACGAAAAGCCCTCATCGAAACCGTGCAAGGAATTGAAGGAGCTCTTCCAAGTCCGCCTCCCACCGTAGTCGTCCGTTCACTCGAGTCCACGCGTATCCATCTGTATATTTATGCCTGGGTCGCAAGGGGCGAAGATGAAGTGCCTGTTCGATACCTGATTCTGGAAGCGGCAAACCCGCTGCTTGCCAGGATCGCAGAGCTTCTGCGCCCGGCGTCCAGATAGTTTCATTTTCTTCAGTCGGGCATACAATACGCGAAGGTCAGGGGAGACAGTATGGCGGAAACAGTCATTCATCCAACGATGAAGTTCATCAAACTCGGATACGCGGGCGCACTCCTGGTCATCATATTCTTTGCCCTGGCCAATCTCTGGTGGCAGTGGCCCGTGTGGCTGGCATGGCTATCTCCTCTTCTGCTCATCTGGCCGTTGAAGTCTCATTTGCAGAACCGAATGACGAGAATTGCGATTCTCGAAGATAAGTTGCGATTCGATTCAGGCTTTCTCACAAAAACCACGAGGACGATTTTGATTTCCCGAATTCAGGACCTGACGGTGAGTCAGCGCCTTGGCCAACGAATGTTTGGAATCGGCGACCTTTCGATTGAAACGGCCGGGGAAACGAGCAGGCTGACAATTCCTCAGATCGATCGCCCTCAGGATGTCGCAGACCACATTCATGAACTGGCACGAAAGCCGGTGCCAACAAGGCCTGGCGAGGAACTCAAGAAAGGCACCACGACCTCTTGATAATCCTGGGTTTTCCTGAGTCCTACTTCCCCACCATGTGTTTCGCGTCTCGCTCATTTTCGCAGACGTATTCGAGCAGTTCGGTGTCGGGCATCAAGTCGAAAGCCACTTTGACGGCCCAGGGCTTCGTATAGGTCTTGGGGTCATCGAATGTGAACTCGATCTCCATTCGACCGAAATCAATCCGTCGCATACGCTCGGTAATCTTCAGAGCGTCGGAATGTGGGTAGCCGCTGTCATCGAGCCATGTCCGGTCATTGATACCAACAGTCTCAACCACAAAAGTGTCTTGCTCCCAGCGTCCGACCGAATACCCGAACCACGCAGGATGACGTTCGGCAGGGAGAGACCGTCCGTCTGTATGGATCTGTCGATAGTTCACGAAAATCTCGTAGAGGACCAACGTGAGACTTGGTGTCTGCACAATCTTGAATGGATACGGCGGCAACGTCATGCCTTCGGGAATACTCTTCGGTAGACACTGCCCGGAAGGTCGATCCAATCCATAGTTCTCCTGGCGCTCTTTGTAGACTGCGGCAGCCCATGGCTGAAAGGGTGCTGTCGCGCCCGAAGCGGCCGCCAGATTCTGGATGGCCCTGCCGTCCACGGCGTGCCAGACTCCGGACAAGTCGATCTTTCCGTCGGCCGTGCGTGGAGCCGGAGCGCGAAGGTTCGGAGCCCCGTCGGCATTGCGCGGTATACCGGGAACACGCAGCTTGAGCCACTGCGCCGATGCGGTAGTGCTCAGAATCGCTACGAATACCATCGCCTGAATCAGCGTCTTTAGATTCATGCAGCCTCCGGTTCTCGGGCTCTACTTATAGAGCTGAAGATTTCGGTACGCCGAATCGATTGTCGGCGCACGTCGTGCGGCATAGCCGGACCAGTCCTTGTACTTCTCGAACATCAGCGACTGCTGTAATTCCGCAAGACTCTTGCCTTGTGCCATGCCGGCAGAGACAGTCGCTACGAGCTCTTCAAAGAACTGACGGTTCGCGGTCACCTCCGCTTTGGTTGCGAGAGCGCCATGGCCCCCCGCAAAGATATCGAAATCCAAAGCCTCAACTGTTCTGTAGGAACGAAGCCATTCGGAAAGCGGGCTCCCGTCAAACGGCCCGCAGGCGCTGGGGAACGACAGCGGGCTCCCCGTTGCCGGCAGTGCGACATCACTGATGAACTCCGTTGCGAACACCACACGTTCCGCAGGGAAATACAAGACCGTGGCGTCGTCAGAGTGATTCCTGCCGGGATAGATCAGCTCCACACTTTTGCCGCCGAGCGTCAACCGCATCCGATCCGAATAGACGATATCCGGCCGTCGCACATCCGCCTGCAGTTCTGCAGGGGTGAGCGAGCCGTCTCCGTTTCTATCCGCGGTGCGGAAAAAATTCGCCGGCATTCCACAACGTCCGCCGTTGTTGGTCAGAGGATCGACGATCTCGTTGAGCTCGAACCGCCCATTGTTGTTTCTGTCGAGCATGTCCCCGGGCATCTGAGGAATCCGGCCATCCATGTTGCGTGCCACGTTTTCGTGCGCGACAAACTTTGCGGTATCGGCAAAGACACCGCCACCTTCGACGTGATCCCAATGGCTGTGACTGTAGATGACATACCGTACCGGGACACGGAACCGTTCGGCGAACTGTTCCTTCATCCACGTCGCAAAGGCCGTGTTGATAGGATCGGCAAGGATGATTCCTTCAGGAGTGACCATGAAGAGCGAGTAGTAGTTATTGTTGCGAGCCCGATAGATGTCTCCCTTAACGTTAACAATGTCGCGGGCCGGACCGCGCTGCTGGGCCGTGATGGAGCAGATGAAGCAAAGAATGAGAGTCGTCGTAAGAAGCCGTCGCATGCGCGTAAGGATACGCCGAATTGCGGGGTCAGACTACTCTGTCACCGAAATTACTGCGGGAGACCTTGCGTGACAAGGTTCAACGGTAGGTGGCCGACATCGTTATAGGACATCACCCAGATTTTTCCGTCCTTCTCGACGTGAACTTCGCTGATGCCACAGTTCAGAGTTCGCATGCGAATGGAGTTTTCATCGGGACGACCGAGAATTCGCGCGATGAGATAGCGGATCAGATTGCCGTGCGACACAACAATCTCAACCTCGTCTCCGTCATAGACAGGTCGAAAATACTTCGTGAACGCGGCCGAGGCCTGCCGCTCTCCGGATTTCAGGAGATCAAACGGAACATTCCGCGAGGACAGTCCTTCGACATAGCACTCCCGCAATTCGGGATCCTTCACATAGGGAATCTCGCCAAGCCTACTACGAATAATCTCTGCAGTCTGCACAGCGCGTGGCAGGTCGCTGGAATAGATCCGGCTCACAGGCAACGCCGCAATACGCTGAGCTGTCAGTTCCGCCTGTCGGACTCCGAGGTCGGTTAAGCAGGTCACTTCCCTGTTCTGCCAATCATATTCACCGTGACGAATGAGATAGATCTTTCGCATCGGCGTCATCGGTACTGTGCCCCGGGATACAGCAGGTCGAGCGATAAGAGAAAAATGGGCCTAAACAATCTGTTAAAGAGGAGCCAGGCAGCCATCATTCCCGCCATCTGGAACATGGGCTGATGGACGAACGAATACCATTTCAACGCACTCCGTTCGTTCATCAGGACCGCGACGCCGGTGCTGCCGTCGAGCGGTGGAATGGGAAGAAGATTGAAGGTGCCCAACAGAACATTTTCGAAAAACATCACACTCAGAAACGAAGCACCAAATCTCGCGATAGTTCCCGCGCTCTCGGGATCGGTGACTTCGGTGATGCGTTGAAAGTTTGCGGAGTACGGAGCCTGAAAAACTCCAGCGCTTATTCCGGCATGAATCCCCAGCGCGGCAAGGAGAACCAGTGCGAAATTGGCGCCGGGTCCGGCCAGAGACATCCAGGCTGCGCGACGAGGGTATCGCTGTTGCCAATAAGGATCATACGGAGCGCTCGCCCATCCAATCATTCCGCCGCCGAGCACGTAAGAAATAATCGGCACCAGCACCATCCCAAAGGGCTCTCGTTGAATATGTGGAGCGGGATTCAGCGTTACTTGCCCGCCATGAAATGCCGTGAAATCGCCGCCGATCTTTGCGGCGAGGGCGTGCGAAGCCTCGTGACAAGTGGTGGAAAACAGAAAAGCCAGGTACCAAAGAACGCCAATCGTAACAACATCGCCAGAGAGTTCAGTCACTGCTTGCTAGGATAGCGCGACGGCTTGAATCGGCGTACCAAAGTTATTTGGCATTGCGTTCCAGACCAACCCACCAATTCACGAGAACAGTGATCGGCGAGTCGACTTCCTTGGGGGGCGTCACAATCAGGAATCGTTGACCATCCTCGCTTACGTCGAAGCCCGTTGTCGCTCCGTACGGGAACAATGCCCGTGGCGTTCCCGACGAAAACCGTTCACCGAAGGCCACGTCTACCGCCATCATCTCCCCATCTGGTGAAACGAAGAACAGTTCCTTCTTCCCCCACCGGGGCGCCCTTCCGCCTTTAATCGACACCTGCGTTCGTCCCGTACGAGGCGGAGTCGCTTGCACGAACACTTCGTTGCGTCCGGTTTCGTTGGACTGGTACGCGATGAACTTTCCATCGGGTGAGAAGACCCCTTCCGATGAAGCGGCGTTCGGAGATCCCACACTGCTGGTCTTTTTGGATGCGAGTTCGAAGAGAGTGATTTTGCCCTGAGCGTCATACAACAGGTATTGGCCGTCCGGCGACCACGAACTCAGGTCTCCTTCCGACGAAGTCAGCAATTCAGGTGTCCCGCCATCAGCTTCCACGACAAGCAGCCCTTTTCCCCGACTTCGAAACGCGATGCGTTTTCCGTCATTCGACCAGATTGCAGAGGAATCCAGGGTGTCGTCAAATGTGATTCTCCTGCTGGTTTGACGGCTCAAGTCTGTAACCCAGATGTCCCGGCCTCCGGTTGCACGTGCGCCGACGACGGAGTTTTCGTCCGGCGAAATCTGCGGGTCGACCACCGCAAGCTCCGGAGCCAGTGTGGTTATCGATTTGCCGGCTCTGTTGAACCAGGTCAGTTGTCCGAATGGCGCCTCATCACCGTTTTGATACGCCAGGACTCCATTTCGGGAAACTCCTAGAGCGGGCATCACAGCGGGATTCGCGACGCGGCCGATTCGAGGAATCAGAACAACAGGCTCCCCGAGGACCTTGCCTGCGCGCTCGTCGAATTCCTGCGCCATAAGATCGGCTACACGCAAAAACAGCAAGTATGCCTTGCCGTTCGGCGTTGGCGCGAATACGGGAGCACTCAAAACATTGTCCATTACCGTTGTTCGCTCTGCGGAACCCAGAGCTCCAAGCTTGATCGAACTGCCCTTGTCGTTGATGACACGGACCAGGAACCTCTTTCCATCAGATAGGAAGGCAGGGAAAGTATCTCCTTCTCCACCTGCAACTGGTTTTGAAGCTCCTCCCTGATCCGAGATCTCAAAAACGCCACCTCGCTGGAACAGGATGCTACCCGCCTGATTCCAGGTACCGTGCCATGGCCCCCCAATAGCGATGAGGTCTCGCGGGCTTCCACCGGACAGTTCAATGCGTTTCAGGCCTCCGCTGGAGAAAGCGAGAGAACTTCCATCGGGTGAAAAGAACGGGTGAACTGCGCCTTCCGTTCCGGGAAGGACACGCGTCTCTATAACGTTCATCGGACGCACATGAATTCGATTGATACCTTCGGCGTCCTGCACAACATAGGCAAGTGTCGCACCGTCGGGCGACACCGCAGGAGTACCGACAGGAAGAATGGATCCCATCGGAGCGCGAATCTCGAAACGGATCATGGAAGGCAACGACGATGGGCGCAATAGGAGAAACAAGAGAACCAGCGCAGCGGCAGCCGACACCAACGCAGCGACCCACGGGAGTCTGCTCGCCTTGCCTTTCGGTGCTTCTGACGCCGGAGCTTGAAAGGGCGACTCTTCGAGCAATTCCCAGGCATCGCCGACATCCCGCAACCGTTTCTTCGGATCCCTTTCCAGACACTTCTTTAGAAGCCGGCGAAGACGAGGTGCGACAGGCTCGAAGTCCGGATCCTTCATGACCACAGACGCCAGAGTCTCTGTGAGGTCGGAACCCTCGAAAGGACGCAGGCCCGTGATCATTTCGTAGAGCACAACGCCAAACGCCCAGATGTCTGCGCGTTTGTCGACTTTCTTCCCGCGCGCCTGTTCGGGCGCCATATACGCGGCTGTACCGAGAATGGCTCCTTCCCGGGTTTCCAGACTCATTGTGGGCGCATCTCCGGAACTGCTGCCGGGTTCCTCGGCCCAGATGGACCGGGCCAGACCGAAATCGAGAACTTTAACAACGCCATCGTCGGTGATCTTGACGTTCGCGGGCTTCAGATCTCGATGGATGACGCCTCTCTCGTGCGCCGCCTCGAGAGCATCGCCGATTTGGCGGGCGATCGACAGCGACTCTTCGACGGGAATCGGGCCACGTCGCAACCGTTCCGCCAGGGTTTCCCCTCCGACGAGTTCAAGAACGAGAAAGTGAAGGCCCTGGTCGCGATCGAATCCGTGAATCGTCGCAATGTTCGGATGATTCAACGATGCGAGCACCTTCGCTTCGCGTTCAAACCGCGACAGCCAGTCGGCATGCTGCTCGACCTCACGAGGCAGGGTCTTGATCGCAACCTCGCGGCCAAGCCGTGTATCGCGCGCTCTCCACACCTCGCCCATGCCACCTTTGCCGATGGGAGACAAGATTTCGTAATGAGTCAGCCTGCTGCCGGCTTCCATTGGATCGAAACTTTACGGGGTGCGGCGTCTTAAATCAATCCGTCCTCGATTTTGTCGTCTCTTCCGCCCAAGGCGTGTAATCTAGGGCGGACAAAAACGGAGGTCGTTATGGTTCGGCTAAAGTCCTGGAGCGTTCTTCTCTTCCTATGTGTTTCGTCACTGCTGTTTGCGCAGGCCCCGGCGCAGGCTCCGACGCCGCCACAACCCAATCCAACAGGTCCTCTGTATCAGTACAAGGGGGAGCAGTATCGTATCTACAATTTCCCCGGTACCGGCGAGTCCATTCCCTACCGATTGTTCGTGCCCGCGAAATGGACGCCGAACACAAAGCTGCCGATGCTGGTGACACTTCGTGCGGGCAATACGGTTGACGGTCCCTACCGCGCAGGAAACGATCTTGTGAAACAGGCAGAACAGCGTGGCTATATCGTCGTGACTCCGATGGGCTATCGGGGCATCAGCCAGCCGTACTATGGCAGTCCTTATCCGATTGTTCGACCCGCAGGCCCCACAACGCCGGCCGCGGGATGGACACCGCAGGAAAACGAACGGTCGGAACAGGACGTTCTCTACGTCATCGACCTTGTGGCGAAGGAATACAACGTCGATACCTCCCGGATTTACATCCATGGACAAAACCCATCGGCCTCCGGCGCGTTTTATCTTGCGGCCAAATATCCCGACAAGTTTGCTGCCCTTGTCATCAGCTCCGGACCGATCGCTTGGGACACCTACCCCTTCAACAACCTCAAAGGGAAAATGGGTTTGCTTGTCATTCACGGAGATCAGGACACCGTCAATCCCATTGCTGGATCACAGAAACTGGCAGAAGCCGCTAAGGCCGCCGGAGTCGCGACAGAATATGCCACCGTCACGGGTGGCACACACTTGGAGGCGTATCTCACCTACGCACCTAAGATTTTCGATTTCCTGGACAAGAACAGGAAATGACCGGGTTGCGAACCTAGCGAGCACCACGCTCTGGCGTCGCGGGATAACGATTCGGAATGTTCCCCAGGGTGTAATAGCGATGCTCCAGGCCTGTCTCGCGCACTGTGACGATTCGAATTCCAGACGGGTCGTTTCCTAAGGGTTGGCCGACGGGGCCGCTGGTAATCATTTCGAAGCTGCCGTCGCGCCCGAGGGCATTGCGATGATAGTGCCCCGCAAAAACGTATCGAACGCCCGAGCCCTTCAACAGATCGAGATACCGAAGCCGCTGCTCTATCGGAATGTTGAAGTACTGCGTCGGCTCATCCGCACGTTCCAAAAACCATGAGTGGTGCTGAAAGACCACAACGTGGCGTGCTCCGGTCGCCTGGGCCTTTGAGAGCTCCGCCTTCAGCCATGTCTCCTGTTCTGCCGCGGCTGCCTGTACTTTGCCAGGAGCAGAAATAAGCCCGGAATTCAAAACGATGCCGTAGACGCTTCCCTGCACGAAGCTGTAGTAGTCCCGCCCGAAATGCTGACGGTAGTAGGCGAGAGTCTCGGGTGTCGGCTCGTTCCCAACGTCGTGATTGCCTGGAACAGCGTATACGGGAATCGAAGAATCGATTTTCGCCGTGATCCTCAGGTACTCTGCCGTTTGTGCCGCATCTCCGACCTTATTAACCAGGTCCCCGCAAATGACAACGAATCTCGGTTTCAGGCGATTGATATTCGCAACGACGAACTCATAGTTCGCGGTCTCCTGCGCGAAGTCCCGATCGCTGGTGAACATTCCGAATTGCGTGTCCGCAAGCTGAATGAAGAAGAATTCACCGGCGGTGTTCTGAGCAGCAATGAAAACAGCCGCGAGAAACAGGATGACGAAGCCTATTCGAAGCCATGATCCACGCATTATTTCTCCAACATCCCGAAAATTCCGCTGCCAGCCGTCTGGATTTTGATCTAAAGTGCGCCCATGCTCCAACGCATTCTTTTACTGGCCGTCGTGTCGGGGATTTGTGGTCCCGCGCTTGGACAAGTGAACCTGACGGGAACGTGGGCACCGCCGCGTCCGCACTACGAGGACGATCCGGAAAGGGCGCCCGGTCCGGCGCTCGTGGAGTATCACGGCCTGCCGATCAACGATCAGGCACGCCAATGGGGACTGGCATTCCGATCGAGTCGCCTTTCACTGCCTGAACATCAGTGTCAGGTTCACGTGGTCGGCTACATCCATCGCGGACCACTCGCAATGAGGATCTGGGAGGAACGCGATCCCGTAACGCATCAACTGATCGCCATACACGAGGCAATCAGCACCTACCAGCAGGAGAGAACCATTTGGATGGATGGGCGGCCTCACCCCGGCCCCAACGCGCCGCATACCTGGATGGGCTTCTCCACGGGCGTTTGGGAGGGGAACATGCTGACGGTGACCACAACGCATGTGAAACAGGGCTGGCAACGACGCGAAAACATTCCAGCCAGCGATGAAGTGACCCTCGTCGAGCATTATGTCCGCCGTGACGATCTTCTCGAACATATCAGCGTGGCGGACGATCCTGTATTTCTGACGGAACCCCTGATCCGCAGCCAGGAGTTCATACCGGCGGCCAACGAGTTCAACCCTTTCTGGCCTTGCGAGTACATTGAGGAAGGCGAGCATCGCCGCGGTGAAGTCCCGAGTTACTTTCCCGGCGAGAACCCCTGGATCGCGGAATACGCGGCGACGCACGATTTGCCTCAGGAAGCGACACTCGGCGGTCCGGAGACGATGTATCCGGAGTTTCAACGCCGCTTGAAACAACTGCCGAAGGCCGTGTTTCGTCCAGTGAAATAAAGCAGACCATCCGCGGCGAAACAAAAAAGGGGACGGAGATAACTCTCCGTCCCCTTTTTTCGATTTCCGCTTACAGTGACAGGTGTCCGGTACTCTTTCCGATGTGCGGAACTTCTGCTCCGGCAAGGTCCGCGAACGCGAGTAACAGATTCGCGGTCGGCTCCTTGTTCTCCACTGCAATATGACGGTTACCCTTCAAGCGTCCATTCGCGCCGCCGATAACTGCGGCCGGCGGATTGTTTCTGTCGTGCGCGTTGCCGTTGCTCATGCCGCTTCCGAAGTAGATGAGCGACCGATCCAGCAAAGTCGCGTCGCCATCGGGCGTCTCCTTCAACTTGCCGATGAACTCCGCAAGCTTGGCCACGTGATACGTCGTGAGCTTTGCATACTTCTCAATGGATTCGGGCTTATCGCCATGATGCGACACCGGATGATGGGGCTCCGGAATCCCGATGTGCGCGTAGCTTCGGCTGCTTCCTTCATGACCCACCATGAATGTGAATACGCGTGAAATGTCGCCCTGGAACGCGAGGCGCATCAGGTCGTAGGTTACAGTCATGTGTTCGTCGAACGTGTCCGGAATACCCACCGGCGCTGTTGTACCCTCTGGAATGGCCCCGGCGCGGGATTCCATACGATCCAATTGCTGTTCGACATCGCGGACATTCGTCAAGTACTCGTCCAGGATTGCATTGTCGGCCCGGCCAAGCTGTTTCTGAAGCTTCGCAGTTTCCTCGACAATGGAGTCGAGCATGCTTTGCTTCTGTTTCAGGTTGGCAAGCCGTTGCTTCGCGGTGCCGGTCTCCCCGAACATGCGCTCGAAGGTAACGCGTGGATTAATCGCCATCGGCAACGGGCTCGTATCGTCACGCCAGGAGACGGTGTTGAAGAAAACGCAGGGATAACCGTCGCAGGCGCCCGCGGACGTCCCCATGTCTTCGGTTCCGACTTGCAGCGACCGCAACGGCGTGTCCTCTCCAACCTTGTCGGCAATGTATTGATCGATACTCTTTTTCGATTGGATCACGGTGTAGTTGCCCAGCTTCGCAAGAGGACCGGTCCCGTTTAGAAACGCGGCGCTGGCGCCCATATGCACGCCACCCATATCGGCGTTTCCGTCTGGAGCCTTCATCTTGCTGATGGTGACAAGATGACTGCGGTACGGTTCGAGCGGCATCATGATCGGCTTGAATTCGAAGTCACTGCCGGTCTTGTCTGGATGCCACAACTGAGGATAGATGCCGTTGGGCACATAGATCGCGCCGAAACGGAACGGGCGCGCTTTGGCCTGCGGCATCGCAGACAGAGCGGGAGTCATGGCGTCAAGAAAAGGCAGCGCCACCATCGTTCCCACGGCGCCACGCAGGAAACTACGGCGGGGCAGATGCTTCTTCGTAATGATCATAGCTACTCCTTTATTTGAGTCTGAGCGATTGTCTTTGCTGCGCTGGGTTCAGTCAATTTTGTTCGCATCTGAAACGGCGTACTCTGAACGATGCCCAGGATAATCGGCTCCAGGCGGTAATTATCCTTGGCTGCGCTTCGGAGTACCTTTCTTACAACGGGCATGTCATAGGGTTCGAGGCCACGTCCCAATGCGTACGTCAAAAGCTTTTCGGTCACCGTCCCGACGAAAACTTCGGGTCTGGCCAACATGGCCTTCTGAAGTTCCACAGGACCATTCACGGTGGTGCCGTCCATCAGGGTTCCGGCGGAATCGATCGTCAGGCCGTCCTTTGTCTTTTCCTGCCACTGGCCAATGGCATTGAAGTTTTCGAGCGCAAAGCCGATCGGGTCAATCGTGCGATGACACGATGCGCAAACCGGATTCGAGCGATGCAGTTCCAACTGTTCTCTTACCGTCGATGGCCTGTCCTTGGGAGCACTGGCTTCCAGTAGCGGCACATTCGGCGGCGGCGGGAGCGGGGGCACATTCATCAGGTTCGAAATGACGTATTTGCCTCGGATGATTGGCGACGTACGATTCGCAACCGACGTCAACGCGAGAAAGCTTCCCTGCCCCAGAAGGCCGCGGCGTTTCGGATCGGTTAGCGGCACGCGGCGGAAACGCGAACCGTAGACACCCGCTATTCCATAGTGACGAGCCAGTCTCTCATTCACGAACGTATAGTCCGCTGACAGCAAATCCAGTGCACTTCGGTTGTCGCGCACGATGCTGGCAAAGAACAATTCGGTTTCCCGCCGGAATGCCTGGCGGAGGTTGTCGTCGAAATCCGGGAACATCAAAAGATCCGGAGTGACCTTATTGAGGTTTCGAAGCTGAAGCCATTGCCCGGTGAATTCGGTCATCAGGGCGTCCGCTCGATCGTCTGCGATCATGCGACGCACTTGGGCTTCCAGCACGCGCGGCTCGCGCAATCTGCCCGCGATGGCGAGATTCAGCAACTCGTCATCGGGAATACTGCTCCAGAGAAAGAATGACAGGCGCGACGCCATCTCGAGATCGCTGATGCGGTGTGCTGTTCCCCCTGCCATGCTTGCGGGATCCCGTTCCGCGCGGAACACAAATGACGGGCTTGCAAGGATGCGGGCGATTCCCGCGCGAATTCCTGCGTTGAAGTCGCCACCGTTCTTTCGGGCATCGTTATAGAACGTCAGCGGCGCCTCAGTGTCGGACTCCACGACCGGCCGACGGAAGGCGCGACGCGCGATGGCGGTGAAAATCTCGGCGGCGCATGGGCCCTCTTTTGCCGCAGTCGTCGGATGGCACACAAAGATTCGCTGGCGGCTCGGCGTCTCGCTGATTCCAGTCACCTTGTAAGGCCCTTCGATGTTCAGCGAGCGCAATCTGGGGAGGCCGGAAGGATTGTGCGCTTCGAGGCTTGCTCGCAGCACGGGTTGCCAAACGTTTTGTTCCTGCGCGGGCCGATCGACGAAGGTGAAGCCAACCTGATGTGGGCCTGCAGTGATCTTTATCGGGGGCGACGTCATGCGCTTGTCGACTTCTTCTCGAGAGATCACGATATTCTTCGAGCTCGATTCGTGATCTTCCTTCCCACCGACCGACGCCGTAAAGACCTGTTCGCCATCAAGCGTGATAATGAACTGGTGCGGCGTCTCGTGTCCTTCAACGCCAACATAGCCTTCCGCTACCGTTCGCAGAAGCCGGCCATAGAGCACATACTCCCCGTCGGCTGGAAAGTCATACGTAACGACTTTGCCTCCGCGTGTGCCAAGCGGCAAACCCTCGACGTGCTGGTACTGACTCACTTCGGTGCTGATTGAAAATGTAACGGTGCCCGGCGCAGCTTCTGTGTTCCCGATAGCGGTGTCGCTGACCTGCAATGCCGCGGTCAGATAGCGCTCCAGCAGGAGTGGAGAGGTCTTCAGCGCTGCTGCGATGTTGTCGAAACCGAAGTCACCACCATCGCTCGGCAGAAGTTCGCTGACATCGATCTTCACACCCAGGAGATCACGGATCGCATTGCCGTATTCCGTGCGGTTGAGTCGGTGTAGCACGAATTTTCCGGGATTCACATTCTTTGCTGCCGCACTATCCAGCGCGGTGATCAGCGAATTTCTGAAGTTCGTCAGCTCGGCATTTCCCGGAGTGGGCGAATTCTGTGGCGGCATGGCGCCGACGCCCAGCTTCCGAACAACCTTCTCCCAGACTGCCGCATCCGCAGCGGGATCTTTCAGGTTCGCAGTATCCAATGCGAGAGGAGCGCCTGCGGGAATCTTCGCCTTCTGGTTATGGCAGGTCACGCAGTACTTGTTCATCATCTCCTGATAGGAGGCAGGAGTTGCCGCCACGTTTGGCGAAGCGGCAGAAGTCTTCGTCGCTGTTGCCGCTGGCGGCGTAGCCGTTCGACTTGATGTTTGCGGAGCCTTACCTGCTGCGGAAACTCCGACAGAGATCAAGGTTACTGCGGCTATTAAGAACGCCTTCTTCATTGCACGTCTCCGGCTGGTGTGGCTGCCGGTTCGGCCGGCGGCGGTACTGCGGGGACTGCCGCGGGCGCTGCTGGCGGAGGCGCGGGAGGTAATCCCATTAACTCACGAAGCAGCTTTGCAACATCCTGACGTGTGGTTCCACCTGCCGGGCCACCGCGACCACGAGCTCCACCGGCCGGCGGTGCACCTCCTCGCGCTCCACGTCCACCACGCGCGGCTGCGCCCTCAGGCTGTTTGCCTTCGGCAACATCGAGCGCTGACAGACCATCCTTATTGGGTGCATCAAGTTTGGCACCGGCTTGCGCAAGCGCCTTGATCATGTCCAGATTGAGAGCTTGCGAGGCAAGGTGAACCATCGTGTTCCCATCAGGCGCTTTTGCATTTGGATTCGCGCCCGCCTTGAGCAACACAGTGAAAGCATCAACCGGCTTCCGGCTGCCAGGCTCTCGATAAGGCGGCTCTTTACCTTCGCGGATGAGGCCAGGGCCACCGGTCATTCCTGGACCACGGCCACCGCTCATCGACACCATCAAGGCAGTCCGACCGGCATTGGGATTTCCTCGTCCTCGTCCACCCGCAACAGCGTCATCGCCATCTGCGGGATCTGCAGGCGGGGCAGCGCTCGCAACCGCGGGAGTCTGCTCCAGATTCGCGCCATGCGCCGCGAGGACCTTCAATGCTTCGGCATCCGCGGTGATTGCTGCACGGTAGAATGGAGTATTGTCGAAACGATCGCCATTCGGCATCGACGTGGAATGCAATTGACCGCTGAATGGTTTGTTCGGATCGGCGCCCTTCTCGAGGAGGAACGTGATCAAATCGAGTGCGGAGAGCTTGTTTGGATGGTCGGGACGAAGTCGCGAACCATCGAAAGCGAACTGATCCGTTGTCGCATCGCGCATTTCCACGGCCATGTAGAGCGAACCATCGCTGGGGTCCGCGCCAAGATTCACAAGGGTCGCGGCCATATCGAAACGATCGTTCCAAATCGCGATCACCGACGCTGAAGCTCCATCGCCATTCTTTAAATTGAGATTGGCGCCTCCCTTGGCAAGCCTTCTGACAGTCGCTTCATCACCGTTTCGGGCAGCCCACATCAGGGCCGTGAATCCACCGGTAGGATGGTCGGCATTCCTTCGAGAAGTGATCGACGTGACATGAGCCTGGCGATTGGGATCCGCACCGGCATTGAGCAGCGCGTCAACGACATCGGTGTGACCTTCGGCAGCCGCCCACATCAGCGCGGTTTCGCTCTGGAACGTATCCGCCGCATTCACATCGGCGCCACGATCGAGCAACAGGCGCACTGCCGGAACACTGCCGGAACGGGATGCGGCCATGAGCGGGGTTTCGCCTTCCGGATGCGTACGCTTCGGATCGGCGCCAGCCTTGAGAAGAACATCCATCACCGCGACATCGCCGGTTCGGCTCGCCTGCAGCAAGGGCGTCACGCCATATTTGTTCGCCACGTCGACTTTTGCGCCGGCTGCGACAAGAGTGCGTGTCATTTCGACATCCGAGCTGTATGCAGCCCAGAGCAACGGCGTTGATCCGTCGCTGGACTCGGCGTTCACATCAGAACGTGTCGCAATCAGCTTTCGAAGGCCAGGAAGATCTCCGGATTTAACAGCCTTCGTGACTGCGCTATCGCCCGCAGCGCGCACAATACTGACCAGCAAAATGACGAGCGACAGGATGACGACGAACAACCGAAGGATACGAGCCATCTCGACCACCTTTCCTAAACGTTGTGTCCGGGCGGAACTATTGGTCTTTCAAAGTCTTGCGACCGGTTCGGAACTTCCGCCAATGATAGTCCGAGGGGGACTTATCGGACTACAAGAAAGTCACTTATTTTTAAAACCACGGCAGAATCGGCACCTTGGTCCCATTGCGGCGGGCGGCAGGACGGGGCAGTTCCGCTGCGGGGCATGGGTTAGAACTACAAAGACGGCGCTCTTTTCCGGCAAATGGTGAACAAATCTGGACCATTTCCGCGATTCGATCCGCGAAATGCATGCAATCACAACGAACACTGTGAATAATCATCGGCTGAATGTCGAAGACGCCAGCAACGCCCCTCCCGGTTTCCAGCAACGAGTCGGACTCGCAATCCTCCTGGACAAAATGGATTTCCGCGGGCGGGAGGATGGATGACCACCATGTCCATCCGGAGGCGCACCCCTGGTACCTGGTGCTTTGGCTGACGGGCGTCGATTATTTCTCCACTCTTGGATATCAGCCCGGTATCGCGCTGATTGCTGCCGGCGCCCTGGCGCCGTGGGCAACGGGCATCCTTGTTGTCGTGACGCTTCTCGGAGCACTGCCGATTTACGCGCAGGTCGCGAAACGTTCCTATGCGGGTCAGGGCTCGATCGCAATGCTGGAGAATCTGCTCCCTGGCTGGGTTGGGAAAATATTTGTCCTGGCGTTGCTGGGTTTCGCTGCGACGGACTTTGTCATTACGATGACGCTCTCTGCTGCGGATGCCTCAAAGCACGCCATCGAGAACCCGTACTTCCATGCGACGCTCGAGAATTCCCAACTGCTCTTGACCATTGCCCTGCTGGCAGTTCTCGCCATCGTTTTCTTAAAAGGCTTTCTCGAAGCGATCGGCCTTGCGGCCGCGGTTGCCATCCCCTATCTCGCGCTGAATCTCGTCGTGTTGATCCGCGGCGCGTTCGAAATCCTGAACCGTCCCGAATTGATTGAAGCATGGCAACTCGATGTGCAGCACCACGGAGACTGGACAATGCTGCTCATCGCTTCGGGAATCATCTTTCCGAAGTTGGCGCTGGGTATGAGCGGCTTTGAAACCGGCGTGTCTGTGATGCCTCTCATCTCTGCTCACAGTACAGAACAACGAGTTCATGCGACGCGCCTCTTGCTTATTGCTGCCGCGGCAATCATGAGCGTCTATTTGCTCCTGTCCAGCATTGTCACGACAGTTCTGATCCCCGCCGAAGCCTTTGCAGAAGGCGGTCCGGCGAGCGGCCGCGCGATCGCCTATCTGGCACACCTCTATCTCGGCGGCATTTTCGGGACTGTGTATGACATTTCGACGATCCTGATCCTGTGGTTCGCCGGCGCCTCTGCAATGGCAGGTTTGATCAATCTTATCCCGCGCTATCTGCCGCGATTTGGAATGGCGCCGCGCTGGGTCTCCTACAGGCGGCCGCTGGTCATCGCCCTCTTTGCGATCGCAGTCCTTGTGACGATTGCCTTCAGAGCCGACGTCGAAGCGCAGGCGGGCGCTTATGCCACAGGAGTATTGGTCCTGATGTTGTCTGCGGGCATCGCTGTGGCGCTTGCCCTTTGGCAGGAGACGAGACGCGTCGCTTCTGCCTACTTCGGGGTTGCATCTGCTGTTTTTCTTTTCGCGCTGGTCGACAACGTTATCGAACGACCGGATGGCGTCATCATTGCGAGCATCTTCATCTTCGTCGTACTCGTGGTCAGCGGCATCAGCCGTTACATGCGATCGACTGAACTACGAGCAACTCACGTAACGTTCATCGACCCGGAAACACTTCGACTCTGGCCGACGATCATCGGGAAGAAAGTGAACCTTGTTGCTCTGCGAATGAACACCGCTGCTGCTCGCGCTCGCAAGACAGAGGAGTTGAGAAAGCACTACGCCCTCGATGGTCCGCTCGCTTTCATTCACGTTCAACTACTGGACAACCGCAGCGAATTCATGGCCCCGCTTCAGATTCATGCAACGCGCGAAGGCGAAAACTATGTGATCGAAGTTACGGGAGCTATTGCGATAGCCAATACGATTGCGTATGTCAGCGAACTCATCGACCCGACCAGTATTTTCCTTGGGCTGACACGCCAGAATCTCATGAGCCAGTCTGTAAGATTTTTATTCCTGGGCGAAGGTGAAACGGGTCTCCTCGTTTACACGATACTTCTGAAGTATTGGGAATCCACTCCCGAAGACGATGTACGCCCGCTGATTTTCCTGATGAGCGAGTAGGGCGCAAGGCGTCCCATGGCACGGCGCGTGCACTACCTTTGGTGTGCGTATAGTTATTACTCCTATTCTTACTTTGTTGCTGGCCTTAACTGTCGGCTGCACAAAAGGGTCTCAGGCCTCTTCCGAGGAAGTCAGTTACTTACAGACTCGAGTCGAAACGGTCGAAGTTCCGAAGTTCGTTTTAAATGACCCCGATAGCCGGAAATTGTGGGACTCGACCAAACAGGTGTATACGCTGCGACAATTCCAGCCAGCTTTCGTGACCGATACGACAACTCACTCCGACGTCGACGTGGTCCTCCGGACCCTCTCCAACGCCGCATCAGAGGGGTTGAATCCAGAAGACTACGCGCTCTCCCAACTTCGGAGCCGCCGGGCGTCTCTCGAGACGGCGAATTCGACAGCACGAAACGACTTCGAGCTACAGATGACGTTTGCGCTCACTCGCTACGTCTCGCAATTGTGTTTCGGTCGAATCGATCCCAAGAAAATTAAGTCGGAGTGGCCAGAGGCGCAGAATGAGTGTGACGTTCCACATCTCGTCAACGAAGCTCTCGATCAAAACTCCGTCGAAACCCTCGCAGAGCGGTTGGCGCCACCGGTTCCTGAGTACCAGGCCCTGAAAGCAGGGCTTCAAAAATATCGGGACATTGCGGCGAGCGGTGGGTGGCATTCTCTTCCTCTTCCTATTAAAAAGACCGGCAAGAAGCCAGGAAATCGAGTAGAACCCGCAGGTCCCGCGGTACTCGCGCAGAACCTTTCGCTAATGGGTGACCTCGAATCCCCGATTGGCGATCAGCCCGTATCGAAGGAAAGCCTCAAGGAGGCGTTAAGCAGATTCCAGTCACGGCATGGGCTCAATCCGAACGGAGTACTCGACAAGGAGACCATCAAGGCGATGAACGTTCCGGTCGAAGAGCGCATCGCGCAAATGGAAACGAACCTGGACAGAATGCGCTGGATCGGCCATCGACTGGAAGACGAGCACATCCGAGTGAACATTCCAGGTTTTCATCTCGCGGTTCACGAAGGTGATCAGGTTCCGCTGGAGATGCGCGTCATCGTGGGCACCAAAGACAATCGCACGCCACTGCTCGATAGCACGATCGTGAATGTTGTCTTCAGCCCCTACTGGAACATCCCGTTGAGCATTGCGACAAAGGAAATGCTGCCGCAAATCAGGAAGGATCCGAGTTTCCTTCGAAACCAGGAAATGGAAGTGGTGCGAATTTCGGGAGGCAAGGTGCAGACCGTAGATCCTGACAGCATCGATTGGAATTCGAGTGGCGGGGGATATCAGCTGCGGCAACGACCCGGCGCATCAAACGCCCTTGGCCTGGTGAAATTCCTTTTCCCGAATCCCTATAACGTCTATTTGCACGATACGCCGTCGGACAACCTGTTCGACAGGCTGACCCGGACTTTGAGTCATGGATGCGTGCGCATCGAGAAGCCCACCATGCTCGCGTCTTACCTGCTAAGAGGCCAGCCGGAGTGGACAGACGCTAAGATTGACGAGGCCATGCATGCGTCGAAAGAGAGATACGTGGCGCTCAAGACCAAAGTACCCATCCACCTGATTTACTGGACGGCGTGGGGAGACAGCGACGGCAAGGTTCAGTTCCGGGACGATGTGTACGGGTACGATGAAATCCATCGCCAAGCGGTGAGTCCACCGCTTGGCGTGTAATCAATTTACCAGGCTCGAACCCGGCCGACATCCACATGAACGAAATTGGACTCGGGGTAGTAGCCGACCCCGCCCGCTTTCATGGAGAGAGCCGTTTTTCTAAGAAGTGAAAGGTCGCGGCCGGGAATACGGATGTCCGTTGCCATTCCATCCATATGCAGGCTTCGTGTTGCAACACCATCGCTCTTCGAATGCAGTAGCGCATTCGTGGCCGGGGAGCGATAGCCGGAAATGATGTGTAACGTCTGCGTCGTGTCCATCTTCAGCCGCAGTTCACAAAGCAGATCCAGAAGACGCGGATTGATTTCATGCTCGTCTCCTGTTCTGTGATCCCGCAAGACGCGGTTGATATCCCCCAATGACGACGCGATGTAACTCCCTTCCTGCCAGTAAACGGTCTTCAGGGTTTCACTCGTGTGCAGGTTATAGAATGACAGGGATCGCTCAGAGAGATCTGAAAGGGCTGAGGGTGCTGCGGCGGCAAACTTGCCCATAAACGGAACCGCTATCGCGGCGGAAAGACTTCCTCTTAGGAAGGATCTGCGGTCGAGACCAGAAACAAAGGATTTTGGCATAGGCATAACATCGGCGACGCCGGTCGCGCGAACTACCTCCTTATGGGTTGGAGCCCTGAATGTAGCATGGCGGACCGCGCGGTTCGATGTCTCAATTTTGAACGTTGTGGAGATTCTGAGGCATTCTGACAAGCTGTCGCAGGCGTGACAGAGCTACTCTCAGAGAACTTTACAATACAAAGCCAAAGTGCTACGGTCTGCTCTCATGAATGCGCTCCTGACTGATCTGCTCGCCGAGTCACCTCCTCGCCCGCGAACACGGAGACGAATCCTGCAAAACGTCGGTCATGCACCGCGGGTCGTCTATTGCCTGGGACTTGCGCTTTGGTCCGGCATCGAATGCCTTCCAATCATGATGGCCATGCGCCCTCGCACACCTTTGCGCGTTCTTTGCATTGCCGCTTTCGAGTATCTTTCGCGCCTCGAAGGGCGCAGTCAGAAACCGTCAACCCGTAGAGCCATCGCTCTCGCCTGCGATTTTGGCGCCCTTCGCAATGACTTTTACGACCAGCGGGAATTGAACCGAAGCGAGTATCGACATGTGCGGACCGCTCTTCGCCGCCTCGTTCCCGATAAAGCAACACGCGCTTATATACACAATTTGCGGCTCGCCGAACGAAACCGGCCGCCACTGCAGTTTGCCCCGACCTTCGAGGGCGAGGCGGTGGAGTACCGCAATCGCGTCCTCGTCCTATCAATGGACTGGTTGCACGGAATCGCGAAGGTTTCCTGGAACGCTGCGTTGTTCCAGGCTCTCGTTGCCTTGACCGGACTGATTCAACTCGTGGACGACGTGCTGGACTGGGAAGACGACTGGAATCACCGGCGCCCGAGCTATGTCACAGCACTTATGATTCGTTCGTCAAAACCAACAGAAACGCGCGCAGGCCTCCAGCTTCGAGCCAGGCACTTCAGAGACATCTTAATCACAACCTCCGATGAACACCCGGAAGCATCGCCTTTGGCGATCGCCGGGATCCTTGTATGGGCGTTGGCCGTCGTTTTAACGAAAGTTCGATTCACTGTATGAGCGCCTCGAGTACGCAACGGCCACGACTCGATATTGGAGGAAGCACGCCACTCCTGGTAAGGCAGGAAACGTTCACGCGTCTACACCTCGGGAAACGCTTTCTCTTCGCGAGTGACCTTCACCTCAGAAAAGGAGTCGCGGCTCGCGTGATCGATGAACTAGTGCGCCTGGCGGCGGACGCGCGTCCCGAATTGATTCTACTTGGAGGGGACCTGATCGACTGGCACAGCGGCCTGGAACCGCTGCGGGAATTGATTCACCAAATGAGTCAAACAGCCGACGTCGGCGCTGTCAGTGGAAATCACGATCGATGGGTCGGCGTCTCCAATGTCCGGAAAGCGGTACTGAATGGCGGCGGATATTGGCTGGAGGATCAGCCGTTCCGTTGGGATGCCGACGCCGTCATCTATGGAAGGACGTCCCAGCAAAAGATTCCCGCGCGTTGCCATATCCTTTGCACGCACGGGCCAAGGCCGCCAGAAATTCCCGGAGCCTTCGATCTCATCCTGGGCGGACATCTTCACGGCGGCCAGTTCGTCTTCTTCGAACGTGGCGGACGGTTTTACCCGGGCGCGTTCGCGTATCGGTGGAATGGGCTGCGATTCGAGGAGAACGGCAGCACCCTCCTCGTCAGCCGCGGTGTTCGCGATACGGTGCCGCTTCGCTGGAATTGTCCCCGCGAAGTGATTGTCGTTGATCTATAAATTGCCTTCAGAACAGGATTTTCAAAGCAATCTCAAACGATCGAGGGCCGCCGACCTGATAAAGAGAGCTCAGGCCTCCGAGTCCCGACGCCAACATTTCCTTGGACCTTCCGAAACTGGCATCCTGCATGTTGCCGGGTGGGTTGTTGAAATTCGGATGGTTGAATACATTAAAGGAATCCACTCTCGCCTGCAGCCTCGAACCTTCCGAGAGGCGGAATTCCCGGCGCAGTGACAGGTCCACTTGCGATGCCCCAAATCCCCGCATCACGTTTCGTCCAAATGTGCCCTGGCGGCCGGCAGCCAGTGGGGTCGCCGAATCGAACGCTGCGGGATTGAATACTCTCCCTCCCGGCGCGTTAGGGTCGTCGAGATAGAGTGGTTGTCCCGGAACAAGGTCAGGTCGCGCAACGGTTGTGTATCCCAGACCGAAGGGATCTCGCCCGCTGATCACATTCACAGGACGGGCCGAAACTGCGCGGACTCTGCCGTCCAGTCCATAATTGGAAAAAAGCTTTCGCAAAATCCCGTTGTTAAGTCGAAATGGGAGCGAGTAGCTGAAGGCGACATTAAAGCTATGACGCACGTCGAACGCGGATGGTCCCCGATCGTCGAGCGGTGAAAAGCGCCCCGACGGCGTCTGGAAATTGGACTGCGACTCTTCGGAGATGGTGTCCAGGCTCTTCGCGAATGTATACGATCCCAGCACCTGCAGCCCCTGCGCCAATGGATGGCGGTACTGAACCTGTAGAGCGTTGTAATCGGAACTCCCGTTATCACGGACGACATCGATGCGAGGGAAAGAGCTGTTCACGCCACGAAGGCTCTCGACGCGACCCAGGCGTTTGCCAGTCGCTCCGACGTAAGCCACGGAAACGGTGTCACGCCGGCCGATGCCGTGTTCAACTGTGACGTTGTACTGCAGTGTGTACGGCAGCTTGAAGTCCGAGCTATAGGCAAACACGCGATTGTAAGGCGGATTTAAGTTCACGGCCGGGGGTTGCGCAGAGAACTCCGGTGACGTAAACGTGACATTGGTCAGAGGCTGCGAAGCCGCAAATGGAAGGATCTCTGTGCTGAAAGCGCTTCCGCTGAAAAGGTAACCAAGATCATAGAAAACGCCGAAACCGCCGCGGAGAACCAGCCGCCTCTCAGGCAGCAGCTTCAAGGCGGCACCAATCCTGGGGGCAAAGTTGTTGTATGTCGTTTCGTAGAGTCGCGTTCCCTGTGGCGCTAAGCCCAGCGTTGCCGGATCATCCAGATTGACGACAGTAAAAGGCAACTTGTCGTTCTCTTCCGAGGGAGCCGGATTGACCTCGTATCGCAAACCATAGGTAAGAGTGAGCCGTCCGTTCAATCGCCAGGTGTCTTGTGCAAACAACGAAAGATTCTTGTAAATCGGACGAAGGGTGAGTGTCGGTGCAATGAGCGTTGCCGCAGCGGGCGTGTTGTTCACCAGGGCCGTGATGCTGTTCGGTCGGAACTGCCGCTTGTACTTGCCGGAGTCCGACCTCGAGGCGATATGCCTGTAGTCCACACCGAACTTCATGGAATGAGTTCCGAACGAGTACGCCAGAGTGTCGACGAGGTTCATTTGCCTCTGGCGATTATCCGAAAACAATCCGTCGCTGATGGTATTGGAGCCCGAGCTGGTTGCCTGGATATAGATGTAGCCGTCATCGCGCGTCGTAAACGAAGGATAAAGACTTGAGGCCGGAGGGACGATCGCGCCACCGTAATTGTCCATGAAGTAACTCTGCTTGACCTTCGCTTCGCTCCAGTTGACTCGCAGATCGTTGGAGATTCGGGGCGTTATTTGGAAAGTGGCACCTGAGGTTGCCGTCTGTGTGCGGTATTGGAGCCAGGCGACGCAGCTGGCGGCGCAAAACCTTGCTCTTTGCTTGTCCTCCGACGGCGCGTAGTTGTATCGGCCGAAGACTGTCAATCTGGAACTAAACGTGTGATCGACACGAAGGCTCCCCGCATCCACCGATTGAGGATTCGAAAAGCTGGCGACGTAACTTGCCGCACCGGGAGCACCGGCGACATCGGGGCCTGTAGGCAACGGAAACGCGTTGAGGATATCGCGGAGTACCCCCGTGGCCGCGTTTCGCGCGGCCACAGAGGGTACCTGAAGTTGCTCCGTCACAAAGGGCTGTCGAAGACGAACGCCTTCATATGATGCGAAAAAAAACGTCCGGCGGGGCTGGTTGCGATAACCGGGCAAGATTAACGGGCCGCCAAGCACGAAACCGAAATCGTTCTGCCGGATCCCCGGCTTCGGAAGGCCACTCCGATTGGCGAAGAAGTTGTTCGCATCGAAAAGGCTGTTGCGAAAGTGGTTGAAGACGCTGCCGTGAAAAGACTCGGTCCCCGACCGCGTGACGATGGCGACCTGCGCTCCGGGCTGCCGGCCAAACTCCGGCGCATAAGTCGATGTTTGTATGCTGAACTCTCGTACGGCATCTATGGATACGAGGCTGGTGGTCGTTCCTGATGCGGAAAATGACGGCACTCCTCCGCCCGCTGTTTCATACAATGCTGTGGATGCGAGCGATGCAAAGTTCGCACTGGTGCCGTCGATCATGAAGTAGTTACTGACGGGGCGTTGGCCGTTAGTGCTGAATTGCCCTTGCGTGGTGAGACTGGAGGTGTGGAGAGCGATGCCAGGGGCCAACTCGAGCGGTCTCTGGAAACTTCGACCACTGAACGGCTGGTTATCCATGAATCGCTGATCTATGACTGTCGACACGGCCCCTGTCTCCGAGATCAACGGGGCGTCAGTGCGGACTTCCACTTTCTGATTCAGCTCTGCCACGCTCAGTGCCACGTCCAGGCTGCGAGGCTCGGCCACATTCAAGATGACATTCTTGAACTCCATCGTGGCAAACCCCGACTTCTCCACAAGAACTCTATAGATCGACGGTGGAAGCTGATCGACGACAAAAAAACCCTCTGATCCGGTCGTTCTCTCACGCCGCAGAGATCCACTCTCGTTGAATACGGACACCTTTGCATCCTGAACCGCAGCACCAGTCGGATCGAGAATTCGTCCCGATAGAGATGTCGTGGCGGATTGCGAGAAGACGACCGTCGGCAAAAGAGCTATAACCACAATGCACCGGTTGATCATGGCAAAACCAGATATCCTCATTACTTCCCCCAAAATTTTGGCGGGGTCCAAAGGAAGTCGGAACTCCCGCCGTTAGAAACAACTAATCGTCATGCGCGTCGATATGAGGATCCAGCGTAATTTGGGTCCCCAAAACGGTGACGTTGAACTTATAGAATTTCTGCGCCGCCACGTCAGGGTGTGGATGAGGTCCGTTGTTCTGGAGCCTCACTGCACCACTGCGAACCGGCTTTCCGCTTACGACAACCTTTGGAAATTGTTCGGTAAACGGATTGAAGTTCTGACTCTGTGAAGCGTGCAGTGATTTTTTGGAGAGTGGATTACTGTGGGGCAAGGGCTGCGTTAAAAAATGCAGTTCAGGATCATGACCCACGTCGATGATGAAATTAATTCTCTGGTCTGAGTAAAACTCGATTTCATCCCGAGTACGCGCGACGAGATGTATCCCCGCGTGAATATAGGGTGGCTCTCCGGTGTAATCGTCTGTGGTAACTCTGTTGTTTGCGGGGACCTCGCGTTCGCTCGGAGACAGCCCGGCGTTCCGTCTTTTGTCGGTATTCGCCTTGGCTTTACCCTGAATGACTTTCAGATCGTCAAAATCCTCCGCGTCCCGTCCATTGAAGAGATCCTCAACTATAGGACTCTCAAGTTCGGTTACTATCTCTAACCCAGTGACTCCGGTGATGACTTTAAGCCGGACTCTAACGATCCTTTTATCTCCATCTGGTCTTCCTCTTTCAGCCTGTTCAATTGGTTTGGGCACGACATCTATCTCCTTACCGCCGCAGCGGGGTTAAGCGCGAGGAACCTGGGGTCCTCACGTAGGTTATCCAGTTCGCGTTCAGCGTCGATTTCTGACATGGACCAGCCAAAATCGACGGCAGTCTCCAGGTAACGGATCGCCTCCAAACGTTCACCGAACTGGTTGTGAACGACGGCTGCGATGCTCTGGTATTCGGCATCCTTGGGTTTCTTCTGCAAAGCAATTTGAAGATGCGACATTGCGTCGGCACGATGATTCAACATGGAGTGATATCGAGCCAGCATGACGTGGATCGAAGGGCTGCCAGGATTTATCGAAAGCTCCTGTCTCGCCAACTCGATCGCTTGCGCCCATAATTCGTTCGCCCGCGTCCGGTTCCCCATCCAGTAGTAAGCTCGTGCCAACTGCCCTGCAGCCCTGTAATGTGCCGGATTCAGTTGCCGTGCAGCCTCGTAGGCTCGTGCGGCTTCGTCGTACCGTCTCAGATTGAAGTAAGCTTGGCCGAGGTTGTTGTAGGCTCTGTCACTTGGTCTCAGAGAAATGGATTTCTTGCAGCTTTCAACAGCGTCTTCATACGTTCCCAGAAGTATCTGGGCGCTGGACAAACCCAAATAAGGAACTGGATTGTCCGGTGCACGGACTATCGCTTCCTTGTACCACTTGACGGCTTCGCTATATTGCGGGCGCGAAAGCACAAAAAACTGACCAAGCCACACGTAGTTGTACCAATAATCCGGGTTCGTGTTGATCGCCGTTCGATAGATAGCCTCTGCAGCCTCCAGATTATTTAAAGCCTCGTGAGACCGGGCGAGCCCTCGATAGATTTCGTCGTCGCGAGGATCCAGTTGACGGGCCAATTCATATTCTTTTTTGGCTTGTTCATCGTCCCCACCCAGGCTGTAGGCAGCTCCAAGACACGTGTGGCCCGCCGCGAGGTTCGGATCGTGCTTAACGGCTTGATCGCAGGCTTCCAAGGCGCGATTAGCCCATTGCCGGTCTCGCGAAAGCGTCTGATACTTCGCCCGATAGGCAAGGCCCAAACCCGCATAGGCGGCGCTGAAATTGGAATCCTGCGAGAGCGCAGTTTGAAATAGTTGAATGGCCGGCTCGATGTCTTCAGCTTTTCTCGAGGTCAGAAGACCTTTTCCTTCTAAATACAAAGCATGAGCGCTTGCGTTTGGAGTGGCTTCAACGTTCAACTGACCCAGCTCTGTCGGCGTCAATTGAAGCTCAAGAAGTCCAAGGGTGGCCTCCATGACCTGGCTCTGAACAGTCAGGGAATCAAAACGTGGTGTCAGCTGTTTTTGCTCCAGGAGTTTCCCGTTTGAACCGTCAATTAAGGTAAGGACAATCCGAAGCATGTCTCCGGTTCGGTAAAAAGTACCGGTAATCACAAGATTCGCTCCCAGCCGCCTTAAAGCTTCGCTTGGCTTTTTGATTCCGCTTTCCGACACTTCCTGGGTCGATACGACGTCGATAGCGGGTAGCGTTCTGAGCCGGCCGGTAAGCACATCTGCCAGGCCGTCGGCGTAAGGCTGAGAGATGCCGTCCCCCTCAACCCGGAGACCAAGAACCACGACAGTATTCCTGCTCATGAATTGGGGGAGTCCGAGCCATCGCCCGACCTGGTCCGAATAAATCCAGGCTGGGGGCGTTGCGATCAGACACAGGGTCACGACAGCAGTGGCGACTTTCATGGGCCAGGATTCGGCAAACGCCTCGCGCACATTGCGAGCCATGTCTTGAAAACGATTGCGCGAGCGTCGGAGGGCCCTGAGATCCTCAACCAAATCCGTAGCTTTTCCGTAGCGCTGGTTCGGATCCTTGGTCATCAAGCGGGTGATGATTCGTTCCAACCGTGGATCAATACCTCGACTCGTTGAGGAAAGGGGCGGGGCTTCCAGCGACACGACCTGAGCCGTCGTAGCCATTGCTGTCTCTGCCCGGAAAGGATTCTTGCCGGTCAGCATTTCGTAGAACACCGTCCCCAGCGAGAAGAGGTCGGCGCGCTCATCGAAGTTCGTACCGAGAATCACCTCGGGGGCCATGTAGGCTGGAGTTCCGGCAAGGTGCCAACGAGAACTCGAAAGCATGGTTGTGGCGTTCGAATCGCTCGAATCGTCCGATGTCAGGCGACGCGCCACGCCGAAATCGCAGATCTTCACCTGGCCGCTGGGGGTCAACATGATGTTTGCCGGCTTTACATCGAGGTGGACAATTCGTTTTTCGTGGGCAGCGGCAAGTCCCAGGCCGCACTGCAGAGCGATCGGAAGGAATTCATCAATCGTGAATGGCCGCGCGAGGTCTTCTGCTCTTTTAGCGAGCGTGTCGCCTTCGACATACTCCATCACGACGAACATGTCGTTGTCGACTTCGATCACGTCGTGGACGCGAGTCACGTTCTCGTGCTTCAAGATCACGGCGCGACGCGCTTCCTCGAGGAAACGTTTTCGAAACTCGGGATCACCCCGAAGCACCGGTCGGGGGCGCTTCAAGGCAAAGGGCATCTCTAGCGCGATGTGGTCCGCCAGGTAGACCTCGGCCATCCCGCCTGCGCCAAGAAATTCACGAACCTGGT
>Ga0111538_10002076_pt1 | contig 28207 bp, 20 predicted proteins | sample SoiMethybrSBSTD1_FD_79669 | JGI IMG/M metagenome (GOLD analysis project Ga0111538, IMG submission 79669) | Bulk soil microbial communities from a Populus tree surrounding site in Tennessee, USA - Soil MetaG P. TD hybrid SBSTD1 (version 2)... | ecosystem: Environmental > Terrestrial > Soil >... | reverse complement strand
GCGACCAGTTGAACGTTTGATCTACAAACTCACTGGCGTCAATGAGGAGCGAGAGATGCGGTGGACTGAATACGCCGTAACGATGTTGCTGTTTAGCGTCGTTTCGATGTTGGTCCTCTACCTGATTCAGCGTTTGCAGGGTTACCTGCCGTTCAACCCGCAGCATCTGCCAGGCATTGATTCGAACTCAAGTAGCACCGGCGCTTTCGCCGGATCGGCATTTAATACGGCAGCGTCTTTCACCACCAATACCAACTGGCAAAGCTATGTTCCTGAAGTAACGATGAGCTATCTGACGCAGATGGCCGGCCTCGCTTACCACAACTTCGTTTCGGCCGCCACTGGAATAGCCCTGGCAATTGCTTTCATACGCGGCATCGCCCGGCGCGAAATGCAGACGATCGGGAACTTCTGGGTTGACATGACACGCGCTGCTCTTTGGGTTTGCCTGCCATTCTGCATCGTAGGCGCCCTGGTTCTCGTTGCCGGCGGCGTGCCTCAGAATTTGCGCCCCTTCGACAAGGCTCAGTTGGTTGATAAGGGCATCACCATTGAGGTCGATAAGAAAGATGCAAACGGCAACGTCATTAATGATGCCCAGGGTAATCCGGTAAAAGAGAATCAGCCTGTAACGGAGCAGACTATTGCACAGGGGCCGGTTGCTTCTCAGGAATTCATAAAGGAGTGGGGAACAAACGGCGGCGGCTTCTTCAATACCAACAGCGCACATCCGTTTGAAAATCCGTCTCCCTTCACAAATCTCCTGGAGATGATCGCTATCTTCGCGGTTGCGGCTGGCTTGACCTATGCGCTCGGCCGCATGACGGGCTCGCAGAAACACGGCTGGGCCGTATTCGCGGCAATGGCTGTGCTCTTCTTTGCTGGAGTCGTGGTCGCTTACTGGGCCGAGGCGAAAGGCAATCCATTACTGGCTGGAGTTGACCAGACGACTAGTGTGGCCCAATCCGGCGGGAACATGGAAGGCAAAGAGGTACGCTTCGGTCTCGCGAACTCCACGCTTTGGGCCACTGTTACTACCGATGCGTCGTGTGGGGCGGTGAATTCGATGCACGACTCCTATACGCCGCTCGGAGGAATGGTGCCGCTAGCGAACATCATGCTCAGCGAAGTGGTCTTCGGTGGAGTCGGAGCAGGCATGTACGGCATCTTGATCTACGTTGTGCTGGCGGTATTCATCGCCGGACTCATGGTTGGGCGCACACCCGAATATCTGGGCAAGAAGATCGAGTCATACGACGTAAAGATGGCCATGCTCGTAGTGCTGGTCTTTCCGCTGGTAATTCTGATCTTCGCTGCAATTTCTGTCGTGTCTCCGAGCTTCGGAACATCGCAAATCGCTAATCCCGGACCACACGGGTTGTCTGAAATTCTCTATGCGTTCACAGAAGGCGCTGGCAACAACGGCTCCGCTTTCGCTGGTATCTCGGCGAACACGCTCTGGTACAACACGACTATCGGTATCACGATGCTGATTGGGCGCTTCATGATGATCGTTCCGATGCTGGCAGTTGCCGGTAACCTTGGGACGAAGAAAATCGTACCGCCGAGTTTAGGAACCTTTCCCGTTACGACGCCTCTGTTCACTACATTGCTGGTGAGTGTAATTCTGATCGTCGGTGCATTGACATTCTTCCCGGCATTGAGCCTCGGACCAATCGTTGAGCACTTGTTGATGCAGGCAGGAAAAACGTTTTGATTCCGACGGCCAAAGACCCAAGACCAGACGGGAGACGATGACTACCACCACTAAGAAAACAGCTATCTGGAATGCACAGATCGTAAAGCGCGCAATTGTCGATTCATTCAAGAAACTGCATCCGCGGAAGATGATGGGTAATCCAGTCATGTTTGTCGTGGAGGTCGGCAGTGTCCTGACTACCCTGCAACTGATCCGCGGAATCATCGCGCCGATTCCCGGGGTGACGAATACCGGGTTTGAATTGCAGATCACACTCTGGCTTTGGTTTACGGTGCTGTTTGCAAACTTCGCCGAAGCAATGGCTGAGGGCCGCGGCAAAGCACAAGCCGACAACTTGCGCAAAGCGAAGACGGAAACTATCGCTCATCGAGTGCTCTCTGGCGATAAGACTGAAGATGTCGCAGCGCCCCAGCTCCGCAAAGACGACGTGGTGATAGTTTCAGCCGGCGAATTTATCCCTGGTGACGGCGAGATCATTTCAGGCGTCGCTTCAGTTGATGAGTCGGCGATTACGGGCGAATCGGCGCCGGTGATTCGCGAGGCTGGCGGCGATCGATCAGCCGTGACTGGTGGAACGCGTGTACTGTCGGATCAAATCCGAGTGCGCATCACTTCCAATCCTGGTGAAACATTCATCGATCGCATGATTGCGCTGGTCGAAGGAGCTGAACGACAGAAAACCCCGAACGAAATCGCTCTCAATATTCTCTTGGCCGGACTGACGATAATCTTTCTGCTCGCAGTGGTGACACTGCAACCATTCGCAATCTACTCCAGCGCTCCGCAGACAATTTTTGTACTCGTCTCGCTGCTGGTGTGTTTGATCCCGACAACAATCGGTGGCTTGTTGTCTGCTATCGGGATAGCAGGCATGGACCGCCTGATTCAGCACAACGTGCTGGCGATGTCAGGCCGCGCTGTAGAGGCTGCAGGGGACGTAAACACACTCCTGCTCGACAAGACCGGCACGATCACGTTGGGCAATCGACAGGCAACGGCATTTATTCCACTTCCGGGAGTAAACGAGACGGAGTTGGCGGAAGCAGCTCAGCTATCGTCGTTCGCAGACGAGACTCCTGAAGGTCGCTCGATTGTAGTGTTGGCGAAAGAGAAATACGGACTCCGTGGACAAGAGCTTGCCCCGCACGAAGCGACCTTCGTTGCTTTTACAGCCCAGACTCGTATGTCAGGGATTGATTTTGACCATCGAGAGATTCGTAAAGGCGCTGCCGATGCGATTCAGAAGTATCTCGGGTCCGCCGGCAACCACCTTACAAATGAGTTGAACGGAATAGTCGAACGAATTTCCCGCGAAGGCGGAACGCCTCTAGTGGTTGCCGAAGATCGCCTGCCGCTTGGTGTGATTCAACTGAAGGACATTGTTAAGGGCGGGATGATCGAGCGTTTCAATCAGATGCGGCAGATGGGAATCCGAACAGTAATGATCACGGGTGACAACCCGCTCACAGCAGCGACCATTGCTCGCGAAGCTGGCGTCGACGACTTCCTGGCGCAGGCAACACCGGAAGACAAGATGGCGCTTATCAAACGTGAGCAAGAGGGCGGCAAACTCGTGGCTATGACCGGCGACGGCACCAACGATGCGCCCGCTCTGGCCCAGGCTGATGTGGGCGTGGCTATGAATACCGGCACTCAGGCGGCGAAAGAAGCCGGGAACATGGTGGATCTTGATTCTAACCCAACCAAACTCATCGAGATCGTCGAAATCGGCAAGCAGTTACTAATGACTCGTGGCGCCCTGACCACGTTCTCGATAGCCAATGACGTTGCGAAATACTTTGCAATTATTCCGGCGATGTTCGCAGGTGCTTTTCCAGTTCTCAATGCGTTGAACATCATGGGTCTACGTACCCCACAATCCGCGATCCTGTCAGCCGTAATCTTCAACGCGCTAATCATTATTGCCCTAATACCGCTGGCCCTCAGGGGGGTGAAGTATCGGCCCATGAGTGCAGCTTCGCTGTTGCGTCGCAATCTGCTGCTTTACGGGTTGGGCGGCATTATTGTCCCTTTCATTGGCATCAAGTTCATCGACGTGATTATCCACGCGATTGGCCTGGCGTGATTAGAGGTGAAACGATGAAGAACATTTCTACCGCGGTTCTGATGACGATCGTGACAACGATCCTGTTTGGGCTGATCTATCCACTCGTTGTGACCGGCTTGGCCCAGGTAATTTTTCCGGAAAACGCAAACGGCCAACTTCTCCGGAGTTCTGACGGTACCGTGATTGGCTCACGTTTGATCGGGCAGCCGTTCTCTTCACCTGGTTATTTCCAATCACGCCCTTCAGCCGCAGGTGCCAGTGGCTACGACGCGGGCGCATCATCGGGCTCTAATCTTGGGCCAACTAATCAGAAGCTGATCGATCGGGTGAAGGCTGATGTTGAGAGGTTGAAAGCTGAGAATCCCGGAAAGCCAGTTCCGATTGATCTAGTGACAACCTCCGGTTCTGGCCTCGACCCGCACATCTCCCCGGCCTCAGCCGAGTTTCAAGTGGCACGCGTTGCTCGTGAGCGCGGTATCGGTGAAGACGAACTGCGGCGAATCGTCAGCGCCCACACTGAAGGGCGACAATTCGGTTTTTTGGGTGAACCAACTGTAAACGTGTTGGAGCTCAATCTGGATTTGGACAGAACAATACCTATGAGGAAATGAGGCTGACAACTGACGACTAACCACCGTGAACGAAAACGGTAACCGTCCATCACCGGAATCTCTTCTCGCCAGGCTCAACCAGGGCGAGCAGGCGAAGCTACGTGTTTACATCGGCGCTGCTCCCGGCGTCGGCAAGACTTATCAAATGCTCGCAGATACGCACCTGCTGAAGAAGCAAGGCGCAGACATCGTCGTTGCAGCGGTCGAAACGCATGGTCGTGAAGATACCAGGGCGATGATCGGCAATCTTGAATGTGTGCCGATGCGTCGCATTGAGTATCGGGGTGTCACCTTGGAAGAGATGGACGTCGATGCTGTTATCGCCAGGCATCCGGGGATCGCCATCGTTGATGAGCTTGCTCACACCAATGTTCCCGGCTCGAAGAATCGCAAACGCTACCGGGATGTTTTAGACATACTCAACGCCGGTATTTCTGTAATCACCGCAGTAAACATTCAACACCTCGAATCACTGAATGACGTAGTTACTCGCACCACTGGGGTGCGTGTGCGCGAGACTATTCCGGACTATTTCCTACGGCGTGCGGATGAAGTTGTAAATGTCGACGTTTCCGTTGACACACTGCGCACACGTTTACGCCAGGGCAAAATCTACGATGTTGTAAAAATCGAACAGGCCCTCAATAACTTTTTCCGCAAAGGGAATCTTTCAACACTACGCGAGCTCGCTCTGAGGCAAGTGGCCACAGATCAGGCTGCTAAAGCACACGACTACCGCGAGCGCGAAGGACTGGAACAGGCGGTCATTCCTGAGAAGGTGATGGTAGCCATGGCTTCTCGCGGCAGCGCGAAGAGGTTGCTTCGCGTCGGATCTCGCATCGCTGGTCGCCTCGCCAGTGATTGGTATGCGGTCTACGTTGAAACGCCAAATGAAGAGATGGGCCGAATTAAGCCTGCTGACTACGTCGCGCTTCAGCAGAATATTCGATTTGCTGAAGAACTCGGAGCAAAAGTGGTCAAGCTGAAGTCCCGACGAGTGGCAGATGCCTTGATTGATTTTGCGAGACGCGAAGGCATCACCCACGTTGTTTTCGGCCAGACGTCACGGTCTCGCTGGGACATTCTTTTGCATGGTTCGATCATTAACCGTTTTCTCCACGAAGTGCGGGATGCGACGGTCCAGGTAGTGCCTTTGGAGAAGAGAAAGGAAATGGTTGTGGAGCAATAAGGGCGGGTCGTCTTTGAGCTTTCTGTGACGAATGACTCTCGCGTTGGCACGTGAAGTAAGACCAAAGATCTAAATGAGCTTAAGAGTCAAACTTTTACTGAGTTATCTGATCTTTGTCACTGCCCTTGTAGTGCTTGGCGGATGGAGTGCCTGGCGGCTGCGGGAAATGGGCGGCGTGTCCCGTCGCATCATCTCCAATAATTACGATTCGGTCGTCGCGGCTCAGGAGATGAAGGAGAGTCTCGAACGTCAGGATTCTGCTGCTTTGTTTGCGCTCCTTGGTGCGCGAGAGAGGGCGATAGCTCAGCTTCGTGAGCACCGAGCGCGCTTTGACGCCAATTTTCAGAAGGCTGCGAACAACATCACTGAAGTCGGCGAGCCTGAAGCTATAGAAGCGATTCGACGAGACCGCGATAGTTACTACCAGATGTTCGATGCTTTTATGGTCAAAGTGAATGCGACGGAAAGTTCTCAGCCTCAACGTGTCCCGAGGGAAGAAGAACTGTCAGAGCGCAATGAGTACTTCACACGTCTCGAACCTCAGTTCAATAAATTGCGCGCTGAATGCGAACATCTGTTGCAACTCAATCAACGCGCCATGCTTGCCAAGTCTGAGATGGCCGCCGGTGTGGCCCAACTGTGGTTCTACCGCACCCTGTTAATTGCAGGTCTGTTAGTCGCTGCCGGCTTATGGCTGGCTCTTTTCCTGTCGAATCGAATAGTTGAGCCGCTGCGTCAACTCACTGCAACTACAGCACGAATGGCTGGCGGCGACTTGGATGCGAGAGTAACGGTGGGCTCGCGGGATGAAGTTGGTGTGCTGGCGGCCGAATACAACCGAATGGCGGAACGTATCAGGCAACTCCGCAGCTCCGACATGGGAAAACTCCTCGTTGCTCAACAAACTACCGAGGCCGCTATTGATTCCCTGTACGACCCGGTGATCGTGACAGATGGTGAAGGGTGTGTAACAAAACTGAATCCGGCAGCGGAGGAGATATTCGGTTCTGAGAAAGAAAACACCGGCAAGCACGTGGGAGAGGTGGCGCGGGATGCGCGTATTGCAGGCGCTGTTGCCGAAGCGTTGGAGTCGCAGCGTCCAGTAGCCGGCGAAGGGATGTCTGCAGTGTTGCCGCTTGCGGTTGACGGTTCAGAAAGGGCATTCCGCTTGCGCACCACTCCGATGCGCGAGAACGGCCATCGCTTGCTGGGCGCTGTAACAATTCTCGAGGACATAACGCATCTGCGTGAGATCGATCGCCTTAAGTCAGAGTTCATAGCAACTGCTTCACACGAACTCCGTACTCCTCTGACCAGCGTCCAAATGGGTGTTCATCTGCTGCTCGAAGGTGCGCTAGGGGAGTTAACCGATAGCCAAAATGAAGTGCTTCAGGCTTGCCGCCAGGATTGTGAACGACTCGATAAGCTCATGCGGGACCTGCTTAATCTTTCCAAGATTGAGGCGGGTGAAAGTCAGCCGCAGCTCGCTCCTGTTAGCGCAAAAGATCTACTCATAAAGGCTGTCAAGGAGTTGCGCCCGCAGGTGGAAGCAATAGGCCTTGAACTGAGCATCGATGCTCCTGTTGACCTGCCTCCGGTAATGGTGGATCCGCTGCAAATCGAGCGTGTCATCAGCAATCTCGTCATTAACGCGCTGCGACATACAAAGAACGGTGAAATCAAGATCAGCGCCGAACAACGTGACAATCAGGTTGCTGTTTCGGTTTCGGATACAGGGAGTGGAATACCAGCCGAATACCTACCGCACATCTTCGATAAGTTTGTGCAGGTTCCTGCCGCACCTACTGGAGGAGCGGGACTAGGACTCACGATCTCGAAATCAATTGTGGAAGCTCACGGCGGGCAGATCAGCGTGCAATCGCAAGTTGGAATGGGGACAACCTTCACCTTCACTTTGCCATTGGCTGCAGTGGCTGAATCGAAGAAGGTGGTGAGCCATGTCTAAACGTATTTTGATCATTGACGACGAAGAAAATATTCGGCGCGTAACGCGCCTGACTCTACAGGCGGCGGGCTACGAGGTTGGCGAGGCGGGCGACGGTGAACGAGGCCTCGAAGCCTTTGGCGATGGGTCAGGCTGGGATGCTGTGTTGTTGGATCAGAGAATGCCCGGCATGGATGGTCTCGAAACACTCCGCCACATCAAGGAACGCGACTCGACTGCGCGCGTCATCATGGCGACAGCATATGCCTCGATTGAGCTCGCGGTCGATGCGATGAAACTTGGAGCTACCGACTTCGTGCGCAAGCCCATGACCCCGGAGATCTTGCGCAATGCCGTGGCTGCCGCCCTCGCAAAACAACCACGTGTATACACGGCCACTCCTTCATCGTCGGCAGAGATTTCAACGGACCCGCTGATTCAAATCATCACTATGAACGGTTTCACGATCTTGGATTCGGAAGCTGCTCAACAGGAACCCAATGAGCGTCGCTTCAGAGTGAAGAGTCCCACTGGAAGCGAGCATGAGGTCTTAGTGGAAATTGATGAAGAAGCAATCGGATACGTGGAGCGCATGACCAGACGGAAACTTCCTCCCGAGAACTCGTTCTGGACCACTCAGGCTCAACGCGTATTGGGCGATTACCTATGGAAGGAAGGGAGAGTTCCTCCAACCAGAAAACTCACGATTACAGATGTCGATCGTGACGAACTCCCAATCGCAGCGCGCTGGCAGACTTCCTAACAGTGATGAATGTACTCCGGGAGGAACAAGATTAGTGGCAGCAGAACTCAAACGTTTTATCATTGGTCGCGCACTAAGAACAGAACAAGCAGCTCATGAGCGTCTCTCAAAGAAGACAGCTCTCGCTGTTTTCTCGTCCGACGCGCTCTCTTCAACTGCCTATGCCACCGAGGAGATTTTGCTTGTCCTGGCCGTTGCCGCTGTCTACGGTCAGGCGGGAGCGTTTCGGTACGTCATACCGGTTTCTATCGGCATTGGCGTGCTCCTCGTTATCGTGGCAATCAGCTACCGGCAAACTATCCACGCGTACCCGTCGGGCGGCGGCGCTTACATTGTTGCTAAAGAAAACCTGGGTACAAATGCCGGTTTGGTCGCCGGGGCAGCACTTCTGGTTGACTATGTACTTACGGTTGCGGTGTCGATTGCAGCAGGTGTAGCGGCCATCACTTCGATGATGCAGGGAACCCGCTACGCATGGCTGGACCATCACAAGGTCTTTCTCTGTCTGATTTTCATCGGCTTCATCGCATTGGCCAACTTGCGCGGAGTAAGAGAATCAGGCGCGCTTTTCGCGGCGCCCACTTACGCATTCCTCATCAGTTTTCTCTTCATGATTGGTTATGGACTCTTCAGCTACTACACCTATGGAGGAGCCGTGCCTATCCCTGGCCCTGGAGAAATCAAGACCGCCGAGGGATATAAGCTTCAGCCGTTGACGCTGTTTCTACTGCTCGGCGCTTTTTCTAACGGTTGTGCTGCATTGACAGGTATCGAAGCGATCTCCAACGGTGTTCCGGCATTCAAGAAACCCGAAGCGAAGAATGCCGCGACAACACTCGTCGTAATGGCGGCGCTGCTAACCACCATGTTCTTAGGAACGAGTGTTTTAGCCTATCTTTACGGCGTTCATCCTCATGCGAGTGAGACGGTTATTTCGCAGTTCGCGAGGATCATGTTCACGGGACCGATGGCTTGGTTCTACTACGTCGTTCAGATTACGACAGCGTTGATTCTGGTGCTAGCGGCTAACACCTCTTTTGCGGATTTCCCGCGGCTTGGCAGTTTACTGGCGCGTGACCGTTTCTTGCCGCGGCAGTTCGCAACGCGTGGGGACAAGCTCGTCTTCTCAAATGGGATTGTGATGTTGGCAATTTTTGCCAGCGTTCTCGTCATTGCCTTTGGCGGCGACACGAGCCGGCTCATTCCACTCTACGCGGTTGGAGTCTTCCTCTCTTTCACTCTTTCACAGTCGGGAATGATCCGGCACTGGCTCAAGGAGCGTGCGTCATCCAAAAAGATTAAGGCGCAAAAACGGCGCAAGGATGACATCCACTACACCCAGAGTACCGTCGATGCCGAGCCCCTGCCCGATGCAGAACTGGAAGCGTATGACCAACGTCAATCGACTTTCGTCACAGACGAAGTGACGGATAGCTTGCACTGGAAAAAGTCCATCGTAATCAATGCGGTTGGGGCCATCGCTACCTTCATTGTTCTCTGTGTCTTCATTGCCACCAAGTTCATTCATGGTGCCTGGATTGTGGTCGTTGTAGTGCCGCTCCTTGTATTGATGTTTCGCGCTATTCACAAACACTATGTGGGGGTGGCGAAACAACTCTCGACGGAGGGTCTTGGAGACCTTCGGCCGATCAAGCACACGGTGATTGTTCCGATCTCTGGCATTCACCGTGGCGTAGTTAGCGCGCTTCAATATGCCAAGTCCATTGCGCCAGACCATGTCCAGGCCGTCTATGTGGACTTCGATGAGGAGGCCACGGCCAAGTTACGGGAGAAGTGGGAGCGTTGGGGAGCCGGAGTGAAATTAGTAGTGCTTCCGTCGCCCTACCGCGAACTTACGCGTCCGTTATTGCGTTACATCACTCGCCTTGAACGAAAGAACAGCAATGACGTGATCACTGTACTGCTACCGGAGTTCGTCCCTGCAAAGTGGTGGCAACACCTCCTGCACAATCAGAGTTCACTAATGCTCAAGGGGGCACTTCTCTTCAAAGAGGGAGTAATCGTCATCAGCGTGCCCTATCATCTCAAGCAGTAGACACGTAGCACACCTAGCCACAAAAAAGCACAAAAGGCTCAAAATTGAAGACTGATTAATTGTCTCATTTGTGCTTTTTGTACCTTTGTGCTTTTTTGTGGCTATGCAGGATCTTCTTGCGGCGCGTTCGCAGATGGCGATGTCGCTCGCCTTTCACATCATCTTCGCGGCGATCGGGATCGCGATGCCGCTTTTGATGATCGTCGCCGAATGGAAGTGGCTGCGCAGCAATGACGACGTCTATCTCACGCTTGCCAAACGGTGGGCCAAAGGGACTGCCATTCTCTTCGCGGTCGGTGCCGTTTCAGGCACCGTGCTTTCCTTCGAGCTCGGACTGTTGTGGCCCGGATTCATGGGTTATGCGGGCTCGATTATCGGCATGCCTTTTTCGCTCGAAGGCTTTGCGTTCTTCACTGAAGCGATATTCCTGGGAATCTATCTTTACGGCTGGAAGCGTGTGCCGCCGCGCGCACACCTGTTTGCGGGCGCGATGGTCGCGGTGAGCGGTGCACTTTCAGGCATCTTCGTTGTCATCGCCAACGCATGGATGAACGCGCCCACCGGCTTTCGACTCGTCGGTGGCAAACCCGTCGACATCGATCCGATTGCGGCAATGTTGAATCCCGCCGCATTCTCGCAAACTATTCACATGACGCTTGCCGCCTATGCCGCTACGGGATTTGCAGTCGCGGGCATTCACGCCTTCATGCTCGCGCGCAATCGCGACAGTCGTTTCCATCGCGCCGCACTCGCCATCGCCCTTGTTGTCGGGGGCGTGAGTGCGATCCTTCAACCATTGAGCGGCGACTCACTCGCGAAGTCGGTAGCGCGCACGCAGCCCGTAAAACTCGCTGCATTCGAAGGTCAGTTTCACACGGAGCAAGGCGCCGCATTCCGAGTCGGTGGCATTCCGGACGAAGCAGCAGGCGTGACGCGCTATGCGATCGAGATTCCTTATCTCTTGAGTTTTCTGGCATACGGTGATCCGCATGCCGAAGTAAAAGGATTAAACGAGTTCCCATCTGATCAGCGGCCGCCGGTTGCAATCGTTCACATTTCATTTCAGATCATGGTTGGGTCCGGCGTCGCCATGATGCTGGTGGCACTCTGGGCCGCCTGGCGCTACCTGCGCGGAAGACGAAAGCAAACGTGGCTCGATTCGAAATGGTTTCTGCGCGTGCTCGTTATCGCGGCTCCGCTCGGATTCATCGCAATCGAAACGGGCTGGGTTGTAACCGAAGTGGGCCGGCAGCCGTGGATTATTTACGGCGTGATGCGCACGAGCGAAGCCGTCACGCCGATGCCCGGACTCATTCTGCCGTTCATCACGTTTACCGTGCTCTATTTCTTTTTAGCTGCGATTACCGTCTGGCTGTTGTTCCGGCAGGTTGTATCCACAGATTCAACGGAGGTGCACAAGACTGTCGCTTGAGACGATTATTGGCGGCGCGATGATCGCTTCACTCGTGCTCTACGCGCTTTTAGGTGGAGCGGATTACGGAGGCGGCGTTTGGGATCTGTTTGCCTTTGGGCCGCGTGCGCGTGAGCAACGGAAGCTGATCGCGGAAGCACTCAGTCCGGTTTGGGAAGCGAATCACGTTTGGCTGATACTCGTTATCGTAATTCTCTTCACGGCGTTTCCGCCCGCCTTCGCAGCGATCGCAACGGCGCTTCACATCCCGATTACCCTCCTCCTCATTGGAATTGTCTTGCGCGGCACTGCATTCACATTTCGCACTTACGACATTCAGCGCGATGATGTGCAACGCCGCTGGAGTCTCGTGTTTTCTATGGCGAGCATTATCACGCCGATTCTTCTCGGAACCACACTCGGCGCCATCGCTTCCGGCACAATCACAGTTGAAGACGGCACCGTGACGAGCGGGTTCTTTAACTCATGGCTCGCACCTTTTCCGATCGCAGTGGGATTCTTTGCCCTCGCTTTATTCGCATTTCTCGCAGCAGTCTATCTGACGCTGGAATCACAACAACGAGAACTGCAGGACGACTTTAGAAAGCGTGCACTGTTGTCGGGCGTCGTGGTTGGATTGTTAGCTCTCACGGTTTTTCTTCTCGCAAAGACAGGAGCGCCGACGGTACGCGCCGGCATCAGTCGCACCGGCTGGGCGCTCGCTTTACATTTTTTCACTGCCATTTTCGCGCTCAGCGCTTTCTACACACTCTGGACCAGACGCTACAGACTCGCGCGAATATTTGCTGCCGGACAGGTCACGCTGATCCTGCTTGGTTGGGCATTTGCACAATATCCCCACCTGGTCGAGCCCAACATCACCTTGGCCTCCGCAGCCGCGCCCCGCATTACGCTCCAATTATTACTCGCCGCGCTCGTCGCGGGTGCAATACTGCTATTTCCGTCGTACTACTACCTCTTCATCATCTTCAAGACGAAGATCTCAAAGTTGTAACTGCTTCTTCAATGTGGACGCCTCCCTGGAGTGCGGCGGCCTGCCGCTTTAGCCTTGATCATGCGCGATCGATAACAAAGCGGCGCCAGACCGCCGCACTCCAAGGCGTGCTTGTTTCATCGTGAAGAGCAGGATAGACTCGCATCAGACCCCCCCTGAGTCTGAAATAAACCAAGCCGTCTCCCCGCGGTGGTGAATACGTTTGTCTAATTCAATGCCAGAGTTTCTGAACGACATTCCCGATCCGCGACTCAAACACTACAAGGTCTTTTCAATGGCCCTGGCAGCGCTCACGTTCTGCATTGGCGGTGCTGCGTTGATCGGGTGGATCTTCGACATCGACGTGCTCAAGCGAGTACACCCTTCACTCGTCACGATGAAGGCGAACACCGCTGTTTGCTTCATGCTAGTGGCGATCTCAGCCTTTCTGCTTCAGGACGAGACTTCGAGCACCAGGCGTCAAATTGCTCTAACGCTGGCGACAGTCGTCGCCATTGTCGGGTTAATCACTCTCAGCGAACATCTTTTGAGTTGGAATTCCGGGCTGGATCAATTGCTCTTTCATGAGTCGGCAGCAGAAGCTGGTGAGTCGTTTCCCGGTCGCATGGGGATAGCGGCCTCGCTCAACTTTGCCCTTCTTGGGATAGCGTTTTGGTTTCTGGATGCACGTTCAACACGATGGTTTCGCCTGGCGACCATTTCAGTATTGGCAGTGGTTGTTATCACGCTGCTTTTCTTTCTGTACTACTTTTACGGCATTGAACAAGTCGAGCCTCTCGCGCTCTATTTCTCTATCTCGCTGCATGCCGTGGTTGCCTTCCTCGCTGTGAGTGCCGCCATCCTGCTGGCTCGGCCGGAGCGCGATCTGGTCGCGGCGTTTCTGGGGAATAGTTCCGGTGCTGTAGTTGCGCGCCGCATGCTGCCTGCATTCCTGGTCGTGATTCTCCTGGGCTGGGTTAGAACTATCGCGCGCAGTTCCGGGTTAATCAGTCAGGGCTTCGCAACCGCCGCATTCGTTCTGGCAGTACTCCTGCTCCTCGGCGTATTGATCTGGTTGACAGCGCTGTCGCTCAATCGTACCGACAGAGTGCGACGTCTTACCGATCTCGCACTGCGAAACAGTGAAGCCCGCTTGAGTGCTCTGCTCGAACAGTTACCAGTCGGCATCGGACTCACCGATCGCGAGGGACGATTCATCGTCAAGAATTCGGTATTGAGCAGGTTTGTCAACGATCGACCTCCGTCGTTCGATCCGGCGTTCAGGACGCGCTGGCGCGGTTGGGATGCGAACGGCCGCGTACTCGATCCATCCGAATGGCCCGGCGCGCGGGCACTTCGCGGAGAGTCAGTGAACCCCGGCTGCGAAATGCTTTATACAGACGACGACGGCAAAGAGATTTGGACGCGCATTGTTAGCGTGCCGTTTCGAGACCAGGCGAATGAGATAAGCGGCATTGTCGTGGTGATCCAGGACATCGATGAACAACGTCGCGCTGAGAACCGTCTCGACGTCCTTTTCCGTGTCAGTGAGTTGCTGCGAACGTTGCAGGATCCGTACGAGTTGTCATACGCGGTGGCCGAGCAGGTCGGCATTCACCTCGACGTGCGCCGTTGTTTGTTCAATGAAACCGACGTCGAACGCGATCTCGAGGTTGTGCACCGCGACTACTGCGACGGTGTTCCTTCGGTTGCCGGCGAACATCGGATTTCCGAGTACAGCAGCATCACCTCGAATGAAATGGAGTTGGGGCAAACGGTCGTCAACAACGATTCAAAAACGGATCCGCGCACTGCCGTCGATTATCACAGAAGTTATGAACCAAATGGCGAGCGCGCGTATGTTGCCGTCCCGCTAATGCGCGAAGGACGGTGGGTGGCTTCGTTATGGGCCAGTGTCAATCAGCCGCGTGAATGGACGCGAGAAGAAGTGGCGCTGTTGCAAACTGTTGCTGAGCGCACCTGGACCGCGATCGAGAAACTGCGCGCCGTTGCAGAACGTGAGCGGCTGCTGGAGAGCGTCCAGGAAGCACGCGACGCAGCCGAAAAAGCGAATCAGCTCAAGGATGAATTTCTGGCAACGTTATCCCACGAGTTGCGCAATCCGTTGAACGTCATCCTTGGATACTCGGAACTGTTGTTGCGCATGCGCGAGATCGAGCAATCGCCACGGCTGGTACAAATGGGAGAAGCGTTGCGACGAAACGCTCAGTCGCAGTCGCAGTTGATAAACGATCTGCTCGATCTGTCGCGTTTGCAACGAGGCAAGATTTCGTTGAACCAGGAGACGGTTTCACTCCCGGCGATTATTGATAACGCCGTTGAGACAGTACGCGCCGACGCCGCGAGAAAGGGTGTCGAGATCCGTCTTAATCCGAGCGAACAGCTTTTACTCGTGGAAGGCGATCGACTGCGACTACAGCAGATAGCGTGGAACATTCTGAATAATGCCGTGAAATTTACGCCATCAGGTGGTCGCATCGAGATTGGTTTGAACAACGAGGGTGGCACGGCAGCGTTTGTTGTACAGGACACGGGGCAGGGAATTGACCCGGGTTTTCTGCCGCATGTCTTTGAGATGTTTCGTCAGGCGGATGGCAGCAATCGCCGGCGGCATGGTGGGTTGGGCATCGGTCTCGCGTTGGTACGGCAACTGGTTCAACTTCATGGCGGAACGATCAGTGCCGAGTCTGAGGGACCAAACAAGGGTTCACGTTTCACTGTACGGCTGCCGCTGCTGCGTGAAACAGCGTCGCTCTCTGTCTCAGCAACAGCGGGTCCCGAATTGAGTGTGTTCTCGCAGACGAGTTTTCTCGTTCTTGATGACTCTGAAGACTCGATCGAGATGATGGCAGAATTGCTCCGGCTTGCGGGTGCGCACGTTGTGACGGCGACGAACGGCGTTGATGCTTTGCGAATCGCGAGTGAGAACGACTTCGATGTGATTCTTTCCGACATTTCGATGCCGGACATGGATGGATTTGAGTTTTTGGAGCGGCTGCGAAAGATTGATGGGCGACAGGATGTTCCGGTCGTTGCGGTCACGGGATTCGGGCGCAACGACGACGTCGAACGCGCTCGCGCCGCAGGGTTCTATTCACACCTCACCAAGCCGATCGATTTGCAGGCCCTGACCGAAGTGCTCGAGGGGATAGCTGCCCCTCGGAACGTGCTGTAGGGGCGGCCCTCCGTGGCCGCCCCTTGTCGGACATTCAACTTTTGGAGGTTGATCTTTGCCGCGCGAGAGGCGGCGATCCTTTCGTCGGATGCTTTAATTCCACGAAGGGGCGGCCACGGAGGGCCGCCCCTACAGTACGTTCTATGAATCAAGTTAGTACAAACCAGAATGAAATTCGAGCGTTGATCCTCTAATAAGTTTACTTTTTCTAAGTGGCACCTTCATTGCAGTTTCTACCGGCATGAAGAAAAGTATATTTCTCGGGGTCGTAGTGTGCTCGTTGCTCGCCACCGCAGCCATCGCGCAGAACAAATCAGCCCCCGCGGACAAAACTGCGATTCAGACCTTCGAAAAGCAGGTCAACGACTACGTTAACCTCCGCAACAAGCTACGCGAGAACGCGCCGAAGCTCTCAAAAGACAGCACACCCGAACAGATTCATGCATATCGCACAGCTCTCGAACAATCACTGCGCTCAGCACGCGCAGGTGCAAAACGAGGCGATCTCTTTCGGCCCGAAACGGCTGACTACATTCGTCGCACCTTAAAGCTCGAATTCCAGGGCAAGGATCGACAACAACTGCGTGAAACGATCTTTGAGACTGAAACACAAGGCGTGGTGCTGCGAGTGAACTATCCATACGCGCAAACGGCCGAGTTCTCGGAAATGCCGGCGACTCTCCTGGCAAAGCTGCCGCAACTGCCGAAAGAAGTCAGATACCGATTCGTCGGACGAAACATGTTGCTGGTAGATCGTGATAGCAACGTGATCATCGACTACATGCCCGACGCTTTACCATAGGATGAATCATGCGAAGAAATTTCTTACTTGCACTCCTTATTAGCGCGACTCTTTTTCTCCCGGCATCAGCACAACGACTAAAACTGACGCTGCCCGTTAAAGATGGCTCAGTTCGTTTCGCAGTGATTGGTGATACTGGTTCGGGCACTGAAAAACAGCGAGACGTTGGAACCATGATGGCGCAATATCGCGCGGTTTACCCGTTTGAGTTTGTCCTGATGATGGGCGACAACTTGTACGGCGGTGAAGCGCCGAAGGATTTCGAGAAGAAATTTTCCGGGCCATACAAGGCGCTGCTCGACAACAACGTAAAGTTCTATGCGAGTCTGGGAAATCACGATCAGGCGCTGCAAGTCAACTACGCGAATTTCAATATGAATGGAAAGGAGTATTACCGGTTTAAGAAAGGCAACGTCGCCTTCTATGCTCTGAACAGCAACTACATGGACAAAAAGCAGGTGGAGTGGTTGCAAAGTGAGTTAGCGAAAGATAATTCAGACTGGAAGGTCTGTTTCTTCCATCACCCGCCTTATTCGTCTGCAAAGGCACACGGCTCTGATCCGCAACTGCGAGAAGTTGTGGAACCAATCTTTATCAAGTACGGCGTGAACGTAGTGCTGACGGGACATGATCACGTGTATGAACGAATCAAGCCGCAGAAAGGGATTTACTACTTTGTCTCGGGCGGCGGCGGTAAACTTCGAGAAGGTGACGTCAAAGACACATCAACGCTAACGGAAAAGTCGTACGACCACGACTTGCATTTCATGCTGTTTGAAGTGTCCGGAGATCAAATGTACTTTCAGGCGATTTCACGAACAGGTGAGACGATTGATTCGGGTGTAATCCCACGGAAGAAATCCGTAAAATCCGCGGCCTAAAACAACCTCAGATTCACTCCGATATTGGGCTCTACACGACGTAAGAGATGTTCGCCTTCATTCTTCACGTCGTTCACTTCGTAGCTGACTGGGTGACTAGTCATCTCTGATGCCGGAAACGGCATGAGAATCTCTTTCAGCTCAGGCTCTCTCGAATCTTCGTTAAGCCAGAAATCATATAACTCGGGCGGCAGGATTACGGGCATGCGCGTGTGAATTGTTGCCAGCAACTCGTTCGCCTTCGTAGTGATGATTGCACAGGAAGTGATCACCCGCTCGTTCGCGCGCCACTTGTCCCAGATGCCCGCAAATGCGAAGGGTTCTCCGTCCTGCAACTGGAAATAGTAGGGCTGCGAAATCTTGCCGCTTCTTTCCCACTCGTAAAATCCATCTGCAAAAATCAAACATCGTCGTTTTTGAAACGACTCGTTGAAGCTCGCCTTCTCGGCAATCGTCTCGACGCGCGCGTTGATTATTCCCTTGGGCTCTTTGCTCCAGAACGGAATCAAGCCCCACTGAAGCATCCGCGCTTCACGATTCATCTCGTGCTGCACGACCGAAAGAACGTCCTGAGTCGGCGCGATGTTATAGCGCGGCGGCAAGGTGGGAAGATCAGACTCGTCGTCGAAATTGATGACGTTGATCCGGCGTGGCTGCTTGAGTGTGAATCGACCGCACATGTTCTCACTCATTATCCGCGAAGAGCGAACTCCGGAAAAGCGGCTGGCCCGCCAGCGAGGTGTAGAAAGCAAATCCAACGAGCGCAAGACAGATAAACAACGCCAGCACAAAATCAGCGGCGTACCATGCCGACAGATCTGAGGTGACCGGGTAGAAGATCGTCAGATGCACGAAGAAGATCGTCGAGATAAGAGCCAATAAACCGTACCGGTACAACACCCACATTATGAGTAATACCGCAACGGAGGCGAATGGAATACCGATGGCGTTTTCATGCGTCAAGCTCAATGCGACGCCCATGATCAATGTCAATGCAACAACCGCGAGTAGCTCACGTCGCAGAACGATGTACAACAACAACAGGAAAAACAGCACTATGAACGATTGAATCAACGCTCCGAAGATCTGTTGCGTGAAGCTGAATCCAAAAGAACGAATGCCGAGTAATTGCGTGGCGGGAAAATCCATCCATGGAATCGGTGGTGGATAACCCAGCAACTGCGGCACAAGGTTTCCCAGATAGAAGTTGCAGATCATCACTCCGAAACCAAACACTGCGCCGATGAGAATGTCGCGACCGACCAGCGGATCGCTGAAGCCGCCCGCTAGTACGCGACTCCATGAAACAATGCGTTCCGGCCAACGACGTCTCACAAACGGTTCGAAGGCGAGATAGACCACCCAAAAGAAAAAAGTCCAGAACAAAATGTTCTGAATGCCCGAAATGAGGTTGAGTGCTTCAGCTTCTGCCGCCGCCACATGATGCGCCGAAAATAACCAGCGTAGAAAAAATACAATCGATACGAACACTGCGAGTCGAAACGCGCCTTTGCGGTCGCCGCGGCCGAGTTTCACATTTCGCAGCGCCAGCAGTGCGCTACCGATCAGGACAGTGAGAAAAATCGTCAACAGTAAGACCACTAGCGCGCGTTCGCGATAACGAGCTATCGCAATCTGATCGTTACGTGGCTGATCCCACGCGTCGAAGATTTCGAAATAGACTGGTTTGTCCTGAAACGCACCGGCTTCAACATGTATTTTGAGGTCGGGCTGATCCGGATATGAGCCATCCCATGCTGCGCGTTTGGTGGTTTGATGTGGTGGCGTCCAGGTGCCGGGAACTGATTGAAAGTTTGTCTCGTCCAACCCGCTTGCCGCGAACAATTGCGACCAATCGGGTTCACAGGTTGGAAACGGACCCTGTTCAGGCGGCACTGCGTCGAAGGAACGAAGCCGTCCCAGTGTGTCCAACGTCACCGTAATCGTGCCGGGAATCTGTTGCGCGGGTTTGTCTTCACTTATTTCGCCGCCATCCGTTACATCAAACGGACGCGGGCTCTGTCGATACCAAAAATAGATCGCCGCTGGTTGTCCACTCGGCAATCTGTTCCAACGCGAAGCCGAGGGATCATTGTCGTGCACGTAATTCAGATAATTGCGATCGAGGCCCATGCCGTACGTGGAATCCGCAGGCTTCTCCGAGTATCCAAATTTCTTCACAATTTCCGCGGCGCGATCTCGTAAGACTTCGGGTGATTTGTTCAGTGGAACCTGCTGATACAGTGTTGTCTTTTGTGAGAGCAGGCAAGTTGCGATGAGAAGGACCACCACTGAAGCGAGTAACGAAATCGCGACGGCAGGTTTCAAGCCACCTTGCTTCGGCGCAGCGGCAACCATCTCGGGCGAAGGAGTCTCGCCGGCCGCAAGCGCAGCAGCGAGTGGATCGCCACCGGGTAAAGCTGCGGCGACTTGCAACGTAGTAGCAGGTCGTTTCGCCGGATCTCTTTCAAGACAGCGGAAGATGACTCGCTCAATCAGCGGATCGAGTTCAGGGACATACTGAGCGGGACTCGTGGGAGTCGAGTCGCTGCGTCGCAGTCGCAGTAAGTCCTGCATGCTCGAAGCCTCAAAGGCTTTCTTGCCGGTGAAGATTTCGTAAAGCACCAGACCCAGCGAAAAGATGTCGCTCTTTGGTGTTAACTCGCGACCGTCGAGTTGTTCCGGCGACATGTAGGCCGGCGTGCCTGACATCTCGCGACGGTCCTCACTCGCGAGTGCGGCAATGCCGAAGTCAGTGATTCGTACCTCGCCATGCTCATCGAGCATGATGTTTGCCGGCTTCAGGTCTCGATGAAGTACGCCGCGTTCGTGAACGGCAGCGAGGCCGGCGCAGAGTTGCCGCGCTACGTCGGTTGCTTTGTCCTGGGGCAAGCGGCCGATGCGTTTGAGCAACGATGAGAGTTCTTCACCACGAACGTATTCCATCGAGATGAAGTGCTCTCCCTGATACTCGGAGACGTCGTACACACGACATACGTGGCGATGCGAAATCTGACGCGCGACGCTCACCTCTTTGTAGAAGCGTGCGAGTGCCGCGCCGTCGGCGCTGAGTGAAGCGGGAAGAAACTTGAGCGCGACTGACTGTTTGAGTTTTAGATCGTCAGCGCGATAGACCTCGCCCATGCCGCCGCGTCCGAGTAGGCCCACGATGCGATAGCGTGCGAGGAGGACGTCGCCGGGGACGAATCTCGCGTCGTCGATTGACTCGGAAGTAGGAGAGGTTTGGACGCGTGGCTGCGTTATCAGTCTCGCGGCAACATCGAAAACGTCAGTCTTGATGAAGTCCTCTGACTGCTTTTCGAAGTCGAGCATCTTCTCGACTTCACGGCGAAGATCTTTGTCGGTGCCGCAAGCCTGATCGAGGAACGAAGCGCGACGGCCGGGCTCGTGCTCGAGCGCCGCTTCGAAGAGTTCATCGACTTTTCGCCAGCGGTCGGGTTTCATCCTCGGTTCCTTCGGAGATCATTCGGTAGAGCCATGCTTTCGAGCGTTGCCACTCGCGACGCACCGTTCTCGGCGAGACGTTAAGTACCTCCGCTGTTTCCTCGATGCTCAAACCGCCGAAGTAACGCAACTCGACGATCTTGCCTTTCTGTGGATCGAGTCTCTCGAGCCGGCGAAGTGCTTCATCGAGAGCCAGGATATAGGGTGCCTGTTCTTCCGCTACCACGGCAACTTCGTTCAGTGAGACCTGAATCGCGCCGCCGCCACGTTTTTCACGCGCATGAGCACGCGCGTGATCGATCAGGATGTGGCGCATCACCTGCGCGCAGACGGCGAAGAAGTGCGCGCGGTTTTGCCATTCAAAACTCGGCTGTCCGACAAGCTTCAGATAAGCCTCGTTCACGAGCGCGGTCGCCTGCAACGTGTGTCCGCCGCGTTCCTGGTTCATCTGGCGTTGAGCAATCCGCCGGAGTTCCGAGTGCACAAGAGGAAAGAGTTTATCGAGCGCTGAGCGGTCGCCTTTACCCCAATCGGCAAGCAGTTGAGTGACTTCCTGCGGCGACACATCGGGCATCGCGCGAGATTCTGCCACAAAGAGGCACAAAACGCACAAAAATCGACGCTGGCCGCTTTTGTCTTCCTTTGTCGCTTTCGGAGGTGAGTGGCGATGGGGCCACAAATTAGAGGAGGATGATATGAAGACATTGGTTTTTGTGACGTTGCTTATGTTGGGGTTTTCGGGGCCGGCGGTGGAGTCGCAGAGTGCCGATGAGACGGTGATGCGTGAGAGTGTGAAGCTGTTGGAAACGGGTTGGAATACGAAGAGCGGGGCGCTGTTTGCCAAACCGTTTGCCGAGGATGCCGATTACGTGATCATCAACGGTGGATACATCAAAGGCCGGGCCGCAATCGAAGCCGGACACCAGCGAATCTTCGACACGATTTACAAAGACACGACGCTGAGTCTAACCGTCAAACAGATCCGATTCCTGCGACCAGACGTTGCCGTTGTTCATGTAACTGGACAGCGAGTTGGTCCCACGAAAGATGTGGTAAACGACGCAATGATTACTTTAGTAATGACGAAGGAGAAGGGCGGTTGGGTAATCGCAGCGTTTCAGAATACTGGTGTGCAACCAAAAGGGTGAAAACGAGCCACGGATGCAAATCCGTGGCTAACTCTTCTTCGCGCAGCCGGCGCGTAACTCACGCTGAGTGACCTTACCCTTTTTGTAGACGATGTCTTCCGGTTTGAGAGTCGGCGATAGCGGAGGTTTTGGCGCTCCTTTGGGAACGATCCACAGCTCAGCTTCCCAGGATTCGCGGTGACCTCCATCGACCGCGACAATGCGAGCCGCATCCATACCTCTAACCTCCACGAGGTATTGCTTTATCCGGCTTCCCCACGCTTGCTCGAGTGCTTTTCTTGGAAACTGACGTCTATGTCGTGGATAGTCGATCATACAATTCGAATAGCACCGGCCTCCATACGTCACAATGTACACTCGAGCTTCCGGATCGTTCATTAACTCAATGGCCAGGAAGTCGAGTCGAGCTTTCTCGTTCTCGTCACAAATCCGCTCGTAGTGATCGAATAGACGAGGTGTTGCCTGCTGGCCGGTAGCATTCGGTACAGGCGACATCGTCACGAACACAAGAACAGCTAAAAAAACACGGCGCATCATATCTGGGGCTGCAGGGCGCGATGGACCAATAGCGTGTCCACATACTGGATGAAGCGAATCGCTTTCCCGTCCTGAACTTTCCAGACGTGTGCGAAGTTTGCTTGAAAACTCTTACCCGTCTTTTTGTATGTCCCGCTGTACTTGCCTAAAGCGACCACTGTGTCGCCGCCGTCGATGAATTCATCCGGCACCGCCGCAAAACCATTCCATTCGGAACCTAAACGCATAAAGACTTCGGTCAGCACGGAATTTGGTCCATGGTAGGTGCCGCCATATGGGAACCCTTCTGCTTCGGTCCATTCGATATCGCGGCTTAGAAATCCCAGGACTGACGGAATATCGCCTTCGGCGAATGCCTGATAAACGGCCTTAACTGAGTCGAGATTGCTCAAAGGGAGGTTCCTTTCGTTTACGGATGAAGATGAAACACCTTATTCATGATTTCCCACTGCCCATCGACTTTGAGTAGCAGGGCTTGGGAATTAAAGCGACCCATGCTATCACGGGGGTATTTAGGGCCACAAAGAAGCAGGGAATCACATGATCGACCGGATGACACCAGATGACTGGGAGCGGGTGCGCTCGATTTACCTCGAAGGCATTCGCGGTGGAAACGCCACGTTTGAAACGGATGCGCCATCGTGGGAAAAGTGGGACGAGGGACATTTACCAATCGGGCGTTTAGTGATGCGCGACGAAGCTGAGGTCCTCGGTTGGGCCGCATTGAGTCCGGTATCAAAGCGCGCTGTGTATCGCGGTGTGGTAGAAGTAACGGTTTATGTGGCTGAGTGTGCTAGGGGAAAAGGGATCGGTCGTGCCTTGCTTGAAGCGCTGATTGCCGAGTCGGAGAAGAACGGTATCTGGACTCTTCAGGCGTCGATCTTTCCGGAGAATACTGCCAGCATCGAGTTACATTTACGGTGCGGTTTTCGTGAAGTTGGGCGGCGTGAGCGCATCGCGATGCTCAACGGCGTCTGGCGCGACACGCTGTTGTTTGAGCGGCGGCGACGGGACTGATTACCTTTTCCTGGAATCGAGCAGTCGCCGCGGTATGTCGATGGAATTCTTGAATATGCGGCGCGCTTCAGGCACTCCAAATCCCGCACCGATTGCGAAGTAGAGAACGCCGTAAGTTCCCAGGACGAGAATCGCGAGTGGAATAGCGTGAAGTGGAGGCAGGATCCATTTCAGGCCGAAGCCGATAACTGCCGCGACAGCAGCCGCGGTCCAGAGCTTGACCAGATAAATCGCCGCGACACCGGTTGAACCAATCCGCGAGTTCAACGAGTGACGAAGTAACAAGTATTCAATCCACCCGGCGATACCTGCAGAGGCGGTCAGTCCTGCCACTCCCCACTTGGGATCGAGACCGAGAAAGGGGGGCAGCGTGATTGCAAAAATGTATCCAAGCACCGTGGTTAGGACCACGCGAATAGTCGCATACCAGAGCGGCGTTCGCGTGTCGTGCAGCGCGTAGTAAGTTGATGAATAAAGGCGCCCGTGTGTTGATGCCAGCAGTCCGATCGTCGAACCCGCAAGAATGCCCCAAACGTAAACTGAGTCGGCATGCTTGAATTCGCCGGTCTGATACAAGGCCCCGGTCATCACGTCGCCGAAGACAAACATCGCCATCGACGAAGGCACGATAAAGAACGAGATTCGTTGAAGGCCTGCGTTCAGGCGACTGCGAAGCTTAACGGCAATCTCATCCTGCGTGCCGAGCGTACCTGACATCGCCGGCAGTTCGGCCGCCGAAACCGACATTCCAAAAAGACTCACTGGCAACGTGTACAGACTCTGCGCGTACGTCAACGCAGCGACAGCCTGTGAGCTGATCAATCCTGCGAGCATCGCATCGACGAACGCAGAGATCTGCACCACACCTCGGCTGACAAACACCGGAATAAAATTCCTCAGCACCTTTCGAACATTGATATCCGTGGTGTCGATCACGGGCCGCAACGACTTCAGCAGTTTCAGAACAGTGGGAAGCTGAACCGCGATTTGCAGAACGCTACCTGCAACCGATCCCAGCGCAACCATGATCACAAGCCGGGCCTGATCCTCACCGCCACCAAAAACAATCAGCGTCGTGATGATCGCGATGTTCCACGCGACGGGTGCAATGTAGGAAAGAAAGAATTTGCGATGACTGTTCAGTACTCCCAAACACCAGGCCGACAGTACAAGCAGTCCCGCGCCCGGAAAGAGAATCTGAACGAGCCGAATCGTGAGGGCACGCGTGGCGGGATTGAAACTATATGCAAAAAGATTGACAAAGTATGGAGTCGTCAAAACCCCAACGAGCACGATCACCGACGTCACGAACACGAGCAAGGTGAGGACAGCATTCGCGACGCGAGTTGCTTCTTTTTTGTCACCACTGGCGAGGAGTTTCGCATACACCGGAATGAACGAAGCCGAGAGTGCGCCCTCGCCAAAGACGTTCTGTAGAAAATTCGGAATACGAAACGCGGCGCTGAACGCGCCGGCGGCATCGGACGTGCCCAGGTAATGCGCAAAGACTCTTTGCCTGATGACGCCGACGATGCGACTGATCAGGATTCCCATTCCGACCAGCAGCGCAGAACGCCCGGTCGCTTCTTCGGTTTTAGGAGTAGGAAAGTCGCCGGTCGCTTCGCCGATCACGTGAGTGGACTCACCCGCTGCTTCCTGAGTGTCAATATGAGTGCTGATATCGATTGCGGTGTTAGGGTCTTTTAGATTTGCCACAAAGAAGCACAAAAAGCTCAAAAAAACGATCCAGTTTACATCAAGTTACGAATTTGTGGCCTCCAAGATGTGCAACATTCACGCCTCTAACCTCACTAACACTCAGGCAATACCTTGTTAGATAATGAATCCCGGCGGTGTATTCCTAGAGAGACCATTTTTCGAAGCACTGAGATCGGAGTCTGGAGAGAATGAGGATCTTGCCGCGCCTCAATATGCCGACGCGAAAAGCGGCGCGCCGTATCTGGCGACACACCAAAGGCCACCTCACGCTAAAGCGCATCTACTACTCAGTCGAGGTTCTTCTCTTTACCGTAATCTTCATCCTTGTTTTTTCCGGCAGCCGGTTGCGGTTCATCGATGCGTGGGGCGGTCGGATGGACACGATTGTCTCGGTATTGTTGCTCGGGATCTTTGTCATCACTCACATTGTGGCTTGGCGCCGCTTGTTGCCTAAAATTCAACGTTACTACGCTCCCGCGCCGTACGACGAGCGCAAGATCTTTTTCGACCTCGGACAAGGCTCACAACACGTCGCCAGCATCGATCAGCTTTATCAGCGTGTGGCTGAGAAGGTCAGAAACGCGCTCGACGCGAGTAATGCGGCAATCTTCATTCGTGACGATAGCAGCGGAAACTTCAACCTGCGGATTTTGACCGGGGCACCGGAAGGCTGTCCTCCGGGAAAACCCCTGCAGTTGAATAAACGCGCCTTTGTGGTGCGCCGGCTCATGAATCTCTCGACCCCGTTGCTGATCGAGCCAAAAGAAATCGAAACGTGGTCCCAGGCGCTAAATTCTCTCTTACCTACAACTCGCGAGGAGCGTGCGAGTGAACACGACGTATTGCGCGCGATCAAATCGACGCTGCTGGTCCAGATACGACAAAAGAACGAGCTCGTCGGAATACTCTCGTTTGGTCCACGCCGCGGTGGCTTTCAATACGCCGTTGCCGATCGAGAGCTGCTGATGTCGATCGCTGCTCAGCTCGCCCTGATCATCGACAACGCGCGGTTGACGGAGCGCATGGTGGCCCAGGAACGAATGCGTCGCGAGCTTGCCCTCGCAGCAGAAGTGCAACAGCGTCTGCTTCCGTCATGCGCGCCAAAGGGCGTGGGCATGGAGGTGGCAGGATTTTGCGAGCCTGCACGCGGCGTGGGTGGTGATTATTACGACTTCATCAACTTCGACAACAGCAGCCAGCTTGGTTTGGCCATCGCCGACGTCGCGGGCAAAGGAATGCCGGCCGCGTTATTGATGTCGACGGTGCAGGCTACGTTGCGAAGTCTGACAGCGAGAAACGGTTCAACTACGCCTGCACACTTGGAGTTGTCTTCAATCGTGAGCAAGCTGAACCGGCTCTTGTTCAATACCACAAACGGTGAGCATTATGTCACGTTCTTCTACGCAACTTTTGATCAAGCGACACAGCGGCTGACGTACGTCAATGCCGGTCACAATCCGCCGCTTTATCTTTCCGATGACTCTGACTTTGAAGTTCGCCAACTGACCTCAGGCGGATTGGTCGCAGGCGCCTTTGAGCACTCTGCCTACGAACAGGAAACCGTGCAGATGAAGGCAAACGATCTCCTGTTCCTGTACACAGACGGTCTTAGCGAAGCGCTGAACGTCGAAGGCGAAGAGTTTGGCACCAGCCGGATCATGGACACGCTGAAATCAATAAAGACTCTTTCGGCAGATCAGATCCGTGACGTGGTGGTCCGACGCGTCAAAGAGTGGTGCAGCGGTATGTCACTCTATGACGACCTCACGTTCGTGGTGATGAAAGTCAAGTAGGCCACAGATAAAACGGATTACATCCGGATCCGATCCGTGTAATCGTCGGCCTGCGCCACCAATAAAGATCAGCCATAAGAGAGGCACAAAAATCACAAAATGAGTCCTCTCCATCTTTTTTGTGATTTTCGTGGCTAACTCTTTTTGTGCTTCTTTGTGGCTTGGTTTAAAGTCGTGGCGTTATGGCGTTCACGAAGAAGACATCGGCGTTCATGGGAATGCGCGCTTTGCAGAATCTCGTGTCCGATTCGATGGCGATAGACATGGGATCGGCTTCGACGATCATCTCGGTGCGTGGCCGCGGCGTGGTCGTTGACGAGCCGTCACTGGTTGCGGTCGACACGATAACCGGTGAGGTGATCGACATCGGTCGCGAAGCAAAACAGAAATATGGACGCGAAGCGCGTGGTGTGACTGTAGTGTCGCCAATGCTCAATGGTGTCGTTGCCGACTTCGAGAGAACGAAGGAGATGCTGGCGTACTTTGTCCGGAATGCTCGCGGCGGTCTTTCACACTTGAGCCGGCGCGCGCTGATGAGTGTCTTCTCCGATGTCACGCCGGTGGAACGACGCGCGCTGCTCAGTGCTGCCCAGCACGCTCACGTCGGGCGCGTGGGTATGATTGAAGAAGGTCTTGCGGCGGCCTTCGGATGCGGCATCAAGATAGACGAGCCACACGCCTCGGCAGTCGTCGATATCGGCGGTGGCACGACTAACGTGGCTATCGTCGCGGGTGGCAAGATCGTTCGCGCTCGCGCGGATCGAATCGGCAGTGCGAATATCGACGCTGCCATCATCAATCACGTTCGCCGTCATCGTGGCTTGCTGATTGGCGCGAGGACCGGTGAACGTTTGAAACTCGAACTGGCTTCGGCAACTGTGCCTTCAAACCT
>Ga0111538_10002074_pt1 | contig 28232 bp, 28 predicted proteins | sample SoiMethybrSBSTD1_FD_79669 | JGI IMG/M metagenome (GOLD analysis project Ga0111538, IMG submission 79669) | Bulk soil microbial communities from a Populus tree surrounding site in Tennessee, USA - Soil MetaG P. TD hybrid SBSTD1 (version 2)... | ecosystem: Environmental > Terrestrial > Soil >... | reverse complement strand
TGTCTTAAGCGTTCGTCCTGTTGGATGCCGGCCGTTCGGGCCGGTTTCGGGCCGTATAATTCGGGCGATTGTCGCTTCAATCCGGAACGCGACTCGGCGGATACGAAATCCTCGCGCGGATCGGCGCAGGTGGCATGGGCGAGGTGTATCGCGCCAGCGACACGCGTCTCGGACGCGACGTTGCCATCAAGATCCTCTCGCCGCGCATCGCCGCCGATCGTGAGGCGGTCGTGCGATTCGAGCGCGAGGCCCGCGCGCTGGCCACGCTCAATCATCCGAACATCGCCGCCATCTATGACGTGATCGAGAGCGGAGGACAGCCGGCGCTGATCCTCGAACTGGTGGAGGGCGAGACCCTGGCGGAGCGGATCGCGCAAGGTTCGGTATCCATGGCGGAGGCGCTCGACTACGCTCGACAGATCGCCGACGCGCTCGACGTGGCACACGAGGCCGGCATCGTGCACCGCGATCTGAAGCCCGGCAACATCAAGGTCACGGAGGACGGGCGCATCAAGGTGCTCGACTTCGGCCTGGCCAAGGCCCTTGCGGCGGCCGCCGGCGACTCGCTTGAGGCCGACGCCGCGAACTCTCCCACGATCACCGTTCACGGTACGGGGCAGGGCGTGATTCTCGGCACCGCCGCCTACATGAGTCCCGAACAGGCGCGGGGCAAGCGGATCGACAAGCGCACCGACATCTGGGCCTTCGGCTGCGTGCTGTTCGAGATGCTCACGCGCCGTCCCGTGTTCGCGGGGGAGACGACGTCGGATGTGATCGCGGCGATTATCGAGCGCGCGCCCGATCTGTCGCGGCTGCCGGCTACGACACCGCCTCGTGTCAGACGCGCGATTGCGCGATGCCTCGAGAAGGACCCAAAGCGGCGTGCCCGGGACATCGCCGATGTGCGCGCCGAACTCGACGCCGATGAACGCGAAGCGGCGGTGCCGGCACGCCGCTCGTCGATGGCGCTGGCAGCGCTGGCCGCGGCGCTCGCTGTTGCGGGGGTCGGCATCGGCACGTTGTTGTCGCGGCCCTCGCCTGCGGCGCCCGAGCCGCCTCTCGAATTCACGTTCACCGCTCCAGAGGGACACGTGCTGATGGCGACGCCGGTGCCGTCGCCCGACGGACGCCACATTGCGTTTATCGCGCGCGATGATCGTCAGGTCACATCGATCTGGCTTCGCCCGATCGACGCGTCGACACTGCGTCGCCTCGAAGGTACGGAAGGGGCCACGAACGCCTTCGGCTGGTCGCCGGACAGCCGCGCGTTGGCCTTTTTCGTCGGCGGGTCGTGGAAGCGCATCAACATCGACGGCGGACCAGCGGTGACGATCGCGTTGAACTCGGCCGGCAACCTCGGCGTCAGTTGGGGCCCGGGTGATGTCCTGCTCGTTGCGCCCGCCAACCGGACCGCGCTCGCGCGTTTGCCCGCGGCTGGCGGTCCGCTTCAGCCGGTGACGACACTCGACACCGAGAAGGAGAATTCACACCGATGGCCGCAATGGCTGCCCGATGGACGCCACTTCCTGTTCACGGTGCGCAGCGACAGCCCGGAGCGGCTCGGCATCAAGGTCGGCTCGGTTGATTCGAGCGACACGCGGCTGCTGGTCAACACCGCATCGCAAGGTATCTACACGGAGCCAGGCCGGCTGCTGTTCATGACCCCCGACAACGTGGTGATGGCGCAGTCACTCGACCCGGCGACGTGGACATTGACCGGCTCGCCACAACCAGTGGCCGGCTCGGTGCGTTACAACGGGCCGAGCTTCAATGGCAGCTTCGGCGCCTCCCGCGACGGCAAGGTGTTGACGTACGTCCCGGCCCTTCGATCCGCCGCCACGCTCGAATGGTTCGATCGATCGGGCAAGCCGCTTGGGCATGTCGGACCGGAGGGTCCATACCGCGGCATCCGCCTCGCTCCGAATCGAAAACATATCGCCGTCGAGCTCGCCGACGACCGGTATGGAACGCGTGACATCTGGATTGTCGACACGACGTCGCAAGCGCTGACGCGGCAGACCTCTCACGCGGCGACCGACTGGCGGGCGGTGTTCCTGCCGGATGGATTGTCGCTGACGTTCGCCTCGGATCGCGCGGGTCGCTCGACCGTGTTTCGGACGCTGATCGGCAGTGCCGGTGGCGAAACCGCGATGTACCGCAACGAGGCGGGCGGGGCGTTTCCGTCGGACTGGTCGCGCGATGGCCAGCAGCTGCTGGTAACGGTCGATGACGCGCAGGGGCGCGAGCGGGGGTTGGTCATCGTGTCCGCCGACGGCCATACGGTGGCCCAGGTGGTCGGCACCGGCATGATGTCGGCCCGGTTCTCGCCCATTGGCGATCGGATCGCGTTTGCCTCGCGCGAGACGGGGCGACCGGAGATTTATGTGATGTCGCTTCGCGACCGGCAGCGCGTTCGCATCTCGACCGACGGCGGATCGAATCCAGCCTGGGGCGCGGACGGCCGCGAGGTGTTCTTTCTGAGCGCCGGCAATGAGATCATGAGCGCGCGCTTCGACGCCTCGGGCACGGCCGCGAAACCGGAAGTCCTGTTTCGCCCGTGCGCCGCGCTCGGCCGGGCGTTTGCAGCCGCTGAAGCCGAGCAGTCGTATGACGTCTCGGCAGACGGCACGCGATTCATCACGGTCTGCGAGCCAAGCGACGCTCGGCCGTCGGCAATGACGGTGGTCGTCAACTGGCAGAGCAAGCTGCGCTAGTCAGCGTTTGAACAATCCGACCAGCGTTCCCCGCGCGCGAATTTTCCCGGCCATCGCGGCTTCCACAGCCGCGCGCGTCAGCGCCGGTGATTGTCCAACCGCCGGCACGTCGACGTTCGCGTCGAGCGCGTAGATTTCGAACACGTAGTGGTGGGTCGCTCCATTCGGCGGGGCGGCGACGCCGCGGTAATACGGACCCGTGGCGCTGATCTGCCGCGGGCCGCCGGCGGCGTTGCCTTGCGGCATCCCTTCGTCGAGCGATCGCGCCGAGCCGGGAATGTTCCACACCATCCAATGCAGCGTGTCGTCCGTGGCTTGTCCGACTCCCTGGTCGGTGTCGTGCGCGATGATCACGAAGCTCGTGACGCCGTCCGGCACATTGCTCCACGCCAGCGGCGGTGAAACCTGTCCGCCGATCTGCGAGTACTTTGCGGGGATCATGCCGCCGTCGCTCCACGCGGTAGTCGTCAACGACATCAGCTGGATCGGCCCGCGGCGATTCTGGAAGTTGCCGCCGCCGCCTTGCGGCGTCGCCGGCGCGGGCGTGGGATTTGGTTGCGCGTAGTCGGTGCGTGTCGACGTCTTCTTCCACGCGTCGTAGCGCATGCGCAGCGTCTTCACCGGATTCAAGTTTTCACCGGCCTTGATTTGATACGGCCCCTTGTTCTCTCCCGGCTGCGACGTCGTCAGGAACATCGCGTACTTGCCGTTGTTGTGCGAGTCGCCGCTCGAGTCTTTGGGATCCGCCGCGAGGATGTATGCGACGTGCGCGGTTTTTTCCTCGCACGGGATCGCCGGCTTGGTGCCGTCGGTCGGCCACGGCGGGCACACGCAGCGGCTGTCGCCGCCGGATCCGTCTGCCGCTTCCATCGCCGCCATCACGCGATCGGTGATCGTGCCGGACGTCTTGATGAACGCCTGCACGGCGTTCGGCACGACGTTGCCCGGACGCAGGATGTTGCCCTGGATCGAATAGAAGATCTCGGTGCCCGGCACCTGGCCCTGGATGTCCTGCGAGACGTAGCCGTTGGTGAGACCCGAGTGACCGGCCCAGCGGCCCTGGAGATCGAGAATGCCGAACTGGCGGCTCTGGAACGCCGGGTCTTCCGACAGCATCTCGATGATGCGTTTCGGATCGGTGCCCTTCTTCAGCTCCTCGTAGACCAGCATCTGGTTCTTGTGCGTGCCGTCGACGGCGGCCTGGCAGGCGGCCACGCCCTTGCCGGGCACCACTACCGCCTGCACGCCCATCAGGAACAGGTCATCGCGATCGACGCATGTCGCGGAGGCGATGACGACCCGTCCCGTCGCGCGATCGACGGCGATCACCGACCACGTCGCGAACGCAGAACCGGGCAGAAATAGCAGGGTGACCAGAGCAAGGAGTACTCGTTTCATGGGAGGAATCTTACGCCATCCTTTTCTATGCCGTCGGTGCCTTCTGTGGCCCCATTTCGTTCTAATATGTTGCGCTATGCGAAACGTTATTCTTGCCGTGGTCCTTCTCCTGCCGGCGGCGGCAGCCGCGCAGACCCCGACTTTCTCGAAAGACGTCGCACCGATTCTCTACTCGAAATGCGTCGAGTGCCATCGCCCGACGATGTTCGCGCCCATGTCGCTGGTGAAATACGACGAGGCGCGTCCGTGGGCGAAGTCGATTCGCACCCGCGTTTCAGCGCGGACCATGCCGCCGTGGGGCGCCGATCCGCAGCACGGCGTGTTCAAGAACGATCCGCGTCTCACGGACAAGGAAATCGCCACGATCCTCGCGTGGGTCGACGGCGGCGCGCCGAAGGGCGACGACAAGGACCTGCCGGTGCTGCCAAAGTTCACCGACGGCTGGACCATCGGCGAGCCGGATGCCGTGTTCGAGATGAAGGACGCGTACCAGATCCCCGCGACCGGCGTGATCGAATACCAATACATTCGCATCCCGATGAACATCACCGAGAACAAGTGGCTCGCGGCGATCGAGATCAAGCCGCAGGCGCGCGCGCACGTGCATCACGTGCTCGCTTACACGCAGCCGGCCGGCACGCCGATCAATGAAGCGGGCGCGCTCGGACCGGGCAACATCGGCGGCGTGACGCCGAACAAGCCGGGCGTCATTTTCGATCCGGGCGTGGGCCGCATGCTCGAGGCCAACTCCGATCTCATCCTGCAGATGCATTACACGACCAACGGCGAGGCCGCGGTGGACAAGACCGTGGTCGGCCTGAAATTCCTCAAAGAGCCGCCGTCGATGGTGCAGCGCGGCGGCAGCGTGATCCAGCCGCGCTTCGTGATTCCCGCGGGCAATCCGAATGCCGAAGTACGTGGCTCGCGCGTGCTGGCGGCCGACACCATCATCACGTCGTTCACGCCGCACATGCACCTGCGCGGCAAGGACATGACCTACACCGCGAAATATCCCGACGGCCGCACCGAAGTGCTGCTCTCGGTGCCCAAGTACGACTTCAACTGGCAGATCACCTATCAGCTGAAGGAAGCGAAGCGGATGCCGAAGGGCACCGAGATCGAAGTCGTCGCGCATTACGACAACTCGCCGCAGAACAAGTTCAATCCCGATCCGACGAAGGACGTCCGCTGGGGCGATCAGACGTTCGAGGAGATGATGATTGGCTTCTGGGGCACCGTCGCCGAGCGCCCGAAAGAATAAATGATTACACGTCGTTCGTTCCTGTCTCTGGCGGGCGCTTCGGCGCTCGCCGGGCCGGCATTCGCGTTCCGTTCCACGCAAACCTCTCCGACGATCGACGCGGCCCGGTTGCGCAATCGCCTCGAGCGATTGAGCTATCACGGCCGCAACGGCGCCACGTTTGCCGATGGCGTCAATCGCGTCGCCTATTCGGTGCCCGACCTCACCGCGCGGGCGTGGATCATCGACGAGATCAAGGGGATGGACGTCGTGCCGCGCATCGATGCGGCCGGCAACATCTTCGCGCGCTTCGGCGGCCAGCCGAACCAGCCGCCGATCCTCTTCGGATCGCATATCGACTCGGTGCCGACCGGCGGCAATTTCGATGGTGATCTCGGCGTGATGTCCGCCTTCGAAGTGATTCAGGCGGTGCAGGCCGCGAAGATCCAGACGCGCCATCCGATCGAAATGGTGGTGTGGGCGCACGAGGAGAGCACGGCATTCGGCGTCGGCACTGCGGCGAGCCGTATCGTCGCCGGCGACATCCAGGCCGGCGACATGGATCGCGTGTGGAACGGCATGAAGCGCAGCGACGCGATCAAGAGAATTGCCGGCAACCCGGATCAAATCGAGAGCGCGGTGCGCGCCAAGGGCGCGTGGCACTCCTACGTCGAGCTGCACATCGAGCAGGGCGGCACGCTCGACAAGGCGAAGACGCCCATCGGCATCGTCGAAGGCATCGTCGCGATTCATCGCTACGACGTTGTCATCGAAGGCCAGGTCAATCACGCCGGGACGACGCCGATGAACGAGCGGCACGATGCGATGGTGGCCGCGGCGCAATTGACGCTCGCGGTCCGCGACATCGCGTCGCAGCGCCAGGGCCGCCAGGTCGGCACCGTCGGCCGCATCGAGATCGAGCCGAACTCGCCGAACGTGATCCCGGGTCGCGCGACGATGAGCGTCGAGTTCCGCGATCTCTCCGAGCCAGTGCTGCGCGAGCTGGGCGATGCCGTGAAGGCCCGCGGCGCGGAGATCGCGAAGCAGACCGGCACGACGATCCACTTCACGCTCGCCAGCACGAACGTTCCGGCGATGGCGACGAGCGGCATCCAGGCGGCGATCGGCCGCGCCGCCGCCGGGATGAACCTCAACACGATGCGCCTCCCAAGCGGCGCCGGCCACGACGCGCAGCAGATCGCCAGGCTCTGCCCGATGGGGATGATCTTCGTCCCGAGCGTCGGCGGCATCAGCCATTCGCCGAAAGAGCTGACGCGCTGGGAAGACTGCGCGAACGGCGCCAACGTCCTACTGAGGACGGTGCTCGAACTCGATCAGCGCGACAGCGTCTAGCCCGTCACTCGAGCGGTGGACGACTACTACGAGTTGCTCGGTATCGATCGGCAAGCCGGCCATGCGGAGCTGCGCCGCGCCTTCCGGAGGCTCGCATTGCAGTGGCACCCCGATCGCGCGGGTGAAAGCGCGGCGGCGACGTTTCGGAAGATTCACGCGGCGTACATGGTGCTGGCGGATCCGATTTCGAGAGCAGCGTACGATCGCCGTCAGGACGTGGTGGCGCCTGCGGTGCGCGGCCGCACACCCGTTGCCATGCTGCAGCGCCTCAGCGGCAACATCAACGGGTTGCTGGCCTGCGGATTCGTTCGCCGCGTCGGGAACGACGTCATCGAGATCTTCGTGAATGAACAGGAAGCGTCGACTGGCGGAATGATCACCATGGCCATGCGAGTGCCCGTGCGCTGCCAGGCCTGCGTCGGCAAGGGCATGGCGCCGTGCGATCGTTGTGGCGGGAAGCGGGTCGTCGACGATTTGTTCAGCGCGTGGCTCGCGGTGCCGCCGGGCGTGCAGGATGGCGAGATCCTGCCGCCGTCGGCGCTGCTCCCGGGAATGATCAATCGCGTCGTGTTTCGGGTGCGTCTCTCATCCTGAAGGGGAACGGCATGCGGCAAGCACTCGTCGCTGGTTTGTTCGTGGTCTTCGGTGTTGTGTCGCCAGCTGATTCGGTTGTCATCCCGCTCGTCGATCCCGCGGATCCCGTCAAGATCGCCGGCGCACGGATCGAATTCGTCGATGACATTCACCCAGTCATGCTCGTTGAGCTCGAGAACCTGACCGAACAACCGGTTGAAACACAGCACGTCTGGCTGCACTTCGCCCGGTTCTACACCAAGAGCGAGATGGATCGGGCCGGCAATCGAAAGGTGTGGGACTGCGCCACCATTACGACGGCGAGATTGCGCCAAGCCCCCACGCAGATCGCACCAGGTGGCCGCGTCACGGTCCTGGAGACTCTTCCTTGCGAATCCAACCGGGCACACGAACACTTCTTCGTCGAGGTCACTCGCATTGGTGATTCTTCGTTGCCATGGTTCAAGAGAACACCCGACGACTTCGTGCGGCTGCTAAACGCGGCGATGCCGCACGACTAAGCCGACGACGAAACGAAAAGGGGCCGGGGATCTTTTCTTCACGGGGAAAAACTGACGTCTAGGTTACGCCAGGGTGAAGCACTCCTGATATCAACAGCCGTTTCGGCGCGCTAGGTCGTTCGCCATATACGCTTACTGTTCATTCGCTTAATTCGAAAAGATCCCCGGCCCCTTCCTGTTCGGCGTGTCGTTTCGAGACAGGCTAGTTTGAGTTTTCTGCGTACTTCACTGCTGAACGCGGCGATGCGGTCGGATGATCAGTCGTAGGGAAGTTCGTCGGGGCCCTTGCCGACGTGATCGGGCGGCGGATCTTCTTCGAACTGCACGCAGTCGATCCTGTCGCGACCTTCGAGCGCGGCCTTCGCGATGCGGTGGCGGCCGTCCATGATCTCGCCGTTGGCGGCGAGGATGATCGGGTAGGAGAGATCGGCCTCGTTGATCATCTGGATGTGCTCGACGAGTTGCCGCCAGGTCGGCGGGCCGTCCAATCCGTGCCAGGGCCGATCGAGCTCCCCGAGGTCGGCAATGCAGACCCGTTTTCGCGGGAAGGCTTTCGATAATGTGATCAACCTGTCGACGTCCCACGCCAGCAGGCCCTGTGCAGAAGATCGAAAGTAGTATTGCTTTCGCACCCCGTCCATCCTACCTTTGCTGTGTCGATGTCAGCAGCGGACGTCTCGGTCATCTTCGTCGGCGAGGACGGCTGGACCGATACGGCGCGCGACCTGCCCGAGCAGCGCGCCACCAGCGCGCATGGCTTTCACAAGCCGTGGTGGAAGGGCGTGAAGCTGTATCACCGCAACGGCTATCGCTACGAAGTGGAGAAGGCGACGCCCGAACAGGAGCTGCCGCCGTTGTCGAAGCTGCTGGCGGCGACGATCCACAACCCGACCTTCAACGTGACCTACGAATATCAATCGACCGGCTTCTACAAGATCGACGAGTTGCAGGAGGCGCTGCGCAACGCCGTCAAGAAGGACGACGACGTGCTGACGCAGTTTCACGAGGCCGAAGAGCTCATCGCGCGCATCGACGCTGCGAAGGATTTCAGCGATCTCGTCGACGTGCTGGAGTACGCGGCGACCGAAGAACTCGAAATATGATGCGAGCCCTCGTCCTGACTGGCGCACTGGCCGCCGCAGGTTGCTTCAACAGTCCGACCGGCCCCGACGCCGTCGTCGGCAAGCCCTTCGATCTGAAAGCCGGCGCCGTCTCGGCGCTGCCGGACGGCACGCGCCTGCGATTCGAGCGCGTGCGATCCGACTCGCGCTGCCCGATGGATGTCATGTGCGTCTGGGCCGGCGATGCGACGATCGCGGTGACGTTGATTCCCGCGAAAGGCTCAACCGAATCGCGGGAGATACATACCCAACCGGCCGGATCACAAATCTCGTACGCGAACTACACGATCACCCTGACCGCGCTCGCCCCGCAGCCCCGGTCGAACCAGGAAATTCCCGCCTCCGGCTATATCGCGACGTTCGTCGTCTCTGTAAGGTGAGTGCCTCGATCCGCCGATAACTAGCCTGCCGTGTCCGTCTCAATTCTTCGCCCGTTGCCGCGGACGATCACCCGTCCGCTCTCGATCCTCGCCATCATCGCGTGGGTCGTGACCATGGGCGTGATGATCAACCGCTCCTACCTGCAGGCCTCGTCGCGGAATCTCGCCACCGATCTGGCGAGTTACGGATCCGCGGCGCAGTGGCGCGGTGTGTATTACCGCGGCGAAAAGATCGGCTTCACCGTCAGCCAGGTGCAGCCGACCGATGACGGCTTCGAGCTGCGTGAAGATGGCCACCTGCAGTTCACGCTGCTCGGCGCCCACACGTTTGCGATTCTCAAGACCACCGCGCACGTCGATCGATCGTTCACGCTGCAGAACTTCGACTTCTCGCTCGATCCGGGCACCGGCCCGATGACCATCAAGGGACGCCTCGATGGCCTGCGCATGGTGCTCGAGATCGGCAGCAAGTCCGGCACGCGAACGGAAACACGCCAGCTGCAGGAGCCGCCCGCGTTGATGCTCAGTGTCGGCCGGCGCCTCGCCGCGGAAGGACTCGTCGCAGGCACCACGCGGCAGTGGGCGGTGTTCGATCCGGCGACGATGAGGAATGCGCCGGTCAACATTGCGATCGGCGCGCGCGAAGTCGTGGCAGCCGGCACGCGACGTCCGATCCCGGCGTTCAAGGTCGACATGACCTTCAGCGGCATCACCACCACGTCGTGGATCACCGACACCGGCGAGATCGTCCGCGAAGAAAGCCCGATGGGCCTCATCTCGATCCTCGAGCCGCAGGAAGTGGCGATGAAGCTAAGTGTGTCGGGCCAGATGCAGGAAGACATGCTGGAGGCGGCGGCGATCGTCCCGCGCATGGCCTCGCACCTGCGCATCGTCGAGCCGCGCGATGTGAAGAAGATCCGGCTCCGCATGGCCGGTGTCGAGTTGAAGCCCGAGGTCGTGGGCAGCGGCCAGACGCTGGATGGGGAATTCGTCAACCTGATCGATCCGCGCGATCTCGAGCCCGGCCCAACGCCGCCCGATCTCGATCGCTATCTTCACGCGGAGCCGTTCATCGAGAGCGACGCGCCGGAGATCAAGGCGGAGGCCGAGCGCATGGTTGCCGGCGTCACCGGCACGCGCGCGCGCGCCGAGCGCCTGACGCGCGAGGTCAACACGCTGGTCGAGAAGAAGCCGACGGTGAGCCTGCCGTCGGCGCTCGAAGTGCTGCGCACCAGGGTCGGCGACTGCAACGAGCACACCGCGCTGTTCGTGGCGCTGGCGCGATCGATCGGCATTCCGGCGCGCATCAACGTCGGTCTCGTTTACGTGCGCGGCGCGTTCTATTACCACGCCTGGCCCGAGGTCTTCATCGACGAGGGCAAGGGGCAGGGACTGTGGCTGCCCGTCGATCCGACGTTCGATCAGTTTCCCGCCGACGCCACGCACGTGCGGCTCGCGCGCGGCGGCCTCGATCAGCAGGCGGCAATCCTGCCGATGTTCGGCAAGACAACGATGTACGTGACCGAGCTCGAAGTCGCGCCCAACTCGACGCCAATCCTGGTCGGCCGGCAGGTGACCGATGCGCGTCCGCCGGCGATCGATCTGCCGCGCCGGCAAGCGTGCGGGTGCTGGGCCTCGCCGTGCTCGGGGGGCGGACGATGATCGCCGTCGAGAATCTCGTCAAACGCTACGGCGGCTTCACCGCGGTCGATGGCGTGTCGCTGAGCGTGGCGCCCGGGCAGATCCACGGCTTTCTCGGCCCGAACGGCGCCGGCAAAACCACCAGCATCCGCATGATCGCCGGGCTCCTCAAACCAACGGCCGGACGGATCATCGTCAACGGCCACGATCTCGAGCGCGAGCCCGAGGCCGCGAAAGCGGCGCTCGGCTTCATTCCCGATCGCCCGTTCATTTACGAGAAGCTGACGGCGGGGGAGTTCCTGCGCTTTCACGCCGGCCTCTACGGCATGCCGGAGCACGACATCGAGGCGCGCATCAAGGAGATGCTCGAGATCTTCGAGCTCGGCAAGTGGCAGAACGAGCTCGTGGAAAGCTTCTCGCACGGCATGAAGCAGCGCCTGGTAATGTGCGCGGCGTTCCTGCATCGGCCGAAGGCGGTGCTGGTCGACGAGCCGATGGTCGGCCTCGATCCGCGCGGCGCGCGCCTGATCAAGGACGTGTTCCGCCGCATGAGCGAGCACGGCGTCGCGATCCTGATGAGCACGCACACGCTCGAAGTCGCGCAGGAGATGTGCGACCTGATCAGCATCATCCTGAAGGGGAAGATCATCGCGCACGGCACGGTCCCCGAGCTGCGCGCGATGGCCGGATCGCCGAACGAAGAGCTGACGCCGGTGTTCCTCAAGCTCACCGGCGGTAGTGGTCTGCAGGAGATTGAGGAGATCGTGTGAAGGCGAACAAAGTGGAGAACGTGTGAACGGCGCCACCGCGATCACCCGGCCGTTTCCGTACTTGTTGTTGCCGACCTTGTGGGCGACGCGCAACCGCGCCCGCCGTCGTGAACGCGGCGACGGCGCCCGCGCGTTCGTGTTCGGCGGCATCGGCCTTGGCGTGATGGCCGCGCTCTTCTCGGGCTCGTTCTGGGTGACGTGGCAGGCCGCGCAATATGCGGAGCTCGGCGACTACCTGATTCGCATCGGGTTGTCGTGGCTGTTCCTGACGTTCCTTTCGTTCGTCGCGTTCAGCGCGATCGTGGCGTCCCTGTCGACGTTCTTTCTCTCCGACGATCTGCGTCTCGTCATAGCGGCTCCGGTGGCCTCGCGCCGGTTGTTCTTCGCGCGCTTCGCGCGCACGGTGGCGCAGTCGGGGTGGATGGTGGTCGTGTTCCTGCTGCCGGTGCTCGCCGGAACCGCATTTGCGAAGTGCGCGTCGTGGTGGTTCGTAGTCACGGCCACCATCACCGTGGTGCCGTTCGTGGTGATTCCCGTGGCGTTGGGATCGGCCGTCACGCTGCTGCTCGTCAACGTGTTTCCCGCCCGCCGGGCGCGCGACATCCTGATGCTGATGGGCCTCGTCTTCGCTGTCAGCATCGTGCTGCTGTTGCGATTCATCCAGCCTGAGCGCCTGCTGCGCGTCGAGTCGATGCCGGAGGTGACGGACTTCTTCTCGACGCTGCAGTCGCCGATCACCCCGCTCCTGCCGTCGTTCTGGGCCGGCGAGGCGCTGTTTGCGGGATTGCAGAACGGCCGCGATCTCCTGCACATCGCGGCGCTGTGGTCGACCGCGGCTGCCGCGGTGATCGTCGTGGGCTGGGCGTTCGAGCGGTGGCACTTCACCGGGTTCAGCAAGGCGCAGGAAGCGCGCAAGGCGCGGTTCACCCAGTGGCGCGTGCTCGATCAGCTGGCGAACCTGCTGCCGATCTCACAAGTCAAGAAGCACCTGCTGATCAAGGACCTCAAGGTGTTCCTGCGCGACGTCAGCCAGTGGTCGCAGCTCCTGCTGCTGATGGCGCTGGTGATGGTGTATCTCTACAACTTCCGCGTCCTCGATCTCGAGCGCATTCCCTACATGAGCGGGTTCCTGAAGAACGTCTACGCGTTCCTGAACCTCGCGATGGCCGGCTTCGTGATGTCGACCGTGACGGTGCGCTTCGTGTTTCCGGCGGTGTCGGCGGAAGGCGCGGCGTTCTGGATCATCCGCACGGCGCCGATCTCGCTGAAGGATTTTCTGTGGTCGAAGTTCTGGACCGGGCTGGTGCCGGTGCTGGTGCTGACGGAGATTCTGATCGTCGCCGGAAATAATCTGCTGGGCGTCGATCCGTTCCTGAAGCAGCTCTCCGCTTTCGCCGTCGTCTTCATGGCCTTCGCGCTGGTCGGCCTTGCCTGCGGTCTCGGCGCGCGCTATCCGCGGTTCGCCGCTGACAATCCAAGCCAGGTGGCCGGATCGTACGGCGGCATCGCGTTCATGATCCTCGCCGTGCTGTTCATCCTCGTGATGATCGTGCTGCTTGGCTGGCCGTCGAGTATGTACCTGTTCGCGATCTTCCGCGGACGCACGTTGACGACCGGGCAGGAGATCTTCATCGCCGTGATGTTCACCGCGGCCGCGATCCTCAGCATCGCGACCTGGCTGCTCGGCATGCGCACCGGCGTCCGCGCCCTCCAGGAAATGGATCGGACCCCGTCGTGACTTTGTAACGGGGACTGACCCCTTAACATGCGTTTTTGATTCGTTTTCTGCCATCGGCCGGGCCCGCGTATCTCAGTTCCTTCAATACTTCTTCAGGGACCTGCGGATTTCGTCGACTGTTCGCCCTGATAGAGGCTCATCGATCGAAAGATGCCAATCAGGCAGGAGGACCAGTGGACCAGGATCCAGTAACGCGCGGCCGTTTCCCGAACGCTCCGTCAGGCTTGACCATCGCCAATCCTTGGAGCTTCGCACGATGTCCGCGCGAAGGGGATTCTGCTCCACGTATCGAAGAAGGTTGAAGTAATACTGCTCGGTGAGCACCATCGAGCTTTTGAACCGGCCCTGGTAGACCGATCCACATCCAACTGTGTCGGTCCGCCTGCGCCAGTTGATCGCATGAGTCGTTGTGAGAAGGTGGAGAAACGCCGAGACCTCCCACTCGTATTCGACCCAGAAGACGAAATGCCAATGGTTATACATGATGCAGTACGCAACCATTCGCACACGGCATCGACCCTTGGCCCACGCCACTAAGTGCAGAAAATCTTCGTATTCTGACGCTCTCGTGAAGAGTGGACGTTTGTCGTTTGCTCGATTGACGCAATGCACCACGCAGCCGGCTGGCAGATTTCTCGAATTACGGGGCATGAACCACCTCCGAACCGGTGCTTAGGCAAACGATTGGCCATGCACAGGTCCGGCGGCGCTGTTGCAAAAATTGATCGGTTTGTAAGGCAGTCGTTCGCAGTAACTGCAGCAAAACTCGATGTTAAAGGGTCAGTCCCCGTTACATCTTGGGTTTCGTCAAAAAATCGAGGCGCACAAAGTCGAGCACTGGCACTTCGTGATTGGCGATCTCTGCCGACGTGCCGGCGGCAATCCATTGCGTGTTTCCTGACGGCAGCTCGATCACCAGCGCCGGCTCTTTTGCGGCGATCGTTTGCGTGTCGTGTTGTTCGAGCTTGATGCGCGTGACGCGCACTTGCGCGTTGCTGAATTCGTTCTCGGTCGGCGGCATGCGCCGCATGTTGCGCGACCCGGGACTCTCGCGCTTCAGCCAGACGCGCAGGAAGTCGGTGGCCGTCGCCGACGTGTTCTCGGCGGTGTGATGTTCTTCGGGCCCCGATGAAATCCTGATCGCGCCCGCCTTCACGGCCGGACGGGTCACCGAACGGGTGTTGTCGCCGGAATGCTTGAAGACCACGCCATCTGAATCATTGAGGTACACGTAAACGGTCGTCCCCGCCGGATGCGTGTGCTCGGCGAGCTTCGCGCCTGCGTCGTAGTGCACGCGCACGACGCGAACGTAATCGTTGTCGAGCGCCACTTTGTAGGCGTCAGGCAGTGTCTTGGTTGGATCCTGAACTACGCCCGCAATCAGCACTGCCGCCGCCGCAAATCGAAGCATCATGTCCACCATTCTTCGCTACACTGTTTGGCCATGAAGCGAGTGCTCGTCGCCGCCCTGCTGGCCACTACGTCCATATACGCTCAAGACGCGCCGCGTATTACTCCCGACCCGTGGTTCGGCACCTTCTCGATCATTGCTTTCGATCCCGCCACCAACGAGCTCGGCGTCGGGGTCCAGTCGCGCGCCTTCGGGGCCGGCGCCGCAGTCCCGTACGCGAAGCCCGGCGTTGGCGCCGTGGCGACGCAAGCGTCCGCGAATCGTCAATACGGACCCAAGGCCATCGCGCTGCTCGAACAGGGGCTGTCGCCCGCCGAAGTCGTGAAACGCATCACCGATGAGGATCCCGGCCGCGATACGAGGCAGGTCGCCGTCATCGATACCAAAGGCCGCTCGGCGGTCTATACCGGCAAGCGCGTCATCGATCGCAATTCAGATCCGAAAGATCTCGTTCACCTTGGCGGCTACGCCGGCCACGTTACCGGCGAGAACTTCTCCGCGCAGGGCAACACGCTCGCCAGTTCCGCGGTCGTCGAAGCGATGGCCGCCGCGTATCGCAACAGCAAGGGCTCGATGGCCGAGCGATTGATGGACGCGCTCGACGCCGGACAGTCGAAGGGCGGCGACACGCGCGGGATGCAGTCCGCCGGCATTCTCGTCGTCCGCCCGCTCGATCCGAAATCCGACTCCACCGTCGAACGCATCGTCGACATCCGGGTAGACGACTCGCCGGAGCCGTTCAAGGAGCTGCGCCGGCTGCTCAATATGACGACGGGCGTGCCGAATCGGTTGATGACGCACGCGGCGGAGCTATCGAAGGCAGGGAAGCACGCCGAGGCGATCGCCGAAGCGAAGAAAGCCCTCGAGATCAACCCGCGGGCCGAGACGACGATGTACGGGTTGGCAAAACTCTATGCCGCCGCGGGCGATACGAAACTCGCGATGGAGCAGCTGTCGCTGGCCATCTCCCGCCAACCGAAGCAATGGAAGTTTGAAGCATCCACCGATCCAGCGTTCGAGAAGCTGCGCGCGCTTCCTGAGTTCCAGAAGTTGATCAAATCGTAGATGACAATCCGTACCGCCCTCCTCCTCGGCCTGCTGGCCTTCGCGGCCGAGGTGCGCGCGCAGACCCCGCCGCCGCAGGATCCACCGAAGCCGCCCGATCCCATCGAGATCGAAGAGGAAGTGATCGTCACCGCGACCCGCACCGGCGGCCGCATCGACGATCAGCCGACGCGCGTCGAGGTCCTGGACCGCGAAGAGATCGAAGAAAAGATGCTGATGACGCCCGGCGACATCGTGATGATGCTGAACGAAATGGGCGGCATGCGCGTGCAGGCCACGGCGCCATCGATGGGCGCGGCCACCGTGCGCATCCAGGGCATGCACGGCCGATACACGCGCGTGCTCTTCGATGGGCTGCCGCTCGCCGGCCAGCAGGTCGGCGGTCTCGGCCTGCTGCAGATCCCGCCGATGGATCTCTCGCAGGTCGAGGTGATCAAGGGCGTAGCGTCGGCGCTCTACGGCGCGGGCGCGATGGGTGGAGTGATCAATCTGATCGCGAGACGTGCCGGCGACGATCCGGTCCGCGAAGTACTCATCAATCAATCCACGGTGGGCACGACCGACGGCGTCGGTTTCTTCTCGCGACGTTTCTCACAGCAGCTTCGCGCGACCCTCACGGCCGGATTGCATTACCAGTTGAAGAACGATATCGATGACGACGGCTGGTACGATCTCCCGGGATATTCACGCTTCGTCGTGCGGCCGCGCCTGTTCTGGGAGGACGGCAAGACCCGCAGCGGATGGCTGACGGTTGGCTTCACCGGTGAGAATCGCTACGGCGGCGCTGTCAGCGATGCGTTGCCGCCGCAGCTTCAGGGCGTGGACTACCGCGAAGCGATCGATACCACACGCGTCGATGTCGGCGGCTTGTACCAGGAAATCTTTCGCGGCACGTTGATCTTCAACGGCCGCGTCGCCGGCACGCTGCAGCGCCACGAGCACGTGTTCGGATCGGTCACCGAGCGCGATCGTCACACGAACGTCTTCGCCGAAGCATCGTTGCGCGGCGTGCGCGGCCGTCACACGTGGGTCGGCGGCGTCGCGTTCGAGCGGGAGTCGTTCGATCCCCTCGATGTGCCGCGGTTCGCGTACTTTCACCGCGTGCCCGGCCTCTTCGCCCAGGACGACATTCGCGCGTTGGACTGGCTGACCGTGTCCGCGAGCGCCCGTCTCGATCTGCATCACACCTACGGCACGTTCTTCAGCCCGCGCGGGTCGGCGTTGATGCGGTGGAACGGCTGGACCAGCCGCGTCTCCGCCGGCACCGGTTACTTCGCCTCGACGCCACTCACCGAGGAAACCGAAGCGGCCGGACTGACACGCTTGTCGATGCCTCTTCCGCTCGAGGCCGAAACCGGCAAGAGCTATTCGATCGACGTCACGCGCCGGGTCGGTGAGGTGTCGCTGACCGGCACGCTGTTCGGCTCCTCGGTGAAGCACGCGCTCGATGTGGAGCGCGAGACCGCGTACGAGATTACGAATGCGGATCTCGCCGCGACGACCGCCGGCATCGAGTTGCTGGCGACGTGGCGGAAGGCGCCGTATGCGCTGACCGGCACCTATTCATTCGTGCACGCGCGCGAGCAGGACGGCGATGCACGCGCCGAAGCGCCGCTGACGCCGGCACACAGCCTCGGCGTGGTCGGGATGTGGGAGAAAGATGTGTGGCGCGCGGGCGTCGAGTTCTACGTCACCGGCGCGCAGCGTCTCGAGTCCAACCCGTATCGATCGCGATCGGAGAGCTATTCGATCCTGGGTTTTCTCGTCGAGCGGAAGTTCCGCCGCTTCAAGGCGTTTCTCAACGCCGAGAATCTCACCAACGCCCGTCAGACGACATTCGATCCGCTGGTTCGTCCGTCGCAGGCCGTCGACGGCCGCTGGACCGTCGACGCGTGGGCGCCGCTCGACGGCCGCACCTTCAACTTCGGCGTCCGGGCGACGTTCTAACCCGTTTCCTTCATGCGTGATGGCCGCCACTGCAGCCCGAGGCCGATGATGCGCTCGATCAGCTTTGCGTACGGCACGCCGGCGCGCTTGGCGGATTCCGCGAAGTCCTCGCCCTGAGCGAGCTGCGGATTTGCGTTCGCTTCGATGACGAAGATCTGACCGTCCGGCTTCATGCGCAAATCGATACGGGCATACCCGGACAAATCGAGCGCGCGATACACACGCTTCGCCAGGTGCTGCACCTCCGCCGCCTTTTCATCGGGCAGGCCGGCGAGCGCGGTATCGATGCCGTGCTTCTTCTGGTACTTGACGCTCCATTTGACGCGCTCGGTGGCGATCTTCCAGTTGTTCTCCGGCATTTTCGCGAACGACATTTCCCACACCGGGAACGTCTGCAGGCGATCGTTGCCCATCACGCCGCAGTACAGCTCGCGCCCGTCGATGAATTCCTCGATGATCGCCGGCGTCAGGATCGTGTCGTGAATGAACTGCACGCGCTTGTTGAGCTGTTCGTCGTTGGCCACCACCGAGGCCTGTGAAATCCCGGTCGAGGATTCGTAGGTCAGCGACTTGACGATCAGCGGGAACTGCAGGCGCTTCGGCAGCTTCGGCTTCGATCCCAGCGGCACGACCAGGAAATCCGGCACCGGGATGCGGTGATAGGCCATCAGCTTCTTCGCGAGCGCCTTGTCGCGCGACAGGGTGAGACCGCGCGGATTGCATCCGGTGTAGGGCACCTTCAGCAATTCGAGATAGCTGACCACGTTCTGATCGAACACCACGACATCCGCAAACGCTTCCATCAGGTTGAACGTGATGGTCGGCTTGAATTCATCCATCGTCGTGCGGATCGGCGTCAGGTCGTCGTGCACGCCGATCACCGTGATCTCGTGCCCGAGCACCTTCAACGTGCGCACGACGTCGTACTCCATGCGCCACTCGGCGGTCTGCGCGGTGGTCTTGTCGACTTTCTCGTCGGGTGGCTCGAGGCCCTTGTGGACCAGGGCGAGGACGCGTTGCGGTTTCAAAGGGCGATCCTGTGGCGGCCGCTGTGCAGGAAGTTCATCACCTGCACGGTGAGCAGCACCGTGAATTCCTGCAAGGCTTCATCTTCAGGCGTGGCCAGACGCAGCTTCAGCTCGCGGCAACGCACGATGATGTCCTCGAGGACTTTGTCGATTGTGTACTGGTAAATGCCCGTCCAGTCAGCGACGACCCGGCGCACCTGGCGGCGGTGACGGCCGATGAACTGCGCGGCGGTCATCTTGCTGGAATGTTCGGGCACGTCGGAGAAGAGCTTGCGGAGATCGCGATCGTAGAACGTCGGGTGATCGACGCCGTAGTGGCGGCGCTTCTTCTTGTAGTGATAGCGCAGGCTGCGATTGAGCCGCCGCAACGGATCGATCTCCTCGAGGTTCTCGAGCAGCGGCTTCTTGCCGACGAGCGACTGCATCAACTGGTCCATGTATTCGAGCTTCTTGATCGCCGGCCAGCCCGCGTAGCGCGTCTTCCAGTTCGATTCCGGCGTCAGCCACACCGCGAACGTTTCCGCGAAGTCCTCGTCGGGATGGCTCTGCGCGTACCACGGATCGAGATGCAGCACGAAGCTCTTGCTGTAAGGGCGCGGCGCGTAGAACTCGGGATACTCCTTCGACGAGCTGCCGAACAAGCGCCGCCGCTGTTTGCGCAGGCGCAGCTTGTAGGCGTTGTCGATCACGTGGCCCGCTTCGTGGCGCAGGATGCGCATGCCCCATTCGTGCTCGCCGCCTTCGACGGCGAGCATTTGCGCCTTCTCGAGGCGCTCGAGACGCGGATGGGCGAGATAGAAGGGCACCGCCATCGACGCCTGGCCGTCGGGCGTGAACCACTCGTCGGACAAATAGAAGTGCAGCGGGAAATTCAGCCCGCGCGCGGCGAGCTCTTTTTTCAGCTGATCGATGCGCGCTTCGACCGCCGTGCCCTTGAGCGACAGCGGCAGATCGGCGAGGCGCAGGTCGAGCAGTTCCTCGTCGCTTAAATCAGGCCAGTTGGACGAAACGGCTCTCGGCATCGTCGAGTACGGGTCCGTAGGCGCTCGGCAGGCTCGACCCCACTCGCGACGAGCCTGCGAGTCGCGGTGTGGCTGAGTGCTGGCGCAGCGCAGCCAACGCGCCGCAAGGCGCGTTGGTGCGCTCGGCAGGACTCGAACCTGCGGCCCTCTGGTTCGAAGCCAGATGCTCTATCCAACTGAGCTACGAGCGCACAAGGGCCTAATTATGTCGCCTTTTTCAGTTTGTCGCCGAAGGCCTTTTCGAGCTTCTTCACCTTCGGGACGGCGACCGCGGCCACGTACGGCTGACCGGGATTGCGCGCCACGAAATTCTGGTGGTAGTCCTCGGCTTCGAAGAACTGCTCGAGCGGTTCGAGCGTCGTCACGATGGGCGATGAGAAGACCTTCGCATCGCTCAGCTGCTTGATGTAGGCCTCCGACACGCGCCGCTGATCTTCATTCGCGTAGAACACGGCCGATCGATACTGACGGCCGATGTCGTTGCCCTGGCGATTGAGATGCGTGGGATCGTGCGCGATCGCGAAGAACACCTTGAGGATCTGCCCGAACGAGATGCGGCTCGAATCGAAGCGTACGCGGATCACTTCCGCGTGATCGGTGGTGCCGCTGCAAACGCTCTTGTAGTCGGCCGTGTCGGCGCTGCCGCCGGCGTACCCGGACACGACACTAATCACGCCATCGAGTTTCACGAACACTGCTTCGGTGCACCAGAAGCAGCCGCCGCCGAGCACGGCCGACTGCGGCGTGCCGGTCGCATCGGGTGGGATGTCGATCGCAGGATCGGGGAACTGATCTGCTGGCGCGGCATCGGAGCCGCCGAACAATTCGCTCAACTTCATTTCTTCATTCTAGCGGCAACGATTCCCCACAACGCAATTGATGCGCTGATGAGTAGAAGGCCTGCGGACAGCGGGTGAGTGAGGAAGACCGTCCAATCACCCTGGCTGATCGAGAGCGCTCGCCGCACGTGTTGTTCTGCCGCGGGTCCAAGGATCAGGCCGATCATCACCGGCGCCACCGGCGCGTCGATCGCGCGCAGCAGGAATCCGACGATGCCGATCGCGGCCATCACGACGAGATCGCCCGCCGATCGATGCACGCTGAAGGCGCCCAGCGATGCGACGACGAGAATGCCGCCGTAGAGCCAGGGTCGCGGAATCGACAGCAGTTTGACCCAGAGGCCGACGAGCGGCAGGTTGAGCACGAGCAGCATCACGTTGCCGATATAGAGGCTCGCGATCACGCCCCACACGAGCGCGGACTCGTGTTCGAACAGCAGCGGGCCCGGCTGCAAACCGAATTGTTGGAACGCGGCGAGAATGACGGCCGCGGTTGCGGAGGTCGGCAGTCCGAGTGTCAGCAGCGGCACCAGCGTGCCCGCAGCCGACGCGTTGTTCGCGGCTTCCGGTCCGGCCACCGCTTCGATCGCGCCGCGGCCGAACTCCTGCGGTCGCCGCGCGAGACGCTTTTCGATCGCATACGACATCAGCGTCGGCAACTCCGCGCCGCCGGCGGGCAAGGCGCCGAGTGGAAATCCGATCGCCGTGCCGCGCAGCCACGGCTTCCACGATCGTTTCCATTCCTCGGCGGTCATCATCAGCGAGCCGCGAACCGGCAACAGCTCGTCGCTCGCCGGACCCTGGCTTGCCACCCATACCGTCTCGCCGATCGCGAAGAGTCCGATCGCGACGATCACGGGATCGATGCCGTCGAAGAGATACGGAATGCCGAACGTGAATCGCGCCTGGCCGCTGAGGCCGTCGATACCGACGAATCCGAGCGTCAATCCCAACAGCAGGCTGAGCCACCCCTTCAACCTCGACTCGCCGAGCATCGTCGTCACCATGACGAACGCGAGCACCATCAACGCGAAGTACTCGGCGGATCCAAATGCGAGGGCGAGCTTGACCATCAGCGGCGCCGTGACGCTGAGCGCCAGCGTGGCCAGCGTCCCTGCGACGAACGATCCGATCGCGGCTGTGGCGAGCGCCGCGCCGGCGCGCCCGTTGCGCGCCATCTGGTGACCGTCGATCGCCGTGACGATCGTGGCGCTCTCGCCCGGCGTGTTGAGCAGGATGGACGTCGTCGATCCGCCATACATCGCGCCGTAATAGATCCCCGCGAACATGATCAGCGCCGCGGTGGGCTCGAGACCGTAGGTGATCGGCAGGAGGAGCGCGACCGTCAGCGCCGGACCGATGCCCGGCAGCACGCCAACGGCAGTGCCGAGCGTGGTGCCGGCCAGTCCCCACAACAGGTGTGCGGGTGTGAGCGCGACCGCGAAACCCGCGAGCAGCTCGCTCATCCGGGGAAGCCCGGCAACATCACTCCCAGGCCGCGCGTGAAGAGCAGGAACAGTGCGAGCGAAAACGCTGCGCCGACGATGAGATCGACGGCGATCGATCGGGCGCTGAGTGCCTTCGCGCGTAACGACGCCGCCGCGATCGCGAAGAGCAACGTCGACGACACGATGAATCCTGCGGCGACGAATACAACCGGCAGGACAAGAAGCGTGACGATGATCGCTCCGGCCATGCGGCCGCCGAGACGATCGAACGACACCGACTGTTTCGTAATCTTGAGCATCGTCAGAACGAGCGCGCCCAGGAAACAAATCGCAATCGCATTCGGCAGCGATGATGGCTTCAGCGTGACGGCAAGCCGCGTTGGCGACTGGTTGTTCGTGGCCGACAACCGTCGCAAGACTTCTTCGATCCGCGATTGCTCGGCCAGCAGGAATTGTTTGAGCGCGGGTCCGGTCAGGAATTGATCGTCCCACCCGTTCTGTTCGAGCGTCGATCGCCATTCGGCGCTGGTCGCGAGCTTCGTGATCCGCGCGGTGAGCGCTTCCTGCTCCGCGTCCGAGAGTCCCGGCGGCGCGACGATCGCGCGCCAGTTGGCGAGATCGAGCGCGATGCCGGACTCGCGCAGCGTGGGCGCATCGATGCCACGGACGCGGGACGCCGACGAAATGGCGAGCACGCGAAGCTGTCCCGCGGCGATCTGGCCGGCGAACTCCGCATAGCCGCTGACCGCGGCCGAGAGCTGTCCGCCGAGCACCGCCGCGAGCGCGGCGCCGCCGCCCGGAAACGCGATGTAGTTCACGCTCGATGCGGGCAGTCCGATTTGTTCGGCCAGCAGCCGCACGAGCAGGTCGTCGGTGCCGCCCGCCGATCCGCCGCCCCACGAGACGCTGCCCGGATTCTTCTTGAACGCATCCAGCAAGTCAGCCGGCGAACGAACGGCGCTCGAGCTGGGCACGACGATGACTTCGTATTCGGCGGTGAGGCGCGCGATCGGCGTGGTGTCTGAGAGCGAGACGGGTGAGTTGTTGATGATGGCGCCGCTCACCATCACGAGGCCGGTGACCAGCAGCGCGCCGGGGTTGCCGCGCTCGCTCTGGATGAAGCGCGCCAGCCCGATCGTGCCGGCGGCGCCTGGCACGTTGTCGACTTGCACGCTGACGCCCGGCTCGATCTGCGTGAGCACGCGCTGCATCGCGCGAGCGGTCTGGTCCCATCCGCCGCCGGGCGCAGCGGGCGCGGTGATCACCAGCGATTGCGTGGTGACGAGCGCCGGAAAAAGGGCGACCAGGAGCAACGCGCGAGGCATTTGCGCGAATCTTATCCCGACCCGGTTCGTCTCCCGTCACGAGTCAACATCCCGTCAAGTGCCGGCTTCCCGACTATGATCCAGTCATGCGCTATCTGCACTACGACGTCTTCACCGACACCATGTTCGAAGGCAATCAGCTCGCCGTCTTCCACGACGCGCGCGGACTATCGAGCGCCCAAATGCAAACGATCGCCAAGGAGATGAACTTCTCCGAGTGCACGTTCATCCTGCCGGTCGAGGCGACGGGCACGGATGTCCGGATGCGCATCTTCACCCCCGGGACCGAGCTGCCGATGGCGGGGCACCCGGTGATCGGCAGCACGTTCGCGCTCGCCAAGCTCGGCGTGATCAAGAAGGGGCAGGCGAGCTTCGTGTTCGGCCTCGGCGTCGGTCCGACGAAAGTGGAGCTGACGTGGGAACGCGATCGCCTGTCGTTCGCGTGGATGGATCAAGGTCTCCCGAAGTTCAACGAGCCGATTTCGTCGCGCGGCGACATCATCCGCGCCGTCGGGCTCAAGCCCTCGTCCGTCGAAGAGACGGGCTTACCGATCGAGGAGATCTCGTGCGGCAATGCGTTCCTGATCATTCCCGTGACATCGCGGAAGGCCGTCGATGCGGCCGAAGCCGATCTGGCCGCGATGCGCAAACTCAAGAGCGCGTTTCCGGGCGGGCACGTCGGCGCGTTGTTTTTTTCGACCGAGAAAGGCGACGAGGAGGTGATCGCCTACAGCCGGATGTTCGCGCCGGGCGCCGGCGTGGTCGAAGATCCCGCCACCGGCAGCGCGGCTGGTCCCCTCGGCTGTTATCTCGTGCGACATCGCCTCGCGTCCGGTGACCGCTTGAAGAACATGGTCAACCTGCAAGGCGTGGCGATGGGACGCCCGAGCCGCCTGCACATGCGCATCACCGAGAAGGACGGCGTGATCACGCGCGTGCAGGTCGGCGGAAAATCGGTCCTGGTCGGCGACGGCCAGATCAGTCTCGACCGTTAACGATCGCCCCGATCGCCGAATCCGGACTTGGTACGGCGCTTCGCTTTGGTGCGGCGATCGGCTTTCTGCGATTTGCCGACCTCGTCCATCTCGCGGAACTTGCCCTTGCGGGAGCGCTTCGCGTACATCGTTGCGCTCTTGCCCTTCACCAGATCGCGCCGGCCCTTGGCTCGCGTCGCTTTCTTCTTTGCGGACTTTCTGCTCTTCGCCTTCTTGGCCATGCATGCCTCCAGAGGCGATCAGGAAGCAAGAGCAATGCCGCACGAGGGTCGATCCTGCGGAGCCAATCGCGATCGCGTCGACGATCCGTCGGCGTGGCGAGTGTAGAGCAGGCGATCTCTAGGAGAACGGCCGATCGATCAGTAGGCGGCGTCAGCGTTCCAGAGCCATTCCAGTGCCGCCCGTTCCTCGATGAATATCTCGAGCACCCGGCCTGGGCCGGCGGCAATTCTGCATCGACGAGCAAACTGGTGCTGCTCTGAAGTCGCCACCAGATACGCTTGAACTTTTGTGATCAATCCGTCCCTCGCGGAGGTGACGGGATCGACCGGGCCAACAGCTGCCAGTTCACGCAAGTCGATCAGCGCTCGCGTTTTGGCGGTCAACTCACCGCTCGCATTCAAGGACTCGCGCACTTGACGTTGCTGCTCTACCGTCGGCCACTCGCCGATCAACGTGAAGCGAATGAAGTTTGGACTATCACTGAGGTCGACACGGATCGTGCTCTCCGACCGTCCCGGCGCCTGTGCCACGGTGAGAAACCGCGTGCGTTTCGAGACTGGATCCGCAACCTTCAGCGCCGGAAGTGCCATATACAAGGATAGACGGACAGCTTGCGGAGAGCTCTCAGGGCAGCTTAAGGACCGCTTTCGTTACGGAGCTCATCGCGATTGGCAACGCGCCATATCGTGAAGAGTCTTATCGTTGCTTGGCAACGAAGTCGCGCAGCAGCTCAATTATCAGATCGTTCTTTGAGTGCCATCCGTCACGTTTAGCGCGTTCCATGAACGAGGCGAATACATCCTTAGCAATTCCGTTAATTGCCAGAGGCGCCGTGTTTTCGCCATACGGGGTACCCTTTCGTGTTGGATCGAAAGGGCCAGGAGAGGCTCTTGGAGTCAGTATTCCTTGCGCGTACGCGCCAATGGCATCCAGCGCGACCCGATTGCGTGTCGTTCCGGATTTCTGCACCATCCGATCGAGGCGTCCCAACACAACTTTCGGGAGTCCGCGGACCTTTAAACTTTGATTGTCAGCTCTCGACATGAATCGGTTCTTGAAACTGTTCTTGAGTTACAAGCCCGCCAACTCGGCTGCGATTTGAACGTACTCTCGGAAGCTGGATGCAATTGCGAATACTACGACAGCTAGCACGATGCTGACGCCCAGAACTCTTCCAGGCAATAGCGGCTCGGCTACCAGCGACGCGCGCACAAGAATCGGCGCCCCTTCGACCTGCGGCTCACTAACGACCTCGCGGCCGCAATGTTTACAGAGGATTGCGTCGACCTGAATCTGTTCCGCGCAAAATCGGCATTTCTTTGTCGGGTTCGTCATTGGTGCCCGCATCAGTGCCGCGACGATGAGAAGGATCGAACCTGAGACGAGCACCGCCCAACCCCATTCGAGCTGCATGCCTGCGGCGGCCGCGTCCGCGAGTCCACGAAATGGGTTGTCAGCCAAATCGGTATTCAGGTCCTCTCTGACCTTTTCGAGTCGAGAAGTGATATTCCAATACGTTGCAAGAAGCACTGCTGCGGCCGTGACGCCCGTTGCAAAGAGCCATTTGATTCGTCGGGTGAAAATCAGCAGAAATGAAATGGCTCCGAGCGCGAGCAAGATCACTCCGTCGCCTTCGCCGTTTCGAAAGTAGTTCACTGAACCGGCGATCGGGATTCGGACGATGGGAGCAAATACTCCGAGCGACAAGACCGCGGCACCGACAAGGCCAAGCACGCGAGCATTCATTCTGATCCTCCCGCCTTTACTCGATTCTCAGCGCTCAAATTGGGCGAATCTTACTTCCACGGCAACTGCGCCGAGTGTCGCTCTACTGGCACACGTCGTTGCGCGGTGGGAATGCGGAGTTACCGCGGGAGTTGAGCTCACTGTCGCCGACCAAACGAAACGGACCGTCCGTAGCGCTAGTGATACCAACGTCATTCCCTCTGCCGCTTCGGCAATCGGAGACGGTGCGGTGAGTATTGCCATACCCTCGCGATCAGAATGCTTGAAACTGCACGAGGATACGGTAACAAGTACGCCAATAACTCCGATGAGTTGGGCGATGCACCTTGAGATCGGCGAGGTGACCTTCATCGCGGGGGAGGGCGCAGTCTACGCAACAGATGACTTACGAGTCAACGTATAGTGCTTTGCGGACAATGCAAGATTGACCCACTGAAGCGAGGGCGGGCATGGTAAAACGACGGCCAATTCAGACCTTTGTTTTCGATGATGCCGACATCGAAAGCGCGGCAGATCTCGTGCTTTCTCGGCTACCGCGAGAAGTCATCGCTAAGCCGACGAATGACGAAATCTTCATGAAGATCGCGGGCGACGTTGCTCGCCTTCACTCCGCCGATGCTACGAAGGAATGGTCTGAGGAATTTGCGCGTCGAGTGGCGCGGCGGGTTTCGTTTAAGCTGCCGGCCTTGCGCACGATTGAGCCTACTTAGTGGATCGTTGCACGGAGCATGACGCAAATCCGTTTGACCGTTCATCGAGCAACGCAGTCTGCCCGCTGCGGATTCTGCATCGATTCACAAAGGCTTGGAAACGTTTTGCATCAAGAAGCCAGTTGACGTCCGATTCACGCGCGCGCTTAAATCAGGAAAACCTCTGTGCCTCTGCGTCTCCGTGGCGCAGACCAGACCTCCTCTCTTACGGAGCTAACCGCGATCGCGTCCACGATCCGTCGGCCTGGCGAGTGTAGAGCAGGCGATCGTGAAGCCGGCTCTTGCGGCCCTGCCAGAATTCGATCGCATCAGGCCTCAGGCGATAGCCGCCCCAGCTCGCGGGTCGAGGCACCGGTGAGTCCTTGTGCTTCGCGGCAAGCTCCTCGAATCTCCGCTCGAGCAGCGATCGATCCGTGATCGGCCGGCTTTGATCCGAGATCGACGCGCCGATCTGGCTTTCGATCGGCCGCGAACGGAAATACTGATCGGACTCGGCGGCGCTGGTCTTCGTCACCGCTCCGTTGATCCGCACCTGGCGCTCGAGCTCGGCCCAGAAGAAGAGCAGCGACGCGCGCGGATTCGCAGCCAGGTCGCGGCCCTTCGCGCTGCCGTAATTCGTGTAGAACACGAAGCCGTTTTCGTCGGCCGCCTTGAGCAGGACGGTGCGGGCGGATGGTTCGCCCTTCGCCGACGCGGTGGCCAGCGTCATCGCGTTCACGTCGAGGAGCTGCGACTGCAACGCTTCATCGAACCACAGCGTGAATTGCTGGATCGGATCGGCGTGCGCGTCCTGCTCGTCGAGCGCGCGGCTCGCGTATTCACGGCGCAGATCGGCAAGTGTCGTCATGGCGCGGTCAATCCTGTCCTCACCTCGACCCAGGCGCCGAGGAACCGGCGATCGGTCGACGCGGGATCGATGTCTCGAGGATAAAACCCCGATTCGGCGGTGATCGTCAACGGCACCACGCCGCTCGCAAACTGCGGCAGCTCCACCTCGACCGCCTGGCCGGGCACCAGCTCGTAAT
>Ga0111538_10002073_pt1 | contig 28233 bp, 25 predicted proteins | sample SoiMethybrSBSTD1_FD_79669 | JGI IMG/M metagenome (GOLD analysis project Ga0111538, IMG submission 79669) | Bulk soil microbial communities from a Populus tree surrounding site in Tennessee, USA - Soil MetaG P. TD hybrid SBSTD1 (version 2)... | ecosystem: Environmental > Terrestrial > Soil >... | reverse complement strand
CATCTGCAACAGGTGCGGCGGGCTGGCGGGGTGATCTGGGAATTCCCGACCGCCACAGTGCGGCTGGCGGGCATCAATCTTCCGGTTGGCGGCGGCGGATATTTCCGCTTGCTGCCGTATCGGTGGACGCAGCTGGGGATCGCGCGGGTCAATCAGGTCGAAGCCGAACCGGCGATGTTCTACCTGCACCCCTGGGAAATCGATCCAGATCAGCCGCGGCTCGCAGGGTCCGCCCTCTCACGGTTTCGCCACTATCGAAATCTCACCAAGACGGCGTTACGACTGAGGGCGCTCCTCACGGATTTCAGGTTCGGTCGGGTCGTGGATCTTGTGCGCAGCAAGCAGGGCACAGCAAGAGCGCTGGCGAGCTGACCAGTCGACCCAATCAGCGAACTCGCGCTCGTTCACGTTGCCCTGGCGGGTTGTTGTTCAGTGTCGGTAGGGACGTCAAAAGGACTTCAGATGCACGAAATCACACAGCAGGTTCGGGAGTTTGTGATTGCCAATTTCCTGTTCGGTCAGGACGACGGAAAATTACAGGATCACCAGTCGTTGCTCGAGAGCGGCATCATCGACTCGACCGGCGTCCTCGAGCTGGTCACCTTTCTCGAAGAGCGCTTCTCCATCGGCGTCGCAGATCGCGAACTGCTGCCAGAAAATCTCGACTCGATTCAGAGCGTCGCCCGCTTCGTCAGTCGAAAGCTGGAAGCAACGTCGCGCGCGGCAGCCGTTTGAATGAATCAGGCTCGGATGGCCGTGTTCCCATGATCCTCCGAACGCTCGCTCCGGCCGGCGCGCCGATCCGGGTCTCCGACTTGGGTCGCTGGGCAGCCCAGCTCGTCTCGCTACGCGATGCTGAAGCGGCATTGGCCGGTGCCATTCGCAGCCGGGTCCACTGCCGTCATGCGTTCATCACCTCTACCGGTCGCGCCGGCCTGACGGTTCTGTTATCCGGCATGCGCGAGCTCGCCGGAGCCGAGCGGAACGAAGTCGTGCTCCCGTCGTATACCTGCTACTCCGTAGCCGCCTCGATCGCTCGCGCCGGTTGCCGGCTGCGCATCGTCGATGTCGACCGCCGCTATCTCGACTTCGATCTGAAGAAGCTCGAGGAGATCCCCTGGGATCGAGTGCTGGCCGTCGTGTCCACCAGTCTCTACGGGCTGCCTGGCCGAATGCGCCGAATCGCCGAGCTCGCACGAGAGCATCGCGTTTTTCTGGTTGACGATGCCGCGCAGTCCTTCGGGGCTTTTGCGGACGATCGTCCATCAGGCACCTGGGGCGATGCCGGTCTGTTCAGCCTTGACAAAGGTAAGAACGTTTCGGCGATCGACGGTGGCGTGCTCGTCACGAATTCAGACGCGATCGCTCAGGTGCTTCAGCGCCGGATCGGCGGCCTGCCGGCACCATCCATCGCGACGACTTCTGCGCAGCTGATCAAAGTTGGTGTGTACTCCGCGTTTCTATCGCCATCGCTCTACTGGCTGCCAAACTCGCTGCCGGGCCTGAAACTCGGGCAGACCGCCTATGACCCTGACTTCGTGATCGAGCGCCAGTCGGCGGTGCTCGCCGCGCTGGGTCGAGCGATGCTTCCCCGTCTCGATGCGTTTCAGACCCATCGTTTGGCGGTCGCGGAACGGCTGCGAGCGGAGCTGTCACGGGTGCGACGGATTTCATTGTTCGCACCGGTGCCAGAGTCGAGACCTGCCTACCTTCGGTTTCCGATCCTCGCTGACACGCCTGCGCTGCGGGATGAGATTCTGAGCGGTTGCGGTCGCGCCGGCCTTGGCGCCTCCGGTTCATATCCGGGCTCGGTGGCAGACATCCCGGCGATCCGTGACCGGTTTGCCGGTCCTCCCGACGCCAGCGTGGGTCGCGACATTGCGAAGCGACTTGTGACGTTGCCCACACACCCCTACGTGACGGACGACGACGTTCGCCGAACGGTGGCGATCATCGACTCGTCTTGTCGGACATTGCCATGACTGCGGCGGTAGGTGTGCAGAAGCGACTGAAGCGAACGGCCAAGCGAGCCCTGGCTGGTTCGCTGTACACGTCAGGGCTTCTGTCGCTGCTGATGCACCGGCGATTTAGACAGCAGTGTCTTGTGCTGACGTACCATCGCGTGTTGTCCCGGGATGCCGTCGAGAAGACGTGTTCGAGTCCAGGCATTGTGGTGACCCGCGAGACGTTCGAATGCCACTTGCGGCTGCTGAAGCGTCATTTCCGCGTGCTGACGCTTGCGGAGTTCGAGTCGCATGTGCGTACGCAGATGCCGTTCCCATCAGGCGCGTGCCTGTTGACGTTCGACGATGGCTGGCTGGACACCTACACCGAGGCTTGGCCGTTGCTTCGTCGGTACGGCGTTCCCGCTGTCGTCTTCCTGCCGGTTTCGTACATCGGCACGGGCCGGATGTTCTGGCAGGAGGAATTGACCTACCTGCTCGTTGCTGCGAGACGCGCTGCCACTAACACCACCGCGACGATGTCTCGACTGCGGGACATTGCCGCCGAGCACGCGATTGATGTGGCGTTCGACGAACCGATCGTGCACGACGACATCCTGCAGGCCGTCCAACGCAAGAAGGGCAGTGACTCGACTTCCATCGTGCGACTGATTGAGAGCCTGGCCCAGTTGGTCACGGCCGGGGAGCGCCACGCCGCGGCGGACGCCTTCCTCACCTGGGACATGGCGCGTGAAATGGCAGCCGACGGTGTCACATTCGGCGCACATAGCGTCACGCATCGGATCATGACGACCTTGACGCCAGCGGAGCTGGTCGATGAGGTCCGCGGGTCACGCGATCGCTTGCGACAGGAGCTGCCCGCAGCGGTCGAGTCTTTCAGCTATCCGAATGGCAGCTGGGACAACGCCGTTCGTGCGGAAGTGGTCCGGCAGGGCTTTGCGATTTCCTTCACGACCGCGCCGGGGCCCGTCTCCGTCCACGACGACCGGTTTGCTATCCACCGCGTGAACGTGCACCAGGACGCGACCTCCACGGAAGGACTCTTCCTCGCACGGGTCAGCGGCATCTTATGAGCACACCCTCTTTGACTCGCACGCCGCAGGCGTTCTCGCTGCCGCGGCCACTCCCCGGCGCGGCCTCGATTGCCGCCGCCGGCCGGTGGGTGTCCGGTGCCGCCGCCCTGGACCGATCGAACCTGATGTACTACGGCTACCTTGTACTGCTCGTCTTTCAGTACTCGGACGTCGTTGATCGCTTCTCGATTCTCAAGGTCAGCCGCGTCGCGGTGTTGCTGTCGTATTTCATCTTCCTGCAGGTGGTTTCGCGCGTCGGCGTTCCCGATGTGCTCGTCGAGCGCCAGTCGAAGATCTACCTGACCTTCATCGTCTGGACGATGGCCTCGATCGCATGGGCCGTCGTGCGCAGCAATACGCTGACGGCCCTTCGGCCGCTCATCGATTACTTCGTGTTCATGATCATCACCGTTTACGTCATCGATCGCCGCTCGCGGGTTAACGGGATGATCGTCACACTCGGTCTGGTCGCAACCTACCTGATCGCCAGAAATCTGGGTCAGTTGCTGTCGGCAGCTCGCGTCGGCGGATTCAGAGCCCCGTACTTCCTCGGCGACGGCAATGACTTTGCCTGGGGGCTCAACGTGGCCCTGCCGCTGATGCTGGCGCTGGTGCTGTGTCAAACGCGGCGGAGCCTGAAACTTGTCGGCCTCGCCGCGAGCGCCGTGTGCCTGTTTGGCATCGTGGGCACGCAGTCACGCGGCGGCACTCTGGGCCTGGCGGCGGCGCTGGTTTATGGGTGGTGCTTTGTCGTTCGCCGCAAGGCAGTGGGAGTACTGGCATTGGTCGCGGTGGCCGCAGGTGTCCTGGTCGTCGCACCGTCCGGCTACTTCAGTCGAATGCAGTCGGTGGCGTCGTACGACGAAGACAATTCTGCGCAGGGCCGTCTGCAAGCGTGGGGCGCGGCTGTCCGCATGGCCAGTGTGTACCCGCTCGGGGTCGGCGCCGGAAACTTCAACTCTGCTTACGGGCGGTGGTTCAATCCATCGACGACTGGGCAGGGCACTGCCCGCATCGACTACGCCGCGGCGCGGTGGATCTCCGCGCATAGCACCTATTTCAAGACAATGGGCGAGTACGGATTCCTCGGCTTCACGCTGCTGATCTGTTTGATTGGGGCCAACATTGTCCAAAACCACCGGTCGCGCGCCGTATTGCGCAGCGCTCCGGAGGGCGCGCCATTCGATGAACGATGGCCCGCGTTGATCAACATGAGTCTTGTTGGCTATGCGGTTTCCGGAATGTTCCTGGGCGGGCTCCACTATCCGCATCTGTTTTTTCTCAGCGCGTTGACGATGGGGCTCCACCGTGTCGTGAGGCTCGAGAGAGCCACAGTCCCTGGCCTGCGGACGATTGGCGCCGCGGGGGCCACGCCGATCAACCGGCAGAGCGCGGTCGGTCAGGCAGTGTTGGAGCCTTCGCTGGTTCGATTGCAGCGGCTGGCCATCGCCGCTGAGCGACGGCGGCGCTGAGGGCGCAGTCTGGAGTGCGGTGTGATTCCTTGGTGCAGGAACTCAGACGGATGTCGATGCGTGTATTGGTAACGGATGCAGATACCAGAGCCGCGCTCGCTGTGACGCGGTCTATAGGTCGTAGAGGTCATCAGATCATTGTTGCGGACTCGAAGTCTCGGTCGTTGTCGGGTGCCTCGAAATATTGCGGTGGCTCGCATCGGTATCCCAATCCGTCGATCGACGAGGCTGGGTTCGTGGCATCGCTGAGCGAGTTCGTCCGTGCCAAGCACATCGACGTTGTGTTGCCCATGACCGACATCACGACCATGGTGATCACGCAGCACCGACACGAGTTTGAGCCCCACGCGGCCGTGCCGGTTCCCAGCTTCGACGTGATCGCGAAGGCGGCAGACAAGGTTCATGTCATTCGGAGTGCCGAACGTCTGGGCGTGGCCATCCCGCGCTCGCTCTTCGTGACCGAAGCCAGCGAAGGTTCGAGGGTGTCGAGTGACTTGCCCTACCCAGTGGTCGTCAAGCCGAGGCGCTCGCGCGTGCGCGGCGTGGCGGGCTGGGAGGCCCTCTCCGTCAGCTATGCAGCTGATGCCGCAGAGCTCGAGCGTCGGCTGTCATCGCTCCCAGCCGACGCGTTTCCGGTCATCGTGCAGGAGCGCATCAAGGGGCCCGGCGTGGGTGTGTTCATGTGCTACGCGAACGGCGCGCCCGTCGCCGAATTTGCCCATCGGCGGCTGCGCGAGAAGCCTCCAACCGGTGGCGTCAGCACGCTGTGCGAGAGCATGGCCATGACACCCGAACTGCGCGAGGCTGCCCGGACGCTGCTCGATGATCTGGGGTGGTCAGGCGTCGCGATGGTCGAATTCAAGGTCGACAACCGTACGGGGCGGCCGCTTCTGATGGAAATCAACGGCCGGTTCTGGGGCTCCCTCCAGCTCGCAACCGACGCTGGCGTCGACTTCCCATCGGTGCTCCTCGACAGCCTGCACCACGATGTCCGGCCAGCGAGCCCTCCCTACCGGGTGGGCGTGCAGAGTCGGTGGCTCTGGGGTGATTTCGATTCGCTCTTATTGCGGCTGCTTCAGGCGCGATCGTCGGACGGATCGGGCGGCAAGATGCGGTCTGTGCTCGACTTTCTGCATCTCTGGCACCGCGATATGCGCTACGAGAATCCACGGCTGTCTGATATCGGACCGTGGTTCCGCGAGACATCACAACGGCTGTTCGAACACCCATGACGTCGACGATGTCTGCGAACGCCGCAACCATCGAGTGGGCTTTTGGGGTGGCCGCTGCGTTAGTTGTCTACGCCTATGCCGGGTATCCGCTGACGGTCTGGGCGCTCGCGCGGATGCTGCGATGGCGGTTGCCGGAAGGCGTCGGCGACCAGGCCGGTGCACCTGAAGCGTGGCCCTCAGTGAGTCTGATCATTCCGGCTCACAACGAGCGCCGTCACATCGTTGGCAAGCTGGCCAACGTGTTGGCACTGGATTACCCGGCGGAGCGCCTCGAGATCATTTGCGTGTCAGATGGGTCGACAGATGGCACACCGGATCTCGTTCGCGAAGCGTTTGGCGACCGCGTCTTGGTGATCGAGGTCACGACGCGCGGGGGAAAGTCAGGTGCCTTGAATGCCGGTCTCGACCGGGCGTCGAACGATCTGGTGATTTTCTCCGACGCATCTATTCTCCTCGAGCCACAGGCCATGAAGCGGATCGTGGCCCCATTCTCGGATCCGAGGATCGGCTGTGTATCCGGTGAGGACCGTATCGAGGGACACGGTGGAGAAGCTCTATACGGGCGGTATGAGTTGTTCCTCCGGCGAGAAGAATCGAAGCTGAACTCGATTGTCGGTGCCAGCGGATGCTTCTATGCGCAACGCCGACAGCTCTGTGGCCGTTTCGTGCCAAACCTCGCACCGGACTTCCTTTCGGTGTTGCGCACCGTCGCCGCCGGTTACCGCGCCGTCTCCGAGCCGGGAGCGTCGGGGACGATGGCGGCTGTCGATCGGACCGGAGCCGAGTTCGAGCGAAAGGTGCGGACGTTGCTGCGCGGCATGACCACGCTCGCCACGTTTCCGCACCTGTTGAATCCCTTTGCGTTCCCGGTCTACGCCTTCGAGCTGCTGGCCCACAAGCTGCTCCGATGGCTGGTGCCGGCGTTCTTGATCGTGATGCTTGTGACCGCCGGCTGGCTCGCCTCTGACAGTGTGGTGTTTCTGGCGGTATTCGTGGTGCAAGTGGCAGCCTATGCGGCGGCAGCAGTGGGCGTCTGGGGCCCGGCCTCATTGAAGCGCCTGCTTCTCGTCAAGGCCGCCGCGTACTTTGTCGTCACCAATGCGGCGGCGGCTGTGGCTTGGCTGAAGTATTTCGCCGGCGTGCGCCAGGAAATCTGGTCGCCTTCCCAACGCACACAATCGACGGGGCCGGCGTCATGAACGAAACGCCCTTCTTCTTCGGACAGCCTCGCCAGGAGCTGTTTGGCGTGCTGCACCAGCCAGTCGACTGTTCCCGATCGGTCGGGGTGGTGCTCTGCCACCCGTTCGGTGAAGAGAAGCTGTGGTCGCATCGGGTTTTCGTGAGCTTTGCCCGGCAGGCTGCAGATGCGGGTTATCCAGTGATGCGTCTCGACTATTACGGCAACGGCGACAGCGACGGCAACTTCGAGGACTCGTCGGTCACCCGCTGCCTGTCGGACATCGCCCAGGCCGTCGATACGCTCAAAGCCAGGACTTCGGTCACCTCGGTGGCTCTCGTGGGCTTGCGATTCGGCGGGCTCCTGGCCAGTCTCTGTGCAGAGGCGCGCCACGACGTGTCGTCGCTTGTACTCTGGGCTCCAGTGGTGCATGGCGGCCGGTTTGTTCAGGAGCAGCTGCGCATCAACGTGACGACCCAGATGGCGGCGTTCCGCGAGATCCGGCTCGATAGGGAGCAACTGGTTGCAAACTTGACGAGCGGCGGCACGGCGAACGTCGATGGGTATGAGATGTCACGGACGATGTACGAGGAGCTGTCGACAGTGGATCTGTCCAGCAGGCTTCTGACGTTTTCAGGACGGTGCCTGGTCGTCCGCATAGAACGGGGACTTGCGGCGAAGCCGGCGGCCGACGTCACGACCCTCGCCGCGAAATATCCGCATGCCCAGGTGATCGAGGTTGAAGAGGAGCCCTTCTGGCGTGAAATCGATCGCTTTTATGGGAACGCGCCCCAGCTGTGTGCGAGGACCCTCGAATGGTTGAACGCGCAATGAACCCTCGCAAGAAGGCGGTCACCTTTCAGAACCGCGACGGACGGCGGCTCTTCGGGATCCTTCATGAACCGTCGACCGGACCCGCGTCCGATATCGCTTTCGTCCTCCTGCCGCCAGGGATCAAGGGCCGAATCGCCCCACACCGCCTGTACAACGATCTGACAGACAAGCTGACCGCGCGCGGACACGCGGTGTTTCGCTTCGACTTCTGGGGACTCGGCGACTCCGAAGGCGAAGTCGAGGAGCGGGAACTCCGCGATCTCTACACCGCTGTCGCGCTCGGCCGCTATGTAAACGACACGCGGGATGCGCTCGACTGGCTGTCACGAACCTGCCACCTGCGACACTTCGTCATTGGTGGCTTATGCGGAGGAGCGGTGACGGGGATCCTCGAGGCGCAGAGCGATCCACGAGTCGTCGGGATCTTGTCGATTGGTCTTCCCGTGATGCTCGACTCGAATCCCACTGATGCCTGGCAATACATGACGACCGGCCAGCTGAACGATCTCGGCAGCAGGTATGTGGCCAAGATCCTGAGCCCTCAGGCATGGCTGCGCTTTCTGAGTTTCCGGACCGACTATCGGCTCTTGCTGCGATCGATTCGCGTGCGGCTCGGATTGGAGGGGCCCGCGCCCATTGTCGCGGCCCCGCCGCAACAACCCGTCCTGAACGCCAATCCGCATCTGCCGGGGGCGATCCTGAAGCTGTTGGCGCGTGGAACGCCGATGCTGCTGCTGTTCAGCGAGGCCGACCGGCTGTACTGGGAGTTCGAAGAGAAGTTCCTGAGTGTCTACGGCCACGCGTTTCGCGCCCACGCCGGCACCGCCGAGATCCGCGTGATCCAGGCAGCGAATCATGTGCTCACGTTCAAAGAGTGGCAACACGACTGCTTCAACCTGCTGGGCCAGTGGCTTGAAGCCAGATTCCCGGCATCCGTTCCGGTGGCGCCATGATCAACGTGCTTCACCTGCGCGACACCGACCGGGTCTGCGGGCCTGGCAAGACGATCATCGAAACGGCATGTCTGACCGACCGGCGTGAGTTCTCGCAAAAGATTGGCCTCTTCATGCTGGACCGCGAGAGTCTCAATCTCTATGGCGAGACGGCGGAGCGTCGCGGCGTCGAGGTCATTCCGATCCGCTCGGGCCATCAGCTCGATCCGCGCATCATCAGCGCACTGGCGACGGTGATTGCCGACCACCGCATCGATATCGTCCACTCGCACGAATACAAATCCGACCTTTTGGCTTTCGCCGTGTCGAGGCTGCGTCCTATCCCGATCATGACGACGATTCACGGCTGGATCACCCACAGTCTGAAACGGCGGCTGATGATTGGCTTGAGCCAGCGGGCGATCAGACAGTTCGATCGTGTCGTGGCCGTTTCCGACGAAACGCGTCGACGGATCCTCGCCTGCGGCGTCGACCCAGCTCGAGTGCTCACCATCCACAACGCCATCGTCACCGAAAATTATCGGGCGTCTGATCAGTCGCCAGGGTTCCTTCGGTCGCGTTTCAAGCTGCCGGCAGACGCGATGATCGTCGGCAGCATCGGTCGCCTCAGTCGAGAGAAAGGCCAGGGCGACCTGATCGATGCAGCGGCGACGTTGACGCGCGAGTTCCCGGCCCTGTTCTTTGTATTCGTCGGTGACGGACCCGACCGTGCGGCGCTGGAGGCCAGGGCGGCGGCGCTCGCTGTGGCTGATCGCGTGTTGTTCACCGGATTTCTGAAAGACGTACGGCCGGTCTACCGCGACCTCGACATTCTGGCCCTGACGTCGTACACGGAGGGCTTTCCGAACGTCGTTTTGGAAGCGTTGTGCATGGGACGACCGGTGCTCGCGACCGATGTCGGCGGCACCAGCGAAGTGATCGAGAACGGCCGCACGGGTGTTCTCGTCGCCCCGCACGCACCAATCGAAATCGCCGCGGGCCTCCGAGCGTTGCTTCGCGACCCCGAATGGGCCGTGGGACTGACAGCTGCGGGTGCCGCGCTGGTGCACGAGCGCTTCAGCTTTGCCGACCGTGTCCGCCGGGAAGAAGACGTTTACCGCCAGCTCATCGACGAGTGGCAGGAACGACGCGGGACACGCGCCGCCGGGCGCGTCCAGTCGCCGCATGAGCAGCGGAGCTATTAGGACGGCGCCATGGCAACTGTCGAGTCGAATCGGACCCAGGTACCCACGATGCATTCACTGGTTGATCAAGCGAGCGGCCTCTTTCGCTTTTTGACGTCCAGCGAAGGCGGACTGCGGTCACGTTTCCTTCGTTCGGGTTTCTGGGTCAGCGTGTCGCTGATGTCGGTGGCATCGCTGCAGCTCGTGCGTCAGATTGTGCTCGCCCACCTGCTGACACCGGATGTGTTTGGCATGATGGCGATCTGCATGATCGTCGTACGCGGCATCGATCTGTTCTCCGAGACAGGCATTCGTCCCGCTCTGATTCATCGCCGTGAGCGTTTCGAGGAGGCGAGAGATACCGCCTTCGCCATCATGGTGTCGCGCGGCTTCATGCTGGCGCTGGTCGCTATCGCGATCGCGCCGGTGGCCGGCTGGTACTACGGCGAGCCGCGTCTGAGGAACTTGATCATCGTCCTGTCCGCGTCGTTTGTCATCACCGGTTGCACCAACATCCGGACCGCAGACCTCGAAAAAAATCTCGAGTTTCGTCGCCTGACGATGATCGAACAGACGGGGGCGCTCGGTCAGTTCCTGGCCGTGGTGACCTTGGCCTATTTCTTCCGCAGCATCTGGGCTCTCGTCGGCGGGCAGGTGCTCGGCAGTGTAGTCGCGGTGTGCGCCTCCTACCTTCTGTTGCCCGGTAGGCCCCGGTTCCGCTTCGATCGCAAGCTCGCTCGAGAGTTGCTCAACTATGGCCGGTTCGTGACCGGCCTGACGATCGTCCTGTTCATCACAACCGAGCTCGACAATGCCGTCGTGGGCAAGCTGCTCAGCATGGAGGCGCTGGGCTACTATCTCGTCGCCTATACGCTCGCGAACCTCCCGGCAACGCATCTGTCGAAAGTGCTGTCACGGGTGATGTTTCCCGCCTACAGCATTCTGCGTGACGACCGCGCGAAGCTCGAGACGGCGTACCTGAACGCACTGCAGGTCGTGGGTGCATTGTCGCTGGCCGCCTCCGCAGGAATCATGACGCTCTCTTACGACATCATCCGTGTCGCGTATGGCGAGCGCTGGATGCCGGCGGTGGCATCGCTGCAGATTCTGGCGCTGTTCGGTGCCTTTCGCGCGATTGGATCCATTAATGGATACCTGTTCAACGCGATCGGCAGACCTGATGCCCCCTTCTATCTGAACTTGATCAAGCTCATCATCATCGTCGCCATCATCGTGCCGGCGACGAAGATGTATTCAGTGCTGGGGACCTCGCTCGCGGTCACCGTTCCGACGATCGTCTTCTATTTCGTCTCCATCGTGTGGCTGGATCGCGCGTCTGGCATTGCGTGGCAAAAGAACCTTAGGGTGCTCGCCTGGCCGACGGCGTCCATCCTGGTCATGGTCGCCGTGCTGCTGGCCACGCGCGCAACTGTGGGTCCGGTCGGTCCGGTCGGCTTGCTAGGGTTGGTCGCGATGGGCGTCACGGTCTTCGTTGCGATGAACCTGCAGACGTTTGGTCTGGTTCTGCAGCTCTGGAAGAAGAAGTCGGGAGCGGCGCGGTCTCTGGGAGGCGCTCCGGATGCCGTTGCGACCTGACACCGAGCAAGGTCAACCAATGAAACGAGCTCGTGTGATGCTCGCGATTCGCACGTTGTCCGGCGCCGGCGCCGAACTCGTCGTCGAGACGCTCGCCACCGGCCTGGACCCTAAGCGCTTCGACGTCACGGTGTGCGAGCTCGTTGGCGTTGGCGAGAAAGGCGAACGCCTGCGTCGCCTCGGGTACGAGGTAACGAGCCTTCTGCCTGGCGGCAATGGCCGCGGCGCCTATGCCAATTTTCTCAGGCTTCGTCGGCTGGTGGCCGAACGACAGATCGAGCTCATTCATTCGCACAGTCCCGCCACGTTGGCCGACGCGGCCCTTTGCCGCTGCCTCCGGCCGGGCGTCAAGATTCTTCACACGTTTCACTTCGGCAACTACCCGCATCTCGACCGCTCGGCGCGCCGCCTGGAGCGCACGTTTGCCGGCTTTGCCGATCGGATGGTAGCGGTGGGCCACGGTCAAGCCGCGACGATCTGCGACACATACGGATGGCGGCCCGAGCGCTTGCAGGTGATTTGGAACGGCATTCATCCCCGGCCGGCACGGATCGATCGACAGTCGCTGACTTCGCACGTTCCCGAGGGGCACGCGATCATCGGCATGGTCGGGACGCTGATTGCGCAGAAGGGCCATACCGACATGTTCGAGGTTGCGGGTCGCCTCAAGAAAGCTGGCGTGCCTGCGACGTTTCTTGTCGTCGGCGGTGGATCGTTGCAAGCGGCGCTCGAGGCGCAGTGCCGAGCGCTCGGCTTGGACGAGACGGTGAAGTTTCTTGGGTGGATCTCGGACGCGGCGGAGGCCATCCTGCCGGGGATCGACATCTTCTTCCAACCTTCCCGCTGCGAAGCGATGTCGATGGTTTTGCTCGAAGCGGCGGCCTGCGGACTGCCCATTGTCTGCACGGATGTGGGCGAAGCGCCTCGCATTCTTGACCGGGGCGCCGAGGCAATCATGACCAGTCCCGGGGACGTCTCGGCGATGACCGATGCGCTCATGAAGCTCGTGGCTGATCCGTCGCTTCGTCGCCGTCTGGGCCAGGCCGCTCGATCGAAAGTGCTGTCGACCTGCACGGCCGACACGATGGTTCGTCAGTACGAGCATCTATATCTGGACATGCTCGCGCATCGTCAGGTGACTCCTGCGGCGTTCGAGCGACCGGGGACTCGAGCACAGGGTCGTCTCTAGAGGGCTGCGTATGCCGTCAATTACGGTCGTCATCCCCACATACAACAACGCGCCCTATCTGGCCAGCGCGATCGACTCGATTCTCGCTCAGGGGTTCACCGACTACGAAATCGTGGTTGTTGACGATGGCTCGACTGATGCGACGCCGGAAGTGTTGGAACCGTACAAACAAAGAATTCGCTACCACCATCAACGCAACCAGGGCCTCGCGGTCGCCCGGAATGTCGGGTTGGCTCTCGCCGCGGGGGAGTTCGTGACCTATCTGGATGGAGACGACATGATGCTTCCCTCGAATCTGGGATGGAAGCATGCCGCACTGGTGCGCCGCAATGAGTTAGGTGGCGTGTTCAGCGATTTCGAAGTGTTTAACGACCACGGCACACAGCACCGCCGTGGCATGCCCAAGACGTTCGGCTATTTCCAGCGGACCGGCCGCACCGTTGCCGAGATCTTTGCTCATCGTGAGGAGCTGGTCGACGCTCGTAGCGAGCAGCGGCAGTTCTATCACGGCGAGGTCTTCGACCAGCTGTTTCTGGGCAACTTCATCCTGCCGTCGACAATGGTGTTCCGCAAGCAGTTCGCTGAGGAGGTTGGTCAGTTCGTTCCCGAACTACGCACGCAGCAGGACTACGAGTATTGGCTGCGATTCGCTCGACGGCGTCCGTTCGGCTTCATCGACGACGTGCTCGTGCGGTATCGCCGGCATTCACGGCAGTTGACGGACAAGTCCAATATCGTTCGCGTCATCGAGACCTCGCTCGGCATCATCGCGGGATACGAACACGACTTCGCCCAGCGCGGGCAGAAGACGACGTTCAACCAGCGGAAGGCGGCCATGCTCCAGAATCTGGCCAAGGCCTATCTGGCGGCACATCGCAATCGCGATGCCCGGCGAGTGCTGACTGAAGCGCTGAAGCGCGATCCTGGTTTGTCGAATGGCGTCTTCTACCTGCTCTCACTCCTGCCGGGATCGCTCGTCAGCACCGTATACGAAGCTTCGGCGCGCCGGCGATCGATCGCGGGGGGCGGTGGGCGTCGGTCGCCCGGGAGTGTCAACTGATGTGCGGCATTGTTGGCGTGTTCGATCGGCGAGTTGCGCACGTCGAGCCGGAGCGCGTCCTCGCGCTTGCCCGAACCCTCGCCCATCGAGGGCCCGATGGCGAGGGTGTGCACGTCGCCGGACGCGTCGGTTTTGGACACCGCCGCCTGTCGATCATCGATCTGTCCCTCGGCAAGCAGCCGATGACGAATGAGGACGGAACGATCTGGATCACCTTCAACGGCGAAATCTACAACTTCCAGCAGGTACGTGACGAGCTGGCGGGCAAGGGTCATCTCTTCCGAACCCACTGTGATACCGAGGTCATCGTCCACGGTTATGAGGAATGGGGCGAGGACGTCGTGCGGCGGCTGCGTGGCATGTTCGCGTTCGGCATTCTCGACACAAGGCGCCAGCGTCTCTTCCTGGCCCGCGACCGCGCCGGCGTCAAGCCACTCGTCTATTTTGCCGGTCGAGATCAGTTTCTGTTCGCGTCGGAGATCAAGGCGATCATCGCCGATGAGGACGTCCCGCGAGACATCGACACAGATGCCGTCGCGGACTATTTCGAGTGCGGCTATGTTCCGGCGCCGGCGACGGTGTTTCGCGGCATCCGCAAGCTGCTGCCAGGCCACACGTTGACGCTGGATCTTGTGGGTTCGTCTGAGCCGACGATACGGAAGTACTGGGATCTCAGCGAGCTTTACGCTGAAGGGCCGGTGGCGACGGGCGAAGCCGACGCCCAGGATCGGATACTCGAGATGCTGCGTGAGGCCGTCCGCATCCGGATGATCAGCGATGTTCCGCTCGGGGCGTTGCTGTCCGGCGGCATCGATTCGAGTGCGGTGGCGACTCTAATGGCCGGCGAGTCGCCAACCCCAATCAACACGTTTTCAATAGGCTTTCGCGAAGACACGTTCACGGAGACGCAGTACTCGCGGGTGATTGCCGAACAGATTCGCAGTCAGCACTACGAACAGATTGTGACCGCGGACATCCGCGAGTTGCTGCCGCGACTCGTGTATCACTTCGACGAACCCTTCGCGGATGCGTCGGCTATTCCGACGTACTACGTGTGTCGGTCGGCGCGAGAGCAGGTGACGGTGTGCCTGTCCGGAGACGGCGCCGACGAGACCTTCGCCGGATACGATCGCTATGGTCAGTGTCTTGCCCAGGCGCGGCTGGATTTTCTGCCGCAGCGACTGCGCAAGGTCGCGCTGGGGTCGATTGCGCCATTCGTTCCGTCGAGCGTGCCAGGCGCCGGGTTCGTCGCCGCTGCCTCCGGCACCCCGGACGAGCGCTTCCTGCGTTACATGAGCCATCAGTACGGCTATCTTCCGCGCGCAGCCCTCCTGAGTACGACATTTCGCTCGCAGCTGCAGGCGAGTCGCGACGGCGAGCCAGCATTCCTCGCGCGATCCATCAACCGGAATGTTGGTGATACCCTGGCGCGGTATCTCGACCTCGATTTCCGTACCTACCTGCCGAACGACATTCTGGCCAAGGTCGACATCACCAGCATGATGAATTCGCTGGAGGTCCGCAGCCCGTTCCTCGATCAGCCCTTTCTCGAGTATCTGGCGCGCATGCCGTCGGGCCTCAAGCACCGCGACGGCAAGAGCAAGTACATCTTGAAGAAAGCCCTGCGCGGGACGCTGCCCGACGGCGTCCTCGATCGCCGCAAGATGGGATTCGGTGTGCCGATCCGCCAGTGGATGAGTCAAGAGCTGCGGGAGATGACCCGTCACTACCTGCTGAACAGTCAGCGGACGAGCGGCGTACTGGATCGGACGATCATCGCGAGCATGGTGTCAGACAACGAGGCGGCGCCGTACCGGAACCCGCGCGGGGGCAAGCTCTGGTGGTGTCTGTTCTTCGAAATGTGGTACCAGGACGTATTTGCGAAGCCGGCCTCGGTCGCGGCGTGACGAGGCTACGTATCGGCTATGTCGTGCCGTCGCTGGACGACACAATCGGCTGGGGCCGATGGGTCAATGATTTCTTGAAACACATCGTCCAACAGAACGTTGAACCGGTGTTGTGGGCTCCTCCAAGCGCGGCGCGGTACTCTGCGGAGATCGGCGGGACGATGCCGGCGCAATTCGTCCTGCCTGAACTCTTTGACTCTCTGCGGTCGTTGGCCGGTCTCCGCGCACTGCGAACACTGCCGCGATTTTGGCCGAGTCGCAGATCTGGAGGCCGGATTGACGCCGTGCACTCGCTCGAAGCGTATCCGTGGTGCCTCGCCGGACATGCGATTGCCCGCGCCCATGGCGTGCCGCACGTGATCACCTCGCATGGGCGATATGGCTATATCCCGTATCGTCGTGCCTTTGATCGGGTTCCCTATAGCCGGACGCTTCGGGAAGTGGCTCAGCTGATCACGGTGTCGGACGCCGTACGCCGGGAAATTCTCAAACACTTTGCCGACGCGCTTTCACCGGCGCGTGTCGCTGTTCTCTTGAATGCGATAAATGCCGACCAGGTCGGCGCTGCGGTGTTCGAGCCACCCAAAGATGTCGGTCCAGTCATCCTGAGCGTCACGCGCTTCATCCGAAGCAAGGGCCTGCTGATGGCCGTGGAAGCATTTGGGCTGGTCCGCGAGGCGATACCGGAGGCTCAGTACGTCATCGTCGGACCAGGCAACAGCTCGAAGAACCTGTACTTCAAAGAAGTCGAAGCCCTGATTCAACGGAAGGGCATCAGAGGCATTTCCATCAGAGGGCGTTTGAGTAAGGGCGAACTCGCTCGAGAGTATCGTCAAGCGAGGCTGCTCTTGCACACGCCGATTACGCTGCCTGACGACTTCGAAGCGTACGGTCTGATTCTGCTCGAGGCTGGCGCGTTCGGATTGCCGGTCGTCGCCACGTTGTCCGGCGGACACTCGGAGGTGGTCGTCGACGGTGTCAGCGGTCTCCTCGTTCCAGAGGCTGATGTCAACGCCGCCGCGCAGGCAATGATTGCGTTGTTGCAATCTCCTGAGCGAGCTCGCGGCATGGGAGAGCATGGGCGTCAGGTGGCTTTGGGTCGCGATTGGAACTCCTACTGTTCCGCTCAACGCGCGATCTATGACGATGTGCTTCGGACAGCCCACTGAGTAGAGCGGCCATGAATTTCGTCAGCTTCAGCGTCGACTACTGGGACGGGCCCCGAGCGAACCGTCAGAACTTTCTCGAAGAGCTCGGCCGGCAGAGCCGCGTCATGTACGTGTCCCCGCCGTTTTACATCGTCAAGCTATTGCAGCAACTCGGCAAAGGCACCCTGCCCGCCAGCGGCGTCCGACAGTTGTCCCCCGGCCTCATTGATTACACGCCGTCCAAGTGGCTCTTCACCAACCATCGTGTCCGCCCGTTGAACGACGCATTCAAGGCATTGCGGTTGCGGCGGGTACGAAAGCTGCTACGCCGCTACGATCTTTGAGGCCCCCTTCTGTTGATCTGGCATCCGCCGCATGCCGACCTGGTCGGACAGCTCGGCGAACGGATGGTCGTCTACTACGCCTACGACCAATACTCCGGTTACACCGGTGGAGATGCGAAGCCGTCGCCGACGGAAATCAAGCTCCTCGAGCGCGCGGACCTGGTGTTTACGGTGTCGCACGAACTGATGCGCGACAAACAACAGTTCGTCGCGAACCCGTCGAAGATCGTGCATTTGCCAAATGCGGTCGACTTCGACCGCTTCTCGGCGGCGCGCAGAGAGGACACGCGGATTCCCGACGATCTCGACCGATTGCCACGCCCGCGTTTGGGATACATCGGGAGCATCAACGAGAAACTGAATCTGCCGGTGCTCGAGGCGTTGTCCAGCCACCGTCCCAATTGCTCAGTCGTGCTGGTGGGCCGAGACAACTACACCAACGCCGACGAGAAGCGGCGATTCCAGGCGCTGGTGGCCAGGCCGAACGTGCACTGGCTCGGTTATCGCGAGTACGACCTGGTGCCCGCCTATATCAAGGGCCTCGACGTATGCATGATGTGCTACGTCGTCAACAACTGGACCTTTTACGGCGACCCGCTGAAGCTGCATGAGTACCTGGCGTCTGGGAAGCCGACGATCGGAACGGGACTGCAATCGGTCAAGGATTTCGCCGATGTGGTCATGATTCCAGAATCGCCGAGCGAGTGGGTGGCGGCAGTCGACGAGGCGCTTGCCGAGCGAAATCCCGAACTGGTTGAGCGCCGCATCGAAACGGCGCGCGCCAATTCGTACTCTGATCGCATTCGGTCATTCCTGACGACGGTCGAAGGTGCGCTGAATGGGCATTGACAATCGCGAGCCACGCATCGCGTGGAGCGCGCCACGCTCGAGGAAGGTAGCAATCCGATGAAGGTGAAGTCGGTCATTGCGAATCTGCTGTTGCTGGTGGTCAGTGTGGGCGTGGGCCTGGCCGCTGCCGAATCCTATCTGGCCTATGACAACTGGCACCCGAACACCAGCGAATACCTGACGGAGGTCCGGCTGAATGGGACGACCTATCGCTTCATCGAACGCCGAGCGGCGATTGACGATGCGAAGAACGCCGTTCTGATCGCCGGCGACTCGTTCACCGCAGGCAACGCCTGCGCCGCAGGAAAGACATTTCCCGACGCGTTCACCAGCGCCGCAACGCAGCAGGGCAGGCCGGTCCACGCCGTCAACATGGGCGTGCCCGGAACCGGGCCTTTCTCGTACGCGCTGCGGTTGAAGGATTACTTCTCCGAGAAAGGTCCGACGGCTGGCGCCATCATGACGCTGTACGCGAACGATGCGGAGATCGACTGCCAGGTGTGCCGGCATCTGGATGAGTGGGCGAAACTCGGTGCGTTCTCAGCGGAGGAACAGGTCGAACTCCGAAAGCTCTGCGGTGTGTGCTTCCGTCAGGACAATGTGCAGCCGGTGGCGGGTGAGGTGAATTCGACGCGCCGGTTCAACTGGTGGCTCGCAGATCATTCGCTCTCATATCAGCTGTTCCGAGAAATGGGAGCGCGCCTCGCCGTGAAGACTGGATTGTTGAAAGTCGACTGGGGCCGGGCGGCCTTCCCACGACGCTGGGAGGATAGAGACGGTCTCTACTTCAAGTACGTTCAAGCGTCAGTCACCTACGCCAAGCGGGAGGCCGCCAGCCAGGGCGTGCCGCTTATGGTGGTCATCTACCCGGATCCGATCGGTCTGAACACGCAGAACGAGTTCGTCGGCATCTACAACCGGGCGCGAGAGGCGCTCACGGCTGCGACCGGCGTTCCTGTGTACTCCGGGTACGACGCGTTCCTCGGCAATCCAGCAAGTCGCGACACCATGGTGTTCTCGCTGTCTGACGCTCACCCGAATTGCGAGGCTCACGGGATCTTCGGACGCTGGGTTTACGAGACGTGGGCCAAACTGCATCCAAGCGACCGCCAGATCACGCCTAAAGGCTGAGCCAGCGGCGCGCGGCCGTGTGAGCGGTGCGTCTCACGGCGTCGCCGGCGATTCGTGTAAACTTCACACCATTGCGTCGGCCCCTTGGGCACCTGAGGGCTCGCAGGCCTGGGATCTCGCCGGTCGGATTACGTTTCTGAGTCTTCTGCCAGGATTTTCGGACAGCAACGGGCGCCCGCAGCACGCACGGGCTGGGCACTCTTTTTGCTCCTTTATAGAAGACAAATTCTAAAATCACCCGGATCACCAGAGCCGAGGAGCTTTATGCGGCGATTGTTTGTTCAAGGACTCATTCTGGGGGCGGGATTGCTCGTTGTCGCCCAGTCTGACATTGGCGCGGCGCGAGGCATCAGTAGTTTCCCTTTCACTGAGAATTTCGACTCGAGTCAGTGGCTGTCCGACTTGCGTTGGGTCTCTCAAGGTGCCGAAGCCCGACACATGACGGGAGTCAATTGGGACGGTGGAAACGCCGCGCGAATTTGGCTGCCGACGGTAGATCAGGGCTACTCTGGGCTTGGGGAATTCACGTTTGCCGGTGTGCAACCGCGACGCCTCAACATTCGGTTCGTGTATCAATGGGGGTCGAGCTTCATCGCCGATGACCTGGGGTTGGGTCCGAAGCAGCTCATAGTGCGGCGAAGCACAAACATCGATACAGATCGGTTCATCGCCCAGCAACACGCGTTCGGCCCGGGACAATGGGATCTTGGCATCGGCAATAACGTAGCCCCTGTGTATCCCAATCCACGCGTCTGGGACTACGGCCAGCATACGGGTCAATTTGTCTGTTTCGAGTTCGAGCTGGTTGTCGGCGGGCAATACAAAGTATTCGTCACGAAGCAGAACGACCCGAATTGGAACCAGCGCCTCCTGGTCAGCGTGCCGGTCAACAATAGCAACGGGTATTGGTCGGCGATCAATATCCTGGGCAACTATGGCGGACCCGGCCGCAATGGCAGCGCCGATCCGAATGCATGGTTTCAGTTCTCGAACCTGGCGTTGAGTGATTCGTACATCGGACCACCAGCTGGCTTTACCTCTGGATCTGGCGGCGGCGGCGGCGGTGGATCGACCGTGAGTCCCGCAGCACCGATCAATCTCAGATTCGTTCCGTAGCTTCATCGCGCCATCCAAAGCCAGCGGAGTGCCTCGTGACACTCCGCTGCCGCCATCCAGCCACTCCATTCACCACACACACACACGGGCCGCTAGCGCGGCTGTTCTATACTGACGAATGCCTTTGCGGCCTCTGGTGGCCATGCCGAAGGCGGTCCGGAGTGTGGACTGTTGCTTGCCGCCTCTCGATTCTATGGCGGCCAGACGTGATGGGTAGTCAGTGGTCCTTCCGCGGGATGCGATGGCGAGAAAAGCTGTCAACCCGCGGGATTCTCGTCTGGTACCTGCTCGGCGTCCTGACCGTTCCATGTCTGAGCTGGGTCATCAATCACACCCGCCTTGCCGAAGTCGTGGTGCGGTCTCGGATCCTGACGGACACGGTCAGTCCGGCCGACATCATCGTGGTGCTCGGCGCCGGAGTCACCGCAACCTGTGCCCCGAACGTATATTCCCTGCGCCGGGCGCTGCTGGGCGCGCGGCTATATCGTGAAGGCCGTGCGGACCGAATCCTGTTCACTGGCGGCGTGCCGAAAGGCATGAAGTGCTCCGTCGCCGCCGTCATGGCCGACGCCGCGCGCGAGAGTGGCGTGCCGGATCGAGCGATCGTCGTGGAAAGCGCGGCCCGCTCCACGCGACAGAATGCCGAGTTCAGCGCCCCGATCCTGCACCGGCTCGGTGCGAGCACGATTCTGCTCGTGACCGATCGGCTTCATATGACGCGTTCCGAAGCCTGTTTCGAGAGCTTCGGGTTCAGCGTCAAGCGGGCCTCCGTTCCGGTCTCGGAGACTGCGACCAGCAACGTGGAGATGCTCTACTGGGCGTTTCGGGAAGAGATTGCCATCGACGTGTATCGATGGCGCGGTTGGATGGACGCTCGGGTTCAGTGATGCCACTGCGCGCGCTTGTTTCCAAATCGGTCGTGTCCCGCCTGCGTGATGCGCTGTGGTTGCTGCGCGGAATCGACCTCGCCAATCCGAAGCTGCCCGAGCACGTGGAATCCGTTCTCTTCGTCTGCAAGGGCAACATCTGTCGGAGTCCGTTTGCCGCGCTGCTCGCTCGGCGCCTGGCTGAACAGGTGGGCATGTCCGAGTGCCGTATCGAATCGGCTGGCATCACGCCATCCCGGGACGGCCGTTGTCCCATGGAGGCGATTCACGCGGCCGCCGTACACGGCGTGGACCTCTCCCCGCATCAGCCATCCCAGCTCGATGCTCCGCTGGGACAGGAGTTCGATCTGATCGTCGTCATGGATGCGGAGCAATTCAGTCTGCTCCGCGGGCGGTGGCCGTTCTGGAACGGCAAGATCGTGCTGCTGTCGTTGTTGGATCCCGTCAGCGTCTCGCCATTCCTGCGCTACAACATCGTCGACCCGTTCGGCCGGCCGCGTGATGCGTTCGACGTGTGCTACGAGCGGCTCGAGCGATCCGTGCGCAAGCTCTTGCTGACGCTGGCGTCCAAAGGCACACGGGGAGTGCCGGCTGGCGCAACCGGCGCGGCTGGCCGGGAGCGACTGCGGTAAATCCGCAGGAGGTCGCCGGCGGCGCGGACGCCGTCCTTGGCCCGGACCTTCGATCCAGGCTCGTCCACCCACCGGCGCAGGGCGAGCTCGTAGATACGGTCGATTGACGGCGGGCCGTTGACAGCGTCCGCGGTGTCGTCCAGATAGCGGCCAATCAGCTCGACGTCAAAAATCCAACGGCTGGCGAACGGTGAGGCCAGGATTCGGTGCAGTCTCGCGGAGGTGCGGAACACTTTGGCCCCGCACTGCGTGTCGTAGACGGGAATGCCGAGCACGTGCGACGCAGCGGTGGCGAACACGCGGCCGGTGTAGTGCCGCACGGCGGAACGCCTGATGTCTCGTCCCAGCAGACGCACCCGAGAACCGATTACCACTTCGACTGCGGGATGATGCTCGAAGACACGCATGAAGTCCGGGACCGCGTCGAGCGGCGTCGCCAGGTCCGCGTCCCAGTAGCCCACGAAATCTACGTCGGACTCCAGCGCCCGCTGCAGGCCCAGGCGCACGGCTTCTGCTTTTCCCATATTCGCCGCGAGTGCCAGAACCGCGACCCGGTCCGCCTGCTCCGCGGCAAAACGGTTCAGAACACCGCGTGTGCCATCGCTGCTGCCGTCGTCGACGAGCACCAGGCTGAGCGCTGAGAATTCGCGAAGCGCAGATCCAAACGTGTCCGGCCGGAAGCGTTCCGCTTCGTTGAAGCACGGGACGACGAGTGCAAGCCTGCTCATGACTCAATGAGGTGACACGGAGGCCTTCGCAGACCCCTCTTTCAAAGTGAGCCGGCGGACAACAACGCCGCCGACTGTGCCGACCACCTCGGTGTCGTAACCGCCGAACAAGCCCTGAATACGTGCGCGCGGCCATCCGAGCTTGGCCAATTGCTCCCACGGACGGCCCTCTTGATCCTTGTCGTAGAGGCGAGCGATCAGGACGCGGCCGCCGCCATGCAATTGTGCCTCGACGTCGGCGATCAGGGCGTCGAACGTCCGGTGATCCTTGTAGTCCTGCATCGCGGTCTCCATCAACAGGACCCGCCTGACGCTGCCGCGATCGCGCGCTACAACCCAGGCCATGTCGTCCCACCCGGTGGTGATCAAGAGATCACCGTCTCGGAGGATTGACTGGAACGAAGCCGTGAATGCCGAGGCGTCGTTGAACGCGCGTGGTGCGGCCACACCCAGCGTGGTACCGACGAACAGGAGTAGAGCCGACGTCGCCAGTGCCCGTTGCGACCACCCGGTCCAGCGACTCTGACTGCGGTCAGACGTCCCCGTGGGGTCGCTGGCAAACACCGCCAGCAGCGTCCACAGCGGCAACAGGATCTGGAACCAGAACTGGTCGGAGATGTCGCTGAAGATGAAGTTGAAGAGCAGGTAGGCGCCCATCCATCCCAGTCCAAATCGCACCAGCGGGCGCTTGTAGCCGACTCTGATCAGCCACCAGCAAAATCCGAGCGTCAGTCCGCCGATCGTCACGAAGAGCAGAGCGGTCGACACGACGCTGGCGATCTCCAGCTGAAATTCGATTGGCTGTCTGAAGAGCAAGGCCTTGCCGGCCGCACCCAGCTGGCCGAGGACGACCAGGCAGTTCACGAATCCGTACACGAGGCGGGCGGCACCCACCAACACACCCTGTGGCGTCCAGCGGATCCCATAGAGGGCAGTACCGCCCCCGGTCGGGTCTCCCTGGTACGAGGTCAGCCAGCTGATGAGCCCATGAGTCGTGTCGCTGACGGCGTAGCACAGCAGCAACACGGGCAATCCGACGAGCACGCCTGGTCCCCAAAGCTGCAGCAGCCTGCGGAAAGCCGTGCGCTGATCTGTCAGCTTCCGGAACGCCATCAATGGACCGAGCGCGATCGCCAGGACGGCGTTGTTGATCGATATTGCCGCCGCCAGCGCAGCCAGCACACCCATAGCGGCGAGCCGACGGCCTTCCCGTGCTGCATTGTCCTCGCAAACGACTCGGACACCCAGACCGAAGAGTGCGGCAAGCAAGGGCATCTGCACGACGAAGTACTCTTCGGCAAGGGCCATCGACATGAACTCTGCCGAGAAAAAGATGGCCGCGACGGTCAGCAGGCGGATCCGCTTCGATGCGAAAGGCACCGCCCAGTACAAGATGGCGACCGCTGCCGTCCCGGCGATCCCGGCCAGCACCTGAAGCGCGGTAAAGATGCTCCACGACAGGCCCACAGCCTGCACGAGTCGGTACCACAGCACGCCAATCGGCGCCATCAACAGGTGATTTGGATTCCAGACGATCGATCCTGATTCGATGATCCGGATATACACGCGCCCGTCACCGTTGGGTGCCCGCGACTGCATCAGCCAGAGATAAAGGGCCGCGCACATCGCCACGAGCAGCGGTTCCCACCACCGAAACCCAGCCTGCGCTTCGCCCGGATGACTTGGCAGGGCATCCTCCGTGGCGACGGTCGTTCGCGCGTTTGCGGCAGTCATGGCCGGTTTTCGGAGTCGCTACCGGACGACGCGCGAGCGATGACCGCCGCGGCAGTCCGCGTGTCGTACTTCTCACTGGCGAACGCAGCGTAGACGTCGATGGGCTTTTTCGCGCCGAAGACCAGTCTCTGCACGAGCTTTGCTGGACCGTTCAGTAGTCTGACGATGATCGACGGGACCCAGAAGAAGCTGAGGTCTGGCCGGTCTCGCCTGAGGCGTTCGGCGAGTCCACCGCGGGTAGGGGCTGGCGCGTTCACTAAATTGACCAGGGGCGGGGCGGCGTCGAAGTCTTCGACGTACGACCGGATGACGCGGGCCATCATGTGGACGTCGCAAACGCTGAGCGGCGCACGCCGGCTGCCGACGGCGACGAACCACGGGCCTAACTCGCGGCCAAGCCGGCCGGGCGCCTGAAAGGCTTCGAAGTCGACCAGCGGGCCGGGCCTGAGGATCTTCAACGACAGCCCATGCTCGGCCGCGAGACCACGGGCGACCTCTTCAGACTCAGCCTTGCCCCATACGTACGGCCCGCGCGCGAGATTGCCGGCGTCAACGGGCGACTGCTCGTCGAGGACACGGCCGGTCGACTTCAGCACCGCCAGGCTGCTCACGTGGATCATCCGGCGCACGCCATGACGCGCCGCCGACTCGATGACCTGACGCGTCGCGACGACGGAGTTCCGCTCATGCTCAGCTCTGCCACCTGCCGTTTCAGCAGCGCAGTGAACCACGATGCCGACATCGTGCAAGGCGGCCGGATCGATTCCCTGCGCGAGATCGCCGCGGACGTACTCGACGCCTGGCACGCGCTCACGAACGCGCGGCAGGCGGCGAGTCAGCACGCGAACGCCCAGGCCGGCGTTGCGAAGTGTCTCCGCGACGGCACGCCCGAGAAAGCCGGTGCCGCCGGTGACGAGCGTCAAACCACGCTCGATCCGCACGGCCGGCAGCGCCGACTCTGCATCCAGGAGCCGCGCGTTTGCGGTGCGCTCCACGTCTGCGTCAGCCTCGTCCAGCGCGCGGCCGATCCGTTCGCAGATGCCAACGGTGTCGACGATCGAGCGACTGGAGATGGGCGCCGCGTTGCCGGTCCGGATGCTTGCATAGAAGCGGTCGATGAGAATGCCCAGGCCACGGTATGTTCCACCACGGCCGGTCAGCAGCTTGAATACGCCCGTTGTCGCGCGCGTGATGGTCTGTAGACCGCGGCGAAACGGCGTGAAGAGCACGCCGACGCCGGCGCCAGGCCCGAGCAGCTTGATGACGCCGTCGATGATGTAGTCGGCGCGCAGAGAGCCGTTAGTGCCGATGAGATGCTGATACTGCTCGACCGGACGCCCGCTCAGCGAGACCGTGAGCACCCCGGTACAGCCATCGAGGGTGAGCAAGGCATAGACATCGCCGGTCCCCCTGGCCTCGACTGCCCGCAACTCGATCGGTTTCGAAGATCCCGTAGCCGCGCGCATCTGCTCGACCAGCGGGTACACGGCGTGCGGCAGAATGTCCTTGGTCTGGTCGGCAGGCGTGATGCCCCGTCTCACCATTCGGAATGACAGAACACTCTCGGCATGAACGAGGCGCCCGATCTCAGGGAGCGCCGTCATCGTCATGGTGGCCGCGTTGTCCATCAAGCACTGGTGCCCGGCGCACACCCGGAGCCCGCGTTGTTCAGCCAGATTCAGGATCTCTTCGGCTTCAGTCCCGGTCTCGGCGAAGGGCTTTTCGATGTAGACGTGACAGCCGGCTCGAAGTGCCATGAGCGCGAGGCTGGCATGCGAAGCCGGTGGCGTGACGATATGCACCACGTCCGGCCGCGCGTCGACCAGCATCGCTGCCGCGTCCTCGAAGATTCGGGCACCGGCCGGCAGCAGCTCCGCGAGCTCTTCGCGATTGGCAAGCGGGTCGGCGACAGCGACCACCTTGGCCAGCGGCAGTTTCGCGATGGCTCGCAAATGCTGCTGGCCCATCTTGCCCGATCCGATCAGCGCGATCCGGAGCACGCCGCCAGTCGACGACGGAGCAGCGGCGTTGATCGAAGGCTCAGACGGCAGCGTGGCGGTGCTCATGTGACTAGGCAGTCCGCCTGGACAGACCGTGGCCTGCAACCGACCGATAGCAGTCGATCAGTTGGTCGGTCAGGGCATCCCAGGAATACGTCGTTTCGATGAGCCGTCGGCCCTCGCTGACCAGCGTCCGCGCGAGCGCCGGATCGTCGAACAGGCGGCCGATCTGGCGTGCGAACTCCATCGGCGAATCGGCGATGAGCAGGTGCCGCTCGGCAACGACGTCGATGCCTTCGCAGCCGATGGTGGACGACACGATGGGCAGGCCGAGGGCCAGAGCGTCAAGGATCTTCAGCCGCGTTCCGCCTCCGTCGCGAAGTGGGCACACGACGACCGACGACTGCGCGAAAAACGGTCGGATGTCAGGCACGAAGCCGTGCACCTTGATGCGGGGATCGGCGGCCGCCATCGTCAACAACGGTTCGGGAGGGTTGTTGCCGATGATGTGAAACACCACATCGGGATAGCGTGCCGTCACGAGCGGCCAGGCGTGTTCAATGAAGTGAAGCAGCCCGCCGCGGTTCGAGTACTGATCGAGACGTCCGGCAAAGAGCAGCGTCCGATCACCGGCGGGCGTCACCGGCTGGAAGTAGTCCAGGTCCACGCCATTGGCGACAGTCGCGAAGCTCGCATCCGGGGCGATCCTTTTCAAGATGCGCCCGTCGTCGTCCGACACGACGATGTTCAGATCGAAGCGGCCGCACGTTCGACGCTCGTAGCGGCGTAAGGCGACGGCTTCGAAGGAGAAGAAGAGCTTCTTCAGCAGCTTGGGATCAGTGGTGATGCGCCGCTCGATCATCAGCGACTCGGCCCCCATGTGGCTGACCACGGTCGGGACGTCGCCGATGACGTCGAGAAACGGCGCCAAGCCCAGCACGTCGAAGTGGACGACGTCGGCGGCGGTCTCGCGGCAGCGCCGCGCGACGTGCCGCCGCACTTCTGCCGACCGATATACGCTGACGCTCAGCGGCAGCGCCGTCGCGGCACCTGCGAGCGCCCGTGCGGCCAGCCGCAGGCCCTTCATCGAGCCGGACATGTCGATGATGTCCACGGTCCGGCAAAACCGGCCCAGCTCGCCGCGCTCGGTCGCCTCGTCGATCCCCGGGTGCGTGTCATGCTTGTGTCTCAGCGCGATCAGGTGCACCTCGTGCTGAGCGCCAAGACGCTTGAGCAGGTGGTAGCAACGCTGATACGCGCCTCCGACCGGTGGATACGGTACGAAGTGCGATAACCAGAGAATCTTGAGCCGGGTCATGGAGGTTCGACGCATTCCCAGCCAGGCGGCGCGCCGGACGATTCCGACGCGCTCGCCGGCGGTGTCAGAACACCGTGTAGATGAACGGCGCCAGCGCTGAGCCCTGTGCGAACACCAGCAAGCTGCCGACAATCAGCAGGACCGCGATCACCGGGAGGAGCCACCATTTCTTGCGCTCCCGCATGAAGGCCCAGAATTCACCCATCAACCCCGATTGACTCATACCTCCTCCGGACTAGAACTGACGTTGCATGCTGGTGGGCGGGCTCGTTCGCCGTTTCCACAAACCATGCTCCGTCGCCTGATGCTGCAGCGGATTGCCACCAAAGCTGCGTCTGAGCACACCAGCCGGTGTGATGACCACGAAGTAGATGATTCCCATCACGATTGGCGTCGTGACCTTCGAGATGGCGTGCGCCAGCTTCATCCACGCGGATTCGACCGGGCCCAGCCGTGTGGGAACGAGCAGGCCAGCCAGCGCCAGCACCGCGCCGATTGTCGCGAGCACGACGGCCGGGGTCTCCCGCCCGCGCCAGAGCGCGACCGCCCCGAGTACGAGGAACGCCGTGCCGACGGTCAGGCCGAACTTGCGTCCTTCGGCGGCCGTCAATCGAGCTGGAATTCGTGTTGCCACTCGTGTGTCTCAGTCCAAGTCGGCTGACCCGACTTCAAAATCAAACAGGAACCCATCACGAGCACGTCGATGTTCGTGCGCATGAAACAGGT
>Ga0111538_10002071_pt1 | contig 28244 bp, 32 predicted proteins | sample SoiMethybrSBSTD1_FD_79669 | JGI IMG/M metagenome (GOLD analysis project Ga0111538, IMG submission 79669) | Bulk soil microbial communities from a Populus tree surrounding site in Tennessee, USA - Soil MetaG P. TD hybrid SBSTD1 (version 2)... | ecosystem: Environmental > Terrestrial > Soil >... | reverse complement strand
GTTGTATAACGACGTCGTGAAAATGCTTCCTTCCACGCAGCCCGGTCCGTGAAGACCGTTCGAGCGGAAATGCAGGTGCTCACCGACTACCTGCGCGAGAGGAACCTTAAGGTCACCCCTCACCGCGAGTTGATTCTGGAGACATTCCTGAGTCACGAGGGTCATCACAGCGTTGAGGATATCCACAAGACCGTCAAGCAACTGGATCCTCGCATCGGTTATACGACCATCTACCGGACCATGAAACTGCTCGCAGAGTGCGGGCTCGCTCGCGAGATCGACCTTGCCGACGGAATCACCCGCTACGAGCATCTCTTCAACCACGAGCATCACGATCACATGATCTGCATGGAGTGCGGAGCGTCGATCGAGTTCTTTAATCCGGAGATTGAAGCTGTACAGGATGCCGCGTCAAAGCAACTCGGCTTCACGGTGCTTGATCACAGGTTGCAAATCTACGGCCTTTGCCGCGCGTGTCAGGCAGTTCACTGAACGCGGCTACACAAATCCAGAGCGCAACGCATCGCGGACAACATCCCGGAGGGATCCGCGAGGCCCTTTCCTGCAATCGATAGAGCCGTCCCGTGATCCGGCGAGGTTCGAACATACGGCAGTCCCAGCGTGACGTTGGTTGAAAGACCGTGGGCAATCAGCTTCACGGGTGCGAGGCCCTGATCGTGATAGGGTGCGAGCACAACATCGAATTCACCGCAGTGAGCACGGTAGTAAAGGCTATCGGCCGACAGTGGTCCAGACACACGAATTCCGGCTTTAGCGCATCGCTCGACCGCCGGGCCAATAATGTCGAGGTCTTCACGACCAAACATTCCGTCTTCCCCCGCATGCGGATTGATGCCTGCAACGGCAATAGACGGCGAAGGGATCCCAAACCTTTCGAACTGCTCTGTGATCAACTGAATCAAGTCCACATACAGCGCAGTTGTCAGTTTCTCGAGGGCTTCGCGAAGTGGCAGATGAACCGTCGCGAGCACAACCTTGAACGTAGGCGCAAAGAAGGCCATTGCAAATCGAGATGTGTTGGAGTGTTCCGCAAGGTAGTCGGTTTGCCCTTTGAAACCGGGTCCGATAGCGGCCTTATGGACCGGAGCAGTTACAATTCCGGCAATTTTTCGTGCGCAGGCGGCTTCACTTGCCGCTTTCAAATAAGCAACAGCCCTTTCACCTGCGGCTCGCTGCACGTCTCCCCAGGGAATAGGACAACTGGAACCGGGAACCTCTATGAGGTTCAGGATTGGTTCCTCACTCGCCTCCTGAGGATCGCTGATCCAGCGGTAGGGAATTTCGGCGCCGAATCGCACGTGGTGGCGATCGAACGCCGCCGAATCCGTAAAAAGAATCCATCGAGCAGCACCGATGACAGCAGGCAAAGCTTTCAAAGTGACTTCCAGTCCGATGCCCGAGGGGTCGCCCGATGAAATCCCTATGAAACGCTTCATACGCGCAGACGGAGACTAGTCGTTCTCTTTGTCTTCGTTTTCCTTGTACATGTATTTGATGTAGTGCTTCAGAAGGAGCAGACTGGGTTCCGAGTCGCGGCTCAGACGAATGGAGTTCCGGTCGTACCAGTCGATCGTGCCTCTGACGGTTTCACCATCCTGGAGCACAAATACCATCGGCGTCTTATTTTGTATCTGTTTTACGTAATAAAAATTCTCGGCATTCGTGTGCTGATTCAACGTCGGAGGTCTGCGCCGCTGCGGCTTGGGCGGCATCTGTTCCTTCAGTTGTGTGAGACTGGGGCGAATCAACTTGCGATTAGACATGTCCTCCTCACGATGACGGGTCATTTTCTGAAAGGTTTTCGGTTTAGAAACTCGCAGGACTGCGGCTCGAATTAAGCTAGAGTTTAGCGGCTTTTAGCAGGGTTGTCATTCCCAATCTTGGCCATTTCCTGGACAACGGCATTGCTCGACAGAGCCAATGCATCGGTGAGCATTTGCCGATTAACATTCCTTTCGAGGTATATCTCAATCGTCCTCAAAAAGTCGGCCACGCGTGTGAATTGATCTGGCGGAATCGCCTCCGCCAGCTTTTGCAAGCGGGGTTCGAGGTCGATATTCACAATGCGGCTTGAAAGTCCTTCCCTGATGTAGAGAACGTCCTCCAGCAGGATCGCCAGAGAATTCAGGTACGGACTGAATTCTGTTTTGGATCGAGCAAGATCGCCGCCCGCTGAGATCATTTCACCAAACTGTTCCTCTTTTGCCTGTATCGCTATTTCCAAAAACTCCAGCGCTGCGTCGCGTCGCTGCTTCAGCGTTGGGAGGTCCAGAGATTTGAGAAAACCGATGCTGCCGCGGGCCGAGCGAAGGGCGAGTTCATCTGAACTGAAGGATCGCAGTTCCGCCAATGTCAGGGGACCAAACGAATACGTCTGAGATCGCGATCGAACCGTGACCAGAAGAGCCTGGGGGTTCGACGTTACCAGTATGAATGACGTGTCGTCCGGCGGTTCTTCCAGCCCTTTCAACAGTGCATTGGAGGCCGCATCATTCATCGCGTCGGCCGGGTCGATGATGTAAACCTTGTGCCTGCCTTCAAGCGGACGCAGATGCAGCGTTTCGAGCAGTTGGCGAATCTGCTGGATCCTGATCGAAGACGACTCATCTTCCGGTCGAACGAACTGAACGTCGGCGTGAACTCCGGCGTCAATCTTCCGGCATTGAGCACACGTATCGCAAAAGTCGTCGGGTCCCGATTCCGTGCAATTCAGAGCCTTCGCCAACATGATGGCGCACGTCCTCTTCCCGACACCGTCGGGTCCCGCAAACAATAGTCCGTGCGGGAAGCGACCTTCTCGAAGCCGGGTGCGGAGTCGCCCGATCACAGCCTGATTTCCGATGAACTCTTCAAAGCGCATTCAGAGGCCCAATGTCTTTAGAACGTCGCGATGGATTTCTTCGATGGAACGGTTTGCGGGGATAACTCGAATACGGTCCCGCTCTCGCGATGCGAGTGCAAGATACCCGTCCCGAATGCGCGAGTAGAACGCGATATCCTCCATCTCAAACCGGCCTTCATCCTCAACGTGTTTGCTGTTGCGAGCACGCGCCCGCGCCAGGCCAACCTCGGGTTCGATGTCGAGAAGTATCGTGATCTCGGGACGCCTGTCGCCACAGACCAGTTCCGTAAGCTTCTCGATAAAGTCGATCGGGATGCCGCGGCCGTAACCCTGATAAGCCATGGATGCGTGATAGAAACGATCGCAAATCACGACCTCACCCTTTTTCAGCGACGGTTCGATCTTTTCCAGGATGTTCTGGCTTCGCGAGGCGTAAAACAGCAGAAGCTCTGCGGCCGCGGTGAGGTGCATTGTCTCCGAGTGAAGGAGGATTTTGCGAATACCTTCTCCTACCGCTGTCCCGCCGGGTTCGCGTGTGACGCTGTGAGGAATGCGACGCTGGGTCAAAACTTCGGAAAGAAGTGCGATTTGGGTTGTTTTTCCACAACCCTCGATTCCTTCAAAACTAACAAACTGTCCTTGCTTCATCGGTGCGCCAGGCGGGGTATTGTAGCAGAACCTCGGACGCCCTCAGGGTCTGCTTCATGACCTCTTCCACTTTGAGGCGGCCTTCAGCTTCCTCGACTTGTTCCAGACGAGCCCGCGTCTCCGGATGCTTGGGAACGAACAGGGAACAGCAGTCCTGGTCCGGCTGGATAGAGATCTCGAAGGAACCGATGCGTCGTGCAATGTCGATGATCTCGTTTTTGTCATCGCCGATCAGCGGACGCAGGATCGGCATGGCGACCGCACGAGAGATAACGTCGATATTTTCGATCGTCTGCGAGGCCACCTGCCCCACGCTGTCTCCCGTCACCAAAACTCGCGCCTTTTCCCTCCACGCGATCTTTTCAGCCAAACGCATCATGTAACGCCGGTACAGGATGACGCGCGTATTTGCCGGCGTGTCCACCATGATGTGCCTTTGTATTTCGGCGAACGGAACAAGGTAGAGCCTCGCCCTCAGTTGATATTGCGAGAGCAGCAATGCCAGCTGTTTCGCTTTCTCCTGCGATTCCTTGTTTGTGTAGGGAAAACTGTGGAAGTGGACGAAGATGGCAGTGCAACCCCGCTTCATCATCTTCCAGGCAGCAACTGGCGAATCGAGTCCACCGGAAAGCAATACAACGACTTTCCCTCCGGTCGACGCTGGCAGCCCGCCCATACCGGGTATGCGATCGAGATAGATGTACGCGGTTTTTTCGACGACCTCGATCGAACAGGTAATCTCCGCATTGTTGAGATCCACACGTTTGCCGCATCGTTCCTTCAAGTAGGCCCCGACGCGTTTGTTGATCTCGACGGAATTGTGCGGAAACGATTTGTCGCCCCTTCGCGCGTCAACTCTGAAGGATTCGAATTGACGGCCCTCAAGCAGAGACCACGCATTGGCCTCCATTGCCTCCAGGGACAAAGCCGATTTCCAGGCTTCCGAGAAATGAGACACGCCCGGAACGCGACGCATTCTGCGAAAAACTTCCTGATCGTTCGAGTCTGCGGAAAGAGTCACAAGGACGCGGCCCGAAATACGCCGAATCGGCCCGCAGCCACAGTCCGTGAGCGTCACGCGGAGGTTCTGGCAAAGACGGTTTTCGAAGTAATCGCGATTGCCCTTCTTGAGGCCTAATTCGTGATAGTGAACAACGAGAAAACGTTCCATCTTAGTCGTAATACTCCGGCGCCTTCTTGAGTTTGCCTAGGGAGGGCAGATCATGCTGTATCCAGAGCTTGGCGCCTGTCCGCGTCATAAACGCTTCAACTTCCCGGCGCGACGATTCCGTCTGCTGAGCATCGACTTCGAACGTTGGCAAGCGGCCCAGCGTCCGTTCAGCGGGATAGTGATAGAGATCGCCGGACAGCAACACCCCGCCGGTATTGTTCAACTTTACGTACAGAACCTGATGGCCTGCAGTATGCCCGGGCGCACTTTTCAGTATCACGCTTCCATCGCCGAACACGTCATGTTCATCAGCCGTGACCATTACTGTGGGATTCTTCTTGAGCGACGCGTATGTCACGGGACGTACTGATCCGGCCGGTTCGGGCGCAAACATGGCGTCATAGTCTGCCTGTCGAGCCAGCCACGTCGCTTGTGGGAATGCACCGGCATTTGCAGTGTGGTCCCAATGATAGTGCGACAGTGCAACGTATTGAACATCGGCAGGTTTAAATCCGGCAGAGTCAAGTTGTGCCAGGAGCGGGGGACCTAACGTCATGTTCCGGTCCTGCCCGTTCGCCAGTACCAGATGTTTTTTTCCACCAGCGGGCTCGCCGGCCCTTTCCTCATCTGAAACCGAGAGCGTATCCCAAAGCAGCACACCCTTCGAGTGGACGACGAGGTAAGCGGTCACGGAAAGATCCGTCGTTTCCACGTCCTCCTTCGTGAGGTTGTATCTCCCCGGATCAGAGCCGAGCACACCGCCGTCCAGCACATAGAGTTTCACCGCTGCGCGATCCCCATCCGTTGCCGATCCCGTACACCCTGCGGAAAGCGCAAACAGTACTGCGACGCAGACCGCAAACCAGACGCTTCCATTTGTCATTCCGTGTCGTCGATGGATTTCCATAGTGCCGCGTATTCTATTAGCGAATTGGTTAAGAGTGATATTCTCCGCGCATCTGACGTGTGAAAAGAGTGATGAGCGCCTGGCCCGAGCCCGGTGGCACGTCGCTGCGGAGGTGAGACATGGAGACAACTCGTCGCGAATTTCTTGCCACAGCCGGAGTGGCCGCGGGCGTGGGGCTCCTTCCCGCACAGACCGCCTCAAGACAGACATTGTTGAAGGGCGGCTGCGTGCTGACTCTCGATTCCCGGCTGGGGAATTTCGAGAACGCGGATGTTCTGGTGGACGGGGCACGAATTGCCGATGTTCGACCCAACATTACAGCGCCGAACGCCACGGTCATTGACGCCTCGAACACCATCGTCATGCCAGGCTTCGTGGACACGCACCGGCATATGTGGGAAGGCCAGCTCCGCAATATCCTTCCCGATGGTCTTCTCTCCGATTACACGCGGGATATTACCGGCGCGGCTCGTACCGTTTATCGTCCTGAGGACGCGCGAATCGGTGATCTGATCAGCGCGCTGGGTGCGATCAACGCGGGAGTGACGACAGTCCTCGATTGGTCGCACATTGGCAACAGCCCTCAGCACACCGACGCCGCAATTGAGGGTTTGCGACAATCGGGAATTCGCGCCGTTTACGCCTACGGTGGCGGCACGGGTGGCGCTCAGAATCAGTTTCCCGCCGATATCCGCCGACTGCGGCGGCAGCATTTCTCGTCCAACGACCAGCTGCTGACCCTGGCCATGGCGACCGGCGTCAGCCCGGCAGACTGGCAGATAGCTCGGGAAGTGAGTGCCCCGATCACGATTCATCTGCTCGGTACGGATGTGCTTGGGCGGGTTCGCGACGTTCTTGGTCCGGACATTACGTTTATTCATTGCAACGGCCTGACGGCAGGAGACTGGCAATTGATCAAGTCCAGTGGCGCAGGCGTTTCGATCGCAGCGCCGATTGAAATGGAGATGGGCCACGGCGTTCCGCCAATTCAGGAAGCGCTGGAGCACGGCATCCGGCCGAGCCTCAGCACGGACGTCGAAACACAGATGCCCGGGGACTTCTTCACTCAAATGCGTTCTGTGTTCACGCTTCAGCGAATGCAGGTGCTCGCACGACAGCGCGCCGGCGAGCAGAATCTTCCCAAATTGCTTACGGCGCGCGACGTTGTGGAGTTTGCAACGATCGAAGGCGCCAAAGACAATGGCCTGGGCGAGAAAATAGGCACGCTTGCTCCGGGGCGCGACGCGGACATCATCATGCTGCGCATGGACCAGATCAACGTAATGCCCGTCAACAATGCATTCGGGGCGATTGTTTTGGGCATGGATACGAGCAACGTGGATACCGTGCTCATTGCCGGCAAGGTCATGAAACGGCAGGGAAGACTCGTTGGGGTGGACCTGGAACGCGTGCGTCGAGATGCCGAACAGTCCCGGGACTATTTGCTGAGCAAGACCGGATGGCCTAAGACACGCTTCGGAGGATATCTGTCCGGACACTGAAGCGAGGCTTGGTCCCCCGCAATCGCATCCTAAAGGCTCCCGATACGCAAGGCTCAAAAGCAGCTTTCTCTATACTGCGGGAAGGGCTTGGGTGCAGGTTACTCCCTCGGTTATCCTATCCAACGGCATGTCTGACACCTACTTTCAGAAGGGGTTCGGCCTCAAATCTACGGTGGGCCCCGTCTTGGCGCGCAGCTACCGGAGCGGCGTGGTTGAGCGACTTAAGGAGCTCGGCTACGATGCGATGGCCGGCAGCTTACGCGTCAAGTTGGCCCGGGAATTCGGGTTTTGTTACGGTGTCGATCGAGCTGTCGAGTACGCGTACGAGACTCGGGAGCAATTTCCTTCGAGCCGGATTTTTCTCTGCGGCGAGATCATTCATAACCCTGATGTGAACCAGCGCCTGCGTGACAAGGGAATCATCATTCTAAAGGACGCCAAGGAGCCAACCGCCCGATTCGACGCTGTTAAAGTCGACGACGTCGTTATCCTTCCGGCCTTTGGTTTGACGGTAGCGGAAATGGATCACCTGCGAGCCAAAGGGTGTGTGCTGGTGGACACGACGTGCGGCAGCGTACTGAACGTATGGAAGAAAGTTCAGCGGTGTGCCCGTGACGGCTTTACGGTTGTGATTCACGGAAAGCATTATCACGAGGAGACGCGCGCGACCGCCTCTCAGGCCCTGACGTACAACGGGAAGTATCTTTGCCTTCGCGATGTTTCAGAGGCAGAACTCATCTGCTCTTTCCTGCGTGGTGAGGTAAGCGCCACGACTGTTCAGGAACGTTTCCGGGAAGCAGCAAGCGCGGATTTCAACCCCGAGCGCGATCTTCAGCGCATCGGCCTGGCGAATCAAACGACCATGCTCATGACGGAGAGCATGGCCATTCAGGAATTGTTGAAGGCAGCGATGCGAGATCGGTACGGCGAAGAGGCTCTCGCGTTTCGGTTCAGCGCCTTTGACACCATTTGCTCGGCAACGCAGGATCGTCAGGACGCGGTGATGGCTATGCTGTCCGCCGGTGACCTGGACGTGATGGTTGTCATTGGCGGATACAACAGCAGCAACACGCAAGCGCTCGCACAAATGTGCGCGTCGCGTCTACCGACCTATCACATCGATGCCGCAGGCAGCATCGAAGACAAAGGCATACGTCACAGGCCCGTCCGCCAGTATGCCGAAGTGCTCACAAGCGAGTGGTTGCCATCCGGCGCTGTAACTCTGGGGCTTACTGCGGGCGCATCCACACCGGACAGTGTCGTCGGCGACGTCCTGGACCGGATCCTTGCTTTGCGGGGAAAAACTGCAGAGGACCTGATCCGTCACGCAAACGGGTGCATACTCTGATGCCGTCACCGACGATGACACGCCCGACCAAACTGAAGCTCAGTCTTGCGCCACAGCGCCGCTTCGAAGCCTTTGACGTTGCTGCACGCATATCCGAAGCAGGGGATGTTTTCAGACGATACCAGCGGGCACTGTTTTGTTCGCCTCACACAACAGCCGGCTACCTCGATCGAAGCCTTGCAGGCCGCATGCACAATCGGTATGACCTGCTCTCGCAGTTCTTTCGCGCATTTCGAGCTTTGTTTCCTTATGGCGCGGAATACCGCCATGATCAGATGGATCTTCGAACGGAATTGACGGAAGCCCAGAAGGTCATCGAACCGAAAAACGGAGATTCCCACCTCACCTTCATCGGCGCCAGAATGCGGAACTGCGTGACGCTGCGCACCGATCCAAGCGTTCCCGTGTACTTCATCGACCTGGACGGTACAACCGAGGCGTTTCGCCGCGAGAGAAAGACCACGATCCTCGGCTTCGATCACGAGCGCACCGTCGCCCAGATGTCGGTCAGCATCCCGGTGTCAAAGCACCCGATCGATTCCATTAACCTGGCGGATCCTCGCCTGGGACTCCTGGAATCCGTTGACGATCTTTTGCGCCGCCTGGGAGTCGAACACGCACGGGTAGAACTCATCGTGGATTCGACTGAACGCAACGTCGGACTCACGGTGAATGAATATGAGACGCTTCTGATCCAAAACGATCTCGTTGACGTTCTCAGCGACCCGCTGCGTTTCGCCCGGATCAAGGGCCGAAACTTTATCCATGACCCGCTTTCGCTGACCTCGAAATCAGTCAGCTATGCCCAGTACGACGCCGTCCGAATCCTGAATTCATTGATGGAAGCCCTGGGCATTGACCAATCGTCGTTTGAACGGCTCGTCGCCAAGATGTTGTCGGTTCCTGCCCGCTGCTTCTTTCGGTCGCGCCGCGTCAGTTTCCTGGCAACCTGCGAGGACGGACAGAATGCCTCCCAGCTGGTCCGTGGCCCCTATCAAAGCCCCATCCTTGTGCAGTGGCAGTCCGCCGAAGGTCAGGCCCGTAACCTGGATGTGACCATCAACGAAATCACCTGATTGCTCTAAAACCACGCCCACCGGGCATTCCAGCCCGTCACTCTGCTACAATGGCCCGCTATGAGAGCTATCTGGAAAGGCCATATCAGTTTTGCGCTGGTCACGATCCCGGTATCGCTGTTCAGTGCGACCAAGAGAAATGAGATCTCGTTGCACTACCTCCATAAAGGAGATCTCAGTCCCGTCTCCTATAAGCGGTTCTGCGATACCGAGGACAAGGAAGTGCCCTGGGAAGAAATCACTCGCGGTTACGAGTTTGAAAAGGGGCAATACATCGAGATCACGGATGAAGATCTGGAAGGCGCGGATGCCGAGTTGACGAGAACAGTCCAGGTGATCGAATTCGTCAACGAATCTGAAATTGATCCTGTCTATTTTGATAAACCGTACTACCTCGAGCCTCAAAAGGGTGGAGAACGTGCCTATGCCTTGATGAGGGATGCACTCGCGCATTCAGGCAAGGTCGGCATCGCCAAGGTTGTTTTGAAATCGAGAGAACATCTCGCCGCAGTAAAACCCGTTGGAAGGATGCTGACGCTCGGCATGATGAGATTTGCGCACGAAATCGTCGACCCCAGCAGCCTCCAGCTTCCCGACGCCATTGTGCCTGCCGGCAAGGAAATGGACCTGGCCCGAACTCTTATCGACACCATGACCGACACGTTCGAACCCTCGAAGTACAAAGATGATTACTACGAGAAGGTGATGGAGGTCATCCAATCCAAAGTTGCGGGTGTCCGCCCACAGGCGGTCGCCGGCGCGCCGAAGCAGCCCGGTAAGGTCGTCGATTTGATGGAGGTCCTCAAGCAAAGCCTTGAGGAAACACAAAAGAAAGAACCGGTGACCACGCGATCGCGCAAGGCGCGATGACCGACATTGCAACGAATTACCAGGACATAGTCCATCGCATTCGAACGGCCGCGTCACGTGCAGGCCGTTCGCCCGAATCCATTCGACTCATCGCCGTTTCCAAGACTGTAGAGGCTGATCGCATCAGGAATGCCGTCGCATGCGGCGTCACAGACATTGGAGAGAATCGACTTCAGGAAGCCCTCCTCAAGCGCGAAGAATTGTCTTCGCTGTCTCTCAAGTGGCACTTCATCGGACACCTGCAGACAAACAAGGCAAAGAAAGTTGCGGAAAACTTTGACTGGGTTCATTCCATCGACCGGCTGGCCGTCGCGGAGGCATTGGATCGCCACCTGTCGGGACGACGAAAACTGCCGGTGCTGATCGAGGTGAAGCTAGGCAACGAGCCAAACAAGTCCGGCGCCGAGGAAGGAGAACTGGCCACGCTCGTGCATGAGATTTCCCAGCTGAACTCCCTGGACCTTCGCGGCCTGATGGTCGTGCCTCCGCCTGTCGACAACCCGGAAGAAGCTCGGCCTCACTTTCGCCGTTTGAAAGATCTTGCTCAGCGCTTTGCCCTGCCGGAACTTTCCATGGGAATGACTCATGACTTCGAAGTTGCGGTGGAGGAGGGAGCCACTATGGTTCGAATTGGAACCGGATTGTTTGGCTCACGCTCTTGAAACTCCACGTTCGCGTCATCCCCAATGCGCGTCGAACCGAGATTACAGGAACGCGAGAAGGGGAGCTCCTGCTGCGTTTAAATGCCCCTGCAACCGAAGGAAAGGCAAACAAGGCCGCTGTGGAATACATTGCAAAACATCTCGGTGTTCCGAAATCCAGGGTGATGTTGATCTCGGGAGAAAAGAGTAGACACAAAATATTCGAGATTGTAGGCTTGGGCCTCAGTGATGTTGAAGGAAGACTCGCCTAACGCGCCTGCAGATCCGGCGCTCCCATTCACTGTCGGCACGGGTGAAACAATCGTCCGCAACCCGCAAAGTCATGGCATGACCGCCGCCGTCTGCATCGGTGGATTTCTCGTTCCGGGCCTTGGCCATCTTCTTCTTAAGCGTTGGATCCGCGGTGTCTTGCTGCTCGTATGTGTAGTGCTGATGTTCGTGCTCGGATTGAGCATGCACGGCGCTCTTTCCTCATTGCCGGAATCCGGCTCGCTTGTCTCGTTTAAGACATTGAATGCTTTCGCCAACGTCGGCGTCGGGTTGCCTTATTTTCTGGCGATGAGTTCGGGATATTCCGAAGGCGTTCCGACTTCGCCGACGGCGGACTATGGATGGTTATTCCTGGTTGTCGCCGGCCTGCTGAATTACTTGATCATCCTGGATGCGTTCGATATCGCGAGAGCGCGAAAGCCATAAATGCATTCGCATTTTGCGGCATTGATTGTCTTCGCTCTTCTCGTGAGCATTGTCTTTGCGATCATCACCAAGAGCACACCCCGAGATCAAATTCAATACGGTGTATTTGTGTTCCTGGCTTTTCTTGCCGCGGCTCTCGTTATTGGATGGATAATGTATCCATTCCCCTTCTAAGGAGGCTTCTATGCCAGCGAGTCGAAGAACGATCTTCCTGATGACCGTGATCCTGGCAGTCATAACGTCTCTGATGGCCCAGACGCCTAACGGAAGGCAACGCGGAAATCCACCGACCCTCAACACCGTCACGGACGCAGCACCAGCGCCTGACCCGACTACACCGCCTCCACAGCCCCAGGTACCGAGCAACGGAGCCGGAACGGTTATTCCTCCGAATCAAGGCTATTACGTGAACCCCGCACCGGTACCTCCGGGGACGTCACCAAACTGGAACATTCCTGCAAATCCGCAGGATCGGGCTTACTGGGAAATGTATGACCGCGAGAAGACAGTCACGCTCAGCGGTAAGGTCACTAGGGTGGATTGGTCGATGCCCAATTCCTACATCTATCTTGTGGCGGAAAGCGCGCTCTGGGCCGTCGAGTCGGAGTATATCCAGTTCCTTCGCGCGAGTGTAATGCCCGCCATCCATGTGGGCGACCTGATCACGATCACCGGTTACTTTCCCAAAGAAGAGCCCTGGGGCGATTTTCCTTCCAGGATTTCACCAAGACTAACTGCGTACCTGAAGACGAACCACCTGGTTCGCGCTGGATCCATAACAACGACTTTTGGTCAAAAACTGGAGATGGGGCGCCCGCCTACTGAGAAGGAAATGGCGGACCGGCTCAAATGTTCTCCGTTCGGTTGCTGAAATAGTCTCGGATTTTTTCTACTAACTCCGCTGTGGTGGCTTTGTCGGCTTGAACAGCCACGTTCAACCCGGCGGCTTCGACCGCTTCGGCAGCTATAGGCCCGATAACCGCAACTGCAACGTCCTTCAAACTCAGTATCAGGTCGCTTCCAAGTGTCTCGACAATGAATCGGACAGCCGAGGGACTCGTCAGAACAATCGCGTCTACCTTTTCTGATGCCAAAAGCGACCGCAGGTTCTTGAGGCCATCCACGGACTTCAGGGTCCGGTAGACCGTCACAACATCCACAACGGCTCCGCGCCGTCGGATCTCCTCGGGCAGGATCTCTCTGGCTGTCTCCGCACGCGGAAGAAGAACGCGCTTGCCCGACATGTTCTCCGGCAGAAGATTCAGCAAGCCTTCGGCTCGAAAGGTTGCGGGGACGAGGGTTGCCTTGAGGTTCCAGCGGGCAAGCTTTTCAGCAGTTGCGGATCCAATGACAGCAATCGGAATCTGGCAGGAAATGCCGGCTTCCGAAACGCGTCCCATGAAAAGGTCCACGGCATTGCCGCTGGTGAAAATCAGCAGGTTGTAGTTGTTCAGAGTCGAGATGGCCTGATCGACGCCAGTCCAGTCTTCTACGGGAACAATCTCGAATGCGGGGCACTCGAGGACACGCGCCCCCGCCTTTTCAAGTGCGTCATGTAGTGACTGGGATTGTGATGCTGCACGCGTGATCAGTATCGTCTTACCGATCAGTTCCATGTTGGCTTATTTCTGCGAGAATCTCGCGACCGCCGCGATCGAGGATTTCCTTTCCCAGGGTAATCCCGAGCTCACGTGCCTTGCCGGGCTCGCCCGAGATCTCACCGGTTACAACGGACGTCCCCGAGAGGTTGGCGACAAGACCCTTGAGTGTGATCACTCCGTCGACAAGCTGAGCATGACCTGCAATCGGAATCTTACAGCTTCCCTCAACGGCTGCAAGAAGGCCGCGCTCGGCCGTCACGGCGAGTTGCGAGGGAGCATGATTCAGCACCGCGATATGGCTCAAAGTCTTCTTGTCTCCTGCTCGACACGTAATCGCCAGCGCTCCCTGCCCGATGGCCGGAAGCATGAAAGACTCCTCGAGAATTTGCGTGACGACGGACTCATGTCCCAAACGTTTCAGACCTGCAAGGGCGAGGATGATGGCGTCAAATTCACCGGCTGCGAGTTTTCTCAACCGCGTGTCCACATTTCCACGGAGCGTGGTGATGCGAACCGACCGAAGGCGATACCGCAACTGTACCTGTCGACGCAGGCTGCTGGTGCCAATACGCGCAGCCGGAGGTAAATCGTCGAGCGTACGCCCATTGGAGACCAGGGCATCGCGAGGATCCTCTCGTTGAGGAATCGCTCCGAATTCAATGCCTTGAGGCAGCTGGTACGGAATGTCTTTCATGCTGTGAACAGCAATGTCCACGCGCCCGTCCAGAAGGGCATCATCGATTTCTTTCGTAAACAGGCCCTTGCCGCCAACCTCCGCCAGAGGCACGTTGAGGATCTTGTCGCCTGTGGTCTTGATCGGCACGAGGTCGATCTGCAGACCCGGCCATTCTCGCTCCAGTTCAGCTTTGACCCAATTGGCTTGCCACAGCGCGAGCGTGCTGGCACGTGTACCGATACGGACGGGAGTTGTCATTGGGATTTGATATTGAAAATCTTGCGCACAGTTTCGATAAAGTCAGCTCCCTGCGGATCTCCCGCCATTTCCTTCATCTGAGAAATCGGATGATGGAGGATCTTATTCATCAGGGATTGCGTGACCTGATCGAGGGCAGCCAGAGCGGCTTCCTGCTGAGCGGCCGGCAGGTCACGCAGCAGGCGGCGATGCCGTTCTATTTCCTCCCGGCGAACTTTCTCGATCGTGTCGCGCAGCTGAACAATCGTCGGTGCGACATCTCGGGACTGCATACGCGTGTAGAAGGCGCGAACTTCCCGATCGACTATTTCTTCGGCGCGTCCGGCCTCTTTCATCCGCTCCTTCATGTTGCCGTCGATAACCTGCTGGAGATCGTCGATGTCATAAACGAAAACGTTGTCGAGGTCATTCACAGCGGGATCCACGTCTCTGGGAACGGCAATATCTATGAAGAAGACCGGTTTGTTACGGCGGCTTCGAATGATTTGCTCGGCGAGAGGCTTCGTGATGATGAAATGCGGTGCTCCTGTTGAACTGATGACAATGTCCGCGTGATCAATGTGATCGGAAAAGTGTTCAAACGGAATCGCAGCTCCTTCGAAAATCTTTGCGATTTCCACGGCGCGTTCAAACGTGCGATTCGTCACCAGCACCGAGGCGACGCCGTTACGCTTAAGATGCTTCGCCGCAAGCTCTCCCATCTTGCTGGCGCCGATAATCATCACCGTCTTACCCGTCAGGTCGCCAAAGATCTTGCGCGCCAATTCGACCGCAGCAAAGCTGATGGATACCGCCGACTGGGAGATTCCGGTTTCGGATCTCACTCGCTTCGCAACAGCGAATGCGCGATCCAGAAGGGGGCTCAGCGCCGAACCGATTGTTCCAGCTTCGGCCGCCAGCCGCCAGGCTTCCTTCACCTGGCCAAGAATCTGCGGCTCTCCCAGCATCATGGAATCGAGACTTGCCGTCACGCGAAACAGGTGCCGGATGGCTTCAGCGTTCTGGTAGGTGTAGAGATGCTCCGCGATCGAGTCGGCGGGGATATGGTGATACTCGCACATGAAATCACGTACAACCTTCGCGTCCGGACCTCGAGCGACGATTTCCACGCGGTTGCAAGTGGAAAGAATCATCGCCTCCGCAGCATGAGTCTTCTCGAGCAGGGAAGCGAGGGCAGCGCGAATCTTGTCGGAAGGAAACGCAAGTCGCTCGCGGACTTCTACCGGGGCTGTCTTGTGGCTGACGCCGATGAGTGCAAGTTCCATGGCGTCAGGGATGAAAAGTCGCGTGGAAGCCGCTTTGGAAAGAGAAAGTGACCAGCACTCCGACAAAGCCGGCAATGGCAAGGTAGGCAGCCTTCTTGCCACGCCATCCCGCGATGAGCCGATAGTTAATGACAACGAGATAGATGCCCCACGTCAGGAAGGCCAGGAGAATCTTCGGGTCACTGATCCACGAAACTCCCAGCTCCTGCTGGGCCCATAAGGCACCGGAAAGAATACCGAGGGTCATCAGCGGGAAGCCGATGGCCAGCGAGCGGTAAGCAAGGTCGTCACAGATCTCGAGCGACGGCAGTCGGTTGTGGAAAACACGCTTAGCTTTCAGTTCGCGTTCCTGAATGAGATAGAGCACCGCTGCAGAGAACGCGATAAAGAACGCAACGTACCCAAGAATGACAAGCGGCGTGTGAATGTAAAGCCAGCGGCTCCTCAGCACTTCGGGAACCGAGTCCGGCGAATTGGCCGCAGCCATGTTGGCTACAAACGTCATGACGAAGATTGCAGGAAACGCAAGAATTCCGACCGAAGACAGCTTGTATTTTCTGTAGACCACAAGAAAGGCGAGAACCGCCAGCGCGGCAAATAGAGAGAGGCTTTCGTAGGGCTGGGTGGGTGCAACTGTCTGGAGTTCGTACGCCCTTAAACCAATCGATGCCGCATGGCAACCGAATCCGATGATTGTTGCAACAACGGCGGGTTTAAAAAAGGTCTGCTTCTTCCGGAGAACGGTAAACACAGAATGCAGGAGACCCACGGAATACAAGCCCAGTGCGAGTCTCAGCAGCTGAACATGCATGCGCGGGAGTATAGCATACGCCTCTGAGGCAGCTTTGGGGCCGGTGAAGGGAGAAGAAGGGACGTGGGACAGGTGCATAGGCCGTAGGACGTTTAACATTTGACACGAGCAGGAGCGTCAAATGTCAAACGTCCCATGTCCTATGTCCAATGCTCAGGGTTCTGTTACCATCCAAACCGGTATGGGGAAACCAAGAGTTCTGAGCGGCATGCGCCCGACGGGTCGGCTCCATCTGGGGCACCTGGTGGGGGCTCTGGAAAACTGGGTCAAACTTCAGGCTGACTACGAATGCTTTCACTGCATCGTGGATTGGCACGCGTTGACCACCAACTACGACTCCACCGACGATATCCGGGCGAACATTATCGACAATGCCATGGACTGGCTTGCTGCAGGTTTGGATCCCAATCGAGCGACGATCTTCGTGCAATCCCGCGTGATCGAACATGCGGAATTGCATCTGCTTCTGTCCATGATTACTCCGCTGGGTTGGCTGGAGCGTGTGCCCACCTACAAGGAACAGATCAGCGAGCTCAGCAGCAAGGATCTTCATACTTACGGCTTCCTGGGTTACCCGCTGCTTCAGGCTGCCGACATCCTTATATATAGGGCCAACGCCGTTCCCGTTGGCGAAGACCAGGTGCCGCATATCGAGCTCACGCGCGAAGTGGCGAGACGGTTCAATCATCTCTACAAGGCGGTATTCCCGGAACCCCAGGCCCTGCTTACCAGAGTTCCGAAGCTTCCCGGCACCGATGGCCGAAAGATGAGCAAGAGTTATGGCAATGCCATAGCGCTCACGGAAAAGCCGGAAATCGTAAAACAAACCCTGAAGACCATGGTCACGGATCCCGCCCGCGTCCGGCGTCAGGACCCCGGGAATCCGGACGTTTGTCCGGTAGGGGACTACCATAAGGTTTTTTCGGACAAAAAAAGAATCGCCGAGGTGGACCAAGGTTGTCGCTCCGCGGGAATAGGCTGCATCGAGTGCAAGATGTGGCTTTTTGACAGCCTGCAGAAGATAACGGCTCCGATCTACGAACGCCGCCAGGAACTTGAAGGGCGTAAAGACGAAGTCATCAATATTCTCGAAGACGGAACAAAGAAGGCTCGAGCCGCAGCCAGCGACACAATGAGTGAGGTTCGGGAGGCGATAAAGATTTGACCGAAGATCTGAAGATCAGTCTTCCATTATACGAAGGCCCCCTCGACCTTCTGCTCGACATGATTCGCAAGCAGAAGATCGATGTCTACGACATACCGATCGCGAGAATTACCGAGCAGTACCTCGAATACCTAAGGTTTATTCAGGAACTGAACATTGATGTCGCAGGCGAGTTCATCTTCATGGCCGCCCAGTTGATCTACATCAAGTCACGCATGCTTCTTCCTCCGGACCCTGACGCGGTGGAGGGGGAGGAGTCCGATCCGCGCGCAGAACTGGTTCGTCGGCTACTGGAATACGAGCGGTTCAAGAATGCCGCGCAGATGTTGTATCAGCGTGAGCTCGTCGAGAAAGTCTCATGGAACAACCCCGGCGAAGTCCCGTTCGAAGAGAGCGAACTGGAACCGCAGATGGCCGTCTCGCTGTACGATCTCCTGCTGGCGTTTCGGGACGTCGTCAAACGGGCTGAAAGCCGCCCGATGATGGAAGTCAGCCGAGACGAATTCTCCATCGAGCAGATGATGGGTTATCTCTTCGATCGAATCGTTTCGTCAAAGCATGACCTCACGTTGACGGAGGCATTGCCCGCCATCAACAGCCGCCGCGGATTGATCACGGCGTTTCTGGCATTACTGGAACTGACACGACTAAAAGCGATCTTCCTGCGGCAGGACCGCCCTTTGGGAGATATTTCGCTACGCGCAAATCCAAACTATGAACTATCTCAATCTTTCCGCCCTGCTTGAGGCAATCATCTATCTGGCTCGCGAGCCGGTGACCGTCGACGCCATTCGAAAGGCGCTGCCAGACGTGGACTCGGAAGTCATCAATGGATGCATCTCCGAGCTGATCGAGAAATATCGGACCCCGGAACACGGCATCGAGGTTCGTGAAATCGCGGGTGGCCTGCGCTTTTCAACGAAACCTGAGCATCACGAAACCTTGAAGGCATTCCTTCAGGCTCAGGCTCCTGCAACGCGTCTCAGCCTGGCTGCGCTGGAGACGCTGGCAGTGATTGCGTACAAACAGCCCGTGACCGTGCCTGAGATTCAGGAAATCCGCGGCGTACAGGCCACTGGCGTGATCAAGACGTTGCTCGACAAGAAGCTGGTCGCCACTGGCGGACGCAAGGAAGTCCTCGGACGCCCTATTCTTTATAAGACGACCAAGGAATTTCTCATTCACTTCGGACTCAAAGACTTGAGCGAGCTGCCAAGCATGGAGGAATTCGAAGAGCTCATCAAGAGTCAGGCTACGACTGAGGAGACAATGCGCACCGAGATTGAGATGCCCTCCTGAAGCCTCGGGGTTACTTCTTAGTCTGACCGACGTCCGCCCAATCCGTTACAATCGAAACTATGCAGGAACGCCTCCAGAAGATTCTCGCGCACGCGGGAATTTCTTCCCGAAGAAAAGCGGAAGAAATCATCACCGAAGGCCGAGTCAGCGTCAACGGGCACACGGTTAGCGAGCTTGGAACACGCGCGGATCCCCTGGCAGACGTCATACGTGTGGATGGCAAGCGTCTGCGTCCGCCGTCACGTTTTGTGTATGTACTCCTGAACAAGCCGAAGAATGTGATGTCGACATCGAGTGACCCGGAAAAGCGGCCGACGGTCATGGAGTATGTGGCGAAGATCAAGGAGAGGTTGTATCCCATCGGCCGACTGGACTTTGGGTCCGAAGGATTGTTGATTCTTACCAACGACGGCGACTTCACAAAGTGGATGACCCGCGCAGGTGTGATTCCGAAAGTATATCGCGTCAAAATCGCAGGCCGCCCCGAGGAAGCGCTTCTTGCCAAATTGCGCCGTGGCATCTTTCTAGACGGTAAACGACTGGCTCCCTGCGAGATCATTCCGGTCAAAGAAGGGGATAATCCCTGGTACGAAATCACGCTCCATCAAGGCCGGAATCAGCAGATCCGAAAAATGTTCGGAGTTTCCGGACACCCGGTGGAAAAGCTTAGGCGCATTCGTATCGGCTTCCTTGAAGACTCCTCGCTCAAGGCAGGCGAATGGCGTTTTCTTACAGAGCAGGAAGTGGACCGCTTCAAACGGGAATTTCGCAAGGTATGACAACTCGGGAGATTCTGGAGAAATACAAACGCATCGCCGTTGTGGGGCTCTCGAACAGCACGTGGCGTGCGAGCTACGGCGTGTCGCGATTCATGCAGACTGTCGGATATGACATCACGCCTGTGAACCCCAAAGAGAGCGAAGTTCTGGGCCGAAAGGCCTACGCCACGCTGGACGAAGTCCCCGACCCGATCGAGATTGTAAACATCTTTCGCCGCCCGGAATTCGTTCCAGAGATCGTGGATGCCGCGATTCGACGCGGAGCGAAGGTGGTCTGGATGCAGGAAGGCGTCATTCATGAAGGGGCCGCACAGCGAGCACGCGCAGCCGGTATTGAAGTCGTGATGGACCGATGCATTCTCAAGGAGCAGATGAAGAACTTCTGAAAGGCAGGAGGTTCTCCGCAGCCTCTTAATTTACCCGCTAGTCCTCTTTTTTCTCTTCTTCTCTTCGATCTCGTCCATGCGACGCTTGATCTCCACCTCCTCGCCGGCATTCTGTGGATGGTAGTACTGCCGTCCCTTAAGCGAATCCGGCAGACAATCCATATCTGCGATCTTGTCCTCGAGTTCATGGGCGTATTGGTAGCCCTTCCCATAGCCCAATCCCTTCATCAGGCCTGTGGGTGCATTGCGGATGTGCAGGGGAACAGGATCGTTTCGAGTTTGCCCGACATCTCCGGCGACTTCGCCGTACGCCGTGTAGACAGAGTTCGACTTCGGTGCGGCCGCAAGATAGATCACACACTGAGCAAGCGCGAGCTTGCCTTCCGGTAAGCCAATAAACTGGAACGCCTGCTTCGCATCGAGGGCGATGCGCAAGGCCTGGTTGTCGGCAAGCCCGATATCCTCGGATGCAAATCGAACGAGCCGGCGCGCCACATATAGCGGGTCTTCTCCCGCCTCAAGCATCCGGGCCAGCCAGTACAGTGAAGCCTGGACATCAGAGTTGCGCAGAGACTTGTGGAGTGCGGAGATGATGTTGTAATGCTCCTCGCCTCCCTTGTCATAGAGCAGCTGACGCTGCGCCGCCTGTTGTACAGCCTCTGCGGTGATTTTCGAACCCTCACTTCGTGTTTGCGCGGCGAGTTCGAGAATGTTTAAGGCTGTGCGCGCATCTCCATTGGCAATGGACGCGATGGTCGTTATGGCGGAGTCTTCAATCGGGATATTTTCCGTGCCGGCAGCACGAAGAACCAGCGCCTGAACGTGTTCATCCGTCAGCGCATTCAATACAAAGACCCGCGCGCGCGAAAGCAACGCCGAGTTTACTTCGAAGGACGGATTCTCCGTGGTTGCCCCAATCAAGACCACGTTGCCGCGTTCAACATGCGGCAGGAATGCATCCTGTTGAGCCTTGTTGAACCGGTGAATCTCATCGACGAAGAGAATGGTTCGACGGCCAAGCCGGCGCGAACGCTCCGCCGCGGACATCACTTCCTTAATCTCTTTGATCCCCGACGTCACGGCACTAAAAGGAACAAAGTCGGACTTCGTCGTCTTCGCAATGACCTGGGCCAACGTCGTCTTACCGACGCCCGGAGGACCCCAGAGAATCATCGAAGGAACCTGATCACGTTCGATGGCCGTTCGTAAGGGCTTTCCGGGCCCCAGCAGATGCTCCTGTCCCAGGATTTCATCCAGAGTTCCAGGCCTCAGTCTCTCAGCCAAAGGTGCGTCGGCAGGTAAAGCCTTCGGCGTGTCATCGGAAAACAGGGAGCCACTCATGACTTCTTCCTTTGCCGGTATGCCTCGTAAAAGATTACCGCGCCGGCGACAGCAGAATTGAGCGACTCCGTCTGCGGTTCGTGTGGGATCTTGAGCACGGCCGCACACGCCTCTGTTTGCTCGGAACTCAAGCCGCTCCCTTCATTACCGATGAGCACCGCGACAGGACGATTCCAATCCCACGACGTGATGGTCGTCCTTGCGTGAGGCGACGTCCCTACAAGCGGGATGTTGTGTGATGCCAATTGGCCCAGGAGATCTTCCCAGAGCACGTCCCAGACACAGGGCAGTCGAAATACACTTCCGGCACTGGCTCTCGTTACTTTCGAATTGTGTACGGACGCCGTCCCGGGAAGGGCAATACAACCGGCAGCACCAAAGGACTCCGCTACACGCAGAATAGTTCCGACGTTGCCGGGATCCTGCAGGCCTGCCAGTACGACAATGGGAGAAACACTCCGCAGAATATCAGCCAGCAGGGCCCTCCTGGGGTGCACCAGCGCGATGACACCTTGCGAATGCTCCGTACTCTGAAGGGCCTTGAAGAGGGCTCCCTCCAGAACGAAAACGGAGGATGCTGGAGGCAATTCAGCGCTCGAGACACCTTCACGGACAAACAGGGCCGCAATCGCAATCCCGCTCGCATCTGCTTCGTGAATGAGCTTCAAGCCTTCGACCGGAAGCAATCCATCAGGCGTCAGTGTCCCGCGGTGCACGGCTTTCTTTACTTCGGCGAGACGGGGGTTGTGCTTGCCTATCGAGATGGTGTCCAAGGATAATCCCTTACTCCAATGCAATTATTGGGCGCGGCCAGCCTGTCAGACGGAGCCTTCGAACAGATTCTATCGTTTTTGCGCGCAGGGGGCGTTATTGGCTTTCCGACGGACACCGCCTACGGCCTTGGAGCGGATCCCTTTAATGAAGCAGCAGTCCGCCGCATTTTTGAAATCAAAGGCCGGCCGGAAGGGAAACCGATCCTGCTCCTCGTGGATTCGATCGAGATGGCCGCGCGTGTCTGCAATCTCTCACAGAGAGCTCGAAAAGTGGCCGAACGATTCTGGCCGGGCCCTCTGACAATGATCTTGCCGGCCCGGCCGGAGGTTCCGTCAATCGTTACCGCAGGAACCGGAAATATCAGGGTAAGGTGGCCCGCAGCAGATTTCGCCCAGCGACTTGTCAGCTCTCTGGGACACCCGATAACTGCGACAAGCGCCAACCGGAGTGGGATCCCTTCGTCTGTCACCGCGGTGGAGGTATGTGAACAGTTCGGCGATTCTCTCGAACTTATTATTGATGGAGGGAAGCTTCCAGCCAGGGGAGGCTCCACATTGCTGGATTTGACGCAGATCCCGGCACGAATTCTGCGCGAAGGCCCGATTGGCGAGTCTGAATTGAGTGAAGTGATGAAATGAAACGGCGTTTTCTAAAATGGGGCGTCCTGATCGTTATTCTGCTCCTGGCTTCGGTGGGGGCGTACTGGATGTATCTCTACAGGCAGGTTAGAACTATCGCCAGTCGCGACGAGGCTCATACGGCAGACGCCATTGTGATTCTCGGCGCCGCCCAATACAACGGAACTCCGTCACCAGTGCTCAAGGCCCGATTGGACCATGCCCTCCACCTTTATAAGCGCGGGTACTCCAAGGCCATCATAACGACGGGAAGCTACGGGCCGGACCCCAACTTTTCAGAAGCTCATGTGGCAACCGAATATCTCTCGGACCATGGCGTCGATCCCGCCGATATCATCACCGAACAAGCCAGCCTCACAACGCACGACAGCATTCGAGCCGCCTCTCTTCTGGTGAAGTCGAAGGCATGGAAGAGCGTGCTTGTGGTGAGTGACGGGTTTCACCTGTTTCGGATAAAAGAAATGTTCGCCGACGAAGGAATTACGGCTTACACGTCGCCTGCGCCTGATAGCCCGATTGAAACGTCGGCGTCGCAGCGATTCTGGTACAGCCTTCGTGAAGTGTTCCTGTTTTCGGCCTACCGCCTCGTAGACTTGTAATATATTTACTGCCTCGGAGTTTTATCGTGAAAATCGACATCTTTAATCATCTTTTTCCCAAGCGTTTTTGGAACGATTTCATCGACGTCGGAACAGATCTGAGTGGCATGGGGAAGAGAGTACAGAACATCTCTACGATTACCGACCTGGACAACCGATTTCGCACAATGGATGAATTCGGCGACTACTGTCAGATCATCTCGCTGCCTGGACCGCCGGTAGAAATTCTTGCCGGTCCCAACAAATCGCCCGACATGGCAAAAATCGCGAATGACGGATTTGCAGAGCTCGTCGCGAAATACCCCGCGCGCTTTCCGGCTTTCGTGGCCTGTCTGCCAATGAACAATCCCGATGCGGCCCTGAAGGAAATGGATCGCGCCATCAACCAACTGGGCGCAGTGGGTTGTCAGATTTACAGCAATGCGGCCAACAAGCCTCTCGACCTGCCGGAGTTTTTGCCCCTGTTCGAATTCGCAGCCAAAACAGACACACCGATCTGGTTGCATCCCGATCGACATGCCGACTTCTCCGACTATAAGGAAGAAGACAAATCCCAATACGAGATCTTCTGGACGTTTGGATGGCCATACGAAACCAGCGTGGCCATGGCGCGCATGGTGTTCTCGGGCTTCTTCGATCGATGGCCGAATCTCAAGATCATCACGCACCATATGGGTGCCATGATTCCGTACTTCACGGGTCGCGTCGGTTATGGATGGGATCAGCTTGGCACTCGAACATCTGACAAGGACTACACGTCCTTGCTCAAGTCGATGAAGAAGCGCCCGATCGAATACTTCAAGAACTTCTATGCCGACACGGCGTTGTTCGGAGCCCGCGCTGGAACCATCTGCGGCCTGGATTTCTTCGGAGTCGACCATGTGGTCTTTGCATCCGATGCACCGTTCGAGCCCACGCCGGGCCTGTATACGCGTGAAACTATCGCCGTGCTCGACAGTCTCGAACTGACAAAGGACGAGAAGGATCGCATCTATCGACGAAACGCGGAAAAGCTGCTGAATCTGGCGGCGCGCGGGGTGAAGGTCTAACGGGTAGGGATTGGAAATCGGACGAATCCTGCACCTCAAATCCGAGATCCGAAGTCTCAGATTGGACTCATAAGTTGCAGTCCGATTCGCAATCGCGGATTTCGGCTTTGAGATGCAGGATTCGGATCCTGGCCGGCGCTAGTCCCGAACCCAAACCTCATTCAGGAATTCGTATTCCCCCGAAGGGTATAGAGTCACTCCCTCAACCCTCTTGTTGTACACAACGACGTTGTCCAAATAGAACAGGCTGACGTAGGGCAGATCATCGGAAAGAATCTGCTGAATCTGCTGATATGCCAGCCGGCGCTTGTCCATATCCGTTTCTCGTCGTGCGAAATCGATCAGGCGATCTACTTCGGGGTTGGCATAGAAACCCCGGTTCGCTCCGTTGGGGGGCATCATCGTGGAGTGAAAGATCAGATTGAAAATATCCGGATCGTTGTTGCCGCCAATCCAGCGGCGCGAGTACGCCTGAAAGTTCCCTTTCTCGATGTCGGCACTGAACGTTGCGGGCTCGTTCGACTGAATGGTCATCTGGATACCGACTTCCTTGAGTTGTTGCTGGAAGACCGTTGCCAGCAGTCGCCCTGTCTCGTCAGTAGATGTTCGATAGGTGAACGACAATCCCGCCTTTCCGGCCTCGAGCAATAGATCCCGGGCTCGTTTCGGGTCGTATGGATACGTAGAAACGTGCTCGGCATAGCTCCAATTCCCGATGGGAACGACTCCAGTTGCCGGCCGGGCCTGATCTCGCAAGAGGTAGCGAATAATCTTTTCGCGATCGATCGCGTGCGCGAAGGCCTTACGAACACGCACGTCGCTGAAAAGCGGATCTCTCAGGTTGAACGCGACGTACTGATATGTCGTTCCAGGCGCCTGCAGGACTCGGAGGGAAGCACTCTTTTTCAACACTTCAACGGTGTCAGGCGGCAGGGCATTCAGTGCGATGTCTACCGAACCCTTTCGTAGCTCCAGGGCGCGAACAATGGCTTCAGGCACAATCTTGAACGTAACGGTGGAAATCTTCGGCTTGTTTCCGTAATACGCGTCGTTACGCTGGAGTACGACCTCGCCGTCCGCCACATGACGTACAAACTTGAATTCTCCTGAACCAATCGGCTGAGATGCCACATTCGGCGGCGATCCTTCTGGAACAATACCGATGGCGCCGCGAGTCAGGTTCCAGAGAAAAGGACCAAAAGGCTCCTTGAGATTGAACACGACGGTGCGTTCATCCGGAGCCTCCACGGATTCGATGAGACGATACGTTCCGCTCTTTGTGGTTCGGATCGAACCATCCATCAGGCTGCGAAAGGTGTAGACGACATCTCGCGCAGTGACCTTGCGACCATCGTGAAAAACAGCATCGTCGCGAAGGTGGAAAATGTAGGTCGTTGGATTTGGAATGTCCCAGCGGAGAGCCAGGTCCGGCTCCACCGTGTAGTCGCGAGTCTTCTTCAGCAGGGAACTGAACAGCAGCTGGCACAACCTCTCGGATGACGCATCGATTCCTATCCGCGGATCGAGGTTCTGAGGTCCTTCATCGAGCGCAACGATAACGGTTCCAGGCTCCGGGGAAGGTGATGTGGAGCACGATAACAAGCAGGCCAGAAGGAAGAAGCCAGCAAGGCGACTCCCGAGGATCGAATTAGCGGCGTTTTTCCAGGGCTGCTGAGGAAACATGGACATTTTGCGAGAGCCGATCAATCTGGCGAAGAATTCGCGTTCGAAGCAGCGCTCGATTTCCCACCGGCGGTCGCAACTGGCGCTTCAGCGAAAGGATCCTTTCGACGGAGGCTGTGATGCGGTTACGCAGCGAGGCGCTTTGTTTTGCCGCCCGGAGTATGGTCTGAAACGCCTGCTCTACAAGCGGAGTTGTTTGCGAGAAGTGAATCATGTCATTTCCCGCTTCCACAGCTTCAAGAAAGCGTTCTGCAGTCAGACCCATGCTCGTAACGGCGCCTTGCGTCAGGTCGTCCGTCACGATGACGCCGTTATAGCCGAGTTTCCTCCGCAATAATCTGTCGACGATGCGTGGTGACATGCACGCAGGGATTGGCGCATCGCCAAAAGCCGGATAGCACGCGTGTCCCACCATAATCATCGGAAGGATCTCGAAGTTATTCGTGAACGGCCGTACGTCTTCCATCAACAGGATCTTTTTCGGCTTTTCTATTCGCGGAAGAGTGAAGTGCGGATCACGGGAGACTGCCCCCATTCCAGGGAAGTGTTTGCCGCAGGTAAGAATCGCGCTACGGTTCACCTCTTCGATGAACGCGCTTCCTGTTCGCGTAACAGCGGAAGGAGTGGCCGCCAGGGTTCGTCCATTAAGAATGGAATCCCGCATGGAAAGATCGAGTACGGGGCCAAACAGAGTATTGAAGCCACACGCCTGAAGTTCCGCTCCAATGACCCGTCCAAGCAGGCGCAGCTGCGGCATACCTGCATGCGAGGCTGAACTGACGGCGGGTATGGGACCGAAAATGTGCCGCAACCGATCGGCCGTGCCGCCTTCCTGTGAAATGCCGACCAACGCCGGCATGTCTCGTCCTTCGACAAAGCGCGAGGTAAGACGAGCGGTCTGATCGAAACTTTCGATATTGCGACGTGAAAGGACAATGCCACCCGGGCGAATGACTTCGAGGAGTTCGCGTGTTTCGCGATCCGGTTCGTGACCGTGAAATCCCAGAAAGAAGAGCTGCCCGATTTTTTCTTCCAGCCCTAACCGGCTAACATCCTTCATTTGCTCTCTTCCTGAGATCGGCGAGTTGCTTCAACGCCTCAATCGGCGTGAGATTGTCGATATCCAGTGCGCGCAAGGAACGCCGGAGTTCTTCCTCCATCGCCGTAAAAAGTTGAAGCTGATTGGCGGTGATCCGAGTCTTTCGTTTGGCGCGAACCGTGAGATTATCGGACAACTGTTGTTCGTTCTCCTCATGTTTTTTGAGGATCTCTCGCGCTCTCGACGTCACATCCACTGGGATCCCCGCAAGCCGTGCGACTTCAATGCCATAACTGCGATCTGCGGGACCCAGTTCGATGGTTCTCAGGAAGATGATGCGATTGTCGGCCTCTTTAACCGTGACGTGATAGTTCCGTATGCCTGGTAGGAGATCACCCAACTCAGTGAGTTCGTGGTAGTGCGTGGCAAATAAGGTCTTGGCAAAAATTCGAGTCTGAATGTATTCGATGACGGCCCATGCGATGGAAAGGCCATCGAAGGTGGCGGTGCCACGACCGATCTCGTCGAGAATGATCAGGCTTTGCCGGGTTGCGGAGTTCAGAATCATGGCCGTTTCCGTCATCTCGACCATGAACGTCGATCGGCCTCGGGTAAGGTGATCGGAAGCGCCGATGCGGGTAAAGATCCGATCGAAAAGCGAGAACTTCATCATCTGCGCCGGAACGAAACAACCCGCCTGGGCCATGATGACCAATAACGCCGCCTGGCGCAGATAGGTCGACTTTCCGCCCATGTTCGGGCCCGTCAGGATCACGATGCGATCGGAAGCATCGTTCAGATAAAGGTCATTGGGCACGAAGCGTTCGGCTCGATGTTGTTCGGCCAGCGCTTCGATGACCGGATGACGTCCCATGTGGATAACCAGTTCGTCCGCCGCCACGATTTCCGGGCGCGCATATCCGTAATGCCGCGCGATAAAAGCGAAATTGGCGAGGACATCAAGCTCTGCGATCACCGCAGCGGTCTCCCGAATCCGGCGCGCTTGCGTCGCAATGCGATTCCGAATGTCCTGAAAGAGTTGTTTCTCGATATCGAGAATGCGTTCTTCAGCGGTCAGAATCTTCGACTCATACTCCTTCAACTCCGGAGTAGAGAATCGCTCGGCGTTGACCAGGGT